>ERZ761607.897-NODE-897-length-42349-cov-5.640847_pt1 | contig 42349 bp, 39 predicted proteins | sample MGYA00511164_ERZ761607 | MGnify/ENA primary metagenome ERZ761607 (study PRJEB28899, sample SAMN02445080) | bioreactor sludge metagenome | biome: EBPR sludge | place: Australia: Brisbane, Thorneside Wastewater Treatment Plant | collected 2011-06-22 ...
TCATCCGGTTGAATTCAACGGGTCTCGCCTCTGCATCACCCGGGGGCTCCACGAGATCAGCCGCTTGGGGGTCGCGCTCGGCCCCGGCCGCAGCGAACGCCGGTCGAGCCCACGCCAAGCTCCGCGCACGTCGCGCGCGCGCGGCAACTGCCAGATCGCGTCGGCGCCGCGGGACAAGCGAGCCGCCGCCTCGACGAAGAACGAGACGGAAACTTCGTCGCCCGACTCAAGGCTCAAAAACCATTCGTCCGCCGGGGCCGCGCGGGCCGCCGCAATCCAAAGCTCGGCACGCGTGGCGGAAGCCCCCAGGCGCTCGGCCGCGAAGACCCACGGAGAAATCTGCTTCTCTTTCTCGAGGATACGCACGACCTCGAGATCGCGCGGGGGCGGGCTTCCTTCGTCGACGACCCTTAGCCGACAGCTCAACGGGAGCGGCGAGCGGGCCTGGGCATAAAAAAGCCAGGCCCCGTGCAGGGCCGTCAAGCTCCGCTGCAAGCCCGAGAGATCGTCGCGATGCCACAGAAAGATTGAAAGCGGCATGATTCCCCCGGGGACTATCTTATTCGAATTCCCGACCTTTTCGCCTCTTTGTTAAGACATTTGACTCAATGCGTTAATGTGGGGTAAAATTCTGAAATGCCAATGCTTTTTCGTCGAGGACTCGCTTCGCTGGGAGTCACTCTCTCGCTTCTCGCGAGCCTTCCGGCCGGAGCCGAAAAAGCGGCGGCTCCCATTGGCGTCGCGCTCGTCGACGCGTCCATCGACACGAATCACCCGTCTCTTCAGCCTTACCTCGACGAGGCCTACTTCGAGCCTTTTCTCGTCATGCGCAACGGTCGCCAGAGCTCGCTCGCGGCGCTGAACCGCTTGCTCAAGCTTGAGTACCGGAAGGCCCTTGCCTCGGCCGACCCCGCGCTCCGAACGGTCATGGAAGACATGAACCTCGCCGCGCAGATCGAGGCCGACCCAGGCTGCCTCCCGCGCCTCTCCGCCCAGGAAAAAACGGAATACCTCGCGGCCCGCGGCCGGCTCCGCGACCGGGAGCTCATCGCGAAGGCCCGCACGCACCCCGCCTTTAACGCCTACCGCGCCTCTCTGCACGGCACCCACGTCGCGAGCCTGCTCGTGAAAGGCTTGCGCCCCGAGACGCGCCTCCTCCACGTTCCCTACCTCGTCGAAAATATCAATCCGCAGCTCGAGGACCACGGATTTCTGGGTTTCCTTTCGAACTTGAACCAAGTCTTCACGAACGTCGACAAGGCGCTCAAGCGCGGCAACGTGCGCGTCGTGAACGTCTCGGCCGGCCTGGCGGTGCAGCCCCTTACCCCGGCGTCAGACCTGATTCCGGACCCGACGCCCTTGCTCTTCGCCCTTTTGCCGCTGGGACCCCTCGTGACCGCGTTCAACTTCAAAGGTCTCTTCGTCGAGAACGAAGCCGCGCTCCGCCGCATCATTCTCAGCAGCATCGAGGACCTCACGAGCAAGAACCCGAACACGGTCTTCGTCTTCTCGGCCGGGAACGTGCGCAGCGACGTCAGCACGACGAAGAACGACTTCGTCCACCTCGCGCGTCCGAACGTCCTGAGCGTCGCCGCCCTCGCCCGAGACGGCTCCATCGCTTCGTTCTCGAACTACTCGCCCGAGCACATCGACGTGGCCGCGCCGGGCACCTGCATCCGGGGCGCCCGCGCCGGCGGCGGCGAAATGCGGGTCAGCGGCACGAGCCAAGCGACGCCGATCGTCGCCAACGCCCTCGCCAAGATTTTCGAGGAGAATCCGGATTGGTCCGCCGAGACCGCGATGCGCCACTTCCTCGAGAACGTCGCGAAGAAGGACCCGATGCACGACTACACCGTGCGCGACGGCCGGGTCTTCACGCCCTGAGGCGCCGGCCTCCCGACCTTAGCGGAGCTTCACGCAGCTTCGCAGGGCGCCCCGCGCTTCGAACATGCTCGAAGGGTATTCCTGGTCGCGGACTTCGAGGATGAAATCGCCGCCTTCGAGGCCCTGCAGGCGACCGCTCACGCGGAGCTTGTACTCCAAGCGCGCGCCCGAGCCTTCGCCTTCGAAGTGAAAACGGTCGTCGTCGCGGAACTCGAGCTGGGACCAGAGCCCGGTCAAGAAAACCGAATCTTTGAGAAGAACGTCCGTCGTCCCTTCTTCGAAGGAATCCAAGCGAATCAAGTCGCCGGCTTCGACGTCGAAGATCTCGGGCAAGGTGCCGGGAGCCTCGATCACGCATTCGACGGCGGATTGCACTTCGAAAACGGAAGTGAGTTGGAAGTCCGACAAGTCGCTAAGACCCGTCGCGAATAAGAGGGGAACCTTCCAAATCATCGGCCCCCAGAGGTATCACGAAGGGGCAGGACTTCCAAGCGCATTGCACCGCGGCGTGCGCCGCCCCTTGGGCCGGGCTCCCCCTGACGCAGTCCTGACAGGCGCCCGCGCCCGCTCAATGTTCCGCGGCCCGACTCGATGTTAAGGTTTCTATGGGGTATTGGAGAGGGGGAACGGATGAACGCACGATTCGTGATTGCGGGACTTTTCCTGGGCAGCGTGGTTTCCGCCCACGCTATTGAAGTCCAGGGCCATCGCGGGGCCCGAGCTCGCCGACCGGAGAACACGCTTTCGGCTTTCCGCTACGCGTACCAAATCGGCGTCGACGTCATCGAACTCGACCTCGCGGTCACCAAGGACGATCGCATCGTCGTGACCCACGACCTCACGATCAACCCCAAGATCTGCCTGGGCCCGACGGGAGCCCGCCTGCGGATGCCGACGCCCGCCATCCGCTCGCTCACGCTCGAGGAGATCCGGCGTTTCGATTGCGGCAGCCTGCGCAACCCGGACTTCCCGAACCAGGTCGCCGCGCCCGGCGAAAAAATGCCGACTTTCGAGGAATTCCTGGATTTCTTCGCCCAGGCCGTGCGCGAGAACCGCGTGCCGAACCTGCGCATGAACGTCGAGACGAAGACCTCGCCCAAGGTCCCGGGCCTCTCGACGGATCCCGAATCCTTCGTGCGTCTCGTGCTGAGCGCCGTGCGCCGGCACGGCCTCGAAGACCGTCTCATCCTGCAAAGCTTCGACAAGCGCACGCTGCAAGCGGCCCGCAAGCTCTACCCGGGCGTCGTGATCTCGGCGCTCGACGACCGCCCGTGGCGCAACCCGCTCAGCTACCTCTCGGACATCCACCCCGAGTTCTACTCGCCCGGCATCTACTGGCTGGGCCTGCTGACCTCGAAGCCGGCCGTGCAGCTCATGAACGCGCTCGGCATCGGCGTCGTCCCCTACACCGCCAACACGCCCAAGGACTGGGATCGTCTCATCCGCAACGGCGTGCGAGGTATCATCACGGATGATCCCTACGGATTGATCGAGCATCTTAAGCAGAGAGGACTTCGATGACCTTCACCCGGATCAAAGCGCTCGGTTTCGTCGTGGCCGCGACCGCCCTTCTCTCCGCCTGTAAAAAGGACGAGCAGACGGTCTGGATCTACGCGAGCTACTACAAGGAAGTCATCGCGATGCACGCTCCCGTGCTCAAGGCGGCCTTCCCCGACGTCAAGATCCAGTGGTACCAAGCGGGTTCGGAGAACGTCTCGGCCAAGATCCAGGCCGAGCTCACGGGCGGCCAGCCCCAAGCCGACATCATGATGACGTCGGACATGTTCTTCTTCCAGGAGCTCGCCGAGAAGGGCGAGCTCGCCCCGCTCCAGGATCCGGCTTTCCTCAAGCTCCCGGCCGAAAACCTCGACCCCGAACGCCGCTTCGCGCTCTCGCGCTGGCCCGTCATGGTGCTCATCCATAACGAAAGCGTGCCCGAGGCCGAGCGTCCGAAGTCCTTCAAGGACCTCGTCGACCCTCGCTTCAAGGGCAAGATCACGATGCCCTCACCCCTCGAATCGGGCAGCGCCATGAGCGCCGCGCTCTACCTCAAGAAGATGTACGGCGAGGAGTACTTCAAGGGCCTCCGCGCGAACGACATGCTCGCGGCCGGCGGCAACGGCGCGACGCTCTCGCGCGTGCAATCCGGCGAAAAGACCGTCGGCATGGTCCTCATCGAGAACGTGCTGCAGGCCATGGAAAAGGGGCAGAAGAACGTGCGCTTCGTCATCCCGTCCGAGGGCGCGCTCGCCATCGGATCGCCGATCGCCGTGCTCAAACGCGGCCGCAACGCCGAAGTCGCGCAGAAGATCGCGGCCTGGTTCATGTCGTCCGACGCGCAGGATTTGCTCATCAAAGGCTGGATCTACTCCGCGATCCCCGGATCGCCGACGCCCGCGGGCGCGCCCGAATGGAGCGCCCTCAAGCTCGCTCCCTGGGACCTTGGCACCTTCCGCGAGTGGTCGAAGGAGCGCCAAGCGACCAAGGACATGTTCCAGAACATCGTCCTTCGCTGATCGAAGGTCGGGATCGTCGCGGTGGCCATCAGCGAATTCTGGCAGGACGCGATCTGGAACACGGCCGTCGTCGCGCTCGGCGTGACCGCGCTGGCCGGCCTCCTGGCCGTCCCGTACGCGTGGCTGCTTGAGCGCACGAACCTGCCGGGCCGCCGCGCGCTCGCCGCGATGTTGACCTTCCCCTACGTCCTGCCTTCCTACCTGCTCGCGATCGCCTGGATCGTGCTCGCGAACCCGGCCGTCGGCTGGCTCAACCTGCTCGCCAAGCAGCTTTTCGGCTTCGAAGGGGCGTGGATCGACATCTACGGACTCGCGGGCATCGTCTTCATCGAAGGCACGGCGCTCTTCCCGATCGTCTTCGTGAGTTTCCGCGCCGGACTTCAGCGCCTGGACCCGAGCCTCGAGGACGCCGCGCGTATGTCGGGCGCGGGGCCGCTCACCGTCTTCTGGCGCGTGACGGCGCCCCTGCTCAAGAACACCTACCTCGCGGCGCTCATCGCGGTGCTGCTCGCCTCGATCGCGAGCTTCGGCGTGCCGGCCATGATCGGCGCGCCCGGCCGCCGCTACGTGCTCACGACCGCGCTCTACTCCCTCGTCAAGCAAGGTAGCGAAGACGCGCTCTTCCTGGCCTTCGAGATCTCGGCCGCGCTCGCGATTTTCGCGGTGCTCTTCGTCGTGCTTTCGCAGGTCCTTACGCGCCGGAAGGCCGCGCTCGTCGGCGGCGTCACGAGCCGGGCCTCGCTCACGGAGCTCGGCGCGTACCGCTGGCCGGCGGCTTGCTTCTGCTGGGGACTCGCCGCGCTTCTCATCGCGTTGCCGCTCGGCGCCCTCGTGCTGTCGAGCTTCCAAGTCACGCCCGGCGCCCTCTCGCTCGAGACCTTCGGCCTCACGAAGTGGGTCTACGTGCTCACGGAACTCCCGGGTTTCGGCTCGGCCGTTTGGGTGAGCCTCGAGACCGCCGCGCTCGCCGCGCTTCTCGTGGTCGGCCTCTCGCTCGCGATCGCGATCGTCGCCTGGACGGGGCACTACGGGCGTCGCCGGCGGTGGCGCTCGCTCGCGCGCGTCGCCGACGGGCTCGCCTCGCTCGCCTACTCGACGCCGGGCACGGTGCTCGCGCTCGTGCTCATCCTCTTCTGGACCGCGGTGCCCACGCTCTCGCTCGCGAACACGAGCTTCGCGCTCGTCGTCGCCTTCGTCGTGAAGTACATGCTGCTCGGCCTGAAGACGGTCGAGCCCGCCGCCTTCCTCGTGCACCCGAGCCTCATCGAAGCCGCCAAGCTTTCGGGCGCCGGCCCCTTCGCCACACTCTGGCGCATCTGGATCCCGCTCTTGCGTCCCGCCCTCCTCGGCGCGGGCCTGCTCGTGTTCATGCCCTGCCTCTCGGAGCTCACGATGTCGATCCTGCTCCACGGCCCCGGCACCGAGAACCTGGGCGTGCTGCTCTTCCAACTCCAAGAATACGCCGACCGCGCGTCGGCGGCCGTCATCGGCACGATCCTGCTGCTGACACTCTTCGCATTCAACTTCGTGGCCGGGAGAATCACGCGTGAGCCTTAAGATCGAAAAACTCTCCAAGTGGTTCGCCGAGTCGACGGGTCCCCAGGGACCCAAGCGCGTCCTGAACGCCCTCGACCTCGAGTTCAAGGCGGGTCAATTCTACGGCCTGCTCGGTCCCTCGGGCTGCGGCAAGACGACGCTCCTGCGCATCGTCGCGGGCCTCGACCGCGCGAACGAGGGCAAGCTCTCGCTCGACGGCCAAGCCTTCTTCGACGCGGCGTCGAGCGCCTTCACGCCGCCCGAGCAACGTAACATCGGCATGGTGTTCCAGAACTACGCCGTTTGGCCCCACATGACGGTTTTCGAGAACGTCGCCTTCCCGCTGCGCATCCGCAAGCGTCCCGAGGACGAGATCCGTCGCGACGTGAACGCGATGCTCGAGACGGTACAGCTCGGCGGTTTGGCCGAGCGCCGCCCGCACCAACTCTCCGGCGGCCAACAGCAACGCGTCGCGCTCGCGCGCGCGCTCGTGCAGCGGCCCAAGCTGCTGCTCCTCGACGAGCCGCTTTCGAATTTGGACGCGCATTTGCGGGACATCATGCGCAAGGAGCTCCGCGAGCTTCAGCGTAAGTTCGAGCTCACGGCGATCATCGTGACGCACGACTGGGACGACGCCAGCCGTCTCTGCGACCGCGTCGTCGTGCTCCGCGACGGGCACATCGAACAGGACGACTCGCCCGCGGCCGTCTTTGAGCGGCCGGCGAGCGAGTTCGTTCGCCGCATCACGCGGCAGATCTAACGGCTACCGACCCCAACGGATCTCGAGCTTGCCCTTGCGAGCGTCGTAATGAATCGAGTACGGACCGAGGGTAGCACCCTGGACAAAACGATCCATACGGTGCGACTGCAGGGAAGCTAGCGAAGCTTTGGAACAAGGATTCTTCGCGATAGCTTCACGGTTCATCCCCGCGAAGGGAAACTTGCGGATCGTGTTGGCCGCGAGAATTTGCGCCGCTTCACCGGTCGCTAAGAGCGACGAGTGCCGGAAGCTGTTGAGGCTCGCGAGCGTCTGGTAGACCGACTTGTAACCAAGAAAGTTGCCGTTTGAACACGCCAGCACGAGCGCCACGAGCGACGAGCTCTGCGGCGTCTTTCCGACGATCGTCAGGAAGGAATGGGACTGGCCCGAAAACCCCACGTAGCGAACGCGCGCCGGGGTCAGGTCGACCTTCCCCGAGGACCAATTGCCCTCGGTACGGATCTTGGCTTCAAACTCCGAATTCCAAACGATGTAGCCCACCTCGGGTTCTTCGTCGTAGGCCCTGGCGGACGAGGAAATGACCACGGCCGAGAGTCCCAAGCACAAGGTCAAAAAAGAACGCGCGATGTCCATTTTCACAGGTTTCCCCCTCCTTCTCCAGGAGCAAAGGGCGTACCCGGCGCAAACGAAGGAATTCAATAAGGAAGGCGCGAAGTTTACGCTCAAGGAACAAAGGACTGTCGAAAGCTTAGACGGAAGAGAAGCCGGGGCCCTCAAACGAAAGAGCCCCGGCCTCGAGTGGCGAGACCGGAATCAACGCTCAGGTCAGATTGCCGAAATAATTCTTCAAACCGTCGTTCGTGGCCTTCATCGCGTTCTTGCCCTTGGACCAGTTGGCCGGGCAGACCTCGCCGTGCTCGTCGTGGTACTGGATCGCGTCGAGCGTGCGCAGGGCTTCGTCGACGTTACGTCCGAGCGGCAGGTTGTTGAGCGTGACGTGCTGAACGATGCCGTTCTTGTCGATGAGGAAGAGGCCACGGAAGGCCACGCCGCCGTCTTCGAAAAGCGTGCCGTAGCTGCGCGCGATCGTCTTGTGGATGTCGGCCAGGATCGGGTACTTCACGCCCTCGATGCCGCCCTGGGCGCGCGGGGTGCGCATCCAAGCCGAGTGCGAGAACTTGGAGTCGATCGAGCAAGCCACGAGCTCGCAGTTGCGCGACTTGAAGTCGTCGTACTTGTCGCTGAACGCGTGCAATTCCGTGGGGCACACGAAGGTGAAGTCGAGCGGGTAGAAGAAAAGGCAAAGGTATTTGCCCTTGAAGTCGTTCAGGCTGAGTTTCTTGAACTCACCGCCGATCGCGGCTTCCGCTTCGAAGTAGGGGGCTTTTTTTCCGACCAAGCTTTCCATGTATCCTCCTGATGAGGCGTGGATAGCACAGAAGCGGCGCCTTGGCTGTCCCGGCTTGATCGAGGTCAGACGGGGAGCTTCAGGAAGTGCCGGACCGGGCGCGGGAGCAGGGTCGTCAGCGGCAGCACGACGCGGCGGGGCCCTTCCGAAAGGCAGAGCCTTTCGCCGGCCTCGGAGCGCTTGACGGCACGGTCGAGGCGCTTGTTCTCTTCGGCGCTCCACGTTTCGCTCAGGCGCATCCAGCGGCGGGGCGAGACCTCGCCGCCCGGCGTGGGCTGCGTCAGCAAGCGCGCGAGACGGTCGGCCTGGGCGAGCGACTCGCTCAGCTGAAGGTTCACGCCCGGGCAGATCTCGCCGAGCGCCGAGCCGAGGGCGAAAGTTCCCGGATAAAAGAAATCCGTGACGCCCACGAGGTGGCGCCGCCAAAGGACTTCGGCGCCGGGGTTCACCATGAAGAGCGCGCGCCAAGCCGCCGGCCCGCCGCCGCGCGGATTCCGCAGCGACGCGAGCGCGCGTTCGAGCGGGTACTTGGAAGCGGCGTAAAGCGACAGCACGAAGCCCGAGTCGGCGTGGGGTTCCAGGTAAGCCGCGCAACCTTCGAGGCGCTGAACCTGGCAGGCGTCGACCTGCGCCAGACGTCCGAAGGGCAGGCGGATCTCGCAGGCCTCGATGCGCAGGCCTTCCTTCTCGTGGCCCGTGGACCAGAGCGGAAGTTCCATCGGCCCCACCTCGACGATGCGCAGGGGCTCGTCGGGGCGCGGATCCTCGATGACCGGAGGCCGCAGGGCCGCGGGCAGCGGCCGTACCTTCACGCCCAGCGAGCGGACGGAAGCGTCGAGAAGCTCGTTCAGGCGATCTTCCTGGACCCACTTGTCGGCGCGCCATTCGAAACCTTGGAGCGCGAAGCTGTAACGGGGCCCGTCGGGCAAACCCCAGGACTCGAACTCCGGGGCAAAAGTCAGCAAACTCGGGTCTTGGTTTCCCAGCGCCGCGATCTCGCGCAGGCGAACGAGGTCGGCCGCGCGCAAGCGGGCGGGCCGGAGCCTCCGCGCTTGCGGGGCGCGAAGCAGCTCGACTTCCCACCCGGCCAACCTCAACTGAGCGGCCGCGACGAATCCGGCGGGACCCGCGGCCAAGACGCACGCTTTCACGGGTCCCATTCTGTCACGATTCCGTCGAATGACAAAGCGTTCGTCTTCGCGAAGTTGCCGGATTATAAGCGTCCGCATGAAAATTCTGATTTTGGGCGGAAGCGGTTTCATCGGCACGAATTTGAAGAAGGCCCTCGAGGCGAAAGGCCATTCGGTCGTCGTCGCGAGCCTTCGCCAACGCCACTCGGGCTGGGAGTCCGAGCTCATGCGCTGCGATGCCGTCGTGAATCTCGCGGGCGAACCTATCTTCGGCAAGCGCTGGAACATCGACGTCAAGGCGGCCATCTACGATTCGCGCGTCGAGGGCACCCGCCGCGTCGTCACCGCCATGGGCGCCGCCCTCAAGAACGGGGGGGGCTCCTGCCGGACCCTCGTGAACGCCTCCGCCGTGGGCTACTACGGCGCGACGGGCCCCGAAGCCCTCGACGAAAATTCGCCCGCGGGCCCCGACTTCTTGGCCTTCGTTTGCCGGGACTGGGAGGCCGAAGCGATGCGCGCGGAGACCGAGTTCGGAATCCGCACGGCCGTCGTGCGCACGGGCATCGTGCTCGATCGTCACGGAGGCGCCCTGCAGAAGCTCTGGCTTCCCTTCTCGCTCGGCCTCGGCGGCCCCCTCGGCATCCTTCGCCGCGGCCGCCAAGGCTTCTCGTGGATCCACCTCGAAGACATCGTCGGGATCTACGTCCACGCGATCGAGAATTCCCAGGTCCGCGGCCCGCTCAACGGCACCGCCCCCGAAGTCGTCTCGAACGGCGAGTTCTCGAAGGCCTTCGGCCGCGCCCTCCACCGCCCCGCGCTCTTCCCGCTGCCGGGCCCCGTGCTCTACGCCATGGTCGGCGAGGCTTCGCACTTCCTGCTGACCGGCCAGTACGTTTATCCCAAGCGCACCCTCGAGAGCGGTTACGCCTTCCGCCATCCGAAACTCGCGCCCGCGCTCGAAAACATCGTGCGGAGCTGAGGGATGTCGCGCCTCTGGCTATCGTGCTTCCTCTTGGCGAGTGCCCCGGCCTTCGCCGCCGATCCCTTCTACTGGGGCGTCGGCCATAGCGCCTTCCAAGTCGAAGGTTCCCCTGTCGAGTCGGACTGGACGCGTTGGACGCGCATCCCGGGCAAGATCGCGGACGGTTCCAACGCCGACCGCGCGACGGATTTCTGGAAGCGCTACGAAGAGGACTTCGACCTGGCCAAGACGCTCGGCGCGAACGCCTTCCGGCTTTCCATCGCGTGGGAGCGCTTGGAGCCGAAGAAGGGCGCCTGGGACGAAGACGCCCTTACACACTACGAGAAGATCGTGCTCGCCGCGCGGGCGCGCGGCCTCGAGCCCGTCGTCACGCTCCATCACTTCGTGCTGCCGGCGTGGCTCGTCGACGAAGGCGGTCTCGAATCGAAGGACTTTCCGGGTCTCTTCGCGGCCTACGCCGACCGCGTCGTGCGTCGTCTCTCGAACTCCCCGGCTTCCGTGAAGTGGTGGGTCACGATCAACGAGCCCATGGTGCTCACGCACGCCGGTTACCTCACGGGCGAGTGGCCCCCGGGGCGCACGAACGACGCCCGCGGCGCCATGCGCGCGGCCGCGAATATGGCGCGCGCGCATCTCGAGACGGTCCGCCGCGCCCGCACCCTCGGCAACGCCGCGCTCAAGTTCAGCGTCGCCGCGCACTACCGCGTTTTCCAGCCGAAGACGGATCGAATCTGGCACCGCGCGGCCGCGAAGCTCTCGAACTGGGCCTTCAACTGGCAGTTTCTCGAGGCCGTGCACACGGGCAAGCTCCGCTTCTGGATGCCCGGCTCGGAGTTCATCCGCGAGACGATCCCGCTGCCGGACGGGCGCAGCTCGCTCGATTACGTCGGGCTGAACTACTACGGTCGCATGATCACCGAGCTCGGCTTCGACGCGCCCTTCGTCAAGGTTTCGGAAGGCCCGGGTCCCAAGAACGACCTGGGTTGGGAAATGTATCCCGAAGGCCTCTCGATCGCGCTCAAGGAACTGCACGACGGCTTGGGCCTGCCGATCTTCGTCACGGAAAACGGCGTCGCCGACGCGCTCGACGACAAGCGGCCGAACTTCGTCGCGAACCACGTGGCCGCGCTCAAGTACGCGCAGTCCGAGGGCGTGAACGTCGTGGGTTACCTGCACTGGTCGTTGACCGACAACTTCGAGTGGGCCAAAGGCCTCGTCTCGCGTTTCGGTCTCGTCGAGGTCGACTACGCGACGCTCGAGAAAAAGCCCCGCGCAAGCTTCGAGACCTACCGAAAAATCATCGAAGAATCGCGAGAGTAAAAAAGGCGTCAGGTTCCTTTTGGTTCAGCAGCCGCGTCAAATGACGCAGGCGCTGAACCAAAAGGAACCTGACGCCTTCACCACTCGCCCCATTTCGTGCGTTTGACGGCCTCGAGTTCGGGATAGTCGAAGCTCGTCAGGCCGGCGAGGGGATCGAGGATCGAAAGCCCCGTGTAGCGTTCGGCCTGGCGGCCGATGCCCTGGGTGAATCCCGCGAAGACGACCGGGTTCTCGGCTCGGCGCGCGCGTACGGCGAAGACATCGGTCTCCAGACGCGCGCGGGATTCCTCGCCCAAGCGGGCGCCGTTCGGGTCGAGCCAATAGAAGTTGAAGATCCCCTGCGAGACCGTGAACGGGTGCAAGTAAAGTCGCCGACGCACCGTCCGCGAAGGCCACTCGCGTCCCTTCGGGCCCGCGACGAAGCGCTCCGGCGCGAGCTCCTTCGGCAAGCGCGCGAGATTCACCGTATCGGCTTGGTGCCCCGCGCGCCAGTCGTCGTAGCCGTAGACGAGACGCGCGTTCTCGACGGGGGCCCTCGCCCGCACGCGCGGGACGACGCGTTCGCGACGGCTCTGGCGCAGCTCGAGCGTCGAGACGAGCGTGCGCGCGGCCGCGCTCCCCTTCGACTCGAGCGCCTCGGCCAAGCCTCCCAGGTCCAGGAGATCCGCTTTTTCCATCGCGAGCGAAGCTCGACGGCGTCCGAGCTTGCGCTCGAGCGCGTCGGCTCCGCCGCCCTTGATCTCGGCCCAGAGTTTTTCGAGCGGCGAAGCCAAGGCCTCGAGGCGACCCGGATCGACGACGCTGATCGTCGCGGCCGATCGTTCCCGGGCGTGCCGCTGCCGGCCCTGGCGTTCGAAGGAGTACGAGGCCAGAAACTTGTCGGCGAGCTCCGTCGCGACGGCCTTCGCGTCCGAAGGTCCCTCGGCGAGCACCTCGAGCGCCTCGAAGGGCGAGGCCTCGGTGAACTCGGCTTCCTCGGAGGCGACCAGCCAGTCCGCCGTCCCGCGGAACTCGAAGAGCGTCTCGAAGTTCGCCATGAAGCAGGCGTCGAGCCAAAGGATGTCGAAGGGTTTTTTGGCCGTCGTCCGGCGCGGCGCGGCCGCCTCGAAGGCCGCGCGCCACGCCGAGACGGACACCCGGTCCATCCCCGCGTAGGCCTCGCCGTGACCGTAGACGACGAGCACCCGGCGCGCCGCGGCCCGCGCGAAGGCCTTGCGGAAGAAATCCTTGAGGAAGGCCCCCGACGTGAGCGGATCCTCCTCCGCGGCGGCGGAGAGGCGGCGGGTCGCGAGCTCACCCGCGACCTTAAGTCCGGCGTAGGGCGCCTTCGAGAAGAGCGGATCCCAGGCGGCCAAACGCGTCGACTTGGGATCGGCGTGGTAGCTCACGCGACGGTCCGGGAGCTCGCGGAGCACCGAGATCCGGTAGCGATCGTTCGGGTCGGAGAACGCGAGCTCGAGCAGGTTGCGATCGATCGCGGCCTGCTCCTCGGCGGCCATGCCGCGCCCCAGGAAGACGACGCCGACGTCCCAGTCGTCCGCCCGCGCCGCCACCGATCCGGCGAGCGCGAGCGCCGCCAGGCCTCGGAAGATCCTCCGGAAAGAGCGCGACGCCGGTCCCATCGGACTCCTTAGAGCGGGCGATCCGGGTTGTCTTCCTCGCCGTTGATACCGATGAGGTTGTCGCTGTCCATGAGCTGGATCATCTGCGGGTAACTCATCGAGCGGCCCGAGCTTCCCCACGCGTCGATCGCGCTCAGGAGCGTGTTCGTCGAGGGATCGATCGCCGTGAAGTAGGTCGCGAGCCCGTTCGTGATGATATCGAGATTCTTCGTGCCGCGCGGATCCGCCGGCGATTCCTTACGCTTGAAGAACATCGAGTTGTAGTACGAATAGGTCGAGCATCCGTTCATGAAGTGGATCTGGTAGCGATCCTTCGGCATCTCGATCTTGAACTTGTTGAGGCGCTCGATCTTGTCGAGGTCGAGGTTGGCGCCGAGGCCCGAGTGGCCCGCGTAAACGAAGACGCTCGCCGTCTCGAGCGCGTCCTTCAGGAAGGCCTGGAAGACCCGGCCCGAATCGAGCTCGGAGTTGCCGAAGACGACCCGCACCGTGATCTTCGCGTTCTTCGCCTGCTTCGTGAACTCCTCGACCCACGGGAGCCCGCGTTCCATCACCGTCGGCTGGCCGTAGCGCTCGACCTCGACGCGATCCCAGACGCGGGACTTGTACCCGGCCTGGCGGAGGCGCGCGGCGATCGCGCGCCAGTTCGTCGCGTTGTAGTCGCGCGACCGAACGGGATCGTAGACGCCGCCCCACGGGTTATCGAGGCCCATGAGCACGTCGACGCGGATCTCGCCGTTATGCACGAGATCGCGGTACTGCGGGTACTTGGCGCGGGAATTGGGGAGGCGCTTGAGCTTGGCTTCGATGCGCGCGTAGTGCTCGCCTTCCTTCAGGCCGCAACCGGGGTTGCGGGGATTCCAGAAGTACCAGTGGTAGGTGTCCAGGTCGTAGTGCGGATCCGTGCAGGGGTTCGGGCGCAGCTGGCCGTTCTTGTTCCCCTGCGCGAAGATGCGCGTCGGATCGAAGGGCAAGAGAATCGGGATCTGCGTCGTGCCCGCGGCTTCTTGCGCGACGATGATGCCCCGGTAATCGTAGTCGATGCGCCAACCGCCGGCGGCGGGCCGCACGCTCACGTTCGAGATCTGGTGACCGCGCTTGGGGATGGCCGTGAACGAGAAGGACTGGGTCATCGTGCCGAAGAGGTGGGCGACCTGCTTCTCGACGAGAGCTTCGGCCTGTTCCGGCGTCGGTCGCATACCGCCCGCGAGCACGTAAAAGGAATAGCTCATCTCGGCCTCGGAGGAGTCCTTGGCAAAGTAGAGCTTCCGCTCGCCGTTGTGAGCCGGACGCTGCGGCGACGCGACTTCCCGCGTCTCGTATACCGTCCCCGACGTCGCGCAAGCCGACAAGAGGATCCCCATGAAACCCGAACCCAGAAGTCGTTTCGTCATGCCTTGATCATCGCCCGATTTTCTCCGCCCGGGGAAATTTCGAGCGGCGACGATTTGACGAGACGGGTGCCAAGCCCCACGTTAGAGCCTTTCTCACCCCATGGACGTCTCGATTTTCTTGGCCCTCGCCTCGAACCTTCTCTTTACCGCCTCGAGCCTCGGCTACCGCCACGTCTCCCGCCGAAGCTCGGCGCTTTGGATGAACAGCCTGAAGACCGTGGTCGCCGCCGTGGGCTTCTCCGCGGTTACGCTCGCCGTCGGAGGCTTCGGCGCGTCGCTCGCGGCGAAGTCCACGCTCCTCGTGCTCGTGCTGAGCGGCGCGATCGGCCTCGCCATCGGCGATACCTTCCTGCTCAAGTCCATGGCCGCCATCGGATCGGCGCGCACGCTCATCCTCTTTTCTTTCCATCCCATTTGGACGGGTTTCTTCGCTTACCTCTTTTTGGGCCAATCCCTGCGGGGGTCCCAGATGCTCGCCGTGCTCTGTCTCATGGGCTGCCTTTACGCCCTCGCGTCCGAACGCGACGACGCCGGCCGACGTGCGTGGTCGCCGGGCGCGCTCGCCCTCGGGCTCATCGCGGTCACGCTCGATGCCACCGGCGTCCTGCTGACCCGCTACGCCTTCGACACGACGCCGGGCCTCGGCATCTTCGAGACCAACGCCGTGCGCTGTCTCGGCGCCGTGCTCGGCCTGGGGCTTTTGTCGCCGTGGATGCGCGCCGACGTCCGCGGAGGATGGCGCGCCCTCGAGCGCCGCGAGCGCTGGCTCGCCGTCGGCGTTTCCTTCACGGGAACTTTCCTGAGCCTGTCGCTCTGGCTCACGGCCCTGCGCACGGGCCCGCTCGCGGTGCTGAGCGCGATCGCGGGCGCCGGGCCGCTCTTCGCGACCCTGCTCGAGTCCCTCATCGACCGCAAAGCGCCGACCCGCGCCCTCTGGCTCGCGCTCGGATTCTTCGCGGCCGGCTTCGCCTTGCTGCAGCTTTAGCGCTCGTTCCGCGAGAGGAAACGGCCCGCCTATTCGTTGTCCGAGGCGCCCGCGACCTTTTCGCGCAGGCTCGCCTCGAAGGCTTCCCGCTTGAACGAGGGATCCGCTTCGATCCGCTTCTTCATCTGCCACTCGTAGTTGGCGCGGAGCTTCTCCTGCAGATCGCCGAGCTTGCGCTTGATCTGGTCGGCGCGTTTGACGAAGGCGCTTCGCTTGGCCGATTTTTCGAGGCTCTCCACCGACTCGAGACGTCCCTCGATAACGTGCAGGGTTTGGTGGATTGTTCTCATGAGGCGGTAGAAATCCGCTTCGTTCAAACGCGGGTCGGCGTCCCCCGCCCCGTTGGCGGCGTCCCCTTGGACCATGCCGAGGTACCGCAGGAAGCCGAGATCCGACGCTTTGGCGCCGGCCTTAAGCGCGATCGCCTCGATATCGATCCGCACTTTGTCGAGGTCGCCCTTGTTGACCGCGTACTGACGCAACAGCTCGTCCTCGACTTGACCGAGGAAGGCGTCGTGGGCCGGGTCTTCTTTCGCGAATCCCAGCGCCAACGCGAAGGGCGAGTAGGCGGAACGGATCGAGGCCGAAACCTCGGCATTCCGCTTGAGCTCTTCCACGATGCGAGCCGGATCTTTCTTCGATTCGAGCAAGCCCCGCAGGCTCGCCGAAGAATTCGCCGATCCGCCGAGGGTGGCGTAGGCGAGCGTCAATCCGAGCGACGAGCGCGCGCCGACCTGGGCCGAAGCGATACCCTTCTCGGTCAACTTGAAGGTCCGGGTGCTCGTGCCCGCGTAGCGGATGCCCTTATCCATGAGCGCCAGCGTATTCACGGAAGACTGGCCCAAAGGACGAAGGACGTTCTCTTTGATGCGGCCTACGACCGCGTTCAGCAGCGGCAGCGGGCTCGTCGTCGCCATCGCCGAGGTCCGCACGAGACCGCCCGACGATTCGTCGACGCGACGAAAAACGGCGGCGGTGGCGTTCAGCGACTTCGCGATCGCCGTCGTTTCGTCGAACGAATTTCCGATCTTCGCGGAAAGACCCGCGGTCCCGCGCAGCGCCAAACGCTCCGGAAGGATCGCGATCTGAACGGCACTTTCGATGTTCCCCGCCGAAGTCGCGCGAAGGAAGGCCGGAAAGCCCTGTTGCGTGAAGAGCACGACTTTCTGGACGGGCGTGGCCTTGAGGGGCGTGATGTTGCTGTGGTGTTCGAACGCCTCGTGCACCGAGCCCACGGCGTTCGTTTGAATGGCGATGGCACCACGCTTCACCGCGACGCCTTCCGGAAGCACGATGCCTCCCATCCTCTCGAAGAAGGCGTCGGGGATGAACTTCGGCACGAGCATCCCGTAGCCATTCTGCTCTTCCATGCTCATCGTCGACAAGTTCGCCACGGTGGGGAGCGCGAAGGTGGCGCCGAAGACCGGCACGAGCCAGGGATGACGCTCGAGCGATTGGCCGAAGGCCGCCGTGACCTCCCCCTTGGTCGCGTCCCGAACGTCCGCGGGCAAAAGCATGCCGGAGAAACCCGCCGCCCAGACCCAGTAGTGCCAGGTCGTCGCGTCCACGTAGCCTTTCGCGAGCGCGACGGGATCGATCGCTTCGATCGCTTTCTCGGCCAAGAACTTGGCTTCGTTCGCGTTGAACGCCGCGTTCGACGGCAGTTCCCGCAGCGTTTCTTCGTTCACGAAGACGTCGTAAAGCAGCCGGTTCGTCTCGACGAAGAGCTCCTGGCTTTGGAGGACGGCCTGGAAGGCAACCCAAGAGTACGGGCTATCGGCTACGACCGTCCCGCCCTCGCGACTTTCGAGGGCGCGATCGAAGAGCGCCGTATCGCTGGCCGGGCTTCGGCTCTCGCGGGAATCGCTCGCGCAGGAGGCCACCGCGGCGGCGGCCGTCAACGCGGCCAGGGTCGAACGATGGGAACGTCTCGCGAAAAACTTCATCCAGTTTCCTCCGTCTAGGATTCTCACACGCTCGAGGCCGATTTTCCTCGAGCAAATTTGACGGAGCCCGGTTAGATCTCGTTAGCTCGCGTCCTTCGCCTTGCGGTAGGTCGCGACCCGTTCCTCGATTTCCTTCAAGAGCGACTCGCGAAACCCGAAAGACAGCAAAGTCGCGGCCGACAGGTTCGCGTTCGTCTCGGCCGAGGCGCGCTCCTCGCGCAGTTCGTCTTTCTCGCGATCGATGCGGGCCGCGATCGAGTTGAGGTCGTTCAACGAAACCTCCGCAACGTCCAGGTTCAAGGTCACGAGGGCGAGCGACAGGTCTTCGCGAATTCGGTCGAGGGCGATCTTGCGGGCTTGCTCGTCGCGCGCTTCGACGACGACGGGGTCCATGCTTTCCCAGTCCTTATCGAAGTGCTTGACCTCTTCGACGAGCCGCCAGGTCTTGTCGAAGACGAAGTTCGTCGCGAAGAGCTTGGCCTCGAGCGAGTTGATGAGCGCGTTCCGCCAGACGTGGTAGGCCTTACGGTCCGGTCGCTCGACCATGACGAGCGCGGGCTCGCCGAAGCGATCCGGGTAGAAGCGGCGAAAAAAGTCCACGGCCAGCACCATCTGGCCCGGCGAGGCGTCCACGAGGAACGAGAAGTTCACCTCGCCGTTGGTGGCGGCGCCGATCGCCCGGTCGATCATCGTCGCGCAGTCGTTCACGAACGTCGTGTTGTCGTAGTAGTTGCCGACCTTCATCTCGAGCGAGCGCTTGAGTCGGAGATACTCGTCCGGCTTGAGGTAGATCGAAGCGACCTGCACCGAGCGCGGCTGCTCGCCCCAACCCGTCGCCTTGTAGGCGCCGCTCAGGAAGCTGCCCAAAGCACGGGCCGAAGAATTCCGTTCCCCGGCCTCCTTGGCCTCGCCGGGCGGTGCGCTTTTGGGCGAGAGGTACTCCGAGACCGAGCTCTTCGAGAAGTGCTCGACCCCGTAGCTATAGACCTCGCTCCCCATCCGCAAGGCGAGGTGGGGAAAGGGGACGGTCTCCGAGAGAATCTGAATCTCGCCTTCGCGAAGGGGGATCGCGCGGTAGTCCTCGAGCGAACGGGCGTTGGCCTCGAGTTCGGCCGCGTGCACGAGCGCGCTGGTCGTCGTGCCGAGCACGAGCAAGTCCGTCGCCGTTCGCACGTAGCGATGCGCCCGGTACGACTTATGGTACTCGCGCATGGACGCCCGGAACTCCTCGAGCTCGGCCGCCAGCCCGTACTTCTGGATGATCTCCCAGTCCTTGACGCTCGCCTTCGGATTGAGCGCGGGATCGAAGATCCACTCGGGGTTGCGGAAAACTTGCTCGAAGAGCACGCCCACGTTTCCGTAAACGAGGCGATTCGCGCGCCCGAAGCGCAGCGGCGTCGCCGTGCGCAGGACGGGCATGACGTACTTATAGAGCAGATCGTGCGGGGTCTCGCGCCACCCGAGACTGACCCGGAACGGCATGAGCAGCGCCTTGGCGACCGACGAGCTCGACGAGTCCGACGCCGGGTAAGCCCGACGCATGAGCTCGACGGGGCCGAAAAGCGTGCGCCAGGCAACGCCGACCGTCCGGTCCGCGCCCGCCTTTGCGCCCGCCTTGAACTCGGACCACGTCAGGGTCTTGGGGCCGACGACGGCGACGACGGCGAGCGCGCAGGCCGACTCCGCGGCCCGCGCGCTCGCCGTCAGGAGCAGTAGCGCGCTGGCTAAACAGGATCGTCGATCGAATCCGGACAAAGTACCTCCGATCTGTCGATCTCTCGAAGCCGCGAGTTCACCCCGCAGCATCCCTTCGAAAGCCTCTCGGCGTACCGAATGGCCCGTTTCAAGAAAATCACCCCGACATTCTCCGTGAATCATTATCCGAGCGATCGGACGCAAAAGATGCGGCAGAATTCTGACCTAACGGTTCTTCCAAGGTGGAAGCGATCCGTCAAAAAGCGTCCAGAGGAGGCGAAGCGCTAGTTTCGCGCGGACCTCAGAGGACTCCGCGCTTCTTTTGGTCGCGTTCGATCGCCTCGAAGAGGGCCTTGAAGTTGCCTTCGCCGAAGCCATTGTGGCCGCGGCGCTGGATGATCTCGAAGAAGAGCGGGCCGATCTGGTTCTCGGTGAAGATCTGGAGCAGGTAGCCCTTCTCGTCGCCGTCCACGAGCACGTCGAGGTTGCGGACCTGGTTGAGGTCTTCCTTGATCTTGCCGCCGAAGCGCGCGCGCACTTCGTCGTAGTAGTTCGGCGTCATCTCGAGGAACTTGAAGCCGCGCTTCTTCATCTCGGCCACGGTGCCGCAGATGTCGTTCGTCGTGAGCGCGATGTGCTGCACGCCCGCGCCGCGGTGCTGGTCGATGAATTCCTGCACCTGGCTCTTGGCTTCGGTCGCCTGGTTCACGGGAACCTTCACGGCGCCGTCGGGCGACTGCAGGACTTTGGAATTGAGGCCCGTCTGCTCGGCGCGGATGTCAAAGTAGCGCGCCTCGACCCAGCCGTAGATGCGGCGGTAGAAGTCCGCCCAGAACTCCATCTTACCCATCTCGACGTTGTTCGTGAGGTGGTCGATCGAGAGCAGGCCGAGCCCCGTCACGGAAGCCGGCGGCGCCGACGGGCGGAAGCCCGGCGCGAAGGGCGCGGCCACGTCGAAGGCGCCGACGCTCGCGCCGCCCACCGTCGCGTGACGTTCCACGAAGACGGCGCGCACGTCGCCGAAGGAACGGATCGCCGCGCTCACCGTGCGGATTTTCGTCGAACCCAAGTCCTCGCTCTCTTCCGTCGCGACTTGCGCGACTTGGGCGCCGCGCGAAAGCGCCGTCTCGAGGGTGCCGCGCGCGCTGGGCACCGTGTACGCTAGCGCACAGACGCCTTCGCCGTGGGCCGTCACGTACTCGTCGGCAAAGCTGCCGGGCTTGCCTTCGGTCAAGAGCACGCGGATCTGCCCTTGCGTCAGCAAGCGGCTGCGCCCCTGCGCGTTCTCGCGCGCCTGGGTGCGCGCGAAGCCGAGCTTGGCCCAGAGGGCTTCCATCTCGTCGATGTCGCGCGTGGCGATCTCGATGTGGTCGAAGCGGTTCACGAGGCAATCGACTTGGGGGGCGGAAGCATTCGTCATGCCCTTGGTCTAGTCGATGGCCGCGCCGCGGCTCAAGCCAGAACTCCCCCCAAACTCCGACGGCGGCGTTCTCGGTCGACTCGTTTACGACGTAAACTTCGCTCCCTGCGGCCTGGCCGCCGGAGCTTGGAAGGAGTTCTAGTAAACGAGGGTCATGAGCAGGTTGAGCTGGTACTTGTAATATTGGTAGTTGAGCTTGTCCGTCGAGAACGAGAGGGTCCCGACTCCCTGCAGACGCGTCTCAAACCAGGCGGTCCAGGGTTTCACGAGCGAGCCCGAGTAGCGGAACACGAAGTCTTTGCGCTGGAGAGCGCTGCGATAATAAGGGGTGTACTGAAAGCTCCCCTCTTGCGCCAGGCTCAGCCCCGCGCGTTGCGAGATCGGCAGGTCCCAGCGCCCTAGCACGGAAAGGCTGTAGTACGACGTCTCCGTGCCCGCCGCCGGGTGGAACTCGAAGTCCACGCCCGGGCCGAAAACGTGGGGCTTCTCCTTGCGCACGACGTAGCGCCAGCTGAGCAGGTACGAGTTCGCGCTCGGGTCGTTCGCCTCGCTCGCGGGGGTCTGCTTGGCGATCGTGCGCACGTACTTGATCGCGGTTTCCATCTCGCCCGGGCTCGCGGCGGGATCCCCCAAGACGCGGAACCAGCGCAGCTCGAAGCCGGGCACCGCGAGGTAAGGCGTCGAGCGCCCCACCCAGCCGCGGTAGACCGAAGCGTAGTTCGCGCCGATCGCGAGGCTTTCCTTGGGCGAGAGCGAATAGGCGAAGGTCGTCGCGGCGTCGTAGATCTGGGAATCGCTCAGGTCCGCGACGCTGCCGTTCGCGTAGTGGACCGCGACGGCGGTCGCGCGCAGACGATGGTCGATGCGATCTCCCCAGGGCGGCTTGATCTCGAAGAAGCCGATGGCCGAGAGGAGCGTGGAGGCCTCGTCCGAGACGTTGTACGCCTCGGGCGAGAGCTCCTGCGGCAGCGCCACGACGTTCGAATCGAAGCCGAAGCCGCCGACGAGGCCCACGGAGAAGATCTTGTTCTGGTAGTTCGCGTCGCTGCGGGCCCGGCGCACGGCCTCGAGCCGCTGCGTCGCGAGCGCGACGATGCCCTTGTCGGCGGCGAAGTCGATCGTATCGAGGTAAGCCGTCTCGGCTTCGTCCCAACGTTCTTCGTTCTCGGCGACCACGCCCAGGTAAAAACGGCTCTGATCGGCGTAGCGGGGATTCTGCCGATCGAGCAGGCTCTGGAAGATCCCGCCGGCTTCCTTGCTCTTCTTGGCCTCGACGAGACAGAGCGCGCGGTAATACGAAACGTCGTCGCGATTCGCCTCGTCGCGGTCGGCTTCGCGCAGGTCGACATCGATGGATTCGCAGCCCTTCTGGTGGAAAAGCGCGATGCCGCGACCGAGGTGCGCCTGCGCGCGTTGCGCCGGCGCGAGCGCGGCTTTGCGCGCGAGCAAGCGGCCGAAGGCTTCGAGTCCGATGTCGTAGCGGCGTTTGCCAAGCGCTTCCCAGCCGATCTCGAAGAGTCGCTTGAAAGCCTGCCCCTCGCGCAGGGAGCGACGGCGTTCCGCGTCGACGGGCGTCAAGGCGCCCGTCGAAAGCGCTTGGATCAAGACGCCCTTCGCGTCTTGGCGCACGCGAAGATCCAGCTTGCGCCACGTCGGCTGGTCGAAGACGAGCGAGCGGGATTGGTAGAAACCCACGCCACCCGGGAAGGGAACCTTGCGCTCTTCGGGACGGGCCTCGAGCACGCTGATTTCCGGCTGAAAGGCGGGGTTCGTCCCGTCCATCAAGGTGCGCACGGTTTCGGAGGCGATGAATTCGTCGTCCCGGGAGTCCAGGATGAGTTCTTTGCCCGTTTCGAGGTTCCGGATGCGGACTTTGGCGCGGGCTTCACGGACCGAGGGAGGAATCTGGATGCGAAAGGGCTCGTCCCCCCGAATTCGCGGGGACTCGGTCTGGGCAAAGGCCGCGCTACCGAGCAGGCCGCTCCCAACAACCAAGTGCCTGAATTTATTTAAAAATATTCCCACGCACCCTTCTTGCCCGGCCTTTGGGGCCGAGCTTCTCCATTCTGCCAAGCTCCCCTTGATCCGCAAGTGAGACCGATAACTTGACTCAAGTCGGCATATTCTCTACGAAAGCTCCATGGCTAAGAAGTCTGATCGCGTCGTCGTCATCCTCGAGTGCACGGAAGCTACTAAAGAAGGCAAGACGGCCAGCCGCTACCACACGAAGAAGAACAAGAAGACCACCACGGAAAAGCTCGAGCTCCGCAAGTACAACCCGTACCTGCGCCGCACGACCCTCCACAAAGAAGTGAAGAGCTGATTCGCTCTCCTTTTTAAACCGCGTCTTGGACGCCCGGAGCCGAAAGGCCCCGGGCGTTTTTTTTCGCCCGCGCTCCGCCGCGCCCACGCTCCGGTTATAAACGAGGGGTGGGCTTCGACTGGAAAGAACGGCGGCGCGAACTCGACGAACTCCGAACGGCCTCGGACTCCGGTCAACTCGCTACCTACGATCTCCTCGTCATCGGAGGCGGCATCACGGGCACCGCGATCGCGCGCGACGCCGCCCTTCGCGGCTGCCGAGTCTTGCTCGTTGAAAAGGGCGACTTCGCCGACGGCACGAGTTCGCGTTCGTCCAAACTCGTCCACGGCGGCGTTCGTTACCTCGAGCACGGCGAGTTCGGACTCGTGGCCGAAAGCACGCGCGAGCGCGCCCGGCTCTGGAAGCAGGCGCCCGAGCTCGTGCGGCCGCTCCCCTTTCTCTTTCCCGCCTTCGAGGACTCGCGCGTTCCCCTCTGGAAACTCGACGCCGGGCTTTGGCTCTACGACATCCTCGCGGCCTTCCGCACGCCGAGCCTACATCGCAAGTACTCCGCGAAAGAGACGCGAAACCAAGAACCCCTCCTCGAGAAATCCGGCCTGACGGGATCCATCCTCTACTGGGACGGCGCCACGAGCGATGCGCTCCTCACGCTCGCGACGATGCTCGATGCCCGCGCGCTCGGCGCGCGTTGCTTGCCGCGCGTCGCCTTCCGCGGCGTCGAATGGTCGGGCGCGGGCGAGCACCACGTCGTCGAACTCCAAGACCAAGTCGGCGGCGGTGACGCTCCGACCTTCCGCGTTCGCGCGCGCGCGGTCGTCGCGGCCACGGGACCCTGGATCGACGGACTCGGACTGCTCCACCGCAAATCCCGACTCCTCGCGACGACCCGCGGATCGCACATCGTCGTCCCGGGCGACAAGCTGCCGCTTCGTCACGCCGTCGTGCTCATTCACCCGCGGGACCAACGCGTTCTCTTCGCGATTCCCTGGGGCGAATGCAGCGTGCTCGGCACGACCGACATCTTCGACCAGGGATCGCCGGACCGCGTCGCCATCTCGTCGGATGAGGTCGACTACCTCATCGCGGCGGGCAACGACTTCTTCCCCCGTGCGAAACTCGAACGCGGCGACGTTCGTTCCGCTTGGTCGGGTTTGCGTCCGCTACTCGCGCCGCCCGACGATGCTTCGGCCTCGGAAATTTCGCGCGACCACCATATCGAATGGAAGGAACCCGGCCTCCTCGTCATCGCCGGCGGCAAGCTCACCACGCATCGTGAGATGGCCGAGCAGGCCCTCGACCGTATCGCGATCGAGACGAAGGCCTGGCGCAAGCCGCTCGCGCGCGTCTTTGAAAGCGGGCTCACGCGCAAGCGCGAACTCCCGCGACTGGGCACCCTCGCCCCGCACGCCTGCGCGGGACCGCTCGAAGCGAAAAACTCCGTGGGTCGCCCTCGCTTCGGCCGATCCGAAGCCACGATGCTGGACGACGCCACCCTTCGCAAAATTTGCCGCGAGCAGATCGTTCTCACGCTCGAGGACTTCTTCGTGCGTCGCACGGATATTTTCTACAAAGAACCCGGCAACGGGCTCGAGCTCCTCGAAAAACTTAAGCCCCTTCTCCGCGAAGAACTCGGCTGGGACGACGACGAGTGGTCGCGCCAAGTCGAGACCTATCGGGCCTACGTCCATCAACAAGTCGGCCGTGCCTTGAATCGCGCCTGAGCCTTGTCCCAATATTGTTTCCAATTTTTCTCGGGGACTTTTCCGGACGACGAACGCCACGACCGAAAAACCCACTTCGAAGCGTTGTAAAAAGTTTTGGGACAAACCCGGCCGTTCAAGCTCTGAGGTAAAGCGCCATCTCGATCTTCGAAAGTCCCGCGGGCAAGAAACGCCCGAAGCGGAGCTTGGATCCCAGCAGCGATTCGGCCCGACGCCAATCCTCGAGCTTGAGTTCGGGGATGCCAAGCCCGACGTAGGCCGTCGGGGTTTCGACGTCGCCTTCGTAGTAATCCGCGAGCTGGCCCGAGGACTCGTCCCAGAGCTCGGAGAGCGGCGCGACCTCGAAGGCCAAGAGGTACTGCACCGGAAGCTCGAGGAGCAAACGGCGCACCCACCACACGATGGGGATCTCGGCTTCCGGATCAAAACGCTCGGGTTTCAGGGCGCGGTACGCCTCGTCGCCGGCCGCGATCCGCTCTTCGACGTCGGCCATCTCGTCGGTCGAGAGCCAGGTCGAAAGTCGCAACGCGGGAAAATTCACGAGCGCCTTGCTTCCCCGCGAATCCATGACGAGACCGAGCGCGTCGTGACCGAGCTTGTCCACCTCGTAGCCGAGGTCGCGCAGCAATCCGTCCATCGCGGGCCACACGACGCGGCCGAGCGAGAAGGGTTCGTCACCTTTTAACTTTGCCATTCCAAAGCCTCCAAGCATCGCACGATCGCGTCGAGACTGCGTTCGGCGTCTTCCTTCGAACCGAGCACGGGCGCGAATTCCATGACGTCGGCCCCGACGAGCGGCAGCGCCTTCGTGCAGCGCGCGAGCACCTTGCGCAGCCACTCCACGCGCAGGCCGCGCGGCTCGGGCGTGCCCGTCGCGGAGACGTCGGCCGGGTCGAGGCCGTCGACGTCGAAACTCACGTAGAGACGCCGCGCCCCGCGGCGCTTCCAATCCTCGACCAATCCGTCGGCAAAGCGAACGGGATCCTGCCGCAAGAGCTCGTCGGCCCAGAGCTGGCGCAAGCCGAAGCGGGATTCCCACTCCGTTTTCGTGCGGCCGCTCGTGCGCACGCCGATCTGCACCCAGCGGGCCGGGTCCTTCAGCCGACGGACGGCGTGGGCCGTCCAAGTCGCGAAGCAGTGCTCGATGCCGAAGCGGCTTTCCATGAGGTCCGTGTGCGCGTCGATGTGCAGCACGGCGAGGTCCTTGAGCTTGCCCGCGCGCGCGAGCGCGGCGAAGACGGCGCCGCTCACGGAATGGTCGCCCCCCACGACGAGCGGACGGAACTTGGGCGCGAGCTTCCACGCGCGCAGGAGCGTTTCTTCGGTCAGGTTGAGCGCCGACACGGGCCATCCCGCGCGGTACTCCGTGCCCCAGAGCGCGCGGCCCGAAGCGCGCAACTGGCGAGCGTTCAGGATGGAATCGTGGCTGAGCTGCGGGATGCAGGCGATGTCGCCCAAATCGCGCGAGGCCTCCAGACGGCCGAGCTCGAAGAGACGCGCACGCAACGCGGCCGGGCCGTGGGCCGCCCCCCGGCAAACGCCGCCGCCCGAATCCGACGGCACGCCCAGAAAGAAAAAGGGCGGCGGCAAAGCCTTCGCGGCGCGCAGCCGAGCCTTCACGTCGAGCGGCCATTCCGAGGCGTCCAAGCCCGGCGAGTAACGAGCGAGAAACTCGCGTTGCGCGGCTCCGCCCGTCGTAACGGTGAGCAGCCCCAGTCCCGGCGCCCGCAGCAAGGCCTCGGCGGCGGGAAGCTTGGGAGCGGCTCGACGGACGGTGCGAGTAGCGCGCGGCATGTCCTCGTTTATACCCGTTTTTCCGGGCTCCCGTTGGCGTACGGCACGGAGGCATGCCAAGTGGCGCACGGAGAGTGGCGCGGCGCGCGGCGCGCGACGCCCGGTAGACGTGTTTTGGGGTCGCAAGCCAGAGCCACGGACGCTATACCCCAAGCCCATATGAGCGAACGTAACGTCATCATCGTCGGATCCGGTCCCGCCGGCCTCACGGCCGCCATCTACGCCGCACGCGCGAGCCTCAAGCCGCTCGTCATCGAAGGCTACCAAGCGGGCGGCCAGCTCATGCTCACCTCGGAAGTCGAGAACTTCCCGGGCTTCAAGCACGGCATCATGGGTCCCGACCTCATGGCGGAAATGCGCGCGCAGGCCGAACGCTTCGGCGCCGAGTTCATCTCGGCCGACGTCACGAAGGTCGACCTCGCCGGCCCCACTAAGAAGGTCTGGGTCGACTCGACCGAGTACCAAGGCAAGACGGTGATCCTCTCGACGGGCGCCTCGGCGAACCTCCTGGGCCTGCCGAACGAACGTCGCCTCATGGGCAAAGGCGCGAGCACCTGCGCGACCTGCGACGGCTTTTTCTTCCGCGGCAAAGTCGTGGCCGTCATCGGCGGCGGCGACAGCGCGATGGAAGAAGCGAACTACCTCACGCGCCACGCGACGAAGGTTTACCTCATCCACCGGCGCAGCGAGTTCCGCGCCTCCAAGATCATGGTCGACCGCGCGAAGGCGAACCCCAAGGTCGAGTTCATCCTGAACACCGTGACCGAGGACATCCTGGGCGAGAACGAAGTCACGGGCGTGCGCCTGCACAACACGGTCGAGAACACGAAGCGCGATCTCGCGCTCGACGGCGTCTTCGTGGCGATCGGCCATACGCCGAACACGAAACTCTTCGCCGGCCAGATCACGACCGACGACAAGGGCTACATCAAAACCTCGAGCGAAAAGTCGCACGTGACGGCCACGAACATCCCGGGCGTCTTCGCCTGCGGCGACGTCCAAGACAGCCGCTACCGCCAAGCCATTACGGCCGCAGGTTCGGGTTGCGCCGCCGCCCTCGATGCCGAGCACTACTTGAACGAGCACGCTTGAGCTCGTCACGAAGCCCCCGCCCTCCCAGTCGGGAGAGGGGGCTTCGCTAAACCTTTCCATGTTTTGGATCAGCAAATTCAAGCGCTTGCGCGATATTTGACGCAGCGAGCAAAAAACTCGTTACGCTTTTATCGAGATGAACATCACAGACGTGCAGATTTTCCCGGTGAACGAAGACAAGCTGAAAGCTTACGCGACCATCACCATCGACGGTTGCTTCGTCGTGCGCGATCTAAAGATCATCCAAGGACAGGCCGGGGTCTTCGTGGCCATGCCCGCGAAGAAGCGCAAAGACGGCAGTTTCCGCGATATCGCCCACCCCCTCAATCTCGAGACCCGCAGCGAACTCGAAGCCAAGGTTCTCGCGGCCTACCAAGCGGCGCTCGCGGGGCCCGTGAACGGCGTGGCCGAGAGCTTTCCCCAGCGCCGACTCACGGGCACCGAAGATTAGCGCCTAGCCTCTCGCGCCCCCTTGCCAAGCGCGCGTCATATGTTATTCATTCCACTTCGCGGCGTTGGCCCGTCGCCAAGTTGGTAAGGCATCAGATTTTGATTCTGACATTCCCAGGTTCGAGTCCTGGCGGGCCAACCATTTTTCGAACCTAAGGAGCCTCGAAGCGGAGGCCTACCGAAGCCGCACTCGAGCTTGGATCCCGGAACGAGAATAGGTACGAAGCCCAGATTCCCCCGAGCCATCCCCGTTTCATGTCATGTTCCAAATGCGGCCCCACGACCGCGCTCGTCGTGCAATTCGTACACGTCCAGGTTTGGGCCCCGCCACGAATCCCGGCCGAAAAGTTTTCCGTCAAACGATAAGCCGTCGATGCGAGATATTCGAACTGCGAGAAGCGCGTGACATCGTCACGCTTGAGGTAGCTGTAACCCAGGACGATTCCCAGCTCGAAGCGCTGAATAACGAGACGCGGATTGTAGTAAAGAACGCCGCTCGCGCTCCAACTACCTGATTGCCAGACCACGTGGCCTCCCGCTTGAAAACTGAGCCATCGCGCCTCCCATTCGGAAGCGACGGCAACGGGCGACATCGCCGTTTCGGGCGTAGCTTGCGGCTCCGGCTTTTGCGGCTCGAGCGCTTGCGGCGGCGCCTGCGGAGACGGTTCCTCGGGGCTCGCGACCGCATTCTCTACAAGCGAAGGGGACGACTCCGAGGGCAGCATGCGTCCCACTCGACCGGCGCGCCCCTGAGCCAGAACGAAGGAATAAGACCGGATCAGCGCACCGTCGGCTTCGAGCACGTCCAAGCGCCAAGTCCCCAAACGGTCGCGCGTCGAGACCGAGGTCACCCCCCGCCACCCGAGAGAGGTGGGCGTGAGCGTTCGGCGACTGACCTCTTGGCCCTCGAAAGACCAGACGTGCTGCACGGGCCGCAGCGAACTTTCAAAACGAAACTGGGTCCAAGCGGAAATCTGGCTGCCCTCCGCGAGAACGGCGGTCTGCGCGGCCAGGCACTTGAGGGGCGTGCGGTCACGGATCTCCGAACAGACGAAGGTCGTCGGCTCCTTGCGCGCCCCTTGCGCCGGGGCCGTCGCCGCGACGCCAACCCAAAGGACAAAACTCAGTCGACCGAAGTCAGTCATCTTTCCCATGCTAGCCTCAAGTTCCCGCGAATCCGCCGAAGTTGACCGTATCCAGGGTCTGAGAAGTTGCTCCGTCATTGTAGTTGATGCGCAACAATTCATCCGACATGAACTGCTCTCCTCCGCTAGGCGTCCAGCGCACATCGACCGAGCAATTCGCGCTCGGCGTGATCGTCGCTCCGCTGCAAGTGTCGTTTTCGAGAGCCAGCTCCGAGCTGAAGGTGCCCAGCAAATTTAAGGACAATCCCGAGACCGAGCCCCCGCCTTGGTTCACGAAGGTCAGCGTGATGACGGCCGAGCCATCGACGGGGCCAAAACCTCCGTCACCGGTGAATGCGTAGGAGTTGCCGATGGAGGCCACGAGCTCACCAAGGTTCAAAGTGCCTTGGCCCGAGACTCCGCGCGACGCGCTCGTTTGAACGGCCCCGTTATTGTACGAAACCTCAAGGGTGTCCGTCGAAACGACGCCGCTCGTCGGAGTGAAGCGCAGAATGAGGGTGCACGAGGCGCTCGCGGCGAGCGTTCCGCCGCTCGCGCAAGTTCCGCCCGTGACATAACTGAAAGGCGCCGCGAGCCCGAGGGCGCCGGTCGAGAGGGTTCCGAGCGTCGCCACGCCCGTTCCCGTGTTGCTAAGGGTCACGGTAAGGTCGTCGGTTTGGCCCACGTTCGTGGCGTCGAAGCCCAAGGTCCCCGAGGGCGTGATCGTGAGCACGGCGACCGTGCCCGTACCACTCAGCGACGCGGCGGCCGTGGCCGTTCCCGGCTTCGTGTACGGAATCGTCAGCGTATCGCTGGCCGCCCCCGCCGCCGTCGGCGTGAACGAAACCCGAAGCGTGCAGCTCGATCCGGCGGCTAAGGATCCGCCACTCACGCAGCTTCCGCCACTCGCGTAGCTGAACGGCGCCGCGAGCCCTAAGGTCGCGTCACTGAAAGTGCCAAGACCGGCCGACCGATTGCCGCTGTTGCTCACCGTCACGGTGATGATCGACGAAGTGCCGACCCCCGCGGTCGTGCTGAGCGTTCCCGAAGTGACGAGATTGGCCTCGCGCACGAGCCGCACGTAGCCGCCGAGCGTGACGCCCACGCCGACGTCATCGACCTGAACGCCGTTGTCGTAGGCGAGCGAAAGCGAGCCGGCAAAGTTACCCGCCGTCCCCGTCGCGAGCGAAACGGTCAGCGAGCAGGTCGCATTCACGGCCAAGGTCTGGCCCGTCGTGCAAGTCGCCGAGGAGAGAGAGAAAGGCGAATCGAGACCGAGGCCGGCATCCGAGATCGTGCCGAGAGTCGCCGCGGCCGTTCCCACGTTCTTCACCGTCAATTCCACGGTGTCCGGGGCCGCGCCCTGATCGGCATCGAGGTCGAAGCGAGCCCCGCCCGTGAACTCGAGCCTCGCGTTCGGCGTGATCATCTTATTGACGAGGCTCACCGAACCCACACGACCGGTTTCGGTGCCCGACGCATTTTTATGGATCCACCAGATTCGCGTGGCACCGGCGGGCACGCTCGTCCCGGAGGGAATCGTGTAGACCCACTTACGAATCTTCCGTTCGACGTTACTATAGCTGTTTCCAAAACCACGCAGGCGAAGCGTCTTGATGAGTTCCTCGAAGGGCACGGCGCCGATCAGCGTCCCCTTGGCCGACGCGCGGCTCTCGCCGCCAAAATAGGCCACGAAGCTTCCGTCGCAATCTGGCAATCCGTCCATCTGCGGGTACCAGCGGTCCGGCGACCACCCCTGGGCCGCCACGAATTTGCAGCGACCCGCACTGGTCGCTTCGCTATCGCGATCGTCCCAGTTGGGCAGCAGCATCTGCCCACCGATCTTGTCGGAGTCATCGGTATCCGTGAACTCGAAAGGAACTCTCGGCAGCATCTCCGTGAGCGCGTCCCGCATTTGAGTTGCGTTCGAGAAATAGGACAGTCCCGAATCGGAGCTCAGAACCGGCGTCAGGCGGAAAAGTTCCGCGCGATAGTTCGCCTCGAATCCACTCTTCCCGATATTGGTCGATTCAATCACATCGCGGATGCCGCCCGCGTTGGTCTTGTAGTTGAAGTACAGAATAGATTGCGCGGCTTCGGCGAGCTCTCGGCCGGTCAGCTGACTCACCGACAGATCCGAGGAGAGCGACGAAACGACGGACGCCGTAATGGCGCTCACCGCATCGGAGTCGCACAGGAGTTTCTGCGTGGCATCCCAGTAGCCGAGCACCGTGCAGATCGTCGACGTCAGATCGACCGCGACCTCGCGGATGTCGGACGCCGCCATGGGCCGCAGGGGATCCGCCGACAGACCCGCCGCCGACTCTCGAGTTCCATCGACGTCAATGACTTTACTAAGGAGCCGGTTTCCGGATTCATCGACGAGACTCAGTTCCACTTGAAAGCTCTCGTTGGCTTGCTCGAAGTCGCCCGGAACTTCGAAGAGACCCGAGAAACTCCCGCTTCCGGCCGTCAGCACGACATCGGCATAAGAGTCGAAATCGGCGTCGCCGTTTCGTTTGAGATCAATCGGCAGGCGCTGAGTCTCGTTAGCCTCCCCGGCGACGAGCAAGTACGCAAGAAGCCGATAGGCCGTGTCATGGCCATCGACGACGTCCACGACATCCTCGAGGTCCTCGACGAGCGAGAAATTCGCGGAGAAGGCATACTGGGAAGCCTCCGAAGCGGGACTCAGGTCACTCGCCCCTTTCAAGCCAGGACCACAGGAGCTCAGGACCGCGGCGGCAAGCAAGTAATCTAATCTCATGGGATTCTCTATCGGATTGAAGAAGTCCCTGACTCAAGCCCTTAAACGAAACTTAACTGTTTTCGGAAGTGCCCGGGGCCTCGGAAATGATCCCCTGGTGCGAATCTTGCCGGGCCAACCATTTCAGACCGACCGTCTGAATGATTCGCTTCGAAGTCATCTTCTCAAACGAACTCGGCGCCGAGAACTCCGAGAAGCTCCCGACGCCGAATTGCCGTTTAAAAAGAAGGGCCTCGTTAGTTGTTCTCGGCGGCCTGGCTTTGGATGGCCAGCGCCTGTTCCGCCAGTACGATGTTCTGGCGGGCCGTTTCCATCTGCTTCTTGTCGAGGTACAACTCATACGCGCCGTCCGCGATGGCGACGATACCGGTGAAGATCACGACACCGGCGACCATCGCGATGATCTTACCGGTCTTGACATGGGCTTCCGTACCGCCACCGCTCAGGGCGAACGCCGCGCCCACCGCGGCGCCGCCCGCGCCGGCCACGACGCCGGCGCCGAGACCGATCTTCCAACGCTCGCCATTGGCATCCGCTTTTGCGGCCGCCAGAGCTTCCTTGGCCGCCGCGAGCTTGCCCCGCTCCTTCTCGATGTTAGCGGCCACGATCTCGAGGGCCTGAGCTTCCGAGCTGGCCGTGGCGACCTTCCGCGTCGGCTTCGCGACCGCGCTCAGACCGACGGAAGCCACCATGAGACCCACGAGAAAACGACTTAGAAACGGCATTCTGAAATCCTCCGACAACGATTTTAGCGCATTTCGAGTGATCCTCGTCGGTGCCGAGGCATCCGCTTGCGCCAACTCCATGACTTTGCCCTTCCTCCCCGCCGTCCACATACTCGAGGAGATGACGTGGAACAGCGCGACCCGCTTGGCGAGGGGGGTTCTTATCTGTGGCTTGGCGGCTTGCGCCTCGCACGAAGGATCACCCGCACTAACCCGCGGGCCCGCGGCCGCCGCGCTCGATCCCGCCGCCCCGTCGGGCGCCGTCTCCGAGTGTGCCGCCACGCTTCATAGCCTCTTACCCATTCCGGATGCCGAAGCCGCTCTGCTTCGCCAGAGTCCCTTCGCGATGGCCGATCTGCTCGACGCCGACCAATGGTATGAACTTGTGCACTCCGAAAGCCCCGTCGTCCAGGCGCGTCTGAAAACGCTGCTCAAGGGTTCCGGCAAGGATCAATACTCGCCACGAGAGATCCGCCGCAAAGCCGTCGCTTTCTACAAGCTCGCCAACGATGTCCCCGAAACCCTCGTCGATCGGGCGCGGCAAAGCCAGGATCAGTACTTTCTCCAGAAGATCGAAATGGCGCTGGCCGCCAAAAACGCCGTCGACGCTTTCGAAGAACTGGGCCTGCTCCGCAGCTCGGCGCTACGACGCGAATTCGAAATGCGCTTCGCCGGGTCCGCCCCCACGATCAAACAACTGCTGTCGGCCGTGCTATCGGTCCCCGCCCTCATGCATGGACACTTGCCGGGATATTTTCCGAAACTCGACATCGCCATCGCTCCGGAGCAACTCGCCCATTTTGCCCGCGTTCTACACGAAGAGGGGACCGAGGCTTTCCTGTCCGCGTTCCGCGCGCGGTACGGCCGACGCATGGAAGTCGAGTTCTACGGACGTTGGGTCGTCGGAACCTACAACGCGATAGCGATGAGCCTCATCACGGCCTCCGTCTACGAAGTGCTGCGCCACCAACTCGAGCTCCAGAGGGCCGAGCAAGCCAAGTCGAAAATGCTTATGGAGTACCTCTTAGAACTGAGCGAAGAGCCTCAGGAGGCGAAAGACCCCAAACTGGCGTTCATCGACTCCATCGTCGAAACGTACATCGATCTCGAGAAGAAGAAGGGCACGCCCGCCGAGCAAATCGCCATCGCGGCCGAAGCCCTCCGGCAAAAACACCACCGCCGCCTATTTCCCCCCGCCAACGACCCCTAAGGCGATTTTGGGAGGGTTCCGACGACCAATTCCGGGCCTGGGCCCGTATCGCGGGCGGCGCGGGTACGGGATCAAAACTTCTGATTATTCGAGAGTCAGCGTATCCGGCCCATCGGCGTCGCGAAGCGTGACCTCGCTCGCCGTCGAGCAAAGGTCATCCGAGGATGCGGGGCTGCTGGCGGCGATGAAGGCCCCGCCCTCCTCGCCGTGGGCGGAACATACCAGCGTCGCGGTGGCCTCGCTGCCTTCGGCCGAACGCGTAAGCGTCAGACCGACCTTGCCGGCCCAGCTTTTCGTCGTGATGACGTCGCCTTCGACCGTCGCCGAGTTCGCGTAGATCGATTTGTTATCGACGGGCAACTGGTTGGATCCGGCCAAGACCGTCGTCATGATCGACAGGGGGGCCTTCGTGGTATCGCTACCGTCATAATAGATCTCCGCGCGAATCTTGAAGTTTCCGAGACCGTTGGAGCCCGTGGGTTCGAGCAGGTAGGTTTCCACCTTGGTCGCCGCCGACGCCGAATGCGGCGAAGGAACCATCCGCACCATCGGAACATAGAAGCCCGAGGTCGCGTCGTTGAGGGTGGAAGAAGCTCCGGCGCTCAGGGCCTTGACCGCGCCGTCCATATTGAAGGCGAGATCAAGCTTGTAGCTGCCACCCGCCTCGACCGTGAAGGGCGTCAGGAAGCGGAAATTGGTGTTGGCGTTGGTAATGTAGACGAGGGCCTCTTCCGCCCCGCTGCCGCAGGCCAAGCTCGTCACTCGCGTATAGTAAGGTTGGCTGGTGGATTCGGCCGCGCCCGTGGGCTTGGTGCACAGCGCGCCCGATTTCGCCTTCATCTTCACCCAAGGATGGGTTTCGACGATGCCATAATTGTATTCACCGGGCTCGAACTCGATTTCCTTCGAAAGCGCCGCGCGATCCGTGGCGGAAAGGATATCGTAGAACTTGCCTTCGCCCGCCGCCTCCATCACCGTTCGTTCGGACGCCGAGGGACCTTCGGTCCCATGGTAGGTATCCGAGGTATTCGAATAGATCGTCACGCAGCCTTCCGCGTTCGAGTAACCAGATCCGCTCACCGTCAAAGACTTACAGATCTTGATCTCGCGAAAATACATTTTGAAACTCTGAAGGCCCTCGCCCGCCACCGAGGTCGCGATTCCGAGATCGGTGTAGGTGCCCGAAAAAGCCGTCAGTCCGGTCGAGAAGAGTGAATTCTGAGCGCTGACCGCCGTCGAAAGGAAGGACAGATTCACGGTCGCCCCTCCGCCGCCGGACCCGCTCCCTCCGCATCCAGCCAAAGCCACGAGAAGCCCCGAAGCGAGACCAAGTGAACCATACTTAAGCATTTTTCATCTCCCTCTTTTAAAATGGACCGCTCATCACGATATCGGCATCCGGAAAGTACCGGAAGCCCTCATTAAATTTTTACTTTGTATTGGCGCATCATAAAGGTGAGCCAGTCTGTAGATTTTTACTTGCGCATGTCGCCTTTTGCCCCGTAAGACTGGTTGGAGTTTTCGTGGACCTCATCTCATAAGGAGACTCGATGGGACTTCTGAGCGGCCACCGAGCCTGCACCCTCCAAGAGCACGACGAGTACATCGCCCGCCTAGGCGAATACGCGGCCGCCCTTCGGCGATACGTCCCGACGCTCCGTCTCCGCGACGAAAATCAGCCTTCGCCCTTTTGGGCGGCCTCCCCCTCCCGTCGCCGCAAGGTTCTCGATTCTCTCCGTCGGTCGCGCGACGTCGAAAACTCCATCGCCCAATCCGGTGAAGACCCCCACGATGCGCGGGTCTTCGTTCGACACGTCCTCCGGATCTTCGAAGCCGAAGTTCCGGACGGCTTCACGGGGGGAATCGACCCGACCGACGTCGTCGAGTGCTACGACCGAAACTACTGCCAGTTTCTCCGAAACCTGCGCTTCTTCGAAGTCACTTCCTTCACCCTAGAGCAGCTCTATTTCGGCAACTTCATGGAGCTCACCAAGCGCCCCCGCTTCGTCGTCCTGCTCATCCTTAAAGAGTCCGCGCGACGTCTCATCATGGGCGCCAACCAAATCATGGAGTGGAAAGTCCCGACCCACCGAATCCAGGAGGTCAATACGCCCGGACTCTACGAAATACAGATCTCCATGAAGCGCATCGCGAAAGTCATCGACCGGGAGCGCGAAATCGGGTTCATGACCCACAACCACAGCGAACGGATCGCTTCGTCGGACGACCCTCATGCTAGGTAAAGTTCTGCGCATTTACCGCGAAGCGAGCGGCCTCACCCAAAAAGAACTCGCCCTCGAGCTCGGTTACGAAAGCCCGCAGTTCATTTCGGACTGGGAACGCGAAAAATCCCAACCCCCGATGAACAAGGTCATTCAGCTCGCGCGCCTTCTCAAAGTGGACGACTCCGAACTCGTGCGCTGGATGATCGAGGACGCCAAGCAACAGGTCGAAGCCACCCTCACCCGTAACTACGATCGGGAGCGCAGTCGAAAGAAAGCCTGAACCGCGCCCTTAGGTGCAATTCCGTTTATCTGGGCTATCTTCAACGACAGCATGACTTCCCGCCTCTCATCGCCCTCCCCGACGGCCCACTGCGGCGTTTGCGGAGGCAACGTCCACGCCCGGGAGCTCTTTCCCGGCGCTAGCCTTCGGCCGGCCCTGCTCCCCTTCGTGCGCGATCGAGCGCCCGAGTGGAAGCCCGAGGACGGCCTCTGCCTGTCGTGCCTGAATCGAGTCCGCGCGGACTTCGTCGAACAAAGCCTCTTCGCCGAAAAGAAGGAACTTACGGAAGCCGAGAAAGAAGTGCTCGAAGCGCTGCGCAAGCACGAGCCCGTCTCGACGCCACCGGAAAGCATCGAAGAAAACTCGGACTTTGGCGCCCGGCTTTCGGATCGGATCGCGAGCGTGGGCGGAAGCTGGACCTTCATCATCGGATTCAGCCTCGTCCTCGTCGCGTGGATTCTCGCCAACACCTTCGTCATGGCGAAGGACGCGGCGTTCGACCCCTACCCGTACATTCTCCTGAACCTCGTGCTTTCCTGCCTGGCCGCCCTCCAGGCCCCCATCATCATGATGAGCCAGAACCGGCAGGCCCAAAAGGACCGGCTCCAAGCCGAAGCGGACTACAAAACGAACCTCAAAGCGGAACTCGAGATTCGCCATCTCCACATTAAGATCGACCAACTCGTCTCGCACCAATGGCACAAGCTCCTCGAGATCCAGCAGGTCCAGAGGGATCTCATGGAGGATTCGGTACGCCTCTCGAAAGGGAAGAAGACGTGAGCGTGTCAGCGATTTTCTTTATCGTCGGACGGTAACGCCGCCCTCGCCGAAGGAAGGCGAGAATGGATGACGTCGGCGGGAAGAATGGTCGCCGCGACCGGAGGGGGCGGCTTCGCCCCCGGCAACCGGTGCCGCGTCCGCTTCCCGTCTTCCGTCAAGACGATCACCTCGGCGCCACGTTCGACGGCTTTCCGGAAGAGTTCCTCTCTCCGCTCGTCGGCGAAGTAGACAGGGCCGGCGGCCAAGTCCTGGTCGGCCCGGATCGTCCCCACGAAGGATTCTCGCTCCGCGGTCAGCCCTTCATACTTCTTCTTCGCGCGCTCGATCTGCTCCGACAGGGGACGAGGGCCACGGCTGGCGCAAGCGGCAACGAAGAAGGGAAAGACCAGCCAAACTCGCTTCATGGTTGCTCCCGACAAAGGCGTTCCCGCTTCAGGTGGGCGACGACCGCCACTCGCCGTGATTTCACGCGACTCTCGAGTGGATCCCCGGCGCCCCGCCAACCGAGTTCCATCATCGCGTCCGGAATCCCCGCCTCGCGCAACCGCTCGGCCACGCTTTCGGAACGCCGACGGGAAATCGCGGCATTCAAGTCCGCCGGCCCCTCGAAAGAGGCGTGCCCCACGATCTCGATTCTCTCGACGAGGGCCAGATTCTCCGCGAGACGCGACAAAGCCGCGGTCAAATCCGGGTGATCCTTCATTACGCCCGAATCGTTCTTGAAGAAGCGAATCGTCAGGACGTTCGTATCGCCGAAAATCTTTGGCTCTTCGCAAACCCGCGACTCCGTCTCCCGATCGACCATCACCCCGTTGAAGGACACGCGGCGGGTCTTCGTGGTCTCGACCGGATTGATGATCTTGAGCCCCGCCGTCACGCGGTAGTCCTTGTCGAGACTGCGCGCGAGGAGACTGCCGATGCCGATCCCCGAGAAAAGGTGGACCTCCGTCGTGAGCGCCATGCCCGCCCCGACGTAGAGCTCGTTCAGCGACTGCGTGTTACTCAACTGATCGAGGCGCCAAACGCGATTGAACTCGATGTTTCCGCCGAAGCGATCGCCCAACGGAACGTAGCCGCCCAATCCCGTTAGGAGCGTATGCCGATAATCGACCTGCGTCCGGCCGTTCACGTCCGCCTCCTTGGCCGCGGGCGAAAATCGGTAGCCGAGGTTCGACACGACCTGGAAGCGGCGGAAACCCCATTCGAAAGCCGCCTTCATCCCGTAGCCCTGCCCCCGATCGGAGATGGGCGAGATCTCGATGCCGTTCATGTTGGCGCCTTGAACGAGGCCGGAGATGACGTACTTGCCCTGCGAGAGGCCGAAATTCGTGAACGGAATGAGGGCGAACCCGAAACGCTCCGCCTGCACGACCCGAAACTTGAGCTGAAGCTCGGGGTCACTGATTCCCGCGTGGGACTCGTCGTTGTTGTCGGCGAATCGCACGTAGTTCGCGCCGACCCCGGCCGCGAACCACGAGTTGAAATTGTACCCCGCACCGAAATTCACGGAGTAGAAGCTCTTTACGATGTCTTCCTGGGCGCCCGTGCCGAGATTCCGGATCTTCAGGGGGCTTTCCATGTAGGAAGCCCCGAGCATCAGGATGTAATCGTAGTCCCGATTCACGAGACTTTGCTTAAGGCCCGCGTCTTCGAGCTTTTCGTAAGTGAGCGAGTGGGAACGCTGAAGCTGAAAATAGTTGATGGCCGCCGCGGGCCGAGAGGCCACGGCCGCGAGCAAGCAGAGCGGGACGATACGAGACATCTTCATTCGTTCCGGACTTCGATGGCACCCAGAATGAATCCGTGAGGATCGGGGGTCGCGCCGGCCACGTAGCTAAGCTGCAAAGTCGAGACGGAACGATCTTGCAGAAGGAAAAAGGTGTAGCCGTCGCCGGCCGAATTGGGGCGGGTGCTGATCACGGTTCCCGTCGAGCCGACGCTCGTCGCGGATCCGTCCAGATAGCTGTAGTGCCCGGTTCCGAAGGAATCCTGATAACCGATCACCTGGAGCGACCGGTTGGAGGTGATCGTGACGTTTTCCGGGTGGACCCCTAAACCCGCCATGGCGATCCAAAAATAATAGCGGCTATCCGCATCGTCCAAAGACGCCGGTGAGGCGCCGAAGTCCAGGGTCAAAACGCGATCGATGGTCCCCACGATGTCGAGATAGGGCGGGCTGTTGTCGGCGAAGATATCGCTCGTCAGAAAAGAAAATCCGAGGAGCTCAAAACTGCCGACGGCGTTACCGGGAGGATTCCAGTTTCCGAACTGACAGGTTCCGGTCGAGTGGATCGCCACCTGATCGGAAGGCAGCGAGGCATCCCCCGGCAGATTCAGCGGCATGACCATGTTGCAGCCGAAACTCCCCGGAATCGTCCCGGCGACCGCGTAGGCCGTGCGCGAAGTAAAGACCGTCTGACTACCTGACGACCCGGGTCCGTTCGAGGCTTGCACGACGACCTTGGGAGTGGGAACCGAGACGATCGAAGTCGCCGGACAGGAATAAGCCCCTCCCGAACACGTGCACCCCGAAACGGCGGAGGGATTCGCGGAAGGGAGCGAAATGTCCACGCTCAGCTCGTCCGGATAACAGCTCCCCCGGAAGGTCACGGTATCGCCGCCCGAAAAATACCCCGGAAAATCCAAGCTCACGCTCGGAACGTAGGCGGGCTCGGTCCGCGCGGCGTTCGCACCCGCCGCGTTACTGGCGTTGATCGACACGGACGCCGCGGTCACGGAGCTGAGGGTCGTCGATGGACAAGCGTAAGTCCCGCCCGAGCAAGCACAGTCCGGGATCGTCGCGGGCAAGGCGTTCGTAAGCGCCAGATCCACGCGACTTCCGTCGGGCGCGCAACTTCCCGAAAAACTGTAAGCGAAGCCTTGGTAGATCTTTCCGACGGCGTTGAGGGAAAGCATGGGAGTCGGTTCCGGGGTCGGATCCGTCGAGTCCGCCGGCGAGTCGGCTTCGGGCGCCGGGTCCTGGGATAGAACCGCGTTATCGCCAAAGTAAAAGGGATTCTCTCCGCAGGCCGCCAAGCACGACAGCCAAAACCCGATGCTTAAGCGGCCGATAAACTTCATGCCTACCACAGATGAAGTCGATACTACCGTGAGCCCCCGTCGCCTTCAACGCGGACGAGCTCCGAGGGACGTCATCCCCGTGGGGACGAAGCCCCTTCGAACGTTAGGCGTGACCGGGCGCGGATTCCAACTTGAGTTCGGTCATCGGAGCGCTCGGAGCGAAGGTCGCCGGCAACTCCGTTCCCAAGTAGGCCGCATAACCATGCTCATGGGTATCGGCTCCGTCGACCTCGACGATCTGACTGACCCGCAGGCCCATCTTCGCGTCCAAAGCCTTCATGACGGCGTAGCAAACGACCGCCGAGAAGGCCGCGACCACGCTGGCCCCGAGACCCTGAACGAAAAGGGGCTCCCATCCGCCGCCGAACAAGAGTCCAACTTTCGGCAAGGCCTCGCCTCCCGCGAACGGAGCCTCGGCGAAGAGTCCGACCGCGAATCCCTTCGCCGAAGGGGTCTCGAAGCTAAACCGGAGGATCGTCGACGACGCCACGATGGATCCCCATCCGGACGAGCTTCGCTACGCCGTCCGAACGAGCGACCCGGCCGTCCTGGCCCTTCTGAACGGGGAAATCGCCCGACGACTCATTCGCAAACAGGCCCCGCCTTCGCAACTTCCCCTGAAGCTCCGTTTTTCCGGGAGCGCCGGACAGGGTTTTGCCGTCTTCACGCAAAGCGGAACCGAGGTTCGACTCGTCGGCGAAGCGAACGATTCCGTCGCGAAATCAATGTCGGGCGGAAAGGTCGTCGTGCTTCCCGAGTCCGAGATCGCTTTCGATCCCGCCTCCCGGCCATCATCGGCAACGGTGCGCTCTACGGGGCCACGGGAGGAAAGCTTTTCGTGCACGGATTGGCCGGAGACCGCTTTGCCATCCGCAACAGTGGCGCGCACGCCGTCGTGGAAGGCGTCGGCGTGCAAGCGTGCGAGCACATGACGAGGGGACGGGTCGTCATCCTGAAGTCCGTCGGTTCCAACGTAGGCGCCGGCATGACGGGGGGAGCGCTGTACCTTCCTCGCTCGGAAGTCCATAAACTCAACTCGTCGTACGTCGGGCATCTCGAGTGCGAGGAGGCCGACACCGAAGAGCTCCGCGAGCTCGTCGAGGAACACTACCGGGAAACCTCGAGCCCAACGGCCGCCTCCCTCCTCGCGGATTGGGCGTTTGCTCGCCGAAATTTCGTTCGAGTTTTGCCTCTCGCTCGCATTCCGCGGCCCCAGCCATCGGCGGATCGCAAGTCCACCGACGGACTTGCGTTGGGCACCCACGACGGGGCCCCCCGGGAAGAGGCCGAACAAAGTTAACTTCGGAAATTCATTTGTATTTTCAAAGCGTTTACGCCAAGCATTGAACGCCCATCCGGGCGTCAAGTTACGCGCTCGCGACGCCTTGTTGTTCATCGAGAATCCCCTATCCTAGGAGGTCAGGAGGCTCTTGAATGAACATTTTCTCGAAGCTTGGAATTCTTTCGCTCGGTTTTGCCCTTATCGGTTGTGGAGGATCTTCTTCCTCGGAAAGCGTTTCGGCGCTGAGCGCGGACCAAAAGGCCGAGCTCGAAACCGTCGCGAAGGACGTCAAGGACAGTCGCAGCGCGATGTCCGAAGCCGGTAACTACCGCAAACTCATGGTGTCGGAAGAAACCCCCGAGACCGACGGAGCCTGGGGCGACGTGAGCTTCGGCAGCTGCGAAATCACCGGCGCCGACATGGGCGGCGACATGGGTGGCGACACCGATGGCCCTCCCGTGCGCACCTCCAGCACCGGCGACATGAGCATGGAAGTCACCGGCGACAACTGCCCCGTCTACTACAAGATGTCGATGGAGATGGGCACGACGGGCGGCATGAAAATCTCGTTCGAAATGGAAATCAAGAACGCCGACCTCAAAGAGAAGGTCGACGTGACGAAAATGAAGTTCACGGCCGAAATGAAGATGACCGGCGAAAGCGTCTCCTTCGAAGGCGATGGCAGCATGACGTCCAAGAAGTACGGCGACGTCACGATGGCCCTCTCCGGAAGCGGCTCGATGACCGAGAACACGATGACGGAAACCATCAAGTTCCCCGACTACACGGTCGAGTACAAGACGGTCACCGCGGGCGACAAAAACACTTACTTCCTGAACGGCGAAGAAGTGAGCGAAAGCGATTTCGAGAAGTACCGCATCGAGATGATGTCGGATACGCAAGGATAGACCGACTCCCCCTGGCGGGCAGGTCCGG
>ERZ761607.900-NODE-900-length-42278-cov-138.781375_pt1 | contig 42278 bp, 34 predicted proteins | sample MGYA00511164_ERZ761607 | MGnify/ENA primary metagenome ERZ761607 (study PRJEB28899, sample SAMN02445080) | bioreactor sludge metagenome | biome: EBPR sludge | place: Australia: Brisbane, Thorneside Wastewater Treatment Plant | collected 2011-06-22 ...
TTCCGGAATTAATCAAAGCGATTATATTGCATTTACTTCAATTGGTACTGTAAAGAACGATTTTTCAACTTTAATCTTAAATACAAAATAATGAAATTTGCAGAATTAGATCTTGGCGATACTTTCTCAACCGAAGTTTTTATTGATGAAGATTATGTTAAACGATTTGCTGAATTGACAGGAGATAAAAACCCTATACACTTAAATGAAGAGTTTGCTAAAGAATCAATTTTTGGTCAGCGAATAATTCATGGAATGATTGTTGGTGCAGTTTTTTCGAAAACTATTGCCTCGGAATTTCCAGGACCAGGATCAATATATTTATATCAAGATATGAGTTTTTTAGCGCCCATTTATTTAAATAGTCTCTTAAATATTGAATTTCGAGTCATAAGTTTAAAGTCTGATAAAAAGATTATAGAGATTGAAACTAAGTGTTTTGTTGCTAGCGAAATGAAGGTAAATGGTAAGGCATTAATAAAGTGTCTTAATTAATATCTTACAGCATTTTTGATTTCAATAGAATTTTTATTCGATTAGGAGGTTATCAATTTAATTAAGAAAGGGCAAAGGGCCCGCTAGAATGAACAATGAAACAAATAGTCCAGGACCTCAAATCAGGCCAAACCATTCTCGAAGAAGTGCCCGTACCACAGGTAAGGCCGGGATGTCTGTTGATAAAGACCCATTGTATTCTTGTCTCGCTCGGTACAGAACGTATGCTCGTTGAGTTCGGGAAGGCAGGCTGGATCAGTAAGGCGCGTCAGCAACCAGAAAAAATGATATTGTATGTCAATTCAACATTGAGTATTGATGATTTTAATCTATTATAGGTCTAAACTATAAGCATTTAATTGATTCCTAGAATGTATATAATCTTGAATAGCCTTGTACTATGAACTTTGAATTGTTAGTAAATACAATACAAGCAACACATAATCAACTTCAACAGAGTGCGATAAGGTCAGTGAATATACATTTGACCATTCGCAACTGGTTGATCGGTTTTTATATCGTGGAATTTGAGCAAAATGGTTCTGATAGAGCAACATATGGTGAAAGGTTATTTGCGGAATTAGCCAAAACTTTGAATGTAAAAGGATTGGCAGAAACAAACCTCAAACTTAGCCGTCAATTTTATTTAGTCTATCCTCAAATTGCTCAGATAGTGTCTGAACAATTGCAGCAAATTGGATTTAGCTCAATTCGTCATTTGTCGACTGACGAATTACAAATACATGATAATCAGACTGTAAAAATTCGTCAGACAGCCTCTGACGAATTCATTAGTACCTTGCCGGAAGGCCTGCAAGTTCCGCCTAACCAATTGATAAATTCTTTATCTTTTTCACATTTTGTCTTACTCCTTCCCATCGAAGACCCGTTAAAACGCACTTTCTACGAAATAGAATGTATGAAAGGGACCTGGAGTGTGAGCGAACTGAAACGACAAATAAATTCCTTGTATTTTGAGCGGAGTGGTATGAGTACCAATCCTGAAAAACTTAGTCGTTTGGTGAATGATAAAGCGCATGCCTTAGTGCCTACTGATATTATTAAATCGCCGTTTACGTTTGAATTTTTAGGTCTAAAAGCCAAAGATGTGGTATATGAATCTGACTTGGAACAAGCCCTTATTGACCACCTCGAAGAATTTTTATTAGAACTTGGATACGGCTTTTGCTTTGAGGCAAAACAAAAACGAATCATCATTGGAGACCGGTACTATCACATTGATTTGGTGTTCTATCACCGAATACTAAAATGTCATGTGCTGATTGACTTGAAGATGAAAGAAGTAGAACATGAAAACATCGGACAATTAAAAACCTACATCAACTATTATAAAAAGAACTTCATGCTTAAGGACGATAATCCGCCTGTGGCATTACTTTTAGTAACTGAAAACAATAAAGAATTAGTCGAATATGCAGTTGCTGATACAGACAAAGATCTGTTTGTAAGCAAGTATATACTGGAATTGCCCAGTACCGAAAAACTACAAGAATTTATTAGTAAAGAGTTAAGAGCGTTAAGGGATAAGTTATAAGTGTCAGGATAATGCAGATGAAGAACTTTGTAACGATTCCCCAAAATTTAAATTCGATTTAATGAAACAAATAGTCCAGGATCTCAAATCAGGCCAAACCATCCTCGAAGAAGTGCCCGTACCACAGGTAAGACCGGGATGTCTGTTGATAAAGACCCATTGCAGCCTTGTTTCACTTGGCACGGAGCGTATGCTCGTAGAATTCGGGAAGGCTGGCTGGATCAGTAAGGCGCGTCAGCAACCCGAAAAGGTAATGCAGGTGATTCAGAAGATTAAGACCGATGGGCTGAGACCTACCATGGATGCAGTTTTTAGGAAATTAGGCGAACCACTTCCTCTGGGATATTGCAATGCAGGAGAGGTGATTGCCATCGGAAAAGGAGTGCTTGGATATACCATAGGCGATAGGGTTATTTCAAACGGAAACCACGCTGAAATAGTCTGTGTTCCGGAGAATCTCACTGCTAAAATTCCGGATGAAGTCTCCTATGAAGAGGCTTCCTTTACAGTTATCGGAGCCATAGCTCTTCAAGGCATTCGACTGATCAACCCAACATTTGGCGAGACCATTGTCGTAACTGGTCTAGGCCTCATTGGCTTACTTGCAGCACAATTGCTCAAAGCCAATGGATGCAAGGTTATAGGACTTGATTTTGATGGTCGAAAAGTTGATCTGGCAAAGTCATTCGGAATAGAAGCTATTAAAGTTTCTTCCGAAATGGATGTACCTGCTGCCATCATGAGTCATACCAATGGAATAGGGGCGGACGGTGTATTGATTACTGCTTCTACCAAATCTGATGAGGTCATCAGTCAGGCTGCACAGATGTGTCGTAAAAGAGGAAGGATTGTATTGGTCGGAGTGATTGGCCTGGATATTAAGCGGTCTGACTTTTATGAAAAGGAATTGAGCTTTCAGGTATCCTGCTCTTATGGACCCGGACGTTATGATGAGCATTACGAACAGAAAGGCCTGGATTATCCCATCGGCTTTGTACGTTGGACGGAACAGCGCAACTTTGAAGCAGTACTCAGTGCTATAGTCGGAGGAGGATTGAAGGTGAATGAGCTTATTACAGAACGAGTAATTCTGGATGAATATAATGCCATCTATGGTGATATGAGTAAAAGTGGCTCTATCGCATCTATAATACAATATCCCGGTGATGTGGATGTTTCTAAAACGTCAGTATCTGTCGTCTCACATGACTTCTCCGGTGGAAGTGCACAGATAGGCATCATCGGCGCAGGTAACTTTACGGGTGCGATGATCGTGCCTGTACTGAAAGAATTAAAGGCGGATATGAAGTATATCGCCAGTGCAAAAGGGCTATCCGGTACCACTCTGGCTAAAAAGTATGGCATAGCTCACTCTACATCCCGATATCAGGATATCCTGGAAGATAAGGATGTAAGAGCAGTGCTGATTACTACACGCCATAGTGCTCATGCAGGACAGGTCATCGAAGCTTTGCAACATGGAAAAGATGTCTTTGTGGAAAAACCACTTGCCTTAAACATGGAAGAGCTGGATGCTGTAAAGGATGCTTATACTTCGTGTGGAAAATCACTTACAGTCGGCTTTAACAGACGGTTCTCACCATTTTCCATTGCAGCCAGGGAGTGTCTGGGCGATGGACCGATACAGGTTATCGCTACCATGAATGCCGGATTTATTCCCGCCAATTCCTGGGTTCAGGATATGGAATCCGGAGGGGGAAGAATCATAGGCGAAGCCTGTCACTACATAGATCTGATAACCTATTTTACAGGTTCAAGGGTGGAGAAAGTGATCATGAATGCCATCGGAACTCATCCTTCCGTAAGTACGGACAATGCATCCATCCTACTAAAATATGAAGATGGTTCTACGGGAGTGATTAATTACTTTGCGACAGGTAATAAAGCATACCCGAAAGAGAGAATCGAAATATTTTCACAAGGAAAGAATATCCTGATTGACAACTTCAGAAAAGCTTCATTTTATGGATACAAAAGAAGCGATATGAAAAAAACACAGGATAAGGGGCACAGGGAGCAGTTCAGCCGATGGTTACAGTCTGTCAAGAATGGTGGTAATCCACTCATCGAATTTGATGATTTATACAATACTTCCAAAGCTGCTATTCTGGCGGTAGAGTCCCTGACAGAAGGAAGATGGATGGAATTGTGATAAAGTGGTTTTGTATAATTCAATCAGAACTAAAGACGATTTAAAATTCTCCTCTTGCACAAACTGCTTCTTTATTTTCACACAGTCCGTTATCTGAAGTGGATTCAGATTAAATACCGGATTTATTACTTGCTTGAAAAAAAGCTAAGGATTAATCGGAAAATACCTGTTTTTAAAGACGTTGCGGAAAAGCTGATTTTTTCAAATAGGATCATCCTTCCACAAACATGGATGGGAGGAAGAAAATTCAGATTTATAAATCTCGAGAAAGACTTTGGGGATAAAATAGACTGGAACTATGAGGCTTTCGGCAAGTTGTGGACTTATAATTTGAATTATTTTGAATGGCTGATGCAGGAGGATATTTCTGTAGAAGACGGACTAAAATCGATTCATGAATTTATCAATCATTATGATGAAATAAAGGATGGCAGGGAGTCATTTCCTATATCTTTACGCTTGCTCAACTGGATAAAATTTATTTCTGAAAATGACATTCAAGATAGCCGGATTGATCAGGTAATCCACCAGGATGCGTGGCGGCTTTATCATCACCCGGAATATCATTTGCTGGGAAATCACTTACTGGAGAATGGATTCGGACTGTTTTTCGCCGGAAGTTACCTGAATGATGATAAATTGTTGGGTTTAGCAGAAAGGATCCTGAGGTCAGAGCTTGAAGAACAGATCTTGCCGGATGGCGGGCATTTTGAGTTGAGCCCCATGTATCACCAGCACATGCATTTCAGAGTGCTGGATTGTATTCAACTCATTCATAAAAACGGGCATTATAGTCGGCAATTATTACCGTTACTTACCGATAAGGCTGAAAAAATGCTTGGATGGTTGGCATCGATGACCTTCGATGATGGCACTATTCCTCTATTCAATGACAGTGCGAATAACATCGCACCGACAAGTATTCAGTTATTTACCTATGCCAAGGAATTAGGTTTACATGTGAGAAAAACGGAGTTAAAGGAATCCGGATACAGGAGATTGAAAAACGATCGGTTGGATTGTATTATAGACGTTGGGAATATTGGTCCCGATTATATTCCGGGTCATGCGCATGCAGATTCTTTGAGTTTTGAATTACAAGTGGATGGACGCCCGTTTATCGTCGATACAGGAACATCTACCTATGAGGTAAATGAGGTCAGGCAGCAGGAAAGATCGACATCAGCGCACAACACCGTGGTCATCAATGATTGTAATCAGTCTGAAGTATGGGGTGGATTCAGGGTGGCAAGGAGGGTTCAGGTTGAAGTTCTTTGTGATGAAAAAAATCATATTGAAGCAGTAGTTCGGGGATATTCCGATAAGAACATTTCGCATACGAGAAGATTTACATTGGAAAGCAATTCCTTGATTATTGAGGATGAAGTTAAAGGTAGTCACGCTCCGATAAATAATAGATGTTTTTTTCATTTTTACCCCGGTGTGAAGCCTGGATATACTTCTGACATTTCAATTATCACAGAGGGTGAAACTTCTAAAAAAGTAATGAATTTCAACTATGCTCCGGAATTTAATAAACATATTGTATCAGACTGTCTGGAAGTAAAATTTGATAAAAAACTGAAAGTAAGCATATCGCTTTGAGAATATTATTTTTAACAGACAATTTTCCCCCTGAAGTCAACGCTCCTGCCAGCCGGACGTACGAACATTGCATCGAATGGGTTCGTCGTGGTGTGGAGGTCACGGTGATTACATGCGTACCCAATTTCCCACAGGGTAAGGTTTTCGACAATTATAAAAACAAATGGCGGCAGAAAGAGACGATGGATGGTATCCGGGTGATTCGTGTATGGAGTTATATCAGTGCCAATGAAGGGTTTGGAAAACGGATTCTGGATTACGTTAGTTTCGGAGTGACCTCTTTTTTGCATGGTTTATTCGTAAAAACTGACCTGATAGTAGCTACCTCGCCCCAGTTTTTTACGGCAGTAAGCGGACGATGGTTGTCTTTATGTAAGCGGAAACCCTGGGTGATGGAGGTGCGTGACCTCTGGCCGGAATCCATCAAGGCTGTCAGCGCCATGAAGAGTGATAATATGATTTTTTCCTATCTCGAATGGGTGGAAAAAAGGCTATACAAAAGCGCTAAGAAAATTATTGTCGTGACTGATGCTTTCAGGGATAAAATAGCAAGCCGCGGAATCGATAAAAACAAGATTTCAGTCGTCAAGAATGGCGTTCTGATGGAGAAGTTTAAACCGGTTGAAAAAAACAGGCAACTGCTCTCTCAATTGGGCCTGGAAGGAAAGTTTATATTTGGCTATCTCGGGACACATGGTATGGCGCATAAGCTCGACTTTATCGTTGAGTGTGCGGCTAAGATAACAGATGAAGACATCCATTTTCTATTTATTGGGAATGGTGCACAGAAGGAAAATGTCAGAAATCTGGCAGTACAGTTAAGGGTGAAGAATTGCACCTTCCTTGACTCTGTCCCTAAAAATGAAATTGCGGATTATATCAGCATTACAGATGTCGCCCTAGTCAACCTGATGAAATCGGAAACATTTCAGACGGTGATTCCTTCCAAGATTTTTGAGAATGCATCCATGCAGAAGCCTATTTTACTGGGCGTCGAAGGAGAGTCAAAAAGCATAATCGAACAGTACGATGCCGGTATCTGCTTTGAACCGGAGAATGAGGCAGCTTTTTTGGATGCAGTGTATAGATTAAAATCCGATGCACAGTTATATGGAAAACTTCAGGAAGGTTGTAAGCGCCTGGCCCTGGACTTTGACAGAAGAAAACTGGCACTGAGAATGCTGGAAATATTTAATCAGGTTACTTGAATGAGTAATTTGCAACAGAGCGTGGAGGTTTTTTCGTGCAGTATATAGGTTTTTGGCAATTACATTACCATCGTCTGATTTGCCATATCTTCCATTTGCAGTGAAAGATATCTTCCATTAGAAATGGATAATATCTTCCATTAGTAACGGAAATGACATTGTTTTTAAAGGAAGAGTGATTTATGAAGACTTTTGGTCAATATCTGTGATCAGAGTTATAACCATTAAAGGGTAGATTGAAATCTTAAATCTGCACAATAGTAATTTTATTTATGTCTTTGCTTGATAATCAGGTCGCCTCTAACGAGGCTTTTTAATCTGGTTGATTTTGATATCCGGAAGATTTAATTTTTTTTGTATAATTCAATGATTTCGAATTTAAGCGCTGTAGGCGCGACCTTATGGTAGCATATTAAGATAAAGCAGGATACAAGCTCCGTAGGTGCGACCTTTTGGATTGACATGATTAGTCGATATGCATAATGTGTTAAAGATTTAATATTGAATTTTATTTTTTTTGAATCATTATGAGCATAAGGATTATTATGTCTTGCATGTCTTAACCTGCCTTCATGGCTTTATGGTATAATTTAATGCACGCCTTGTTTTTTATAAGGTCGCCCCTACAGGGCTTGATGCTTCGCGATTGCTGACATGCTACCATAAGGTCGCCTCTAACGAGGCTTTTGATCTGATTGATTTTGATATCCTAAGGATTTAATGTTTTTTTGTATAATTCAATGTTTTCGGATATAAGCGCTGTAGGCGCGACCTTGATGATAGATTGTCCCGAAAGGCCGCCTCAAAAAGACCTGAATCTGTGTGTGGACAGCATTCTACCTGATTACCATTCCGTATGAGACTCACCATCATGCTATATACACATTTGAAATTGATATGCGTCAATGAAATCGTTTGATTACATCATCATCGGCGGAGGATCTGCCGGATGCCTCCTCGCCAACCGACTCTCGGACAATGCCCAGACAGAGGTCTGTCTGCTTGAAGCAGGGCCATCGGATGACTCACACTTCATCCACAATACCAATCCGGTCAACATGCTTTACCTACTCAATAGCCCTAAATATAATTGGAAATATTATGCGGAAGGCAATCACAAAACAGGAAAACGGCGCTTTTTCTGGCCTCGCGGTAAGACATTGGGCGGTTCCAGTGCGGTCAACGCCATGATCTATACACGTGGACACCCATCTGATTTTGACCGGTGGGCGGCTCTGGGCAATGAAGGCTGGGACTACAGGTCTGTGCTCCCGTATTTTCTGAAATCTGAGCGGCAACACCGCGGAGGGGATGCCTATCACAATGACACAGGTGAGATGGATGTCATCGATCCTAACTTTCACTTTCCGGCTAGTACGGCCTTTATCGAAGCTTGCAAACAAGCAGGCATACCCCACAATCGGGATATCAACGGAGAGCAATACGAAGGGGTGGATTTCTTTCAGATCAACCAAACACCGGATGGACAACGTGCTCATTCGGCTGTCTCCTTCCTGGATCCTATTCGCCACCGCAAAAACCTGACCATCATCACCGGAGCTCATGTCAATAAGGTGCTTATGAATGATGGTACAGCATACGCCGTGGAATACTTCGACCTGAAAAATGCCCGTCGCCTGTGCACTTTAAATGCCAGACGGGAAATTATTCTGAGTGCAGGCATCATTGGTTCGCCGCAGATATTGATGCTCTCGGGGATTGGTCCGGCCGCTCAACTGCAGCAGTTGGGTATTGAAATAGTCAAAGATCTTCCCGGGGTGGGCGAAAACCTACAGGATCATCCGGATGTAATACTACGCTATCGGGATAAGTCGGGAACATCGTTGACCACCTTCCCCTGGCCGTATATGATTCGTTTCATGTCCAGGTTTTACAAGAAGAACAGCAACTTCATCTTCACGCCTACCGATGCAGGTGGCTTTATTAAATCGGATCCATCGTTAGAGGTACCTGACCTCCAGTTACAGTTTGCCTCTTTACGCATGCAGCCTCACGGAGCGGGACTCACACCCACGCTGGCCGGATATGTTTTGCACATCTGTCATATGCGACCCAACAGTAGGGGGCGGATTCGGCTGACTTCGGCTGATCCTTTTGCGCATCCGCGTATAGAAGCCAATTACTTCGACGATGAAATGGAGCTGGAAGCCTTGGTGAAAGGTGTCAAGATAGCCAGAAATATTCTTTCGCAGCCTGCCATGCAGCCCTTCAACAAGAAAGAAGAAGTGCCGGGCGCTTCTTGCCGGACCGATGAGGATATCCGTCGTTTTATCCTTAAAAAAGTAGAATCGGTCTATCATACAGCCGGGTCGTGTAAGATGGGAATTGACAATATGGCCGTCGTCGATCCCCGGTTAAGAGTCTATGGTATCCGGAATCTTCGTGTGATTGATTCCTCCATTATGCCGACCATTACAGGCAGTAATATACATGCTCCAACGGTGATGATTGCTGAGAAGGGGGCAGAATTGGTTGTAAAGGGTTAAAGGTCGTTGCCATCCGGATGGTATGGTACCAATGAAGGATTTTATTGGACAAGGATAGGTAAGGATTCGCATTAAAGAATTTATTGCTTTGGAATTGTAGCTTAAAACATGAATCCAACTCTCGATTAGCGTAGAAAATTCCGATAAAGCAGGATGCAAGCTTCGTAGGGGTGAACTTATGTGAGTTATGAGTTATGAGTTTTAAGTTTTGAGTTATGAGTTTTAAGTTGTGAGTTATGAGTTTTAAGTTGTGAGTTTTGAGTTATGAGCTGGCGCATAGCGCTAGTCCTGGCCGTCCATGGCTATAGTCGCGGCCGTCCGCGATTTTAAGTTTTAAGTTTTGAGTTTTTAGTTAAGAATCTATTTTTAGTAACATGAAAGAGAGTATTGTTAAAGATAGGAGTTTCAAGTTTGCACTTGGAATAATTGAGATTTATAAGCGACTTCAGGAGCAGAATGAATTTGTACTTTCTAAACAGTTGTTAAGGAGTGGAACGAGCATAGGAGCCAATATAAACGAGGCCTTAGCAGGAGAAAGCAGGGCTGATTTTAAGCACAAAATGTCTATAGCATCAAAAGAGGCACGTGAGACAAAGTACTGGCTCGAATTATTGGAGCAAAGCCAATTAAGGGAAATATCATTTAAATTACTAATACAAGAATCTCAGGAGCTTATCAATATGCTCACAAGTATCGTGAAAACTACAAAGAAAACATAGTTTTGAGTTTTGAGTTTTGAGTTGAATTTAACTAAGAACTAAGAACTAAGAACTAAGAACTAAAAACTAAGAACCACTATTTGTAAAGAATAATTTCATACAATTATGGAATACAATTCCAAATTTGTATATTTGCATCATGATTCAAAGAAAAGCAAAACAGGAATTATTGACATTGGCTAATCAGTTTAAAGCTGTAGTTGTTATAGGTCCACGACAATCCGGAAAAACAACATTAGTAAAAGATGCCTTTCCGGATAAACCATATGTCAATTTTGAAAATCCTGACGTTCGCTTATTTGCATCTGAAGATCCCAGAGGTTTTTTGGCAAATTATCAGGATGGTGCAATTTTTGATGAAGTACATCGATCTCCTGATATGTTTTCTTACCTTCAGGAGATTCTGGATAATCAGAAAGAAGCAGGAAAATATATACTGACAGGATCAAACAATTTTCTCCTTCAGGAAAATATCTCCCAGAGTTTGGCAGGGCGTGTGGCTTATCTTCAACTATTGCCTTTATCTATCGATGAAATAAAGGATATTCCACAGAGTACTAACCAACTGATGTACAATGGCGGTTATCCTGCGATCTATGACCAACTCATTCCTGCTACAAAATGGTATGCAAACTACATCCAAACCTATGTTGAACGGGACGTCAGGCAAATTCTCAATATTGGAGATTTAAATAAATTTGAGAAGCTATTGCGACTTTGTGCCGGCAGGATAGGCCAATTATTGAATATGAGTAGTTTGGCTGTGGAGGTGGGTGTTGATGTAAAAACAGTGGATTCCTGGTTGAGCGTATTGGAGGCGGGTTTCGTTTTATTCAGGTTGCAGCCTTATTATGAAAATTATAATAAGCGGATTGTAAAGATGCCTAAACTTTATTTTTATGACATAGGGCTAGCCTGGGCCTTGGTTGGAATCAATGATCCTGACCAGATCGCCTTACATCCTTTCAGAGGTTCGTTTTTTGAAAACCTTGTAATTCTGGAAGTAAAGAAACAATTTTTAAATCGGGGAGAGACACACAATTTATATTTTTGGAGGGATAGTAACGGGAGTGAAATTGACTTATTAATTAAACAAAGTGGACAAATTCAACCCGTGGAAATCAAATCCGGACAAACCATTATCCAGGGATATTTCAAAGGCTTGGTATTCTGGAATAAAATTACAAACACATCTGGAGGGACGGTTATCTATGATGGAATTCACAGGCAAAATAGAAGCTCAGGCTTTAGCGTCGTTCCATTGCGCGAGATGAGATTTTAAGCAAATTTTACAATTATGGAATTCAATTCCAATATTGTATAATTAACCCTACTTCTGCCCCACATTTATAACTTTTAAAATTCACATTTTGAAAATAGACATTATTGCCGGTGCACGGCCTAATTTTATGAAGATCGCCCCCGTCATCGAAGCGATTGAGAAAGCAAAAGCCGAAGGGAAAAATATCAGTTATCGGTTGGTCCATACCGGTCAACATTACGACCAAAAGATGAGTGGCGACTTTTTTACCCAGTTGGGTATACCACAGCCCCACATCAACCTCGGAGCAGGCGGCGGTACCCAGGCTCAGCAGACAGCTGCCATCATGCAGGGCTATGAAAAAGCATTGATGGACGACAGACCGGATCTGGTCATGGTCGTCGGTGACGTGACCTCCACCATGGCATGTGCCATCACCGCGAAGAAGATGAATAATATCCGGGTCGCCCACATCGAAGGCGGCATCCGTTCAGGCGACTGGACCATGCCCGAAGAGATCAACCGCATCGTGACCGACTCGATAACCGATTATTTCTTTACCACCTCTGAGACAGCCAATGAGAACCTCAGAAAGGAAGGCAAGACAGAAGATCAGATTTTCTTCGTGGGCAATACCATGATTGACACCCTTTACAGAAATATGGACCGTCTCCGTCGACCGTCCCTCTATGACACATTCCATCTGGAGGCAGGCAACTACATCGTCATGACCCTGCATCGTCCGGCCAATGTGGATCAGGAGGCAGGACTGGTTCGTCTGATCCGGACTATTATAGATTCATCCCGGGGCATTCCTCTGGTTTTCCCTGTGCACCCGCGTACAGCCGGCGTCCTGGAACACGCCTCCTTATCTGCACCCAATCTCCATTTAGTCGAACCTCTGGGTTATCTGGAATTTAACTACCTCGTCAAACATGCCAAAGCCGTCATCACCGACAGTGGCGGCATCACCGAGGAGACCACCGTCATGGGCATCCCATGCATGACCCTCCGCGACAACACCGAGCGCCCCGAGACCTGCACCATCGGCACCAATGAGCTCCTCGGCACTGACCCGGCGGCCATTCCGCCTGCCATGGATATCTTGTTCTCCGGCAAGTGGAAGAAAGGCGGCATCCCGGAATTGTGGGACGGAAAGACAGCGGAGCGGATTGTGGGGGAGGTTTTGAGTTTTGAGTTTTGAGTTATTAGTTATGAGTTATGAGTTATGAGTTTTGAGTTTTGAGATATGAGTTGGCGCATAGCGCTAGTCCGGGTCGTCCCGGATTATGAGTTTTGAGTTGAATCTAACTAAGAACTAAGAACTAAGAACTCAAAACTATGAAGAACTAAGGACTCAAAACTTAAAACTAAGCATAATTTTAGTGAAAGAAAGCCTCGAAAACCCGGATATTTCAAAATTTGGTATGTGTTATTTCAAAATTAAAGTCATGTTATTTCAAAGTTTAGGCCATGTTATTTCAAAATATCAACTATTACAGTGTATTAAGCAAATGGGATGATGCAAGGAAAATTCTGGTACATGCCGGAGATTTCAGACAACACCGAACGGCAGGAGAGATTATACCTTGGTCAGATTGGGGAATTAAGGCCGGATGAAACGGAAACATGATAAAATATATGTGCGATCACGCCATATAAAGGTAATCTAAAAAAACCAATTCACGATATTACAAACAGTAAATTGAATAAAACAAAAGGTCGCACCTACGGAGCTTGGATCCTACATAAATGGACAATTCTACCAAAAGGTCGCGCCTACAGCGCTATCAATCCGGAAAAAATTAGATTAACGAAATTGGTATTTAAATTCCGAATTATAAAATCAATCGGAATGCAAAGCTTCGGTAGAAGCGACCTTATGGTAGGATGATGTAAATAGCGTAGAAACAAGCTCTGTAGGGGCGACCTTATAAAACCCTATGTTATGATATTGCAAGAAATAGCCAGAATAAAACAAAAGGCCGCACCTACGGAGCTTGGCTCCTACATAAATGGACAATTTTACCAAAAGGTCGCGCCTACAGCGCTATCAATCCGGAAAAATTAAAATAATAGAAAGAGGTATTTAAAAAATCAGGATAAAAAAGTCAATCGGAATATAAAGCTTCATTAGAAGCCACCTTATTAAGTTTTAAGTTTAAAGCTTTGAGTTTTGAGTTGAATTTAACTAAGAACTAAGAACTCAAAACTCAAAACTATGAAGAACTAAGAACTCAAAACTAAGAACTTCAAAAACACCCCTTATTTTGTTACAAAAATCTGTAAAACACCCCTTATTTTGTTACAAGAAACCTTATCTTCGATTACATAAATTTTGCGCTGAATATGCAAGGCGTAGATTAAATTAAAATTTTATAAATGTCAAAAACCGCATTAATCACAGGTATCACAGGACAGGACGGTGCTTACCTCGCCGAACTGTTGCTCTCCAAAGGCTACATGGTCCACGGCATCAAACGCCGTTCCTCCCTGATCAATACCGAACGCATAGACCACCTGTATCAGGATCCGCACGAATCCAATGTACGGATGAAACTGCACTACGGTGACCTCACCGACTCGACCAACCTCATCCGCATCATCCAGGAGACCCAGCCGGACGAAATATACAACCTCGCTGCAATGAGCCACGTTCACGTCAGCTTTGAGACGCCGGAATACACAGCCAACGCCGACGGTATAGGCACACTGCGCATCCTCGAAGCCGTCAGACTGCTGGGCATGGTCGAAAAGACAAGGATTTATCAGGCGTCAACCTCGGAATTGTATGGCCTCGTACAGGCTGTACCCCAATCCGAGACAACACCCTTTTATCCGCGATCGCCTTATGCAGTAGCCAAGTTGTACGCCTACTGGATTACGGTCAATTACCGTGAGGCCTATGGCATGTACGCCTGCAACGGCATCCTTTTCAATCATGAGTCACCCTTACGCGGCGAAACCTTCGTGACACGCAAGATTACCCGCGCCGTGGCGAAAATTGCCCTGGGCATGCAGGACAAACTCTATCTCGGCAACCTCAATGCACAGCGAGACTGGGGACATGCTAAGGATTATGTTGAAGCGATGTATTTCATCCTTCAGCAGGAGCAGCCGCAAGACTTTGTCATTGCGACAGGTATTACCACGCCTGTCAGGGAATTTGTGAGAAAAGCCTTCGCTGAAGCTGGAATTGAAATAGAGTTTTCCGGAGAGGGATCAAGTGAAAAAGCAACTGTAGTCCATTGCTCAGATCCACGTTATCAGGTGCCTGTAGGGCAGGAAGTAGTCGCCGTCGATCCGCGTTATTATCGCCCGACGGAAGTGGACCTCCTCGTAGGTGATGCCTCCAAGGCCCGACAGCTGCTCGGATGGCAACCAAAATATGACCTGAATGCCCTGGTCAGGGAGATGGTGGCAGCAGACATCGACCTCTTCAGACGCAGCAAGATGCTGAGTGAACATGGATTTGATATCGCCCGGGAATACGAATAACAGCTTTCCATGAAAGCAATGAAAAATGGCTATTTTGAAGAATATTCCTTACAGGAATTGGCTTGGTTATTCTTTTAAAACAATCAACTTTCTGGCAGAAGAATAATGACCTGATATGAGGTGGACGACGTAAACTCCCGGGATTAATGAATCCAGCGTTAAAGTAGTTCCTCTGTCACGGATGCCGGTTTTAGTCAATACAGTCCGCCCTTCCATATCTCTTATCATTACGGAATATCCTTTGACGGGATCGAATCCGGGAATAATGATGTGGAGTTCATTGACGGCAGGATTGGGATAAATGGACCAGTTTGCTTCAGGTAAATTACCGGAAGGATTAACATCAGAAGTAACCTGATTAAAGAAATTCCAGAAAATTTCAGGAGCACTAATCGGAAAATTGACGCCATTGGGATATTCATGTGTCATGCCCTTGAGAAGGCTGAATATATAGGGCTTGGATTGCTCCTGCCCCCGGCTTTCGGTAAATGTATAGGTATGGCTTAGGGGAGTTTGTGAAAAGGTAAAATTATCAGAAAGCCCCTGACATGCCAATACCCGGACAAAATATGGTTTTAAATAATCCAGAATGGAATCTCTTCCAAAAGGCACTTCCGTATAAGGAGGAAAGAAAAATCTGTCATCCTGATTTCCGACAACGTTCCAAAGGGGAATCCGATTGACAGGCCGCGAAGAATCTGATCGGGCCAATAGGGCGCTGGTCCCGGCGGCAGCCGCAAAGACATCTCCGGCCTCGTTGGCCATTTTGTGGATCATGGCACAACCGTTGGAAAAACCGCTGATAAATACCTTATTGGCATTGATAGGCACTGAGTCTTTAATCATAGATACCAATAATTTCAAAAATTTGACATCATCCACATAATCCTGTGGTGCTCCGGAACAAGGATTTTCGGTAACATTACCATTGACCCATCTGGTGTTAAATTTTTCTACCCCATCATCAACAAAGCACCAGGTGAGGGAAGATGGAAATACAGTGACAAAATTTTCCTGTTCTCCCAGTTCTTTCCAACCGGAGATCTTGTAAAATTTTTCTCCGTCACCACTGGTACCATGGAGCATCATGACCAGGGGATAACCGGTAGCAGGAGGCGCATGGCTCGGAATGACGACGATACTTTCTCGCATATGTCCATCCAGCATAAAACTGATGTTGTGCTTCGTTTGTGAAAAAATACAGGTTGAAATCAGAAGGAAGAGGAGTGTTGTAGTAAAGTTTTTCATGGCGAATGATTTTTGTTCAAAATTAACAATAATACTTGAAAATATATCAATTAAATAGTTTTTTAATTAAGAACAATTATATTACTGATACTTCATTTTAACTTTTTTTCTACAGGAAATAGATTATATTTTAGCAGGAAATTAATATTTATTCAATAATCCACTTGGTACTAGATATCCCTGGATTGAATATTTCAAATTTTCATATATTTCAAATTTATTTTGAAAGTCAATTTAAACAAAAAATATTTCATGATTAAAACCTCAAAAATATATGTCGCGGGACACAATGGGATGGTCGGTTCTGCTATTGTGCGCAAACTCAGAAAGGTTGGTTATGACAACATCGTCGTCAGGACAAGTGCTCAACTGGATCTTCGGAATCAGGCAGCTGTCGATGCATTTTTTGAAGAAGAGAAGCCGGAATTTGTTTTTCTCGCAGCGGCAAAAGTGGGTGGCATCGTTGCCAACAATACCTATCGTGCTGAGTTTTTATACGACAACCTGATGATAGAATCCAACATCATCCACGCCGCTTATCAACACGGTGTGGATAAGTTGTTGTTTCTGGGGAGTTCGTGTATCTATCCCAGGATTGCGCCTCAACCGCTTCGGGAAGAGTATCTGTTGACCGGTCCGCTGGAACCTACCAATGAGCCGTATGCCATTGCCAAGATTGCCGGAATTAAGCTGTGTGAGGCCTATCGTGATCAGTTCGGATGCAATTTTATTTCAGCCATGCCGACCAATCTTTACGGCCCCGGCGACAATTATGACCTTGAAAAGTCACACGTCATCCCTGCCCTGCTCAGCAAAATACATCATGCTAAGGTGCATGGTGACGCGACGGTGGAGATATGGGGAAGCGGCAATCCGCGCCGGGAATTTCTCCATGTGGATGACCTGGCAGATGCCTGTTTTTATCTGATGCACAATTATGAAGAAAGACAATTTGTCAATATCGGTTGCGGTGAAGATATCTCCATCAGAGAGCTCGCCGAACTCATCGGTAAGATAGTAGGATTTACAGGTCAGTTTGTCTTCAATACCGACCGCCCTGACGGCACTCCCAGAAAGCTGATGGATGTAAGTATTCTGAGAAAAAGGCAGTGGAGTCCGGCGATCAGTCTGGAAGAAGGATTGAGAAGTGTGTATGAGGAGAGGTTTCTAAAATAGCGACTAATTGCAGGTAATTTTTTAAGTATAATTTTTGTTATCTTTGAAGTATATCTTACCAAATCTCAAGAATGACTACAAATTACAATATAATTGACCTTTCCAGTCAAATCTTCTGGGATACGAAAAAAGAAGATCTTCAGTGGGACCAAAATGCTGCTTTTATAATCGAAAGAGTATTGGAGTATGGAAATTGGAACGATTGGCAAATTATAAAACAGGTTTATAACGTTGATAATATCATTGAAATAAGCAGAGGAATAAGATATCTCAGCCCGAAGACTTTATCATTTTTGGTGATACTTTCCGGATTACAAAAATCTGATTTCAGATGTTACAAACACAGACAGTTGAACCAGGGACGCTGGATTTATTGAAAAAATGTATGGAGTTGGATGCCCTTCAACCATTCACCCTTGTAGGCGGTACAGCACTTTCCTTACAATATGGTCATAGAATGTCAATTGACCTTGATTTTTTTGGCAATGTTAATTTTCTCGATGATAAACTTATTTCAGAACAATTTGCTTCTATAGGAAACGCCGAACTTGTAAATCAATCTAGTGTTATGTTGGGTTTTTTCATTAATGAAATTAAAGTCGATATAGTGAAATATAAATATGACTTCATCGAAAAACCTATAACAGAAGGAATTATCCGCCTTGCTCATCCAAAAGATATTGGAGCAATGAAATTAGCAGCAATTTCAGGTAGAGGCAAAAGAAAAGACTTTTATGACCTTTACTATCTTTTGAGGGATTATTCCCTGGAAGATTTGATTAGTTTTAATAAGAAAAAATTCCCTGATAGTAATGAAATGATAATAATAAAAAGTCTTGGATACTTTGACGATGCTGACCTTGACCAACAGCCTATTTTAATGGAACAAGTATCATGGTCAACTGTTAAAAAGACGATTTCAGGCCATCTTCAAAATTATATCCGCAAAAAATGATTCTCAACCATCAGAATTTCTACATGCCCAACAAATAGGTGAAAATCTGATTTCAGATGATGCAACCTGGAATTTTTTGTATGATATATTTCACAAATAAAAAACAAATTTCCGTCGGATGTAAGCCCTCTGACAGGCTTGTTAAATTTAACGAATGAGACGATGAATTGCCCAAAAATAACGAAGAGTTATAAAGTAGAGCCTTAAATATCGAGCGTTAAGCTTTTTAATTGATCCATTGTCGAACCGGCATTAAAATTCAGAAAAGAGTAATTTGTTTTAAACTATTCTGAAAAAATAAAGGATAGTATTTGTCAAAATTTTCTAAATTTGTACAAATTGAATATTTATAAGTAACTTCCCTAAATTTTAACATTTATGAAAACCCCAAACCCTGAAGGCTACCATGTCGTCCTCACTACCCACAACAGCCGTACGTCATCCCGTATGATAAAGCATGGAATATTTGCAGGCCCGGCTTTATTACTCAATCTGGAACAGGAGATTTTGCTGACACGTTGTATTGGTCAGGTTATCATTGAAAGTGGTTTTCGCTGCATCGCCTATAATGTGTGCCGGGACCATGTCCACCTGATCATTGTCTGCCAACCGGAACATTTGACCGGGATTATACAGAAAATAAAATCTGTCTCGAGTAAAAATTTCCGCCGTAACCTTCCAAGGGGTCAGGACCCCTTGGATGGACATCACCCACTCTCCCACAGTCATCTTTGGTCGCAGAAATTTTATCGGGCGAATCTTGACGTGTGGAATTTAAATACGCTGACCAGTCAATCTGGATACATATATAAGTCAACACATCTCGAAAATGCCATTTGTTATATCATCAACAACAGAAAAAAACATAAATTGCCTGAATCATTGGAATTGGAAGAAGTAATTTCGACCTTTGTGGTGAGTCAGGAACTGGCATTTGAAAAATAAATAAAAAGCATGAAAAATAATCATTACATAGCCATCATGGCAGGCGGCGTCGGCAGCAGGTTCTGGCCTGCCAGCAGAGAAGCACGTCCCAAACAGTTTATTGACATGCTCGGTATGGGACGATCGTTGTTACAGATGACCTATGACCGGTTTACACCCCTGGTCAATCCAGAGAATATCTTCTGCGTCACCAATCAGGCCTATGTAAACCTCGTCAGTCAACACCTGGAAGAATTGCCACCCGCCAACATCATCGGCGAGCCGTCGCGCAACAATACAGCCCCGAGCGTCCTGCTGACCACCCTACTGATCGCCAGAGAAAATCCGGATGCCGTCATCGGATTCGTCCCGTCCGACCACCTCATCGTCAAGGATCAGCACTACCGGGAAATATGTACAGAAGCCTTTGATTTTGCTCAGAAAAATGATGCCATCGTAACCCTTGGTATCCACCCAGGCCGTCCCGACACCGGCTTTGGATACATCAACTACAACAAAAAATGCACGACAGGTCACATCCACAAAGTCATTTCCTTCCGGGAGAAACCCGACCTTGCCACTGCCGAACAGTTTATCCAATCGGGAGACTACCTGTGGAATGCCGGCATGTTTTTTATGAGCATCAGAACTTTGTTGCATAATTACAAACTTCATGCACCCGCTCTTTACGACATGTTGACACCTTTCCTGTCAGCAGGGGAAGAGAAGGTGCCCGGTTTAATCAAAGAACTTTATCCGGCTACACCCAATCTGTCCATCGACTATGCCATCATAGAGAAGGCGGAAGATGTCTATACCATACCGTCAGACATTGGCTGGTCAGACCTGGGTACCTGGAACTCTCTGTTTCAACAGGTTGAAAAGGATGACTCGGGCAATGCCGTCATGTGCAATCACATCATTCTGGAGAACGTCTCCAACACTTTAGTAAGGAACAATACGGATAAATTGGTAATTTTAAGGGATGTCAAGGATTTGATTATTGTGGAAGAGGAAGACGTATTGTTGATTTATCCAATGAATAAAGAACAGGAAATCAAACAATTAGGCGACAAGGTTCGTGCTAAGTTTGAACAATATTTATAAAATTGAAAGATAAAATGCCATACAAGGTTGCCTTAGTAGCCAATTCTACCTGGAATTTTTTCAATTTCCGGTTGAATATTATTCGATCCTTGAAGGAACGTGGCTATGAAGTGGTGCTGATATCACCCCCTGACCAGTATCTGGCCCATCTGCTTGAAGTAGTGGAGGTGAAGCATATTCCCCTCAATAGTCTGGATAGAAAAAGTGTCAATCCTTTTGGTGAGATGGCTCTGTATCGCGAATTCAAAAGAATTTACCGAAACGAGGCTCCTGATCTCATCTTGCACTACACCATTAAGCCAAACATTTATGGCAATATGGCGGCGAAGAAACTCGGCATCCACTCGATTTGCGTCATAACCGGGCTGGGATACGTCTTTTTGCATGACAATATTTACAATAGTGTGGCAAAAAGACTTTATCGTAAATCCCTGCACAAGGCGGACCTCGTCGTATTTGAAAATGCAGAGGATAAGGATCTCTTTGTGCAGCTGGCATTGGCTCCGGCAGAAAAGACATCGGTGGTCAACGGTTGTGGAATCAACCTGGAATATTTTAAACCTATCAGCTATCCGGAGAAGTCTTCTGCCAAGACCGTATTTACCTTTATCGCGCGGTTGATCCTGGATAAAGGTATCATGGAATTCATTGAGGCGGCAAAGTCTGTTAGGAGCCGCTATCCGGATGTCGAGTTTTGGGTGGCTGGTGAAATCGATGAAGGAAATCCAACATCGATTAGCCACGAGACACTCTACGAATGGGTTGAGTCGGGCGTCATCAAATATTTTGGCCATGTCAGGGATGTAAGGCCGATTATTGCGAAATCAGATTGCATAGTCCTTCCCTCATACCGGGAGGCGATGGCCCGGACACTGACAGAAGCATTGGCAATGGAAAAGCCTGTCATTTCCTGCGACACCGGTGGTTGCAGAACGATTGTAGATGACGGAGTAAATGGATATTTAGTGCCTGTCAAGGATGTTGATGCTTTGGTCCATGCATTTGAAACGTTCAAATTGCTCCCCGAGATCAGTCGTGAAAAAATGGGTAAAAGTGGAAGAGAAAAGGCAATTTCCGAATTTGACGAAGAAATAGTTACTTCACAGTTTATTAAATTAATCGATGGCTTGAATGCCCATGCAGGATAAAAAAATCCTTTTCCTTCTCTATAATTTCCCTCCCGAATTTGGCACGGCACCGAAGCGCAACTTTCGGATGTATAAGGCTATTGGCAAGCATTTCAGTCAATCATTTATCATCACCAGGAAGAAACAGGAAAGTCGGGCTGAACATGAAATCATTGAGCTGAAATCCTATGATTATCGTGACCTTTTAAAAAGGTTTTCAACCTCCGGCTATGTCTCAGAATCAGCCAAAAGCAGCCTCTTCAGCAGGCTCCTTATTAAATTAGTCAATACTTTTCCGTTCAATATCCTGATCGGTGAAGGTGGGGGCATCTACCTTTGGCATACTTGCAAAGCAGCATCCCGACTGATCAGACAACATTCTATTACGCATATTTATTCTTCTTATCGTCCCATTGCCGATCATTTTGTCGGCAATCGGCTCAAAAAGAAATTTCCTCATTTGGTTTGGATCGCCGACTTTCGGGATTTACCGGTAGAACCCATTTATAAACTTCAATTTTTTCCTCATTTTCATCATCGCCTGTATCATAGACTATTCTGCAGGGTAGATGTAATGACAACTATCTCCCAAGGTCTGGCTGATCAGCTGAAACGCTATGACAGGCCTGTTTTTTCAGTAATGAATGGTGTGGATGTCGACTTTAGATTTCCTCAACCCAATACGACAAATTATTTCACCTTGGTCTATACCGGTTCGATGTATTCTGATGAGCGCAATCCATGGCCGGTTTTCGCAGTGTTGAACGATCTAATCAGGGAGGGAAAGGTTGATCGGGATAAGATTCGGATTGAATACGCCGGTAAAGACAGTGCATTCTGGCGTGAAATGGCGCAAAAGGCTCAATTGGGTGATATCCTGGAGGATTATGGCCTGGTCGGAGGAGATCAAGCAGGCCGGCTCCAGCAAAATGCCTGTATTAACCTGCTGCTCACCATGGCGTCTGATCAGTTGAGTGGCATCCTTACGGGAAAATACATCGAATACCTGCAGGCTGGCAGTCCAATATTGTGTATAGTTAAAAATCAGCATGATGATTTCCTGACACAGGAATTATCAAGATTAAATGCAGGATTAAGTGTTTCGGACAATGAAGAGGAGTATCCTGTCATCGGGCAATTTATCTTAGAGAAATATCTGTCCTGGCAGGTGACAGGAATGAATGAAAAATCTTCCAACCAATCGGCCATCCTGCAACATTATGATTCGGACCGGCTGATCTCAGCGATTGAACCTTATTTGAAATGAAAAAAGTTTACTTTGTCGTAGGTGCCAGGCCACAGTTTATCAAGGCTGCACCTATCCTGGTGGCAATGCGACAATATCCGGTGGCGATGAAACTGATCCATACCGGTCAGCATTATGATTATAATCTGTCCGATATATTTTTTGATGAATTGGAGATGCCTAAGCCGGATTATAACCTGGATTGTGGCTCCGGAACTTCCACAGAGCAATACCTGAGTGTCCTGTCGCGGTTGACACAGGTGTTGATGCATGACAGGCCTGATCTGATTGTTGTATTCGGGGATACCAATTCGACCGGTGCAGCAGCCTTAAGCGCCAGATTTAATGGGATTGCTGTGGCCCATGTAGAGGCAGGATTGAGGGAATTTGACAAGAACATTCCGGAAGAAATAAACAAATTGGTGGCAGATGCCTTGGCTGATCTGTATTTCTGCCCGAGCACAACGGCAGTAGAGCAGTTGGAAGGATGTAAGGCGGATGGAAGGATCATCCATAGCGGAGATCCGGTGATCGACCTGCTTGTTACCGGCAGCAAATACACTGACAGGCCTGAATTGCCGGCTGAATATGGTCTGACACCGGGCAAATATATTTTTGCAACCTGCCACAGGCAAAGTAATACCAATCATCAATCGGCTTTGGAAAATGTATTGCGAATCTTTGCCAATGCCCACCTGCCGGTTCTCTTTCCGGTTCATCCCAGGACAATGAAAGCTATCCATAGATTTGGGCTGGAACATTATCTCCGGGACAAGAATATCAAGGTGATCGAACCAATAGGCTTTTGGGTTACACAGGCCCTCATCAGTCAATGTGAGAGAGTATTGACGGATTCGGGCGGTATCATCAAGGAGGCTTACTTCCATGGAAAATATGTCCTTGTTCTGGACAATCAGACGGAATGGGTGGAAGTAATCAGGGAAGGTAAAGGTATTGTATGTGGCACTGATTATAAAATGGCCATAGATAATCTAAAAAACAAGCCGGATACATCCTCTCCCAATACTGCTTTGGGTGACGGAACTGCCTCGATCAAAATCGCAAAAGGAATAATGGAATTTCTGGAGGGGATACACAGTCCTTCAGTGTAATATTTACTGAAGACCAAAGTGACTATGCCAAAGGACAGGTCATTATTGTCAGACATTTGATCCTCAATTTTTCAAACTTTCCATTATACCTGAAGTGGCCTGATAAGTACAAATCATGATGCTTCAAAACAAATTCACGCTATTTCAGTTTCTGTTATTTTAATTATCTTTGTTAATACCATGTTTTCCGGAAAGAAAATATTCATCCTTGCTCCCCACACCGATGACGGTGAGTTGGGCTGTGGTGGCACCATCGCACGGGCCATTGAAGAGGGAGCCGAAGTATATTATATTGCATTTTCAACGGCTGAGCAGTCAGTTCCAAAGGAGTTTCCTTCCAATCAACTGGAGGTAGAAGTCCGAGAAGCAGTTACTTTGCTAGGCATCAGGCCGGAGCATTTATTTGTATATAAATATGAAGTCCGCAAACTGAATTATGTTCGTCAGGAAATCCTTGAATTGCTGATGGAGTTGAAAAAAAGGATCAATCCGGATATCATCTTTGTACCGAGTATGCGCGATATCCATCAGGATCACAGTACCGTGGCGCAGGAAGCAATACGCGCATTCAAGACCAAAACCATATACGGTTATGAGTTGATTTGGAATAATATTGATTTTCGGACCAATGCCTTTATTGTCCTGGAACAAAGACATATTGATCAGAAAATCAACGCATTAAGTGCCTATCATACGCAAGCAGGTAAAGATTATATGGACCCCGATTTCATACGGTCACTGGCAAGGGTACGCGGCACACAGATCGGAGAGGTCTATGCCGAAGCATTTGAATTGGTCAGAACTGTTATATCATAAAGATTATTTGAAAATTACATATTTAATATATATGTAATATATTTGTTAAAATTTTCTTTAAATCAATCCGGTAATTTATATTTGCACTTGATACCGAATTGTTTTCGGAACGGAATTTGACCATTTTTTATAAAACCACATTATGCGTCTCTCCATTATTTTGTTTCTTTTCCTTACAGGTGCAGGCATTTCGTCAGCCCAGTCTCCTTCTTATTTTGAAATGAGTTACCTGGAAGCTAAGCAAAAAGCATCTAAGAGTAATAAGTTATGTGCCGTTGTTTTTACGAGAGATCTGAGCAAAAGTTCGGCCTATTTTACTGAAGTAGCTTTTGAAGATCCCGAAGTCAAGAAAGCGGTAACTGATAGTTATCTCATTGCTGCCTCCAATGTACGTGACTTTGATAGCAAATCTCTGCTCAAGAAATGGGGTCTGGATCAGGCGCCTTCTATCGCCATTGTCAATGCCAAAGGTGATGTTGTCGGAACTGCCAATTATGGCATGTCAAAATCCGAATTGGCTAGGTTCTTGCAGTATTATAGCATCCCTGCCAACGCCGGTAAAAAATCCTCAATGGATGATGGTGGATTTGAAGGAGAGGTTGCTGCCTGGGAAGGATTCAAAGGCAAAGACATGGATGGCAAGATGGCGGTCAACAACCCTGTTACCGCTGCTTCTGAGGCGAAGATGGGCATAGTGCCTGCCGCAACTCAGGAAAAGCCGGTTGAGAATGTTCAACCCCCGAAGGATGTTGAAAAGGAAGCCATCGCTGTAAGAGGAGAGGTACCCGTTGTTGCTGAAAATAATCAGGCAGTAGCAGAAAAGCCAAAGCAGGAACCAAAGGCAGTTGCCCCGCAGACACATACGCAACCTGCAACACAGGCGAAAAATCCCGAACCGACACATCATGATGCCGGAGAATATAAGTTTCTGGTTCAGGCGGGAATTTTCAGTGTGGAGACCAGTGCAAGGACATTGGTGTCCAAGATTGAAGCTCAGGGGGGTAATGCATATATCGAACCGGTCGTTCAGCCTGATAAGACTGTCTATAAGGTAATTGCCGGTAAATATTATACCGAGAAGGAGGCACGTGATTTCATCGCTAAACTGAAAGATGCCGGTATCGCCTCCTTTATCAAACCTGTCAATTGATGGCAAATACTCTCGATATCATTCGGGCAAGCTTCATATGGGGGACGTACATAACAACACCCGGGAAGCCGGTTTCCGGACACAGCCTGAATGAGCTTCCTTATTTGGAGAACGGCTTTATAAGCATCGTGGATGGCAGGATCCGGAGAATAGGTCTGATGTCCGAGTATTCACCTGTTGCAGGACGTACGGTTATGGATGCATCGGGTGCCCATATTCTGCCGGCATGGTGTGACAGTCATACTCACCTGGTGCATGCTGCCAGCCGGGAAAAGGAATTCGAGATGCGCCTGCGTGGAAAATCTTATGAAGAAATAGCCGCTGCAGGCGGGGGTATCCTCAATTCGGCTGACGTGCTCAGAGCAATGGAAGAAGAAGAACTTTTCGACCTTAGTTACCGGCGCTTTCAGGCAGTGCAAAAACTGGGTACCGGAGCGATTGAGATCAAGAGTGGGTATGGTCTTGATTTTGACAGCGAGGTAAAGATGTTACGTGTCATTCGTCGCCTGAAGGAGAAAAACGAGATTCCTGTCAAGTCAACTTTCCTTGGTGCGCATGCCTTTCCTCGTGAATTCAAGGACAACCACCCGGGATATATTTCACTCATTATAGACAGGATGTTGCCATACATCGCTGATCATGGTCTGGCTGATTATATTGATGTCTTCTGTGATCGTGGGTTCTTTACACCAGAGCAGACAGCAAGGATCATGGATGCCGGTGCAAAGTACGGTCTGAAGCCGAAAATCCATGCCAATGAACTCGCTGTTTCCGGTGGCGTTGAAATAGGTGTGGCGCACAATGCCGTCAGCGTCGATCACCTGGAGGAGATGGATGAGCATTCTATAGAAGCATTGTCCGGCTCGGATACCATCGGCACCATGCTGCCCGGTTGCGCTTTCTTTTTAGGCATACCTTTCCCTAAGGCACGTACCATGATAGAAGCAGATACCAAACTGGCCCTTGCCACGGACTACAATCCCGGTACTGCACCATCCGGCAATATGAACATGGTGGTGTCACTGGCATGCATCCGGATGAAGATGACTCCTCAGGAAGCCATCAATGCCGCAACCATCAATGGAGCATTCGCTATGGAGTCGCAACAGATGGTTGGTAGCATAACGCCTGGCAAGCTTGCCAACCTCATCATTACCGGGCCCATGCCCTCCCTGGCTTATTTCCCGTATAGTTTTGGCGATCATCCTATGGACAAGGTGCTCATCAATGGCCGGGTGATTTAAGTTTCATAGTCGGAAAAGAAGTCCAACTGCTCAATGCGATGCAACCATTTATCACTTCTTTTCGTTTCTTTATTCAATATTGCGTGTTCTGATGTCAGTATATTATAAATTGTGTTCCATTGTAATCCTGCTTATTATCGGGCAAGTCGGGGTTATTGGGCAGGAGAGATGTGGTGAAGATTGGATCTCCATGCAGGCAGCATCAATGGTTCCGGATTACGAACAAAGAGTGACGAATAATACAAAACGTCTCCGGGAAGCCATTCGCTCCGAAGGCCTGACAATCAGAGAACCGATGGTCATTCCGATTGTCGTCCATGTGGTATACAATAATGACAATGAGAAGATATCGGAATCACAAGTTTTATCGCAGATCGAACAACTCAATGCCGATTATGAGCATCTTATCATACCATCCACCATACCTGCAGAATTTGCACACACGTGGCAGGATGCAGGCATCCGTTTTTGCCTTGCTGCCAGGGATCCGGAAGGCAATCCAACCAACGGTATTGTCTACCGGCAAACTTCCGTCAAAAATATCGGAATTAAGGCGAATGGGCAAGGGCGTAAATTCATTCATCACAACTATCTGGGGGGCAGTGATGCATGGCCGACGTCCAGATATCTTAATATCTGGGTATGCCGATTGGATGAATATCTCGGCTATGCCACCGGACCCGATAATATAGCATTTAGTGATGAGGATGGTGTCGTGATCAATTATTCCAATTTTGGAAACATCGGTACTGTCGATCCGAAAAGCAGGTATAATATGGGTAGAACAGCAACCCATGAAGTGGGTCATTATCTGGGGCTGCTGCATCTTTGGGGCAAAAATGCCTCTGGTTGCGGGGACGATTTGGTGGAAGATACACCACAACAAGGGACTCCGCATTATGAATGTCCTGACTATCCACAATTGTCATGTTTTACCTCCAATATGTTCATGAATTTCATGGACTACGTCAATGATCCTTGTATGTACTTCTTCTCAAAAGGCCAGGGCGAACGGATGCGTGCTACGGTCAGTACTTTCAGGCCCGGGCTTTTATCCGGCGGGTTGACAGCCTGCGATACGTCCGGAATAGCAACAACACCGTTGAAAGACAGGATCAGGTTGAAAAGTACCCTTGTGGATGGATTCATTACTCTTTTGCAAACCCGGCCGGGCAATGAGGTTCTGAACATCGAATTGTTTGATGAATCGGGAAGATTGATTAAAAAATATACTAAAATTCCCCAAAGTGAGTTTAATTTGTATTACGACAGAATGCTTTCTCCGGGTATGTATTTCCTAAGGATAAGCACAAAAGATGAACACACGACGTTAAAAGTATTTATAAAAGGATAAATCATGAAGATGAAACATTTTATTCCGATGATAGCTTTGATGGCAATTTTCGCAATTGGGTGCAAAACCGCTAATAAGGTGGCAGAACCGACAGTTACAACTGGCGAGAAGCCAAAGGTACATAAATATTTTTCTGTTGATCAGGGACCCTGCTTCGGGCGATGTGCAGTGTACGATATTGTTCTGTTGAGTGACTCCACACTTAGGCTCAATGGTAAAAATTATACCAACTATATCGGTCATTACAGTAAAAAATTGTCCGGTAGAGAATTCGACTCGTTGATGGACCTTTACAAAGCAGTCAAATTGGATACTTTCCGCAGCGAATATAACAACGGTATAGTTGATTTGTCATCCGTGACTTATTATTTTTATGATGATTATAACAAGGTGGTGAAGAAGATCTTTACACAGGGATTGTATCCTGATCCGCTCAATAGTCTTTCATCTGCCATGAGTATGCACATCAGTAAATTAGGGTGGGAGAGAGATAACAATGCAGATACAGTCAATCCGGATGAACTTATCGTTCAGGTCAATGAAGGTGTGAATATACAGGATATTGTTGATGAAAACTGGCGTTACAGGCTTTTCATCAAAGAAGAGTTGTCCAGGGGAAAGATATATCTCCTTGGATTCGACAAGTCAACCATCGAACAGGATCGGCTGATCAATGTGCTCAAGACAAACAAAGGAGTGATGTTTGTTGAGAAAAACAATCGGGTGGAGTTGCGGAATCGTTGATTCAGGGCTGCAGCCTCGTTGTAACTAATGTCTTTTGAGGTAAAAATTTCAAAAGAAACAGGAGAAATTCAACCGGGCCATGAATGGACTGCCCGGCGTGAAATGAATTTCAGTTACAGGCTCAATCTCGCCCTTTAGGCGACTTTCTGTGTCAAACTGGGTTTCCTTCCACCGTCTGTTGAAAGCATTTTGAACGACCAAACCCACTTCCCATCGTGGCTTTGAATAATTGACCGAAAGATCGGTAATGAAGTAACCCCTGGCTACCGTTGAATAATCTTCATTGGCAGGACGGTTGCCCATCCATCGGTACCGAAGACTCCCATTCCAGCCATTTGGGGTTTTATAGGAGACCCCACCGGTACTTGTAAAAATTGGAGCCAGAGGGAGAAAGTCTTCACCTTGGGCTTCGTCGATCGCTTTTGGCCTACTCAGGTTGAGATCGATATCAAAATAGAGTCGTTGCGTTGGTTGATATCTCAGTGAAAGCGCCAGGCCTAATCGTTGGGTCCTGCCACTGGGCTCCACAATACCTTCATCTCCAACGTAGATAAATTCTTGTTGCATATACAGGTACCATAATGCAGATTGTAATAGAGCCTTTTCACCCAACTTCACGATGGTACCCAGGTCACTACCCCAAGCCGGCGTGACGACTTCCTTACCTTCCTTTTCCACAGCTACCCTCGTGTCGTTGCTGTGAAATCCCTTCCCTCCGTACCAGTATATTTTCCAGTGACTATTGACCGAATAATTCAATCTAACCTTCGGGCTGAAGATCATGGATGAGGCTGTAAGCTTTCGGTTGTTCTCAAGATGATCGATGTATTCATTGCGGAAATAATCCAGTCTGGCTCCGAGATCTACTTCCAGACCATTGTCCAATCTGATTTCTTGTTGAAACCAGATTCCCGGATTGACCTCCCTGATATCGCCTTTTTTGATTGGGTTCAGCAGGATCTCCCTGTCTTTGGTATGAGATAATTCAATATCATCGACGATATCTGTGCGCATCTGCAATCCTGCCGTAGTGATAAGTCTAAAGTCTCCGACCTGGTATTGCTTTGAATACTTGCTGTTGATCCCTGTTAGATTGCGCTTCTCTGCTTGTCGGATTTGGTCACCATTGATTGAATCTCGGAGGAAAAAGGTGAAATTGGAGTACAACAGGAATTGATACCGATTGTAGTATATCTGATTGATCCATCGACTTCCATCTTTGAATTTACTGGTCAATGTTGCACTTGCATTATACCTGCTTGTCTCTCCGCCCTCCGTGTCGTCGATAGCTCCGTAAAATCCGATCAACCCATCGGATACAGCCCGGTTGGGTATCTGACCGCTTGCATTCCACCTGCTTGTAAAGCCCGAAAAGGTGACATTCAGGTCGTTATGCCTATTCAGTCGGGTATTGTATTTAAGCAGTCCGTTGAATCGTCTGAATCCCTGTGGACTGTCAAAATATCCTCTTGTATAATATCCCTCTCCTGCCATCAATAGGCTTTTTTCCTCATTTCCCGAACGAATAAGATTGGCTCCGAAAAGCCCTCGTAGTGTGCTGAACTGTCCACCTTCCACTTTGATAAAATTCCGGTCAAGCACGTTTTTTGTCCTGAAGTCCACATAGCCTGCAGTAGCCAAATTGCCATGGTCGCCAAAGTAAGGGCCTTTGTCGAACTGAACCCTGTCTATCAATTCCGGTATTACGAAATGCAGATCGGCATATCCCTGTCCGTGAGCATGGCTAACCATATTGACAGGCATACCGTCTACGCTGATTTGTATATCCGTACCGTGGTCGATGTCGAAACCTCTGAGGAAAAGCTGCTCTGCCTTCCCCCCACCGGCATGTTGGCCAATAAAGAGGCCGGGTACCATTCTCAGCACTTCCTGACTGTTGTTAATGGGTCTCATATGGATATCGAGGTCTGAAATCTCTTTGTACACACTTTGTTGCATGCCGGAGGTAATGATGATCTCTTCCAGGGTCATTATGGTAGGTTCCATCAGGATGGTCGTCTTGTCATTGGTATATTTCAAGGTGTCCGTACTGATTGCCATTGTGAGATAGCCGATGCAGGAAACCCAGATGGAAGTTGTCCCTTCCGGCAAAGTGATGAATCCTGCCTCATTTGAACTCATAAAATCACCGGTTCTGTTACAATTTACGACAACATCCGCCACAGGCCGTTCCGTCAGCTTATTTAAGAATCGGATACTTCTATCTTGTCCGGAAGCCTGGTCTGAAATAATAAAACTGATGCAAAAAGGCAGTATTAGCCTTGATAGTAAAAGCTTGTAAAATACTTTTTTCATACCTTGCTAAGATATATCATTTAACCTTAATAGACTTATTTCTTTGACGAAGATTCTGATTCTTCAGACAAGATTGGTAATTCACTATTTGGAGGCCTTTTTCTCTTCCTGCAACTTTATTATCTTTGCCGTGTTTTATTAGCCTAAATGTAAATGAAGGAAAAATGCAGGAACAGACGGTAAAAACTCCTATTCTCATATATACTGAGGAGACACCCAATCCGGATTCACTCAAATTTGTTGTAAATATCATTTTGTACCCGGGTGGAACAGGTGATTTCAGGGATGTTGAATCAGCTCAAAAATGGTCGCCACTTGCAGCAGCGTTGTTTGAATTTCCTTATGTAAAGGGTGTTTACATCTCCAATAATTTTGTTTCCGTGACCAAGGAGGCAACATATAGCTGGGTAGAGATTCAGCAAAGTATCAAGGACTTTATCAAGCATTATGTGATTGATGATAAGCCTGTGATTAATGAAGGTTACGGGGAGGAATTGAAACGCCTTGAGGCGGAAAGGATTGCCAAAGCATATTCAGGCGATACTGCGGCCATCGTCCAGAAAATCAAGGACCTGATCGAGACTGTCGTGAAGCCTGCCGTGGCCAATGATGGAGGAAACATAGAATTCAAATCCTATGATAAGGGTGTGGTTACCGTCATCATGCAGGGCTCATGCAGCGGGTGCCCTTCTTCTACCCTGACTCTGAAAGCCGGTATCGAAGGCATGCTCAAGCGTATGGTTCCCGAAGTACTCGAAGTAGTCAGTGAGATGGGTTGATGATATCTTCGACCTGATTTATTATTATTTTATTTTTGATTTTTTCGCCCCGAAAATAATGGGTGAAAATTGAATATTGTCTCACGGAGATAACCCAGATCCAGATGGGTATATATCTCGGTCGTGGTGATGCTTTCATGACCCAGCATATCCTGGACTGCCTTTAAGTCTGCTCCACCCTCTACAAGATGTGTAGCGAAAGAATGCCTAAAGGTGTGTGGGCTGATATTCTTTGTGATTCCTGCCTTTTGTGCATATTCTTTGGTCAACAGGAAAACCATATTTCTGGTCAGACCTGCTCCTCGCCTGTTGAGAAAAATATGATTTTCAAAACCTTGTTTTGGTGTTATTTGCCGCCTTTCTCCCTCGAGGTAAAAGGTGATTTGCTTGATGGCGATCTCACCGATGGGTACAATCCTTTCCTTGTTGTTTTTCCCTATAACACGAACGAACCCGATATCCGGAAAATATCCTGCCAACTTTAAATGGATCAATTCACTGACACGTAGCCCACAGGCATACATGGTCTCAAACATAGCCCTGTTGCGATGTCCCAATGGCTCACTCAGGTCGATGGCTGCAAGGAAGGCCTCGATCTCTTCTATTGTCAATACTTCCGGATACCGGGTCGGCAGTTGAGGCCCCTGAATCAGCTCCACCGGATCAGACTGAATTAAATCTTCTATTAACAGGTATCGAAAAAATGAACGAAAGCTGCTTAATATCCTCGCTTGACTTCGTTCGCCAATGCCCATTTTGTTGATTTCAATGATAAAGTCAAGTATGTCGCTTGCCTCGACCTGCAAGGGCGATTTGTCCGTGCCTGTTTGTTCAATATGCCATGCCAGCTTTCCGACATCCGACAGATAGGCTGCCTGGGTATGAGCACTAAGCCCTTTTTCGAGCCTCAGATAATTTTGGAAACCATTGATGTAACTATTCCAAAGGGACATAGCAAGTTATTCTAATGGCAAATGTAACAATGAATTGGTAAATCAAGGGTAGAGGAAATGTGGAAAGATAACGGATTATGATTCATTGGCATTGTAGTGATCGGCCCGGAAGTTCTTTGCAACATAAGTGTAACAAGAGCTGTCCTCCACCGGTGAATTTCACGGTTTGTACACACAGCAATCGAATCAATCCGGATTAATAGGGAGTTTTTAATCTTGGGAAGAATAAAGCACTATAAGGGAAGGCAGATTTATTGCCTGAAGACCGGGAAATCTGATAAGCTCTTTAGGATTGTTACTAAATATCGATTGATGGGCGTTGTCCATTGAATGATTGAAAATAGATTTCAGGATTTAATAACATCCTGTCCGATGACGGAGTTGTTAGGGCAATGATAGCGTATATTTGGTTGTACGATAAAAAATTAATCTTTACCAAAAATCTCTTCCCCCAGTTTTTTATCATGGCCATAGACATCATTTCGAAAATTGAGATTTCCCGCTTGATCCACCCATGTCGTAAAATACACGATGAATACCGGCATTGGAGGCTTGACGGGTATCCAGGTTTCCTTATCCGTTTTTAATATAGCATCTACCTTTTTCAACCATTGAGTTTGGTCGGTCAGAAGCAATTTGGCTAAAGTAACAGGGTTTTCGACGCGAACGCAACCATGGCTGTATGCTCTTTTATTCTGAGAAAACAGGTATTTGGCCGGTGTGTCATGCAGATAAATACTGTAATTGTTAGGGAAAAGGAATTTCAGCTTACCCAAAGAATTATTTTTTCCGGGCTTTTGTCTGACTGACAATGGTGATTTTGATATGATTTCCATATTGTTTTTGTCCAAATAATTTGGATTCTTCTGCATAGCCGGGATGATTTCCTTTTTCATGATGCTTTGGGGTACATTCCAGTATGGATTCAGTACGATGTTGGACATATTGCCGGAAAAGATTACTGTTTTGGTGATTTCCTTACCTACCACCACATTGGTATTCCAGGCCAGGGAATCATTTTTATAATAATGCAAAACATATTCAGGGATATTAATCAGGATCATGTTATCGACAAGTCTGTCAGGCATCCACCTGAGCCGCTCCAGATTAATCATGATCTGTTGGATGCGCCTATCTATAGGTACATTCATCGCATCAATGGTAGATTTTCCGGGTTTGCCGTTTGGAATAAGGCCCATTCTGGACTGGAATATTTTAATACTTTTGCTCAGGTTGTCATCAAAAATCCTACCGGTATCTCCTTCTGCTAAATCACCGGTAAGTCGCAGATAATCCCTGATCCTGGCTATTACATCTGATGTGTCCCCCTTTTTTATTTCCTTTCCTTCCTCAATCAATGGGAATCCACCATTTTTCTCTATCTGCCGGTACCTTTTCAATTCTTTGATCAGTCGCGTATAATAGATGTTTTCCGGTTCCTTGATCTTGTCAGTTTTTTTTCTGATAACCAAAGAGTCGAGCAGCATTTCATAATTTTTCTTCTTTCTCGGGATATACCATTCCAGGTCAACAGGACTTTTATCAAGACCGCCATATGCCCTGTCCGCATATTTGAAGTAATAGGTTGTGAGCAGAAGGTCCAGTTTGGGTGCATTTGTCCTCACCTTCAAAAAGGAACGCTCATCTTTCCGGGCCAGTTGAATTAAGCTGTCCAGGGTAGGATCGACAAGTGTGGAGTCCTTGAAATCATTGATATATTCATTCAGCTGGTCGTAAAAGATATTCACGGGATAGGTCATGCCTGTTTTGGTAAACCAGCCAAACTGATAGTTCCTCCGACGATAGAAGGATGCTACCCGGCTTTTGATCGAATCAGTTGTATTCAACGTGGCCAGAAAGGTGGAGACCAATGCACTGTCGATTTTTACATCGGTAAAATCTACCTCGCTATATGTCGCTTCATCCACGAGAGGAACGAGTTTTTGCCTTGGATTCTCAGCACATCCGGATAGTAAAATCACCAATGTGATGATTAATAAAGGGAAAAGGGTAACATGCTTCATTGGCGGTTTCTTTAAAGAATGTTCTTTTACCGGGTAATGATAATGAATTTTTTGTTCTTAACAATGCTATCTCAATTCAGATGGCTTTCGTACACCATGTCATCAAAGATTCAATTTTCAAAGATGCCTGACAACAATAGAATATTCAGGGCAACATGATCTTTTCTTCAGGATGTTTCATTCGTCTTCAATATCAAAACATTTTTATAACAAATTGTCCTTATTTAATTCTACATCAAAATGCTGTAATGTGTTGTCTGGCGAGCCTGAAAAGTGTATTGTTTTTTCTGTTTAATCCCCTGCCGGGTGTGGACAAATACATTCCGGTAAATACTTGTCAACTTGATGAGAATAGCAATTTGCATGCATGGGCTGATATAAAAACTGTGATGACAGAATCAATGCCCCTTTCATCAAACCCGGGCACGAGATCAGTCATGTGTTTTGAAATATTCAGGCCATCTTCATGTATGACAGATTCAGCCCTTGACAATGCAGTAAGAGTTTCGATACCCAAACAATATTTCACAGTCCTTTCGTATAAGCATCACCTGGGATAGCTTACGGACAAGCACCTTCTGCATGGATTACCTGTGCTAAGGGCCAATGTCTTCATTTTGATGGGATTGAAAGGATTATCAACAAGATGCGGAAATCGGATAACGGCCTACATCTCATATTCTTCATAACCGGTGATGCCGAAGATGATATTCAGGTTTTTGTTGAAAAAATCGATTTCATCTTACGAAGGAAAGCAGGTTGATTCTTGTCCATCCTATAATATGTCCTTAATCATTAGTGCTAAACTTTTAATAAAGCCTTATCCTTGTTTTGGTATTTATAGGTCTGATATTCTTTTTGATCCGGTCAATAGTTACATGTTTTATTACCTATGATTACCTTTACATTCATTTTCAGGGTATATCGACCTGATTGGGTTCTCATATGAAAGGTCGGTATGTTTACGGATGATTTTAAAATAATAGTAATTGATCGACATGGGTTTGAAGGATAGAATACAGTCATTTTTTACCGGTTTGTATCGAAGCCGCTTCTCAAATTGGATAACAGTATTGGGATTGTATATGGCATTTTCATTGTTGATACGAATTGCTTTTTCAATCTGGTCCGCAGGCGATGCCAGCTATTCCCTTTACAATGTGAGCCGTGCCTATGGGATAGGCTTTGCGTATGATCTGGCAGTGGGGATGTCGTTTCTCTTCGGATATGCAGTATATCTGATTCTATTACCTGCCCGATGGATTGGTTCTGTCTTTGATAGGGTCTGCACCTATGGTTATCTCTCGATAATGCTCTTCATCATGTATTTCAGCCTGATGGCGGAAGTGCCTTTTTGGGAGGAATTCGCTACGCGGTTCAATTTTATTGCTGTCGATTACCTGATCTACACCTATGAAGTAGTCGCCAATATCAATCAATCCTATCCACTTCCCCTGCTCATTGGGGGAATGGTAGCCATTATCCTGGGGACTTTTTGGCTGTTGAAAAAAACAGGTGCCAGGAGAAATACATTCAATGCAAAGTCCGGCTTTTTCAGGCGATTCACCATCGGACTGCCAACGCTTTTACTGACACCAATCCTGTTGACGATGCTCAACAATAAACAAGCTGAGTTTTCCGAAAATGTCGTCGTCAATGAAATCGGTAAGAATGGCGTATTCTCCTTCTTTGCAGCTTTCCGGTCCAATGAGCTTGATTATGATGCATTCTATCCCAAAGTAGCAGAATCAGAGGTGTATCCTGTTCTTCGGCAAGATCTGAAGCAGCTTAATCAGACCTATCCACTGTGTCTTCCCGATGATGTCATGCGATTTACTAAGGGCGATCAGACTGTCAAGGAAGACACGCCCAATATTGTTCTTGTAGTGATTGAGAGCTTCAGTGCTGATTTTTCCGGTCTTTTTGGCAATGATTTGAATCTTACGCCTGTGTACGACAGTTTAGCTAAACAGAGCGTTTTGTTTACCAATCTTTTTGCAACAGGTACACGGACTGTACGAGGCATGGAGGCCCTGACTCTGTGTGTTCCGCCTACACCAGGCAACAGTATTGTGAGACGCCCGGACAATGATAGCCTGTTCTCCATCGGTACGATATTGCGGGATAAGAAGTATGTTCCCTATTTTATTTATGGCGGGGATGGTTATTTTGACAATATGAATAATTTCTTCGGTGGCCAGGGATTTACTATTGTTGATAGGAATCGGGGCAATCCGTTATCCGATAATATCCGCACCCATAGATACAACATCCCGGATGAGGAGGTGGAGTTTGAAAACGCCTGGGGTATCTGTGATGAAGATATCTATAAGCAAGCATTAAAATATGCTGATAAGAGTGCAGACAAGGGGCGACCATTCTTCCAGTTTATCATGACTACCTCCAACCATCGACCATATACTTTTCCTGAAGGTAAAATTGACCTTCCTCAAGGTGAGAGAAATTCTGCCGTCAAATACACGGATTACGCCTTGGGTCAATTTATCGAAGCTGCCAGGAAAAAACCCTGGTTTGACAACACGGTTTTTGTGGTAGTGGCCGATCATTGTGCGAGCAGTGCAGGTCGGTGGGAGATTAATATCGCCAAACACCACATCCCGGCTATTTTCTATAATCTCAAGCGAAAACCAGAAGTCATTGCTCGCCTGACTTCCCAGATCGACCTGATGCCGACATTGTTTGGCTACCTCAATTGGAGTTACCTGACGGAGTTGTATGGTAAGGATATCAGACAGACGAAGGAGGGTGATGAACGAGCCTTTATTGGTAATTACAGGACACTGGGTATGTTGAAAAACGACATCTTCACCCAGATTGATGACAGGAAGAGAACCGTTCAGTTCGATGTCAATCCCGGCGATAAATCCATGGCTGAGTCGAAAAAGAAAAACGATGAGTTGAGGATGGAGACAATTGCTTTTTATCAGACGGCCAGTGAGCGGTTCAGTAAAGGGAAGATGAAGGAAAAGTGATTTCCGGATAAAGAGTGGATGAAAGGTTAAAACAGTAGATAACTTGCCGAATGGTGTTCAGTATGATGAATGTCGTTTTCAGTTTGGATCCGGTTTTTTAATGCAGGCCGGTATCGGATTGATACAGGATGCTTTGGAACTGTTGGAATAACTAACACCCAAAAATTTGTAAGTCTTAAAAAGGCGGAGAATTCTGTTGAATTTTCTAACAAAACAAGTAAATTTCAGGAGTTGGGAATATTATTAACAGAATATTGTGATATTACAATATTTTGACTTTAATGATCTAATAATCAAGCGAATAAATATGATAAATGGCTCATTATTTACTAAAAAAGCCAATGGGAGTCCCAAAATACCAAATTAATATTTTAATAACGGTGTGTTTGCAATAAAATATTTTGAAAATCTAATGTCTTTTGAATTATATTCTTCGGAATTGTGAAAAATCAGGTTTGAATAAGTGTTTGATTTTCTTGTTATTGTTGTCTTTGGAGAGCGTTTTTCTTTTTTTATTATCTTTGCACTCCAAAATTTTATCATTTGAGATTATTTTGCATTATAGCCTGGCTGCTGTTTTCTACAGTTATGTTCTCACAGACTTTTGTGGGGACAGCCACTATCTATAGCAAGAAATTTGATGGCAAGAAGACCTATAGTGGTCAGATATTTGATTCCAGGAAGATATCGGTGGCACATCCCTGGCTGCCGATGGGTACTAAGGTGGAAGTGACCAATTTGAAGAACAACAAGAAGTTGATAGCAACCATCAATGACAGGATGGGCAAATCGAGTGGCTATCTGCTCGACATGAGCGAAGCAGCTGCTAAAATGATCGGCCTGACGCGACGACACGGCGTCACCCGAATCAAGATCAAAGTTCTCTGATATGTGGCGTTTGGCCTCATATCTTCTCCGGTTATTGATCTATTATCTGGCATTATTTGCTGTGCTGAGAGGTTTTTTTCTATTTGATGCCGGGAAATACATTTCATCCGTATCCCTGACTGAGAAGTTCCGGTGTTTCTCTTCGGCGATCAAGCTGGACCTTGCCGCCGCTGCCTATTTTGTGACCTTTACACTCTTACTGGTTTTTATTGCAGTATTGACCCGTAAGGCGTGGATCAATAAGGTGATTACCTTCTTCCACTTCACCATGACTTTGATCTATAGCGGCCTGGCTATCGGTGAGAATCTCCTGTACCGGGAATGGCAGGCAAAGGTAGGTTATGAGTCTTTGAAGCATTTTGCCAATATTTCAGAAGTCATGAAGACCCCTTCCTTCGCTATGATTTCTTATTTTCTCTTGGGCACAGGTATCACATTTATCATCTTCCGATGGATATACAACAAGTGGGTGGCCACGTCTTTACATTTTCCGGAATATAGGCGCACAACTGGTTTCTATGCTGCTGTCATCCCGTTATATCTCGCATTGACCGCAGGGTCGGTCATTACCATGAGGGGAGGTCTGGGTCGTTTTCCGATTAGTGTCGGTGTTTCCTATTATTCTTCCAATAGTACGCTCAACGATGCTGCTACCAATGTTTTTTGGCACGCCATATACAGCCTGTTGAATACCTCAGAGTACAAGCGATTACAGCCTTTCATTGATAACCCTGAGCCTGGACCTGATTTTTTTGATATTTATCAATCTGCAAAGGATACCTTCCCATCTATCCTGAATACTGACAAACCCAACATCGTGTTCTTTATTCTGGAGAGTTGGAGTGCGGATGTATGCAATCAGGAAGGCAGGGACAGTCTGATAGCGCCCTTCTTCAATGGTCTGATCCGTCAGGGATTGTACTTTTCGAATTGCTATGCAAGCGGCCATGTGTCTGACCAGGGTGTGCCTGCAGCTCTGGGCGCCCTGCCTGTCATACCCTCCTTTTCCTTGCTGATGAGCAAGCAACAAGTGGGTGAGCTGCCATGTATAACCGATGACTTGAAGGCTGATGGTTATTATACAGGATTTCTGTATGGCGGTCAGCTGGATTATGGCAATATTCGCGGCTATGTTTTTAAAAAGGGTTTTGACGAAGTAGCAGATGTCCAGTATTTTCCATCTTCCACGCCAAAGACAGCGTTGGGCGTTCCCGACCTGCCCTTATATATGGAATTGTTGAGCAAGCTCAACAGCGCAAGACAGCCATTCTTCTATTGCGGATACAACATCAGCACCCATAGTCCCTATGATGTTCCTGTGGATTATGGATTGGGTATCGGAGGTGAAAATGCCGCCTTCATCAATACCATTCATTACGGAGACAGTAGTCTGAGTGTATTTTTTAAAGAGGCGGAAAAGCAGCCCTGGTTTGACAATACATTATTTGTCTTTGTCGCTGACCACAGCCATGAGTCGCAGATTATAAGGGTGCGTGAGGATAAGGATCGCTACCGAATCCCTTTGCTGCTGTACGGTCCGGTATTGAGACCTGAGTTTTGTGGTATGGATATACAGAAAGTAGTTTCTCAGCTAGATCTTACCGGACTACTGCTCAGTCAATTGGGATTGGAATATAGGGGGAAGTACCCGTTCACCCGAAATCCGCTTCAATCTGATTTTAAGGAAATGGCCTTCTACAATTTCCCGGGCGGAAGCGGTATTGTCACACCCAATAGCTGGTTGACAAGAAACCTGAATGACCCTAAAGAGCGGGAACGTATTGGCAGTGATACCCTCAAGGCTGCTTTATATGGCGATATCGGCAGGTATCTCCATAAAGCTTCCATATATCTGAAGGATAGATAGAATATTTTGACCCTTTAGCGCTTTTCCGCTAATTTGTTGAATAATTATCATATTTTTGCAATGGAATGTTTGAAATTATAGTGTAAAATGTACACTAAGCATAAAAATATATAATGGACAAAATAATTACCTTAGATGAATTTATCATCCACCATCAGTTGCAAGTTGATCCCGGTGCAGGTGAATTGACCGGTGTATTGCGGGATATTGGTGTGGCAGCCAAGATTATCAACCGCGAAGTGAATAAAGCCGGTCTGGTCAATATCCTCGGCGTCGCAGGTAACCAGAACGAATCCGGTGATCTGGTACAGAAGCTCGATATCTATGCCAATGAAAAAATCATCGATTGTTTGAAAAACAGTGGTGACTGCTGTGGAATTGCATCTGAAGAAAATGAAAACTTTATTCCCTTTAAAGGTGTAGCAGGCAAAGATTCAAAATTTATTGTTTTATTTGATCCATTAGACGGCTCATCCAATATTGATGTCAATGTGTCCGTAGGCACGATTTTCAGTATTTACAAACGATTGAGTCCGATGGAAGGTGAGTGTACGCTGGAAGACTTCCTTCAAAAAGGGACTCAGCAGGTGGCGGCAGGATATGTACTTTACGGTACATCAACCATCCTCGTATATACCACAGGCAAAGGAGTCAATGGTTTTACACTCGATCCGACCATCGGCGAATTCTGCCTTTCCCACCGGGACATTAAGATTCCTGAAAATGGTGCTTTTTATTCAGTCAATCAAGGATATTATCTGAAGTTTGATCTGGAGATGCGCCGCTATATTGACTATTGTTCTGACAATAACCTTGGCTTGCGTTATATCGGTTCTATGGTCTCTGATGTACACCGGATTTTGTTCCAGGGTGGCATCTTCCTTTATCCCAATACACGCAAATACCCTAAAGGCAAGTTGAGGATGCAGTATGAATGTAACCCGATGGCTTTTATTGTTGAACAGTGTGGGGGCAAAGCGATGAATACTTCCTTGCAGCGGATTATGGAGTTGGATGCTCATGAATTGCACCAACGATCTACCATTGTTTTAGGGTCTCCATTGATGGTGGATGAGATGAAGCGGTTTGTAGAGAAATACAGCCCGATGATTTAATCCCGGTAAATGCCGGTATTCATTTTAAGAATTGCGTATAGTCTCCTTGTTCCCGCTTGTTGATTTTTGTACCTGCATGATAGCCGGTTAACCAAATAGATCAAATGGTCAGTTAGGTT
>ERZ761607.901-NODE-901-length-42276-cov-7.340565_pt1 | contig 42276 bp, 36 predicted proteins | sample MGYA00511164_ERZ761607 | MGnify/ENA primary metagenome ERZ761607 (study PRJEB28899, sample SAMN02445080) | bioreactor sludge metagenome | biome: EBPR sludge | place: Australia: Brisbane, Thorneside Wastewater Treatment Plant | collected 2011-06-22 ...
TAGCGCTCGCCTTCCTTGGGTGGGCGAATCTTGCCGCTGACCGTGTCGCCGGTGCGCAGGTTGAAGCGGCGAATCTGGCTGGGCGAGACGTAGATGTCGTCGGGACCGGCCAGGTAGGAACTGTCGGCGGAGCGCAGGAAGCCGAAGCCGTCTTGCAGGATTTCCAGCACGCCGTCGCCGGAAATATCCTCGCCGTTCTTGGCGAGCGCCTTGAGGATGGCGAAGATCACATCCTGCTTGCGTGAGCGCGCCATGCCTTCGAGCTTCAGTTCCTGCGCGATGGCGATCAGGTCGGCGGCGGATTTTTTCTTGAGTTCAGTCAGATTCATGGAAGCAACAGGCTCGGGGCGGCGGGCGCGGCGGACGCGCGTCCGTGGAGAGGGATGAAGAGGTGCTCCTGGGTTGAAGGCCGAACCGGACAAGGGCGGAGCAGCGCGAGGAGTGATTGCGGGATGGATGGCGGTATGGCGCGGTCTACGCTAGCACGGCCACGAAGCGGCGTCTACCTTGGGGCGGGCGCCGTTCGCGCGACTCAAGGCAGGCTACCGTCGAGGAAGGCGACCAGTTGCGATTTGGACAAGGCACCGACCTTGGTGGCCTCGACATTGCCATTGCGGAACAACATCAAGGTGGGAATGCCGCGAATGCCGTACTTGGGCGGCGTGGCCTGATTTTCGTCCACGTTCAGCTTGCAGACCTTGAGACGCCCCGCGTAATCGCCGGCGATCTCGTCCAGAATCGGCGCGATCATGCGGCAGGGACCACACCATTCGGCCCAGTAGTCGACCAGGACCGGTTGTTCGGCCTTGAGCACCTCGGCCTCGAAGGTATCATCGGTAATATGGGTAATTCGCTCACTCACGGATCGGGTTCTCCAGTTCGGAAGGGCAGGGAGACGTGGTTCGCCAATCAGATGCTTCGGGAAGCACGGAGCCGGTCAGGCGGATGACGGAACGACCGCCGAAGGACGGCCGTGAAAATCAGCGGCGCGCGGCGTTCGACAAGAGATATTGTGGCAAAATAATCAACCGGGGCACAAATTTCTTTCGACCCATTTCAGCCCAAACCGGGCGCTCGCGCAAGCCCCCCACCCTGTTCATCCGGGATCACCGCCAACCCATGCAAACCGACCATTTGACCCATGTCCCGTTTTCCTCGCTTGGCCTGACCGATTCGCTGTTGGAGAGCGTGGAGGACGCAGGCTTCGTCTACTGCACGCCGATCCAGGCCGCCACCTTGCCGCTGGCGCTCAAGGGTCGGGACATCGCCGGTCAGGCCCAGACCGGCACCGGCAAGACCGCCGCTTTTCTACTGGCCACCTTGCATCACCTGATGGAAACCCCCGTCGCCGAGGACGCCGCCGGCCCCTGGGCCATCGTCGTCGCTCCGACTCGCGAGCTGGCGGTGCAGATCCACCGCGACGCCGAGTTGCTCGGCCGCTATACCGGCCTCAGCTTCGTCGTCGTCTTCGGCGGCGCCGGCTACGACGCGCAGCGTCGCCAGCTTGAGGCCGGGGTGGACGTGCTGATCGGTACTCCCGGCCGGCTGATCGATTACTACAAACAAGGGGTCTACAAACTCAATCAGATCGAGGTGGTGGTGCTGGACGAGGCCGACCGCATGTTCGATCTCGGCTTCATCGCCGACATCCGCTACCTGCTGCGCAAGATGCCCGCGCCCGACCAGCGCGTCAACATGCTGTTCTCGGCCACCCTGAGCAACCGGGTCATGGAGCTGGCCTACGAGCACATGAACAACCCCCAGGTGATCCGGATCGAGGCCGAGCACGTGACCGCCGACAAGGTCCGCCAAGCCCTGTATCACGTCTCCGCCCACGACAAGATCGCGCTGTTGCTGGGGATTCTGCGCCAGCAGGAACCCAAGCGCATCATGATCTTCGTCAACACCAAGAAGGCGGCGGATCGAGTCACCGGCTATCTGCTAGGCAACGGCTACCAGGCCGGCGTCCTGTCGGGCGACATTCCCCAGCAAAAGCGGCTGAAACTGCTGGAATCGTTCCAGCGCGGCGAACTGCCGATCCTGGTGGCGACCGACGTGGCGGCGCGCGGCCTGCACATTCCGGACGTGACCCACGTCATCAACTTCGACCTGCCGCAGGACCGGGAGGACTACGTTCACCGCATCGGCCGCACCGCCCGCATCGGCGCCAGCGGCGACGCCATCAGCTTTGCCTGCGAACAGTACGTCTACTCCCTGCCGGACATCGAGGACTTCATCGGCCAGAAGATTCCAGTATTGCCGATGACCGAGGAATTGCTGGTGGAATACAAGCCGCCCCGGCGGATGGAGCGGCATCGGCCGCCGCTGGCGGGCGGCGAGCGGGGTCGCGGCCGTCCGCCGCACCGGCGGACCCCCCATCGTGCCTGAGCGGCGGCCAGGGGACAGCGCGAGCGAGGCCGCTTCCGGGTCGGGCAAGGCCAGCGTCGCCAGCGGTCATCCGCGGGTCACCGAGGCCGCCGCCGAAATTCTGCGCGCCGGCGGCAATGCCTTCGACGCCGTGGTCGCGGCCGGGTTTGCCGCCGCCGTGGCCGAGCCGGCGCTGACCAGTCTCGGCGGCGGCGGTTTCCTGCTGGCTCGCACCGCCCAGGGTCGGGCGACCTTGTTCGATTTTTTCGTGGACACCCCGGGCCAGGGCTTGCCGGCCGGTCAACTCGAACCGCATTTTCTGCCGGTGACCGTGCGTTTTCCCGCCAGCGAGCAGATTTTCAACGTCGGCATGGGATCGGTGGCGGCCCCTGGCGCGCTGCGCGGCTACCTGTACGTCCATCGGCGGCTGGGTCGGCTGCCGCTGCGCGAGGTGCTGGCGCCAGCCGTCCACCTGGCCCGCGCCGGCGTGACGATCAGCCACAAGCAGGCCTATTTTCTCGACCTGCTGACGCCGATCATGACCCTGACCGCCGCCGGTCGGGCGCTGTTCTCGCCGGAAGGCCGCTATCTGGGTGAAGGCGACGTTCATCGCAATCCAGACCTGGCGGCCTTTCTGGAGACGCTGCCGGCCGATGGCGAACGAGAATTTTACGAGGGCGAATTGGCCCGGCGTATTGCCCGGGAGATGGCCGAAGGCGGCGGATTGCTGACCGAAACCGATCTGGCCGCCTGTCGGGTGATCGAACGCGAGCCGCTGTCGGTCCGTTACCGCGACGATCGGCTGCTGACCAATCCGCCCCCTTCGTTCGGCGGCTCGTTGCTTGCCCTGGCGCTGCGCTTGCTGGAAGCGCGCGAAGTCGCTCCTCTTGGCTTTGGGTCGTCGACCCATTTGACGCTGCTGGTCGCGGTGATGCGGGAGGTGGACCGTCGCCGGGCCGAGGGTTATTTGAGTCCGACCGACCTGGACCCGCCGGGGCTGGCGGAAAGTCGGGAGCGCGTGCGCGTCACCTCCGGTGGCACCACGCATGTCAGCGTGTATGACGCCGAGGGCAACGCCGCCAGCATGACCACCTCCAACGGCGAGGGGTCCGGCTATTTCGCGCCCGATACGGGCATCATGTTCAACAACATGATGGGCGAGGACGATCTGCATCCCGAAGGTTTCCACGTCAGCCCGCCGGGGTTGCGAGTGGCCTCGATGATGGCGCCGTCGCTGCTGCTGGCCGGAGATCAAACACAATTGGCGCTCGGCAGTGGTGGCAGCAAGCGTATCCGCACCGCCCTGTTGCAAGTGATTAGTAACACGGTGGATTTCGGCATGAAGTTGCGGGACGCGGTCGAAGCGCCACGCTTGCACTGGGACGGCGAGCGTATCCAGGCCGAGCCGGGCTTTTCCGAACCGGCGCTGACCGCCCTGGCGGGGCGATGGCCGGTTAACCGCTGGACGATCCAGGACGTGTATTTCGGTGGGGTTCACGCCGTGGCGCCCGACGGCGCGGGGGCGGGCGATCCGCGGCGCGGCGGTTGCGCCGCGTCAGTTCCAGCCGCCCCAATTTGAGGTAAAAAATGTGACGTTGAAAGACGCTCCGTCGATCCTGGCTCATCCGGTCAAGTTCGAGATTAAACCGATGTTGGCGGTTACCTCTGGGGTGCGCGGTCTGATTTTCGATTGTGACGGCACCCTGGTCGATACGTTGCCCCTGCACTACGCGGCTTGGAAGGAAACCTTCGCGGCGCTGGACCTGGCCTGTCCGTTGGAATTTCTGATGCGGCACAACGGTAAGCCGACCGACTGGATCGTCGCTCTGTACAACGCCGAATTTGGCTGTGCCATCGATGTCGAGCGGTTCACCGAGGACAAGGAGCGGCGGACTTATGCCCTTCTGGATCAGGCACGTCCGCTGGAACCGGTGGCGGCGCTAGCGCGACGCTACCACGGTCGCCTGCCGATGGCGGTGGTATCGGGTAGCAATCGCCCCAACGTGGAGCGGGCGCTGGAAGGGGCAGGGCTGCGCGCCCTGTTTCCGGTGGTGCTGACCGCCGATGATGGCTTGCCGCCCAAGCCGGCGCCGGATTTGTTTCTGGAAGCCGCCCGCCGGTTGGGCGTGGACCCACGCGATTGCCAGGCGTTCGAGGATGCCGACGCTGGACTGGAGGCGGCTCGCCATGCCGGGATGCTGGCGACGGACGTGCGGCCGTTCGGTGGGGGATACACAGTGCCAGCGTTGCCCCGCTGATTTTCTATGCAACCGCAATCCCGCTCAGCCGCAGCAGCGGTTCGATGCGCGGCTCCCGCCCCCGGAACTCGACGAAACTGGCCAGCGCCGGACGCGATCCGCCCACCTCCAGAATGCTTGCCCGGAACCGCGCGCCGGTCGCGGGGTTGAAAATCCCGCTGTCCTCGAAGGCGCTGAAGGCGTCCGCCGACAGCACTTCCGCCCACTTGTAGCTGTAGTAGCCCGCCGCGTAGCCGCCGGCGAAGATATGGGTGAAGGCGTTGGCGAAACGATTCCAAGCCGGTGGGATGATGACCGCCACTTGTCGGCGCACCTCGCCCAGCACCTCCAGCACCCGTCCGCCGCGCGCCGGATCGTAGTCGCGATGCAACTGGAAGTCGAACAACCCGAATTCCAGTTGCCGCGCCATCGCAATACCGGCCTGGAAATGCTTGGCCGCCAACACGCGCTGGTACAGGTCGTCCGGCAGCGGCTCGCCGGTTTGGTAGTGTCCGGCCAACAGGTCCAGTGCCTCCCGCGCCCAGCACCAGTTTTCCAGAAACTGGCTCGGCAGTTCCACCGCGTCCCACTCCACGCCGTGAATGCCGGCTACCGGCAGGTAGTCCACCTGGGTCAACAGGTGGTGCAGGCCGTGGCCGAATTCGTGGAACAGCGTCAGCACCTCGTTGTGGGTCAGCAGGGCTGGATCGTCACCCACCGGCGGGGTGAAATTGCCCACCAGATAGGCCGCCGGCAACCGCACCCCCTCGGCCAGCCGCCGCCGCGCCAGACAGCCGTCCATCCAGGCCCCGCCGCGCTTGTGGGGGCGGGCATACAAGTCCAGATAGAACCGCCCGCGCGGATGGCCCGCCGCATCGATGATTTCGTAAGCCCTCACGTCGGGATGCCAGACCTCCACGTGATCCAGCGGGCGAATGGCGATGCCGAACAGGCGTTCCGCCACCGCGAACAATCCCGTCAAGACCCGGGGCAGGGGGAAGTAGGGTCGCAATTCCTCCTGCGACAATTGGTAGCGATGCTGGCGCAGCTTCTCCGCGTAATAGCCGATGTCCCAGGCTTGTAAGTCGTCGATACCGAACCGGTCGCGGGCGAAGGTCCGCAACTCATCCAGTTCGCGTTGCGCCTGGGGCCGGACGCGGTGGGCGAGATCGTGAAGAAACGCGAGTACCTGCTCGGGCGAATCGGCCATCTTGGTGGCCAGGGAGTATTCGGTGTAATCGTGAAAGCCAAGCAATTGGGCGAGTTCGTGGCGCAGCGCCAAAATCCGCTCCATGACCGGCCCATTATCCCATTGACCGCCGTTCGGCCCCTGATCGGAGGCGCGGGTGCAATAGGCGCTGTACAGTTCTCGCCGCAGTTCCCGGTCGTCGGCGTAGTTCAACACCGGCAAGTAGGATGGCAATTCCAGGGTCAGCAACCAGCCGTCCAGCCCCCGCTGGCGCGCGGTCTGACGGGCCAGCGCCCGCGCCGATTCGGGCAGACCGGCCAGTCGGGCTTCGTCGGTCAGCAGTTTGGTCCACGCCTGAGTGGCGTCCAATACATTCTCTGAAAACTTGGCCCCGAGTTGGGCCAGTTCCCGCTGAATCTCCTTATAGCGAGCCTGTCGCTCAAGCGGCAGGGCGACGCCGGAGAGGCGAAAATCGCGCAGGGCGTCCGTGATCACCTTGCGCTGCGCCGGATCGAGCCGGGCGTACTCCGGCCCCTCGGCGATTTGCCGATAGGCGCGATACAGACCCTCATGCTGGCCCAGTTCGCTGTAATAGGCGCTGAGCTTGGGCAGACAGGCGTTGTAGGCGGCGCGCAGGGCCTCGGAATCGCATACCGAGTGCAAATGATTGACCGGCGACCATGCCTTGTTGAGCCGATCCTCCAGTTCCTCCAGCAGGCGAATCAGATTGTTCCAGCCGTAAACGGCGTTCGCGGCCAGCAAGCGTTCGATTTCGGCGCGATTCTCGGCCAGCCAGTGGTCGATGGCCGGTTCGACGTGGGTCGGCCGGATGGCGGCATAGGCAGGGAGGTCGGCGGCGGTGAGGAGTGGGTTGGTCATGGCGGGATTCTGAAATTGGTTTTGACGAAGGCGCTTCGGGTTTTCCCCGGGCTTGAAGGCTATGCGAAAATGCTTCTCATCGCCGCTGAGGCCAGCGACCGACACCATTCGGGGGTTCGTCGGAGTTTCTCGCCAGCCGCCGTGGCGACGGTGCGCACGGCGACAGCGAACCCCGATGAACCTATCCCGTCCAGGTGGCAACTTGGGTTATTATAAAACACCATCGCGCATCATCGAATTGGGTGTTCTTCCATGCAAACCGCGCCTTCCCAAGCAGTCAACCCCCATACGCCACGCCCTTGCTCCCGACGACGGTCGCTCGCCCTGCTTGCCACGACCCTTGTGGTGGCGCTGGCGACGCCATTATCGGGCAACGTCCAACCGTACTCCGGTGGCCGTGACGAGGAGGCCCATGACCTTGAACGCGGTCCTGGCGAGCGCGATTCTAGCCGCCGGGGCGACTATCCGCCCCCCGCCATCGTGCGCTGCGAATCCACCGACCAACGCTATCGCCATTGCCGGGCCGACACCGATGATGGCGTGCAACTCCATCGCCAATTAAGCAAGAATGCCTGTCGTTATCAGGAAACCTGGGGCTACGACCGGCGCGGCGTCTGGGTGGACCAGGGTTGCCGGGGCGATTTCCAGCTCTACACTGGGCGTAGCGGTGACGATGGTCCCCAAAGGCACAAGGACAACACCGCCGCCATCGTGGGTGGCGTCGCCGTGCTGGGCGCGGTCGGAGCGTTGCTGGCGGAGAAGGGCCAAGATGAGCGGCGGCCCGCCTGGATCGTGCGTTGCGAGTCCGAAGGCGGCTATCGACGGTGTCGGGCCGATACCCGTGACGGCGTCCGTCTGTACCGCCAGTTGAGCCGGTCCGATTGCCGATACAACGATACCTGGGGCTACGACCGGCGCGGGGTCTGGGTGGATAACGGCTGTCGGGCCGAATTCGCGCCGCGCTGAATTCGGATTCCCATCGTCGGCTTCCCTGGATCCAACCACCAACGGCCCACGCCACCGATTTCGCGATCACGGCGCCGTCCGCCCGAACTCTTTCCAAGGCTCACCGCATGGTCTAGAGTTAAATCGTTCGGCGGACGACAAACCTGGGCCGTCCAGAAACTCACCTCATGGATCACCCATGGCCACCAATCCCAGCAATGTCATTACCCAGCCTGGCAGCCAACTGATCGGCCTTGCCCGCCAGCTCGTGCAAAACCATCTGCTCGATGAAACCGCCGCGATCAAGGCGGCCGAACAGGCGCGCAAGGATAATGTTTCGTTCGTCGTTTACCTGGTCGAGAACAAGCTGGCCCTCGACAAGGACATCGCCCGCGTCGCCGCGCGCAGCTTCAACCTGCCGCTGTTCGATCTGGAAGCCCTTGACATCGACACGGCGGTCGTGCGTCTGGTCGACGAAAAACTGCTGCGCCAGCACCATGTCCTGCCCTTGCACAAGCGGGGGCGCCGGCTGTTCGTGGGGGTCGTCGATCCCACCAACCTGCGGGCGTTGGAGGACATCAAGTTCCAGACCCGGCTGGATATCGAACCGGTCATCGTCAGCGAGAACCAGGTCAGCAAGGCGCTGGACAAGGCGCTTGAGACGTCGACGCCCAGCATGGGCGACAGCGAAGTCGGCGATCTCGACTTCAGCAGCGAAGCCGAAGCCGGCCCCAAGATCGAAACCCTGACCCAGTCCGACGCCGAGGACGCGCCGGTCGTGCGCTTCGTCAACCAGGTCATCATCCAGGCCATCAACCGCGGCGCCTCCGACATTCACTTCGAGCCCTACGAAAAAACCTATCGGGTCCGCTTCCGGCAGGATGGCATGCTGGACGAAATCCACAGGCCGCCGGTCGCCATGGCGCCGCGTCTGGCCGCCCGACTCAAGATCATGGCTCAACTCGACATCGCCGAGCGCCGGGTGCCCCAGGACGGGCGGATCAAGCTTTATCTGACCAAGCAGCGGGCCATCGACTTTCGCGTCAACACCCTGCCGACGATGTGGGGCGAAAAGGTCGTGATGCGCCTGCTCGATCCCGCCAGCGCCCAGATGGGTATCGAGGCCCTGGGTTACGAAGACCATCAGAAGGAGCTGTTCATCAAGGCCATCCACAAACCGCAAGGCATGGTGCTGGTCACCGGCCCCACCGGCAGCGGCAAGACAGTCTCGCTGTACACGGCGCTCAACATCCTCAACACCGCCTCCGTCAATATTTCCACCGCCGAGGATCCGGTGGAAATCAACCTGACCGGCATCAACCAGGTCAACGTCAACCCCAAGGTCGGGATGACCTTCGCCAACGCCCTGCGCGCCTTCCTGCGCCAGGATCCGGACATCATCATGGTCGGCGAAATCCGCGACCTGGAAACCGCCGAGATCGCCATCAAGGCGGCCCAGACCGGCCACATGGTGCTGTCCACCCTGCACACCAACAGCGCGCCACAAACCCTTAACCGGCTGATGAACATGGGCGTGGCGCCCTACAACATCGCTTCCAGCGTGACCCTGATCATCGCCCAGCGCCTGGCGCGGCGGCTGTGCGCGCACTGCAAGGAAGAGATCAAGATCCCACCGGCGGAACTGGTCAACCTGGGCTTTCGCCAGGATGAATTGTCCGATCTGACGATCTACAAGGCGGTCGGTTGCGATCAGTGCAACCACGGTTACAAGGGTCGGGTCGGCGTTTATGAGGTGCTGCCGGTTTCCGAGGAGATCGGCCGGATCATCATGGCCAGCGGCAATGCGATCCAGATTGCCGACCAGGCGCGCAAGGAAGGCGTCAACGACCTGCGCCGATCGGGCCTGAACAAGGTTCGCATGGGGCTGACCAGTCTCGAAGAAATCAACCGAGTAACAACGGAATAACGGTCGTGGCTAAACAACCAACGCTGGCGAAGGCCAAGAAGAAGGAAGACGAACCCACGTTCAAGTGGGAAGGCACCGACAAGCGGGGCACGCGAATCAAGGGCGAGTTGCGGGGGGCCAATCAGAACATGATCAAGGCCGAACTGCGGCGGCAGGGCATCATCCCGTTGCAGGTTCGCAAGAAGGCCAAGCCCCTGTTCACCTTCGGCGATGCGGTCAAACCGAAGGACATCATGCTGTTCTCGCGCCAGCTCTGCACCATGCTTGGCGCGGGCATCGCCGTGGTGCAGGCGCTCGACATGGTCGGTCACAGCAACCGCAAGCCCAAGGTCAAGGAACTGATCCTCAGCATCAAGGCCGACGTGGAAAGCGGCACCGCGCTCTCAAAAGCCCTGGGCAAGCATCATCTGTACTTCAACGATCTGTATTGCAGCCTGGTGCATGCCGGCGAAGAGGCGGGTGTCCTGGAGGTGCTGCTCGACAAGGTCGCGACCTATCTGGAAAAGACCGAGGCGCTGAAGGCCAAGGTCAAGAAGGCGCTCACCTACCCCGCCATCGTGCTGATCTTCGCCTTCGTGGTCACCGCCGTCCTGTTGATCTTCGTCATCCCGACCTTCGATGATCTGTTCAAGAGTTTCGGCGCCGAGTTGCCGGCCCTGACCCGGACGGTGATCGACATTTCCAAGGTGTTTCAGGAGTACTGGTACCTCATCATTTTCGGGCCGGTGGCGGCCATCGTCGGCTTTCTGGAAGCTCGCAAGCGCTCGCGCACCTTCTATCAGTGGCTGGACCGCATGGTCCTGCAAATACCGCTGATCGGCGATCTGGTCGCCACCTCGGCCAACGCCCGCTTCGCCCGCACCCTGTCCACGCTGTTCAACGGCGGCGTGCCGCTGGTGGACGCCATGCTCAGCGTGGCCGGGGCCACCGGCAACTACGTTTACGAGAAAGCCGTGCTGGACATGCGCGAAGCGGTGTCCATCGGTCAGCAACTCAATTTCGCCATGCGCCAGAGCAATCTGTTCCCCGACATGGTGGTGCAGATGGTGGCGATCGGCGAGGAGGCTGGCTCGCTCGGCGACATGCTGGCCAAGGTGGCGGACTTTTACGAGGCGGAAGTGGACCAGAAGGTCGACACGCTGACCACCATGATCGAACCGCTGCTGATGGCGTTCCTGGCCGGCGTGGTCGGCACGCTGGTGGTCTCCATGTACCTGCCGATCTTCAAGCTGGCCGCGGCGGTCTGACGGCGGTCGCGCGATGATTTCGCTGGAACCGCTGGCCAGCTCGCCCATGGTGTTCGTCGTTCTGGCCGTCTTGCTGGGCTTGATCGTCGGCAGCTTTCTCAACGTCGTCATCCATCGCCTGCCACTGATGATGGAGCGGGAATGGCGAGCGCAATGCGCTGAGCTGCTGAACCAGACGGACCCGAACGCCGGACAACCCGCCATCAATCTGTGGAAACCGCGTTCGCGGTGTCCCCACTGCGGTCATTTGATCGCGGCGGTCGAGAATATCCCGCTGTTTAGCTATGTCCGACAGCGCGGCCGTTGCGCCCATTGCGGCGTGGCGATCAGCCTTCAGTATCCGCTGGTGGAGGCGCTGAGCGGCGTCCTGGCGGGCGTCGTCGCCTGGAAATACGGCCCTGGCTGGCCAGCGGCGGCGGCGCTGATATGCACCTGGTTTCTGTTGGCGGCCAGCGTCATCGATTTTCGCCATCAACTGCTGCCGGACGATCTGGTGCTGCCGTTGCTCTGGCTTGGGCTGTTCGCGGCACTGTTCGGCTTGTTCGCCGACTTGCCCAGCGCGGTCATCGGCGCCATGGCCGGCTATCTGGCGCTCTGGTCGGTGTATCAGCTTTTCCGCCTGCTGACCGGCAAGGAAGGGATGGGGCATGGTGATTTCAAGCTGCTGGCGGCGCTCGGCGCCTGGGCCGGCTGGCAATATCTGGTCACCATCGTGCTGCTGTCCTCGCTGGTGGGCGCGGTTTTCGGCCTGGCGCTGATTCTGTTTCGCGGCCGGGACCGGCAGGTTCCGATGCCGTTCGGCCCCTTTCTCGCCGCCGCCGGCTGGATCACGCTGTTGTGGGGCGAGGCGGTCAACCGCGGCTACCTGAACTGGCTGGGGCTGTGATCGTGCTGGTCATCGGACTGACGGGCGGCATCGGCAGCGGCAAGACGGCGGTCAGCGACCGTTTTGCCCAATGGGGCGCGCCGATCGTCGACACCGTCCTGCTCCTGCGCCCGGCGGGCCTCCAGCAACTGGTCGAACCGGGCCAGCCAGCCCTAATGGACATTGCGGCCGAATTCGGGCCGGACTGTCTCGACGGCGATGGGCGACTGCACCGCGCCCGTCTGCGCGAGCGGGTATTCGCCGACCCGGCGGGCCGGCGCCGGCTGGAAGCGATTCTGCATCCCCGCATCCGCGCCCTGGCGCGCGCGCGCATCGCCCGGTTGACCGCCCCCTATTGCCTGCTGGTCATTCCGCTGCTGGCGGAAACCGGGATGACCGATCTGGTGGACCGGGTGCTGGTGGTGGACGCGCCGGAGGCCGAACGGATTCGTCGGGTCATGGCGCGCGACGGAATCGACGAAGCCCAGGCCCGACGCATTCTGGCCGCCCAGGCCGACCGCGACCAGCGGCTTGCGCTAGCGGACGAGATCGTGGAAAACGCCGGCGATCTGGCGGCGCTGGACCAGCGGGTCGCCGCGTTGCATCGGCATTACTTGACCCTGGCCGCAACCCAAGCCCGCTGACGAGCCTGGCTCGCGCCCATTCCGATGATGACCGTGTCCGCGAGGACCATCGTGCTCCAGACCGTCTGTTACGAACAGCCCCTCAATGAACGCGCCCGTTCCTTGTTGCGCCTTGAATTCCTGTTCCACCAGGTCCAGCACAATCTGGCGGGATGTTCGACCTGGGACAGTCGCGCGGCGTTGCAAGGCTTGTTCGACATCCTGGCCCTGACCGGGCGCAACGAGTTCAAGGGCGACCTGCTCAAGGAACTGGAACGGCACGCCGCCACGCTCGGCCGATTGCGGCTGAATCCCGACGTGCATGCCGCCACCCTGGATCAGGTGCTGGCGGAAATCGGTGGGGTAATCGACCGGATTCATCGGCTGGACAACGTGGCGCTGGAGGCGGTGCGGCAAACCGATTTTCTGAACGCCATTCACAAACGCAGTCATACCCCTGGCGGCGCTTGTCGGTTCGATTTGCCGGCGCTTTATCACTGGTTGCAGCGGGATTCCGAGATCCGCGCCCAATGTCTGCGGGAATGGCTGGCGCCCTTCGCGCCCCTGTGGGACGCCGTGGCGCTGATTCTCCGGCTGATTCGCGACAGCGCCGTCCCCCAGCCGGAAATCGCTTACCGGGGTTTTTTTCAGCGCGGCCTCGACAGCACTACGCCTCATCAACTCATCCAGGTTTTGTTGCCGGCCGGCGAAACCCTGTTCCCGGAAATCAGCGGCGGGCGCCATCGCTTCACGATTCACTTTCTGGAGCAACCGGACCCCAACCGCCGGGCGGTTCAAAGCATGGCCGACGTTCCCTTCGAACTGGCGTGCTGCGCGATTTGACCGCAATCCCGGCGCAACCGCGCGACGATCGGTTCGTCGGCGGCGGGAAAGGCGAAATCGGCCAGCCGCGCGGGCGCCGCCCAGCGCAGCGGTTGACCTTCCCGACCGCGCGGTTCGCCGTCCCAGGCGGTGACCCGCCAGACATCCAGCAGCACGGTCTTGTCGGGATAGGCATGGCGGACTCGCAACCACGGTTCGGCGACCTGGACGGTGATTCCCAGTTCTTCATGCAATTCGCGCTGGAGCGCCGCTTCCACCGCTTCATCCGTTTCCACCTTGCCGCCGGGAAACTCCCATAGCCCACCCTGGTGCGCGTGGTCGGGTCGGCGGGCAATCAGGACGGCTCCCGCCGCGTCGGCGACGATGCCCACCGCCACATGGATCGTCTCCGCTCCAGGTTTCATGTTCGATACTCGGCGTTGATGCGCACGTAGTCGAACGACAGGTCGGTGGTCCAGACGCGGGTCGCCGCCTCGCCCCGGCCCAGTTCGACCCGAATCGTGATTTCGGGGCGCGCCATGACCTGCTGACCCTGTTCCTCGGTGTACTCCGGCGCGCGGCCGCCATCACGGACGATGCAGACCTCGTTCAAGTGGATCGTCACCCGGTCGATCTCCAGATCGACCAGCCCGGCCCGACCCACCGCCGCCAGGATCCGGCCCCAGTTGGGATCGGAGGCGAAGAAGGCGGTCTTGACCAGCGGGGAATGGGCAATGGCATAGGCAACCCGTCGACATTCGGCCACGTCGCGGCCCCCCTCGATCCGCGCGGTAATGAACTTGGTCGCGCCCTCGCCGTCGCGGATGATCGCCTGGGCCAAGTCATTGCAAACCGCGCGCACCGCGTCGGCGAACCGTAGGTAATCTTCACCTTCCGCCGGCACGCTCGTCCCGGACCGGCCAGTGGCCAGCAACAGGCAGGAATCGTTGGTGGACGTATCGCCATCGACGGTGATGGCGTTGAAGGACTCGGCGACCGCCGCCGTCAGCGCGGATCGCAACACGGCTTCATCCACGGCGGCGTCGGTGGCGACGAACGCCAGCAGGGTGGCCATGTCGGGGCAAATCATGCCGGCGCCCTTGGCGATGCCGGTCACCGTCACGTCCCGCCCGTTGAGACTGAGCCGCCGCGACGCCCACTTGGGCCGGGTGTCGGTGGTCATGATGCCGTGGGCGGCTTCGCTCCAGCCATCCGGACGCAGCGCCGCCAGCGCCGCCGGCAAACCCGTGACCACCCGATACAGTGGCAATGGCTCGCCGATGACGCCGGTGGAAAACGGCAAAACCTCATCGGGCTGGCAACCCGCCTGCTCCGCCAGCGCCCGGCAACTCGCCTCGGCGTCCACCAGACCCTGCCGGCCGGTGCCGGCATTCGCGTTGCCCGTATTGATCACCAGGTAGCGAGGGGAGGTAGCGGCCAGATGAGACCGCGCCACGATGACCGGCGCGGCGCAAAACGCATTGCGGGTGAACAGCGCGGCGGCCCGGGTTCCCGCCGCCGCCTCGATCACCACCAGATCACGGCGGTCGGGATACTTGATGCCGGCGCAAGTCGTTCCCAAACGAATACCGGCGACAGCCAGCGGTTCCATGCGCGCCTCCGGTTCAGTTCAGTTGACCATGACAGTGCTTGTATTTCTTGCCCGAACCGCACGGGCAAGGCTCGTTGCGGCCGACCTTGCGCCCTTCGCGCACGAAGGGGGTATGGGCCGCGGCTTCATCGGGTTGCTGGCCAATCACGTTCGATCCATCGTCCTCGCCCCCGCCCTCGGCCAGCGCCGGCGCCTCGGCATGGACGAAGTGCAGCGCGGCGGGCGCGGGGCGACGCGGCTCCAGGATGGGCGTCGGCTCGGCCTCGAACTGGGCGCGCGCCAGGAAACCGACCGCTTCCTGGTGGATGCGCTGCACCAGCGCCTGGAACATCTCGAAGGCTTCGCGCTTGTACTCCTGCTTGGGATTTTTCTGAGCGTAACCGCGCAAGTGGATGCCTTGGCGCAGATAGTCCATCGCCGCTAGATGTTCGCGCCAGTGGCTGTCCAGCACTTGCAGCAGCACCGCCTTCTCGAACTGCCGCATCCAGGGCGCCTGGGCTTCCTTGTCGGCGTAGGCCTGCTCCAGTTCGGCGTGAATCCGTTCGCGCAGCGGTTCCTCGTGCAGGTTGGGATCGGCGTCCAGCCAGGCGCGGAGAGGCAGCAAAAGACCAAACTCCCGCTCCAACGCCTCTTCCAGCCCGGCCACGTTCCACTGTTCCTCCAGGCTTTGCGGCGGGATGAAGGGATCCATCACCTGCTTGAGTACGTCGGCGCGCATCTCCTTCAATGTGGCGGCGATCTCCTCGGCCTCCATCAACTCGTTGCGCCAGGCGTACATCACCTTGCGCTGGTCGTTGGCGACATCGTCGAACTCCAGCAGATTCTTGCGGATATCGAAGTTGTGGGCTTCCACTTTGCGCTGGGCGTTCTCAATCGCCTTGGTGACCCACGGGTGCTCGATGGCCTCGCCCTTCTGCATCCCCAGCTTTTGCATCAGACCCGCCACCTTGTCGGAAGCGAAGATGCGCAGCAGATTGTCTTGCAGCGACAGGTAGAAGCGACTGGAACCGGGATCGCCCTGACGGCCGGAGCGCCCGCGCAACTGATTGTCGATGCGCCGCGATTCGTGGCGCTCGGTGCCGATCACGTGCAAGCCGCCGGCGGCCACCACCTGCTCATGCCGTTGTTGCCAGCCTTGCCGCGCCGCCTCGCGGGCCGCTGTCTCGGCGTCGGGATCCATGGCTTTCAGTTCGGCTTGCCAGTTGCCGCCCAGCACGATGTCGGTGCCGCGCCCGGCCATGTTGGTCGCAATCGTCACCGCGCCCGGCCGACCGGCCTGGGCGATGATCTCGGCCTCTCGCTCGTGCTGCTTGGCGTTGAGCACCTGATGGGGAATCTTTTCCTGGTCCAGCAAGCTGGAGATCAGCTCGGACACCTCGATGGAGGTGGTGCCGACCAGGGTCGGCTGACCCCGCTTTCGACAGTCGCGGATATCCTCCAGCACGGCTTCATATTTCTCCTGCTGGGTGAGGAACACCAAATCGCCCTTGTCATCGCGAATCATCTTAAGATGCGTGGGCACCACGACCACTTCCAACCCATAAATCTGCTGAAATTCGAAGGCTTCGGTATCGGCGGTGCCGGTCATGCCCGCCAGCTTCTGGTAGAGACGGAAGTAGTTTTGGAAGGTGATCGAAGCCAGGGTCTGATTTTCGGCCTGGATCGGCACGCCTTCCTTGGCTTCGATGGCCTGGTGCAAACCATCCGACCAGCGCCGGCCCGGCATGGTGCGGCCGGTGAATTCGTCGACGATGATGACTTCGCCGCCACGCACGATGTATTCCACATCGCGGTGAAACAGGGCGTGGGCTCGCAGACAGGCGTTAAGATGATGAAACACGCCCAGATGGGCGGCGTCGTACAGGCTGTCGCCCTCGCGCAGCAATCCTGCTTCCAGCAGCAGGTCCTCGACCTGTTCGTGGCCCGCCTCGGTCAGGTAGACCTGCTTGGTCTTCTCATCGACCCAGTAATCGCCCGGTCCTTCCTCTTCCTTCTGCCGGGTCAGGCGCGGCACGATCTCGTTGACCTTGCGATAGAGTTCGGAGCTTTCCTCGGCGGGACCGGAAATGATCAACGGAGTACGCGCTTCGTCGATCAGGATCGAGTCCACCTCGTCCACCAGGGCGTAATGCAGGGGCCGTTGCACCTTTTGTTCTAGGTTGAAGGCCATGTTGTCGCGCAGGTAGTCGAACCCGTATTCGTTGTTGGTGCCGTAGGTGATGTCGGCGGCGTAGGCGGCGCGCTTTTCCTCGGGACTCATCCCGGCGATGACGACGCCGACGCTCATGCCCAGGAAGCGGTAAATCTGGCCCATCCAGTCGGCGTCGCGCCGGGCCAGATAGTCGTTGACCGTGACCACATGGACGCCCTTGCCGGTCAGCGCGTTGAGATAGACCGTCAGCGTCGCCACCAGGGTCTTGCCCTCGCCGGTGCGCATCTCGGAAATCTTGCCCTCGTGCAGCACCATGCCGCCGATCAACTGCACGTCGAAATGGCGCATGTCGAGGGTGCGTTTGCTGGCCTCGCGCACCACCGCGAAGGTCTCCGGCAACAGCGCGTCCAGGACTTCCCCCTGGGCCAGACGGTTTCTGAACTCGTCGGTCTTGGCGCGCAGGTCCGCGTCGCTCAATGCCGCGATCCCCGGTTCCAGGGCGTTGATCCGGTCGGCGACCTTGCGCATCCGCCGGAGTACGCGGTCGTTGCGGCTGCCAAAAATACTTTTCAAAATGTTCATGAATGTTTGTCACCAGGATGTAGTTCAGTCTGCCAATCTTCCACCATTAAGCCAGGTATGCGAGTAAATTCGCGGATGTTATGGGTGACGACAATCAGGCCATGAGCGCGGGCGATGGCGGCAATTTGCAGGTCATAGGGGCCAATGGGTTTGCCTTGGCAAGCCAGGGCGGCGCGGATGTCGCCGAAATACTGCGTAGCTTCGCTGGAAAATGGCAGGCTAGGCAACCAGGTCAATAACGTCAATAAATGACTACGGTTTTCCTCTGGTTTACTGCTTTTATAAACTCCGTACCACAACTCTGCCTCGACCGACGCACAAATCCGCAGTTGGTCTCGACCTACTCGACGGGCTTGCTCTACAAAATTGATGTTATTTTTCATCAATGCGATGACAGCATTCGTATCGAGTAGGTAAGCCATCAATCCAATTCCTCGCGTGGTGTGTCAATGCCTAAATCATCGTCAGTAATATCGTCTGGGAAATCATCCCCCAACGTTCCTGCAACCGCCGCGAGGAAAGCATCGGTATCATTTGGCGCTTTGTGTGCTGTCCGAACTGTGCCGTAGCGTTGTTCAAGAAATTCGATGAAATCCAGCGCCTCACGCGCCGCTTGTTCGGGCAGATGGAGGCTATGGTGGTAAATGGTTTCGGCTAAGGTCATGGTCAATACTCCTCCAGCAAATTGTGAAAAGGATAGCTGTTTCTCCAGTAATGGAGCCAGTAATCGCTATCCACAATAAATTATGTTGGGCTGCCATGTTTACTTAGCGTACCTGCTACGCTACGCACCCACTGCTCCCAATCTTGCGGGTCGGATTTGGTTGGTTTCATCGGCAACACAATAATTTCCGCCTCTTGGCAGTCGGCGAATTCAGGAAGTAAGTCAAACTGGATATGCAAACCATTTAAAGGCTGGATGATACGGTATGCATACATAGTTTTTTTCTCCAATGGCTTCACACTCAGATTGCAGTAAAGGCATTTTAATGATTATCGGATGGTACAGTTTGGCGTTTCGGAACTGGGCAAGGCAATACAATGATCTTCCTCTGCCCCAAATCGAGAATTGCGCCTTTTCCGATAAACTCACCCCACTCCAATCGGTCTGGAATTTCTTGTTGTGGCACCCCCGGTGCCATCAAAACCGCTATCTTAAAAGTGCTATCGGGATTTTTTACGGCAAGCAGATCACAGTAAGCGATTATTCCTCCTGTAAATTCTCCTGTGATCCGAGCTGCGGTTCAGGCAATCGTAGGGTACGCCCATCAGTAGGATCAATAGGTTGAGCGGCGAGTTTACGGTCTAGCCCACACGCTTTAACCCTCGCCATCACAGGAAAATTTACAGTAGGGAATTTTTTGAGTTTCTTTGGCAGCGAGCATCAAGGACATCCGTATCCTAGATCGATCCCACCCGCAATAAGTTTCGCTTCATCGCCCAAGCCAAACAGAAGCAATGATACCTTAGAGGCCGCTTTTTTGCGCGGTGGGTCCGGCGGTCGGAAGGGAACCGGAAACAACAAACGGCCTCCCGGGATTGCCGGGAAGCCGCGCTGAAGGAAAATCGGAGGGAATCGGCGATGGGGGTTCAGCGGGTGGCCTGGGCTGGCTGCAAATAGGAAATCGGCGCTTGCCGCTCGTCGCTGAAGGTGGCTTCTTCCCAGGCGGCGCTATTGGCCAGCAGTTCGCGCAGCAACCGGTTGTTCAGGGCGTGGCCGGACTTGTAGCCGGTGAACGCGCCGATCAGGCTGCGGCCCAGCAGGTAGAGGTCGCCGATGGCGTCCAGAATCTTGTGCTTGACGAACTCGTCCTCGTAGCGCAGGCCGTCCTCGTTGAGGATGCGGTAGTCGTCCACCACGATGGCGTTGTCGAGCGTGCCGCCCAGGGCCAGCCGTTTTTCGCGCAGATATTCAAGATCACGCACGAAGCCGAAGGTGCGCGCCCGGCTGACTTCCTTGACGAACGAGGTGGTGGAAAAATCCACCACCGCGTGCTGATTGCGACCCCGGAACAACGGATGGTCGAAGGAAATGGTGAACTCGACCTTGAACCCGTCGAAGGGATCGAAGCGCGCCCATTTGTCGCCATCCTCGACCTGTACCGGCTTCTTGATGCGAATAAATCGCTTGGGCGCGTTCTGTTCCTGGATACCCGCCGACTGGATCAGGAACACGAAGGGACCGGCGCTGCCGTCCATGATCGGCACCTCGGCGGCGCTCACATCCACATAGGCGTTGTCGATGCCCAGCCCCGCGAACGCCGACAGCAGATGCTCGACGGTGGAGATGCGGGCCTTGCCCCTGACCAGCGAGGTGGACAGTTGAGTATCCCCAACATGGGGCGGACAGGCCTTGATCTCGACGGGATCCGGCAGGTCGACCCGCCGGAACACAATGCCGATATCGGGCGCCGCCGGACGCAACGTTAAATAGACCTTATCGCCGGTATGCAGACCGACGCCGGTCGCCCGGATGGCGTTTTTCAAGGTTCTCTGCCGAATCATGTTAGGTCCCCCAACACGTCAATTGAATTGGAGCGTGGCGTCGCGGCAATACCGCGCGGGGTCCGAGTCGCGCACCCCTTGGCCGGCCGGTCGGCTCATACGGCTGGTCGGCAACCGCCATATCGTCTTGCGTTGCAATGAAGATACCGCAATTCGTAGCTATGCTGCAACTTGTTTCTCTTTAGCAACTGAATGTTGTTAAGTTGCGAAAGCCATCGCTTCAGATTCTCGACGGTGGATGACCATCCTCCCGCGCCGCGATGCCTTGAACCGCCAAGGCGTCGGCAATCTCAACAAGGCGAAAACCGCATGGAAACCCCTCGTCCATTGCTAGGCGAGGGGTAGGGACGAGAGCCTCTTTTCGATGAGTTGGCGCACAAGAGGCTGTGAAAAACCACTTCTCAGTCGGTCGGTCGGCCCAGGGCTTGCCGACGCAGGAACGCCGGGATGTCCAGATACTCCTCGGGGTCCACGCGCTCCCGTTCGCTGGGGGGATCGCCGCCCATCATCTTTTGCCGGATGCTGGGCCGGTCGTGATGGGCATGACCGTCGCCGCCGGCCCGCTGCACCAGTTTGAACGGCGGAACCGCAGACTCCCGCTCACGCGAACTGACTTGCTTGACCGGCGCGCCCTGGCCAATGCCGGTGGCGACGATGGTCACCCGCAGTTCGTTGCGCATCTCGGGGTCGATGGCGGTGCCGACCACCACGGTGGCGTCGTCGGAGGCCAGTTCCTTGATGGTGTTGCCCACTTCCTCGAATTCGCCGATGGTCAGATCCATGCCGGAAGTGATGTTGACCAGCAAGCCCTTGGCGCCGGCCAGGTTGACGTTCTCCAGCAACGGGCTGGCGATGGCCGCCTCGGCCGCCTCGCGCGCGCGCCCGTCGCCGACCGCCCGACCCGTGCCCATCATCGCCATGCCCATCTCGGACATCACCGTGCGCACATCGGCGAAATCGACGTTGATCAACCCCGGATTGGTGATCAGCTCGGCGATGCCCTGCACCGCGCCGAGCAGCACATCGTTGGCCGCCTTGAAGGCATCCAGCAGACTGGCGCTCTTGCCCAGCACCGTCAGCAGTTTTTCGTTGGGAATGGTGATCAGCGAATCCACCGTTTGACCCAGCTCGCGGATGCCGTTCATCGCCACTTCCATACGCTTCTTGCCCTCGAACGGGAATGGCTTGGTCACCACCGCGACGGTCAGGATCCCCATCTCCCGCGCCAACTGCGCCACGACCGGCGCGGCGCCGGTGCCGGTGCCGCCACCCATGCCGGCGGTGATGAACACCATGTCGGCGCCTTGCAGGGCTTCGCGGATGCGTTCACTGTCCTCCTGCGCCGCTTGCCGGCCCACGTCGGGGTTGGCGCCCGCCCCCAACCCCTTGGTGATGTTGGCGCCCATTTGCAAGGTCACTGGCGCCGAACAACTCTTCAGCGCCTGCGCGTCGGTGTTGGCGCAAATGAAATCCACACCCTCGATGCTGGCGCTCAGCATGTGCTGCACGGCGTTGCTACCGCCGCCGCCCACCCCCACCACTTTAATGACAGCGTTTTCTTCCGTCTTGGCGTCCATCAACTCGAACATCATGGCTTCTCCTCGATGAATGGTTCTCGACCCAGATTGCCCCGATCCAACCGTTTAGAAATTCCCCTGAAACCAACCCTTGATCCGGGTCCACCATCCTCGGCGACCCGCCCTCGATCCCGAACCCGGCCGCCCTGACCGGTTCTCGTTGCCAAATAGCAGCAAACCCACGGCGGTGGCGTAAATCGGATTGCGCACCATGTCCTGCGGCCCCGTCACATCGCGCGGCAAACCCCGGCGGATGGGCAAGTGCATCACCTCCTCCGCCAATTCGACGACCCCCGCCATGCGTGAACTGCCCCCGGTCAACACCACCCCGGCGGGGATCAGATGCTCGAAGCCGCTGTGTTGCAGCTTGCCCAGCGCCACCTCGAACAATTCCTCGTAACGCGGCTCCACCACCTCGGCCAGCTCCCGGCGGGACAGCGTCCGGGCCGCCCGATCGCCGACCCCGGCCACCTCGATCCGCTCGTCGGCGCGCGTCAGTTGCTTGAGGCAGCAGGCGTGCTTGATCTTGAGTTCCTCGGCGGCCGGGGTCGGGGTGTGGAAAGCCACCGCGATGTCGTTGGTGACCTGGTTGCCCGCCACCGGAATCACCTCGGTATGGCTGATCGCGCCGTGGGTGAACACCGCTAGATCGGTCGTGCCGCCGCCGATGTCCAGCAGGCAGACGCCCAGTTCCTTCTCGTCCGGGGTCAGCACCGCCCGGCTCGACGCCAGCGGTTGCAGGATGACGTCGTCCACTTCCAGACCGCAGCGCCGCACGCACTTGACGATGTTTTGCTCGGCGCTGATCGCGCAGGTGACAATGTGAACCCGCGCTTCCAGTCGCACCCCGGCCATGCCGACCGGTTCCTGAATGCCCTCCTGGCCGTCGATGATGAATTCCTGGGGCAGGATGTGCAGGATCTTCTGATCCGCCGGAATCGCCATCACCCGCGCCGCCTCGATCACCCGGTCCACATCCTCCAGGGTGGCTTCGTGGTGTTTGATGGCGGTGACGCCGTGGGAATTGAACCCGCGGATATGGCTGCCGGAAATCCCGGTGTACACCGAGTGAATCCGACAGCCGGCCATCCGCTCCGCTTCGTCCACCGCGCGCTGAATGGACTGGACGGTGGATTCGATGTTGACCACCACGCCTTTCTTCAGGCCGCGCGCGGGATGCGCGCCGACGCCGACCACCTCGATCGTCCCGTCCGGGCCAACCTCGCCGACCACCGCCACCACCTTGGAGGTGCCGATGTCAAGCCCGACGATCAGGTTCTGGTCTTCTTTTCTGGACATGACCGCTCCCGCCTAACTCGCCGCCGGGGCTGGCGGCGCCGTTTTCCAGCGCACGGCGAACCCATTGCCGTAACGCAGGTCGACCACCGCGATCCGGTCGGCCTGGGCCGCCAGGATTCGGGGATAGACGTGCGCCAACCGTTGCAACCGTTCCTTGAATCGGTCGCGCCCCACGTACACCTCCATCCCCCCATCGAAGGTCAGCCACCAGGCGCGTCGTTCATCCTGCGCCAGCTTCACCAGCGTCAGGCCAACCGGGTCGAGCTGGGCGCGGACCTCGCGCCATGCCTGAATCAGCGCCTTCTCGCGACCTTCGGGACCGATCAGGCGCGGCCACGGCCCCGGTTGGCGCACCGCGCCCGGATGAAAACGATGCCCATTCACATCCACCATCGCCTCGCGTTCGCCCCAGTAACCGAAGGCGGTTCGCTCGCGCAGCCGGATTGCCACCGTGTCGGGCCAGCCGCGCCGCACCGTGACTTCCTCGACCCAGGGATCGGCGGCCAACGCCACGCGCAAGTCATCCAGACTGGCCACGAAGAAGTTTTGGCCCAGATAGGCGCGGGCAAGGGGTTGCAAATCCGCCTCGGTCAGGTTGCGCAGCTCGCCCTCGACCCGCACCTGGCGCAAGGGAAACGCGCCCGGATCGCGCAGCGCGCGGATCCCGGCCTCCAGGCCGAAACCGACCGCCGCCAGCACCAGCGCCACTCCCAGTCCGCGCAGCCACGGCTTCAAAAGGACTCGCCATTGGCCCGTGGTGGCCGGCGCGCGCTTGAGCGATGTCGCCCCCCGGCGGCGTCCCCGTTCGAGTCGCATCGTCGTTCCCCGTTCAGTCCGACCGCGCCAGGCTGGTTTCCAGGACGCGCCAGACCAGCGCCTCGAAATCCAGGCCCGCCACTCGCGCCGCCATGGGAACCAGGCTGTGGTCGGTCATGCCTGGCACGGTATTGACTTCCAGCAGCCAGGGGCGATCCTCAGCGTCCACCAGCAGATCCACCCGCCCCCAGCCGTAGCCGTCCACCGCCGCGAACGCCCGGCGGACCAGCTCCCGTAATTCGGCCTCGCGCGCCTCGGACAGGCCGCAAGGGCAAAGGTAGCGGGTATCGTCGGCGTGGTATTTGGCCTCGTAGTCGTAAAAGGCGCGCGGCGTCTCCAGCCGGATCAGCGGCAGCGCCTCGCCTTGCAACAGGCCACCGGTGTACTCCTGGCCCACAATCCACGGCTCCACCAGCACCGACGAGTCGCAGGCGGCGGCCCGCGCCCAGGCGGCCTGGAACTGCGAAGGATCGTCCACCCGACTGACGCCGATGCTGGACCCTTCGCGGGACGGTTTGACCGCCAGCGGCAGGCCCAGCGCGGCGGCGGCCTCGGCCAGTTCCGCCACGGTTTCGATCAGGCGCCAGGGCGGCGTCGGCAAGCCCGCGCCCACCCAGACCTGCTTGGTGCGCAGCTTGTCCATCCCCAGCGCCGAAGCCAGCACCCCGCTGCCGGTGTACGGCAGGCCCAGCAGATCCAACGCCCCCTGGATCACCCCGTCCTCGCCACCGCGCCCGTGCAGAACGATGAACGCCCGGTCGAAGCCACCGTCGGCCAGCACCTTCAGAATGCTCCGGTCGACGTCGATGCCCCAGGCATCCACGCCGCGCGCTTGCAAGCCACGCAACACCGCCTGGCCGCTGACCAGGGAAACCGCCCGCTCCGCCGACCAGCCCCCCATCAGCACCGCCACCCTGCCGAATTCTTCCGGCTTGGCCACTGTCCGCTGTCGTGTCTGTCGCATCCGCCTTCCTCCTCCGCCCCGTTCGCTCAAGTCACGCCCGGCAAGCCGTCGCGTCCCAATTGCGCCGCCATCGCCCCAATGTCGCCCGCGCCCATCATGAGCAGCAAGTCGCCGTCGCGCAGCAGACCCGGCAGCGCCGCCGGCAGATCGGCAAGCCGTTCGACGAAGACCGGGTCCACCTTGCCGCGCACCCGGATCGCCCGGCTCAGACCGCGCCCGTCAGCCCCCGGAATCGGCTTCTCGCCGGCCGGATACACGTCCAGCAGGATCAGCGCGTCCACGTCGGCCAGCACCTGGGCGAAGTCGTCGAACAAGTCGCGGGTGCGGCTGAAGCGGTGGGGTTGGAAAGCCAACACCAGCCGCCGCTCCGGCCAGGCACCGCGCAATGCCTGCAACACGGCCTGAATCTCGCGCGGATGGTGGCCGTAATCGTCCATCACCGTCACCCGACCACCGTCGGGCAGCGGCAACTCACCATGCTGCTGGAACCGCCGGCCGATGCCCTGGAAGTTCAGCAGGGCGCGGCGGATCGCGGTTTCCGCCACGCCCAGCTCCAGCGCCACGGCGATCGCCGCCAGCGCGTTCAACACGCTATGCCGGCCCGGCAGATTGAGGGTGATCGGCAACGGCGTCTTGAGATTCGGCAGATGCGCCACGAATCGGGTGCGCAACCCGTCCTGGACGATGGCGGCGGCTCGGGCGTCGCAATCCTCGGTCGTGCCGTAAGTCAGCACTGGCCTGCTCAGGCGCGGCAGGATCGCGCGCACCTGGGGGTCGTCGGCGCACAGCACCGCCAATCCGTAGAACGGCAGGGGGGGCAGAAACTCGACGAAAGGTGCCCGCAGCCGCGCGAAGTCGCCGCCGTAGGTCGGCAGATGATCGGCGTCGATGTTGGTGACCACCGCCAGCATCGGTTGCAGGTACAGGAACGACGCGTCGCTTTCGTCGGCCTCGGCCACCAGATAGCGGCCCGCGCCCAGTTTGGCGTTCGCGCCGGCGCTGTTCAGCCGACCGCCAATCACGAAGGTCGGGTCCAGTCCGCCCTCGGCCAGCAAGCTGGCAATCAAACTGGTGGTGGTGGTCTTGCCATGAGTGCCCGCCACCGCGACGCCGTAGCGGAACCGCATCAGTTCGGCCAGCATCTCGGCGCGCGGCACCACCGGAATCCGCGCCGCCCGGGCCGCCGTCACCTCGGGATTGTCCTCGGCCACCGCGCTGGAAATCACCACGGCATCGCAGCCGACAATCTGTTCGGCGGCATGGCCCCGATAAATCGTCGCCCCCAACCCGATCAGCCGCGCCGTCACCGGACTGGCGCGCAGGTCGGAGCCGGACACGCGGTAACCCAGATTGAGCAACACCTCGGCGATGCCGCTCATACCGGCTCCGCCGACGCCGACGAAATGCACCTGACCAATCCGGCGCATGTCGCGCCAGGCTTCGGGAATGGTCGTCAACACCGGTTTGTCCACGTCCTCGACTCTCGTTGCATCCGTCGTTCAGGGGCGCGCCCGGTCCAGACACGCTCGCGCCACCTGTTCGGCGGCGTCGATTTTCGCCAGGCCCCGCGCCGCCCGCGCCATGCCCAGCAGGCGGGAACGGTCGCCGAGCAGGTCGCGCAGGATCGCGGCCAGCCGGTCGGGGTTCAGATCGGCCTGCTGGCGAACCAGCGCCGCGCCACCCTGCTCCAAAAACCGGGCGTTGGCGGTCTGATGGTCGTCCACCGCGAACGGGAAGGGCACCAGCACCGCGCCAATTCCCGTCGCCGCCAGTTCCGCGACCGTCAACGCTCCGGCGCGGCACAGCACCAGATCGGCCCAACCATAGGCTTCCGCCATGTCCTCGATGAACGGCGTCAACCGCGCCGTCACTCCCGCCTCCCGGTACGCGGTCTCGGCGGCTTCGTGCAACTGACCGCCGGCCTGATGCCAGACCTCCGGACGTTCGGCGGCGCCAAGCAGCGCCAGCGCTTGCGGAACGAGCTGGTTCAGGGCCAGTGCGCCCTGACTACCGCCCAGCACCAGCAAGCGCGGCGGGCCGCCGTATCCGGCCCATCGCGCTCCGGGCGGCGGCAGGGCGGCGATGGCCGCCCGCACCGGGTTGCCGACGGTGACCGCGCGCCGCGCCAGCGGAAAGGTCTGGGGAAACGCCTCCAGCACCTGGCTGGCGAACCGGGCCAGCCAGCGGTTGGTCAGGCCGGCGATGGCGTTCTGCTCATGCACCACCAGCGGAATGCCCAGCAACCGCGCCATGATCCCGCCCGGACCGCTGGCGAAACCGCCCATGCCCAGCACTACCCGAGGCCGCAGTCGCCGCAAAATCGCACCGGCCTGCCACAGCGCCCGCCCTAGCATCAGCGGCGTCCGCAGCTTCCGGCCCAGCCCCTTGCCGCGCAGGCCGCTTACCTCGATCCATTCCATCGGAATGCCTGCTTTCGGCACGAGGGTCGCTTCCAGGCCGGTCCGGACGCCCATCCACGTCACCGGCACGCCGCGCGCGCGCAAGTACTCGGCCACCGCCAGCGCCGGAAATACATGACCACCGGTTCCGCCCGCCATGATCAGCACCGGATGCTCGCCGCTCATTCCTCGTGAACCCCGCCGGCTCGGGTCTCGACATCGATCCGCAGCAGCAGGGCCAGCGTCACGCACATCGTCATCACGCTGCTGCCGCCATAGCTCATCAGCGGCAGGGTCAGACCCTTGGTGGGCAGCACACCCATGTTGACACCCATGTTGAACAGCGCCTGGATCCCGAACCAAAGGCCGACGCCGTAGGCCAGCCAGGCCGAAAATTTCAGATTCAGCCGCTCCGCCCGTCGTCCGATGGCGAAGGCCCGCCACACCATGATCGTGAACAGGACGATGACGGTCAGGACGCCGACCAGCCCCAGTTCCTCGGCCAGCACCGCAAACAGGAAATCGGTATAGGCTTCCGGCAGATAAAACAGCTTTTCCACGCTCTCGCCCAGGCCGACGCCGAACAGCTCGCCACGGCCGATGGCGATGAGCGAATGGACCAACTGGTAGCCGCTGGTTTCCGGATGCGCCCAGGGATTGAGAAAACTCAAGACCCGCTCCAGCCGGTAGGGCGAGGACAGGATCAACACGCCCATCACCGCCACCGTGCCGACCTGCAAGGCGCCGAACTGCCAGAGGTTGACGCCGGCCAGGAACACCATGCCCAGCGCGGTCGCCATCAGCACCACCACGCTGCCGAAATCCGGCTCCAGCAGCAGCAGGACCGCCAGCGCGCCCAGCACCACCATCGGCCGAAACAGGGCCAGCGCCGAGGTGCGAAAATGGGCGGTCCGCAATTCCTCGCCGTGTCGCTTGAGATAACCGGCGATGTAGACGAGGGCGAACAACTTGGCGATTTCCGAGGCCTGGACGTTGATGGGGCCAACGCCGATCCAGCGTCTGCTGCCGTTCACCTCCTTGCCGATGCCAGGCACCAGCACCAGCACCAGCAGACCGATGGCCGCCAGCAGCAACAATGGCCCCGCCCGACGCCAGCGGGTCATGGGAACCTGAAACGCCACCCAGGCCGCCAGCAGGCCAAGCCCGGCGAACGCGCCCTGACGCAACAGGAAATGGAAGGGCTGGCCGGTCTGGCGTTCGGCGATCGGCATCGAGGCCGAGGCGACCATCAGCAGGCCCAACGCCAATAACAGCAGCGCCGGGACCAGGATCCAGGGATCGGGGAACGGCAACGCGGCGCGATCGGCGCCAGCGCGTGGCAATGAGTTTCGGTTCGCCGCAATACTGGCGGTTGGGTTCAGCATTCGGGCAATCTCCGCACCGCGGCGGCGAACACCGCGCCGCGTTCCTCGTAACCGCTGAACATGTCGAAGCTGGCGCAGGCCGGCGACAGCAGCACGCTATCTCCCGGCCGGGCCAGTTGCGCCGCCGCTGTCACCGCCGCTTCCATGTCCGCCGCCGTCCGCAGTGGAACGCTGTCGCCCAGCGCGGCGGCGATCAGCGGCGCATCGCGGCCAATCAGCACCACCGCCCGCGCCTTGTCGGCCAACGCCGCTCGCAGCGGGCTGAAATCCTGGCCCTTGCCGTCGCCGCCGGCGATCAGCACCACCCGGCCCGGCAGTCCGCGCACCGCCGCCACCGTCGCGCCGACGTTGGTGCCCTTGGAATCGTCGAACCAGTCGACCCCGGCGCGATCCCGCACCCGCGCGGTGCGGTGCGCCAGTCCGGCGAACTCCCGCAGCGCCGCCAGCATACCTTCCCGCCGCAGACCGAGGACGTGCCCCATGGCCAGCGCCGCCAGCGCGTTGGCGAGGTTGTGGTCGCCGCTGATTTTCAATTCGGTCGCGGCGATCCAGCGGTCCGGGCCATGCGTCAGCCAGGTCTCGCCCGCGTCCCGGCGCAAGCCGAACTCGCCCTTGGCGGGCTCGGCCAAGGTGAAACGCACCACCCGTCGCCCCGGCTCGACCATCGCCATGACCGCCGGGTCGTCGGCGTTGATCACCATCGCGCCGTCGCCGTGGAAGACGCGCCGCTTGGCGGCGACGTAATCCTCCAGCCTGGCGTAGCGGTCCATGTGGTCGGGGCTGATGTTCAGCACCGTCGCCACCCGGGCGTTCAAGCTGTGGGTGGTTTCCAACTGGAAGCTGGACAGCTCCAGTACGTACAGTTCGGGCGCCGCGCCGGCGTTTCGCTCGTCCCGCAACCACAACTCCAGGGCCGGAACGCCGAGATTGCCGCCCACCGCGGCCCGGATTCCAGCGCGCTCGGCCATCAGTCCCAGCAGAGTGGTGACCGTACTCTTGCCGTTGGAACCGGTGATGGCCGCGACCGGAACCTGGGTCAGGCGAGCCAGCAACTCGATGTCGCCCCAGACCGGCACGCCCCGCGCCGCCGCCTCGGCGATGACCGGCGTCGCCACCGCCACGCCCGGACTGACCAGCAAGCGCGCCGCGCCGGCGAATGCGGCGGGATCGAAACCACCCGAATGGCAAGGCAAGTCCGGAAACTCCGCCTGGAATGCCGCCAGTCCCGGCGGATTGGCGCGACTGTCGGTCACGGCGAAGGCCGCGCCCAGCGCCTTGAGCGCCCGCGCGGCGGACAGGCCGCTCTTGCCGAGTCCGACCACCAGCGTGAGTCCGTCCAGTCGCGACATTCGCGGATCTCCCGTCACCGAATCTTCAGGGTCGCCAGGCCAACCAGCACCAGCATGATGGTGATGATCCAGAAGCGAACGATCACCCGCGGTTCCGGCCAGCCCTTCAACTCAAAGTGATGATGGAGCGGCGCCATGCGGAAGATGCGTCGGCCGGTGAGCTTGAACGAGGCGACTTGCAGGATCACCGACACGGTCTCCATCACGAACACTCCACCCATCACGAACAGCACCAGTTCCTGCCGCACCGTCACCGCCACCACGCCCAGCGCCGCGCCCAGCGCCAAGGCCCCCACGTCGCCCATGAACACTTGAGCCGGATAGGCGTTGAACCAGAGAAAGCCCAGCCCGGCCCCGACCATCGCCGCGCAGAACACCATGACCTCGCCCACGCCGGGTACGTGGGGAATGCCCAGGTAATCGGCGAAGATCCGGTTGCCAGAGGCGTAGCAGAACACCGCCAGCGCCCCGGCGACCATCGCGGTCGGCACGATGGCCAGCCCGTCCAGCCCATCGGTGAGGTTGACGGCATTGCTGGAGCCGACGATGACGAAATAGGTCAGCGGGATGAACCACCAGTAGAGATCCGGGGCGAAGTTCTTGAAGAACGGCACGATCAACTGAGTTTCCACCGGCGCCTGGGCGGTGAAATACAACAGCAACGCCGCCGCCAGCCCGACGCCGGATTGCAAGGCGTATTTGGCGCGCGCCGACAGCCCCTTGGAGTTGCGCAGGACCAGTTTCTTGTAATCGTCCAGCCAGCCGATGGCGCCAAACGCCAACGTGGTCAGCAGGACGATCCACACATAGCGGTTGCGCGGGTCCGCCCACAACAGGGTGGCGACCGCGATGGCGACCAGGATCAACGCTCCGCCCATGGTGGGAGTGCCGGCCTTGGAGAAATGGCTTTTGGGACCGTCCGCGCGGATCTGTTGGCCGATCTGGTCGCGGCTCAACCGCCGGATCATGGTTGGCCCCACGATCAGCGCGATGCCCAACGCCGTGAGCACACCTAGAATCCCTCGCAGCGTCAGGTATTGAAAGACGTTGAAACCGCTGTAGAAATGATCGGCCAACCACTCGGCCAGCAACACCAGCATCAGCCGTGCCCTCCCTCGTTGGCGGAGAGTTCGTTCGCCGCCAAAGCCGCCACCACCCGTTCCATCCGCATTCCACGCGAACCCTTGACCAGGACGACGGCGGATTCGCCGCCCCGCCGCAGATCGCGATGCAGATCGGCGACGAGCGCGTCCACGTTCTCAAAATGCAAACCGCCGGTTCCAAACGCCGCCGCGGCCGCTCGGCTGTGTTCGCCCAGGGCGTACAGCCGCTCGAACCCGGCGTTTTTCGCTTCGCGCCCGGAGCGGGCGTGCAGCGCATCCGCCGCCGGCCCCAGTTCCCGCATGTCGCCCAGGACCAGCCACTTGCGGCCCGGGCCAGCGCCCACCGCTTCCAGCGCCGCCGCCAGCGAAGCCGGATTGGCGTTATAGGCGTCGTGGATCACCGCGCCGCCGTATCGTCCGGGCAGGTGTTGCAGCCGGCCACCGACGCCACGCAGGCTTTCAAGGCCAAGCCGAATGTCGTCCAGCGTCGCGCCGACCGCCAGCGCCGCCGCCGCCGCCGCCAGGGCGTTGCGGACGTTGTGTCGGCCGGGCAGGGGTAGTTGAATGGTGATCTCGTCCCCGGCCGCGATCAGCCGAAAGCGGTTGCTGGCGGGAACCACCACCACACCCCGCACCGCCGCCGGCCGGTCCAGCCCGAAATCCATGATCCGCCGGCCCGGATTCAGACCGACCCAATAGTCGGCGTGGTCGTCGTCCCGGTTGATCACCGCCACGCCATCCAGCCCGAGACCCTGAAAAATCTCGCCCTTGGCGCGCGCTACCCCGGCCACGTCGCCGAAACCTTCAAGATGACAGGGGCCGGCGTTGTTGACGATCGCCACGTTCGGGCAGGCCAGGTCGGTCAAATACGCGATTTCGGCGGGGTGATTGGCGCCCATCTCGATCACGGCGTGGGCGTGTTCGCCATTCAGGCGCAGCAAGGTCAGCGGTACGCCGATGTCGTTGTTCAGATTGCCCTCGGTCGCCAGCGTCGGCCCGCGAACCCGCAGGATGGCCGCGATCATTTCCTTGAGCGTGGTCTTGCCGTTGCTGCCGGTCAGCGCGATCAGCGGGCCGATGAAGCGCGTCCGCCATGCCGCCGCCAGCCGGCCCAGCGCCAGCCGGGCATCGGTCACTTGCAGTTGCGGCAGCGGATCGGCCACCGGTCGGCTGACCAGGGCGGCGACCGCGCCTCGCTCGCGGGCGGCGGTGACGAAGTCGTGGCCGTCGAAGTTCGGCCCGGTCAGCGCCACGAACAACGCGCCGACGGGCAACCGGCGGCTGTCGGTACTCACCGCGGTGAAAATCATGTCCGAACCGGCCACTTCCCCATTCAACAGGCGGGCGGCTTCGCTCAGGCGCAGGGGCGAGAAATTCGAGTTCATCGAGGCTGGTCGCAATCCCTGGTTTTACTGGACAAACCGGTGAGAACGACGGCGCGGTCACTGAATGGCGATCGCTCCGTCCCCACGATCTGATAGTCCTCATGGCCCTTGCCGGCGATCAACACGAGATCGCCGACCTCGGCCTCGGCCAGCGCGCCGAGAATGGCGGCGCGGCGGTCCCGGATCACCGCCGCCGCCTGGGGCCGCCGTATTCCGGCCAGAATGCCGTCGACGATCCGCTCCGGCGGCTCGGTGCGCGGATTGTCGTCAGTGACGATGACCCGGTCGGCGAGCCGTTCGGCGACCGCCCCCATCAGCGGTCGCTTGCCGGGATCGCGGTCGCCGCCGCAGCCGAACACGCACCACAGCCGGCCGCCGCCGTGCTCCCGCAGGGCGGTCAACGCCTGCTCCAGCGCATGAGGCGTATGGGCGTAGTCCACCACCGCCAGCGGTTGGCCGGGTCCGCCGCCCAGGCGCTCCATCCGCCCCGGGACCGTGGCTGAGCGGGCCAACCGCGCCAGCGCCTCGGCCAGCGGCAGTTCCAGCGCCAGCAGGGTCGCCAGCGTGGCCAGCAGGTTGTGCGCGTTGAACCGTCCCAGCAATCCAACCTCCAGCTCGCCGTCACCCCAGGACGAGCGGACGCGCAATCGCAAACCAGTGGGTGACAATTCCAGATTTTCGCCCCAGACGAACCGCTCCAACCGCGCCGGCCGCGGGCCGAGACCGTAACCGACGGTTCGGGACGGCGGGTCCCGGTCGGCGGCGATTCCGCGCCCGAAGGCGTCGTCCAGATTCAGCACCGCCCACTCGGGCCGGCAATCAAAGAACAGCCGGCGCTTGGCCGCCGCGTAGGCTTCGGGTGTACCGTGATAGTCCAGATGATCCCGGCTCAACTGGGTCAGTACCGCCACCGCGAACTCGACCCCGTTGACCCGCCCTTGGTCCAGGGCGTGCGAGGACACTTCCATCGCCGCGTAACGCCGACCGGCGGCAACCAACTCCGCCAGCCAGCGTTGTACCGCCAGCGCATCCGGCGTCGTGTACGGCGAGGGTTCGGTCGCGCCATGCACGCCCGCGCCCAGGGTGCCGAGAATGCCGCACGGCCCGGTGTCGGCGGTACTGAGCGATTGGGCGATGAAGTGAGCGCAAGAGGTCTTGCCGTCGGTGCCGGTGATGCCCACCACCCGCAGCCGCCGCGAGGGTTCGCCGTGAAATCGGCTGGCAATGGGACCCGAAAACCGACGCAAATCCGGCACGGCCACCAACGGCGGCGCAGTTCCCTTCTCTGGCACCGACTCGGCGTAAGGCGGCTCCCACAGCACCACCCGCGCGCCCGCCGCTCGCGCCGCGTCCAGAAATTCCAGCCCGTGCCGCCGTCCACCACGTAGCGCGAAAAATACGTCGCCCGGTCGCACCGAACCGCTGTCCACCGCCAGGCCGCTGACCGGCTGGCCAGCCAAGTCCACCGGCACGGTGGCGAAGCCGGCGAGGAGTTCGCCCAAGGTCACCCGCGGCGCTCGACTCACGGCGTCGCGCCCTTCGCCGGTTCAGCTCCGGCCACGCGCAGGTTCGGCAGGTCGTCCGGCGTCACGTTGAGAAGGCGCAACGCGCCGCCCATGGTGGCGCTGAACACCGGCGCCGCCACCGTGCCGCCGTAATAGGCCCCGCTCTTGGGTTCGTCGATCAGGATCACCATCACCAGCCGGGGATCGCTGGCGGGGGCCATGCCGGCGAACAGCGCGAAGTAGCGACTGGTATAGTGACCGCCGGCGATCTTGCGCGCCGTGCCGGTCTTGCCCGCCACCCGATAGCCGGGCACGCTGGCCTTCAACCCGGTGCCTTGTCGGGTCACCACCTCCTCCATCATCGCCCGCACCTGCCGCACCGCCCGCGCCGACAGCACCCGCCGCTCCTCGGTCGGGTCGAGCGGCCGCTCGCGCTTGAGGAGGGTCAACGGCCGCCGCACGCCGTCCGCCGCCAGCACGGTGTAAGCCTGGGCCAGTTGCAGGATGGTGATGGAAAAGCCGTAACCGAAGGAGTGGTTGGCATGACCGATCTCGGCCCATTTGCTGAAATGACGCAGCACGCCGGTCTGTTCACTGTCCTTGCCCACCACCCCGGTCGGCGCGCCGAAACCCAGGTTCTTGTACAACTGCCACAGGCGCTCGGCCGGCAGCGACAGCGCGATCTTGGTGACGCCGACGTTGCTGGATTTGCTGATGACGTGGGTGACATCGATCGTGCCGTAATTATGGGTGTCGCGCACCGTGTAACGCCCGATCCGCATCGGAGCGGTGTCCACCAACGTGTTGGGCGTCCACTTGCCGCTTTCCAGGCCCAGGACGGCGGTGAAGGGTTTCACGGTCGATCCTGGCTCGCACACGTCGGTGATCGCCCGGTTGCGCAGCAGGTCGCCATGCAGTTCGGCGCGGTTGTTGGGATTGCCGGCCGGCTGGTTCACCATCGCCAGGATTTCCCCGGTGCGCACGTCCACGATCACCGCCGCGCCGGCGTTGGCCTTGTTTTCCACCACCGCCGTCTTGAGCGCGCGGTAGGCCAGGTATTGCAAGCGGCGGTCGATGCTCAACGTCTGCGTCTGGCCCGGTTGCGGCGCCCGCAGGTTTTCCACCTCCGCCACCACCCGGCCCAGTCGGTCCTGGATCACCCGCTTCTGACCCGACACCCCGCGCAACCGGGCCTCGAACGCTTTTTCCAGTCCTTCCTGGCCAGCATCGTCGATGTCGGTGAAGCCCAACAGGTGCGAGGTCACCTCGGCATCCGGGTAGTAGCGGCGATATTCCCGTCGGGCGTATACGCCGGGAATGTCGAGATCCAAAATGCGTTGGGCCGCGCTCGGCGCCAGGTGTCGGCGCAGCCAGGCGAACCGACCGCGCCCGGCCAGCTTTTGCTCCAGTTCCGCGGTCGTCATTTCCAGCGCCGTCGCCAGTTGCGGCCAACGGTCGCGCTGGTCGAGAAACTCCCGTGGATCCACCCAGATCGAATCCACCGGCGAACTGACCGCCAATGGCTCGCCGTTGCGATCCAGGATCATGCCCCGATGAGCCGGCACGTCCATCGTCCGCACGAAGTACGCGGCGCCCTTGTCCTGGAAGAAATCGGTATTGATCACCTGCATGTACGCGGCGCGCGCCACCAAGCCCCCCGCCGCCGCGCCCAGCAGCCCCAACACCAGCCCGTGGCGGGTCGTGGTTCGGGCGAACGCGATCATCGCGCGCAGCGGGTTCGGCCGGGTTTCGCCAGACGCCAAATTCTTCATGGAGGCGCGATATAGAGAATCGCGCCGGGATCCGGCGTCAGCATGTTCAGGCGGGTTCGCGCCACCGTCTCGACCGCGGCGTCCGTCACCAGCGTGCTTTGTTCCAGCCGCAACAATTCCCATTCCACCTCGAGCGTGTCTCGCTCCGCCTGAAGTTTCTGCCATTCGATGAACAGGCGCCGATTGACATGCTGGGTGTAGACGACCCCCAGGCCGGAACCCAGCACCGCCGCGATCAACGCCGCCACCAGCAGCACCTGACCTTTCATGACCGTCGTTCCGCCACTCGCAACACCGCGCTGCGAGCGCGGGGATTGGCGGCGATTTCCACCGCGCCCGGACGAGTCGCCCGCCCGATGAGGCGCAAGGTCATTCCCTCCGGCCCGCCCCGCGCCGGCAGATCCAGCGGCCATTCCCGACCCCGCGCCTGTTCTCGCAAGAACCGCTTGACCACTCGATCCTCCAGGGAGTGAAAGCTGATCACCACCAGCCGTCCGCCGGGCGCCAAGGCTTGCACCGCTTGCGGCAGCGCGGCCCGTAGTTCGCCCAACTCGTCGTTGACCGCGATGCGAATCGCCTGAAACGCGCGGGTGGCTGGGTGCTGACCCGGTTCGCGGGTCGGCACGGCGGCGGTGACCAGCTCCGCCAGTTGCGCCGTGGTCTTGATCGGGGTTCGCTGGCGGGCCGCGATCAGGGCACGGGCGATCCGGCGGTGAAAACGCTCTTCACCCCATTCCGCCAATACACGCTCCAATTCGGCTTCCTTCACTCGGGCCAGCCATTCGGCGGCGCCGATCCCCGCGTCCGGGTCCATCCGCATGTCCAGCGGCCCATTCCGGCTAAAGCTGAATCCGCGCGCCGGATCGTCGAACTGGGGCGAGGAGACCCCCAAATCGAACAGAACCCCATCCAATCGTCCGGTCAAACCTCGTTCGGTGACTACTTTTCCCATCTGGCCGAAGGCGCTCCGCGCGAACGTAAAACGGGAATCGCCGCCAAACCGGGTTCGCGCCCAATGTTCCGCCGCCGGATCGCGATCCAGGGCCAACAGCCGCCCCTCCGGACCGAGCGCCGCCAGAATCGCCGTCGCGTGACCACCCCGGCCGAACGTGGCGTCCAGGTAACAACCCGCTGGCCGTGGATTCAGCCCAGCCAAAACCTCGGCCAGCAGCACCGGCCGATGCGGCAACGCCGCCGAATCCGCCATGGCTAGAACGCCAGCGCATCCAGTTCGGGCAGGGATTCGCCGTCGTCTCCACCCCTCAGCAGCGCCTCGCGCCAATCGTTCCAGGCCTGCTCGTTCCAGATCTCGAATTTGTTGCCCTGGCCCACCAGCACGACCCGTTTTTCCAGGTTGGCGAATTCCCGCAGCGGCGCCGGCAGCAGAATTCGGCCACTGGCGTCCAGGGCGCATTCCTCGGCGTGTCCCAGCAGCAGGCGTTTCAAGGCGCGCGCGCGCGCGTTGGTGCTGGAGAGCTGGATCAGTTGGCGCTCGACGCTTTCCCAAACCGGCAGTGGGTAGAGCAGCAGGCAGCGGTCACGATCGATGGTCAACACCAACTGGCCGTCCGCCGTATCCAACAGAGGTTGGCGATACTTGGCCGGCACCGCCAGCCTGCCCTTGCCGTCCAGCGATAGCGGATTAATCCCCCGGAACAATGTCGCGCCCCTCGATGGACCAGCTTATCCTTAATGCCCCACTTTCCCCCACTTTTCGCCACTAACTATAGGTAGGGGCGCTGGTCACTGTCAAGGAAGGCTATCTGATAGAGTTTTGAAAAATATTTTTATATACAAAATGTTATGACTTTTAAAATTATTAAGGAATTACCTGGTCATCAAAATGGGGCGAGAATCGCGAAAGAGATTCAGCAGTGTTACAGTGGAAAACCGGGATGCCGCTAGCGAAAAATCTCAGGGCTTTCCGCCGGGAAATCGAGGCCGGTGGTTATCGAAGTGGGCATTCAGGGAGGGAACCGGCCTGTAAGCCGGGTTCTGTCGAGGACGGTCATTCCTCTGCGACGCCTGTCGCCAGGCGCCTGTAGCGACCTACCCAGGAGCCGTGCGGACCACACGTCAGTGCTCCTCTATTTGGTCTTGCTCCGGGCGGGGTTTACCGTGCCGCGCCTGTTGCCAGCCGCGCGGTGCGCTCTTACCGCACCTTTTCACCCTTGCCGGTTCTCGCGAACTTGGGCGGTGTATTTTCTGTGGCACTTTCCGTCGGCTTGCGCCGCCCAGGCGTTACCTGGCGCCCTGTCCCGTGGAGCCCGGACTTTCCTCCATACCGCGTGGCGATACGGCGACCGTCCGGCCGGTTCCCGCCGCTAGTGTCCATGGCGGCGCCGGAATTGGCAAGGCCCGGTTCAGTTTTCTTCCGACTCACGCCGACCGCCGAGGATCAGCGCCAGTTCGTACAGCGGTTTTTTCCGTAGACCCGTCGCCTTGGCCGCCACCGTCACCGCCCGGTTGGTGGGCAGCTCCGTCAACAGCGCCGTCAGCAATCGACGAGTTGCCGGCGTATCCGCCTCGGTCGCCGCCGGCGCTCCCTGAATCATCAATACGAATTCACCCTTCCGGCGATGGGGGTCGGCTTCCAGCCAAACCGCGAGTTCATCCAGGGACGCGCCGTGAACTTCTTCGAAGCACTTGGTCAGTTCGCGGGCGACCACCGCCGGTCGTTCCCGGCCGAACGCCGCCGCCAGGTCGGCCAACGCCTCCGCGACGCGGTGGCTGGCTTCGAACAACACCAGGGTGCGTTCTTCCGCCGCCAACGCGCGCAAGCGCTCCCGACGAGCGGTGGATTTGGCGGGTAAAAAGCCTTCGAACACGAAACGATCAGTCGGCAATCCGGCGACGGAGAGCGCCGCCAGCAGGCTGCTCGGTCCTGGTACCGGGATAACTTTCAATCCCTGCCGGCGCAGCTCGCGCACCAGCGGAAAACCGGGATCGCTGATCAACGGCGTGCCGGCGTCCGACACCAGCGCCAGCGCCTGGCCTTCCCGCAAGCGGGCGACGATGGATTCCAGCCGGTCCCGTTCGTTGTGCTCGTGCAGCGACAGCAACGGGGTCTCGATACCGAAATGCCGTAACAGTTGCCTGGTGTGGCGGGTATCCTCCGCCGCGATGCGGTTCACTTCCCGCAACACCCGCAGCGCCCGGGCGCTGATGTCCTCCAGATTGCCGATCGGTGTGGCCACCACGTACAGCGCGCCGGATTCGACGATCATCGATACCTCCCCTAAAAAGACCCGGTTCGGACCAGGAAGACGGGATTGTAATGACGCGGTTTCCGGCCCCTTCGACTAATCTTTGAATCGACGGGCGGAATTGACGACGGCGGTCACTGGTTTCGACCAGCCCGGTTGGACCGCCGCGCCCCCGCTGAACCATGGCGACGATCCAAGGAGAATATTCATGTCGAGGCGGATTTCACAACATTGTTTGAATCCGATGTTACCGTTGCGCCGCTGGCTTGGTTTGGCATTGCTGATATTGCTGACCCTGAGCGGCGCCACGCGGGCCGCGACCCTTACCGTCACCAGCACCGCCGACCCTGGAGTGGCGAATGACAATCAATGCACCCTGCGGGAGGCCTTGGCGGCCATCGACGCCGGGGCGAATGACGCCAACGACTGCCTCAACGGTAGCGGCAATGGCTACGGCGTCAACGACACCATTCTCTTTGCGGGCGCGCTGGCCAACGGCACCATCACGGTGACGTTGGCCGGTGGGGGGGCCTTCGGAACGGGAAAGGCCGTGACCATCACCGGCCCGGTGGTGAATGACCCGAACGGAATCACCCTCAACGGCAATAATGCGCTTCCGGTGTTTATCGCCTCCCAACCGGTGACCCTGCAACACCTGACCATCACCCAGGGAACGACCAATTCCCTTGGCGGGGCCGGGTTTCGCACCAGCTCCAACGTCACCCTGAACTACTGCACCGTTTCGAACAATTCGTCGAGCATCGGCTTGGGTGGGGTGGCGGGTTTTGGCGGTGGAATTTTCGCCAATGGCAATATCGCCTTGAATCACAGCACCGTTTCGGGCAATTCCGCGGGTAACGGCGGGGTAGGCGGTGGATTGTACGCCCTAGGCTCCATTACCCTCGATTCCAGCACGGTGTCGGGCAACACGGCGACCAACGCCGGTGGCGGGGTGGGTGGAGATGGACCCATCACCTCGATCAACAGCACGGTCTCCGGAAACACGGCGACGGGTGGCGGTGGAGGAATCTATGCAACGGACAATGTGACCCTCATCAACAGCACGGTCACGAACAATACGGCAACAACCGGCGGTGGAGTGGTCGTGAGCACCAATCAGGTTGGCGGAGGCAACTTCACCGTTACCTTGAACAACAGCATCCTCTCGGACAACAGCAGCATCATCAACGATCCTGACCTTTACAGGGAGATCACCAGTGGCTCCATCACCGTCAACGCCAGTCACAGCCTCCTCGGCACCGGCGTTCAAGCCCAGCTGAGCGGCAATATCAACAACCTCTTCACCGATACTCCTCAATTCGACCCCCTGGCGAACAACGGTGGCCCGACCCAGACCCACGCCCTGCTGGCGGTCAGCCCGGCGCTGGACGCCGCCGACAATGCGATCTGCGCCAATGCCCCGGTCAGCGGCCTTGACCAGCGGGGCGTCGCGCGTGGCTACAATGCCGCCGGAGCCGTGAATGCCCCCCGAACGGGCGACTGCGACATCGGCGCCTTCGAACTGCCCGTCGATACCCTGATCATCGTCAAGCAGACCCTGCCCGATGGTAGCCCGCAAACCTTCGATTTCAGCCTGGATGGCGGGGCGCTCAACTCGCCCATCACGGATGGCGGACAACTGATCCTGAATCCCGCGCCAGGCCAACACAGTCTCAATGAAACGGTGCCCGACGGCTGGGATTTGACGGCCATCGTCTGCGACGATCAAAGCGTACAGACCAACCCAGCAGCGCGTCCCAACCTCAATTTCACCCTGACCGGCGCTGGCGTGACCATCACCTGCACCTTCACCAACACCCAGCGCGGCGCGGTGGTCATCGACAAGCAGACCGTGCCGGGCGGCAGCGCCGCCTCCTTCAGTTTCAGCAGTATGGACCTGGGTCAGTTCCAACTCACGGATGGCGCCGCGCCGCAAAGTTTCGGCAACCTGGCGCCGGGTCAGTACACCGTCAGCGAGCTTGCCCTGGCCGGTTGGGACTTGACCGCCATTACGTGCAATGACGGCGGCAGCGCCACGCCCAGCAGCGGCAATCTGCAAAACCGGACTGTCACCCTCAACGTCGATCCCGGTGAAACGGTCACCTGCACCTTCACCAACACGCAGCGTGGTACGGTGATCATCGAAAAGCAGACCTTGCCCGACGGCAGTCCGACCACCTTCACCTTCAGTGGCGCGGTCAATGGGAATATCGGCGACAGCCAACAACTGAGCGCGATCCTGCCGTCAGGGAATTACACGGTCAGCGAAACCGTGCCGGCGGATTGGGATTTGACCGCCATCGTCTGCGACGACGCCAACAGCGGAATCCTTCAGGGCGCCACCGCCTCGATCAATCTTGAAGTGGGCGAGACGGTCACCTGCACCTTCACCAACACGCAACGGGCGACTCTGGTCATCGGGCTGGACGCTCCCGGCTCCGCTCCGACCGCTTTCGACTTCACCACCGTTGGGCTGGCTCCCGCCGCCTTCGCCTTGCAGGATGGGCAAACCCAGCCGTTTACCGGCCTGCTCCCTGGGCAATCCTATGTCGTCGACGATCAGCCGCCACCGCCGGGCTGGGTATTCGACGAGGTGCTCTGCTCCGCGCCGCCACCGGTGTGCGTGCCCGGCAGTGTTACGGTCACTCCCTTGCCCGGCCAGGCCGTGACTGCCACGTTCCGTTTCTTGCGGCTTTCGAGTGGGGCGGAGTCCATTCCGGCGTTCACACCCTGGGGACTGGGTGTGTTGATTGGGGTATTGGGCCTGTTGTTGGCGCGCTTGCGGCGGCGGTGAGTTTCCGTTGGTCCGTGCGCTTGCGGTCACCGAGTCAGATACCGCCATTCTTCGTGTCCGAGCGGCGCGCGGTTCAACTCCTCCCGGCAGGCGCGCCACGCCGGCAAATACTGGTCCATCAACGCCTTGAACCGGGTGTTGTGGTTGCGTTCCAGCAGATGGACGAGTTCGTGGACGGCGACGTACTCCAGGCACCGCGCCGGCTTCTTGGCCAGTTCCAGGTTGAACCAGATGCGCCGGGCGCCGATATTGCAACTGCCCCAGCGGGTCTTCATTTTCTTGATCCCCCATTCGGCCACCGCCACGCCCAGGACGGGTTGCCACTGCGCCAACAGGGCGGGAATCCGCCCGCGCAACTGTTCTCGATACCAATTTTCCAGGACCCGTTGTCGCTGTGCCGTTGTCGTTTCCGGACGCACGAACAGATCGAGAAAGTCCGCGCCACTGCAACGGATGCGGGGCGGTCCGGTGTACGCCAGAACTCGCAATCGATAGCGTTGCCCCAAAAAGTAGTGACTTTCGCCGCTGATCATTTCCCGTGGAGACTGGCGCGACTGATCCGCGAACTTGGCCTGCTGACACTTGATCCAGCCCAGCTTGTCGATCACCGTCAGCCGCGCCGCGTCGTCGCTGACCACCAGCGGCGCCGCCACTCGCACCGTAATCATTCATCTGTCTCCCCCTTAACATATTGACCAGACCGTAAGCGTTCAGGCACCTCCCCCCAGCGGGGGGAGGTTGGGAGGGGGGAAACGGAGTGGCGCCAACGA
>ERZ761607.903-NODE-903-length-42261-cov-5.496328_pt1 | contig 42261 bp, 25 predicted proteins | sample MGYA00511164_ERZ761607 | MGnify/ENA primary metagenome ERZ761607 (study PRJEB28899, sample SAMN02445080) | bioreactor sludge metagenome | biome: EBPR sludge | place: Australia: Brisbane, Thorneside Wastewater Treatment Plant | collected 2011-06-22 ...
TTATGACACGAAGCTTCTTTAAACCCAACTGGTCGCGATTTCGGGGTTCAGGTCAATCTGATTGTAGTGACGCATTTCAGTCACTTGATCGTTGTATCTACTAATATTTCGCTTAACCGTGGCAAGTTTTCGCTGCGTCGCTGCAGGCAATGTCGGCATAAGATTCAAGTTAGCTTCTAAATACGGCATGGTGAGCACCGGAACAAAGGCCCCTGCGGGATTTGTGCTGTTTTGTTGATTCAAAGCCGCTAGGGCGCCCGCAATTCCTGGCGACGCCTTTAACGCTAACAGTGGTTGGATTGTGTCTTGAATGCTGATTACCGACGGATCCGAGGGGTTGTGCTTACCCAATTCAGAGTCCGTAAACTCAGCCAGCTGAAGGTCAAAAGTACCGACTTTAAAGGCTACGGAAACAACGCCGGCAATAAGATGAAAGTGCAAATCCGAGATTTCTACTCGTAACCCCTTTACGAAGTCTTTGGAGTCGTTTCGGCGCGAATACCAATTTGTTAGCAAGCTCGAAAAAAAGCCGATCACTCCACCTACAACTACTCCGACCAATTCATTGCTCACCAGCTGGAATCTACCATATGCGAGCGGTCGGACTCCGGTCTTCGAAGTGACGAGTTTCTAAAGAACCCTGCACCTGGCACGCGACTTGTAGCGGCCGGACCATGACAACATTTCGTACGCTCGAACTCGCCGTGGAATTCTATCGCCAAACTCAGACTCAAAAAGTTCCAACGCATTTGCGAGATCAGCTGGACCGAGCAGCGTCTTCCGTCTCTCTGAATCTGGCCGAGGGGAATGCAAAGTTTTCCTTTAAGGACAAAGCGCGGATTTATCAGATTGCCTATGGATCTCTGCGCGAATCGCAAACGATCTTGCGTTTGGCTGGTCTTCCGGGGGAGGAGATTGATGCGATTTCGAAGCATTTGGCTTCGAGTCTCTACCGGCTGATTGAATCTACTTTGGCTCGGAGCAAAGCGGGTTTGAATTCTTGAATTCGGGTTCGGGACTTGGATTCTAGTGTTCAGGTATTCATGTACGCGAATTTGCGAATGCATGAATTCTAGTATTCGTGAATTCTTGAGTGTTTTTGCCGGTTGGCAAAAATTGGCGTCCCCACGGGGATTCGAACCCCGGTCGCCTCCGTGAAAGGGAGGTGTCCTAGGCCTCTAGACGATGAGGACGCTCTAAAGGCAGGACCGATGTATCCTATATTCCTGGGCCCAAATCTAGCCCCCCGCGCACGAATCTTGAAAAATTTTTCGCCGTTCCGAATTCGCGCTTCCACGCGGGGCTTAAGCCCCTAAGATTTTTTGGGAAATTTTCCGATACGCCCTTGTGGGCCTTTTCTTTCGAATCCTCGGCGTTGGCGTCCTCGCGGCCGCCCTTCTCGAAGCCCAAGCGGGCGAGGCGACCTTCGGCGCCGAGTTCACCTTCACGAACCCGGCCCTGCTCTCGAGTCCCTACGCGCAGGACTACCAAAAGTACCCCGAGAACCTGACGGCCCGTAACGAGATGGCCTCGATCCTCATGCAGCGATGCGCGGACTCCGGCGGCTGCCACGTGGAGGCCATCCAACGCGAAGACGGCATGGTCGATGCCTACCGCGTGATCTACTCCGACGGCTGGTGGTTCCAGATCGCGACGGACCCTTCGGTCGTCGAAGTCCAAACGATGCCCACGACCGCGGAGCGCTTTGCGCAGCTGCGCGCGCGCCTGGAATCCGACATCTTCGGCGTCGCCGCGCAAGCGGGGCTCAAACCCCACGCCACGACGGGCGGCGGCCACATCCACATCGGGGCGGCCTCGGCCTTCGACGGCGACGTGCGGCTCTTCCGCGACTTCATCGTGGATCTCGTGAACAACGCCGAGCTCACGAACGGAATTTTCGGCGGGAACGAAGACAACTCCCCCACGATCGACGCCCTCACGCCCGAACAACAGCGGGCCTTCGAGAAACTCGTCGCCGAAACCGACGCCGGGCGCGTGCCCGACATCCCGACCTTCGCGAAACGCCTCCAGACCGAGGTCTACTACGCCACGCCGGGCGGCAAGCCGCCGGCCGAAAAGTACCAAGCCCTGAACGTCGTACGCCTCGTGAGCGAGCTCTTTGCCGAGGACCAACGCACGCTCGAGCTGCGGGCCATCAATCCGCAGGCAAGCTTCGAAGACTTCTTGCTGCAAACGCGGCTCTTCCAAGCCCGTCTTGACCACCTGAAAGCCTCCGACCAGCGCGTTCCGCTCAAGATCCCCAAGGTCCTCCAGCGCGGCCACAACCGCACGGATCGCTTCCTGCGCTACGTCGCCGAAAGCGGCCTCGATTGGGAACCCTACGCCCGGTGGCTGCCCGGGTCCGAGCGCCCCTACGCCGACCGGATGTGGAAAAAGTTCCTGCGCGAGAACCCGAGCCACGTCCCCCGAGGACTGCCGCCCGTCTTGCCAAGCGCTCCGGCCACGTGCACCGAGATCCTCGGGCAGCTTTTGTAGCCCTCATCCAGGGCCGTCTACGCCGCTTGAAACTGTCCCAAATTTAGCCTTGCGCCGCCCTTGGAAGCTGCTTAGTTTCCACAGACTTATGGCAAAATCCGGCTTCCAGCTCCCGAAGGCTCCCGCAACGCCGTCCAAAGAGACCCTCGAGCGTCTCTTCAAGGTCATCCAAACGCATGCGATGACGATGATCTATCTCGCGAACCATCGCGAGGACGTGCAGAAGGGCGACCCCAAAGTCGGCGGCCATCCCTCGGCCTGCAGCTCGGCGCTGCACTTGCTCTCGACGCTGCACTTGGCCTCGCGCCAGCCGCAAGATTTCATGGCGGTGAAGCCCCACGCCTCGCCCGTCGATCACACGAACCACTACCTCATGCGCCTTTTCGCCGAAGCCGGCGGCGAGCGCATGTCGGACGAGCGCGCGCGCATCGCCATGCGCAACCTGCGCCACTTCTCGCCCAAGGGCGAACCCGTGCTGCAGAGCTACCACTCGGCCTACGACCCGGATCACTGGAACTTCTTGCCGTCCGGCTCGGTCGGCATCCCGCCCGTAAACGCCGCTTACCTCGCGCACGCCTTCCGCATGGCCGCTTCGCACGGACATAACGTGCCGACGGACGCGCACTTCTGGTGCCTCATGGGCGACTCCGAGTACCGCGAAGGCTCGCTCATGGAAGTCCTCCCCGAAGTCGCCGAACGCGGCCTCGGTAACGTCACGTGGATCGTCGACTACAACCGTCAGTCGCTCGACGGCCACCGCATCCTGAACGAAGAAGCCCTGGGCGGCAAAGACAACGATCGCATCGACCGCGTCGCGCACGCCTCGGGTTGGGACACGCTGCAACTTCGCCACGGTCGCTTCCGTCAAAGCGTTTTTGAGGCGAGCGCGCAGGGCGAAGCTCTCCGCAACGTGCTCGAGAACGCCCTGCCCGACTACGAATTCCAGTCGCTGCTCTCGAAGCGCGACCCCAAGACGATCGTCGAGGCCATCGGCCGCTACGACCAAGACGCGGCCAAAGCCCTGCGCGAGCTCCAATCCGACGACCTCGTACGCTTCCTGCGCGACCTCGGCGGCCACGACACGGACGTCATCCTGGACGCCTACGCCTCGGCCCGCAAGGATCCCGACAAGCCCATGCTCATCGTGGCGCACACCGTGAAGGGCTGGGGACTCCGCTGCGAAGCCCAATCGGCCAACCACTCGGCCATGCTCACCGAAGAGGAAGTGCGCGAGCTCCGCGCGAACGTGGGCCTCGAAAGCGCCGACCTCACGAGCTTCGAGCACTTCGCCCCGCAATCCCCCGAAGGTCACTACCTTAAGGCGCGCGGCGAATGGTTCTGGAACGGCATCCAATCCCTCAAGTCGCTCAAGCAAGAGAACCTGGGCAAGCTGCGCGAAGTCTACGAACTGAGCGGCGGCGCCAAGGGCACCCCGGCCGACACGGGCATCAATCTCAAGCTCCTGCCGATCGCGCACACGCAGTGGATGCTCGGCCAGATCACGGCCAAGCTCGTGCGCATTTCCGAGACGCCGCTCAAGGACGCCGAAGTGCAAGAGCCGCGTAAGCCGCTCAGCGAGACCGAGAAGAAGCTGAAGGCCGCCGCCTCGATGCTCGTCACGATGGCACCCGACGTGGGCACCTCGACGAACCTCAATAGCTCGATGGACGGCCGCATCTACGGTCCCGAGTCCGAGGACTTCGAAGAAGAGTACGGCGTGAAGGACGCCAAGTCCCCCGACATCGTGCCGCACGAATCGCCCTTCTCGCGCCACATCCGCTTCGACATCGCCGAAGGCAACGCGATGAGCTGCCTCGGGTCCTACGCCAAGATGGGCGATTACGTGGGCGTGCCCTTCCTGCCCATCATGACGGTCTACGACTTCTTCCTGAAGCGCGCCCTCGACCAACTTTTCTACAACGCCTACTGGGGCGGCAGCTTTATCGCCGTCGGTACCCCGGCCGGCATCACGCTCGCGCCCGAAGGCGCGCAGCACTGCTGGAAGAGCGACATCCAGATCGCGAACCTCGTGACGTGGGAACCGGCTTACTGCTTGGAGCTCGACTGGATCCTGACGGAATCGGCTCGCCGCCACGTGCTCGCCGCGCTCGGCGACAAGGACGCGATCAAGGGTCGCTCGGGCGTGCTCGTCCGCGGCGTCACCCGCGCCCTCGACCAAAAGGAGATGCTCAAGCGTCTTAAGACGGCCGCGCGCTTCCAAGGCAAGTCGGACGAAGAGATCCTCGAGACGACGCGCAAGGACTGTTTGGAGGGCGGCTGGTACGTGGTCGACCACCGCGGCAAGCCGGGCTACCGCCCCTCCGAGAACGTCGTGCATATCTTCTCGATGGGCGCGATGATCACCGAGGCCCTCGCGGCCTCGGACGAGCTCTTGAAGGAAGGCCTCTTCGCGAACGTCATCCAAGTCAGCTCGCCGGATTTGCTCGCGGGTAACTTGGCCGACGAGAACGGCTACCGCCACCTGCGCCAAGGTCTCGGCGTGACGGGCGATCTTTTCTTGCAGCTCAAGGAAAGCACGGCCGCCGCGAAGGCGAACGGCAACGGAGCCGCCGCCTCGTACCCGCCCGCGGTCTTCGGACCCAAGCCTTTTGAGCGCGTGACGGCCGACGCCGCCGGCGCGGCCCGTCTACTCACGCTGGGCGGCCGACGCATTCCGATCGTGAGCGTTCACGACGGCGAGCCCGGCTTGCTCGACAACCTGGGCTCGATCGTGGGCACGCTGCAGACGGCGCTCGCCGTGCGTAAGCATTCGCGCTCGGGTCGCCCCGTGGACATCTACGCTTACCACCACGTGGACGGCGCTTCGGTCGCGAAAGCCTCGCGCGAGGCGCTCGAGCGCAGCGCCTTCACGGGCACGCAGGTCGAGCTGCCGGGCGCCCCGGCGGCGCACCCAACGGAAGCCGGCGCCGCGCACGCTTAGAGCGCGACCGCTTTAGCGACGGGGATAGGCGAGACGCCGATCGCGACGACGGCGCTCGGCCTCGTCGCGTTTTTGTTGCTCTTCGGCGGCCAGCAGGCGCGGACGAACGCGCTTCCATTCCTCGGTCCACCACGACGCCTTCCACGTGCGCTCGGCGAGCTGGGCTTGGCCGCGCGCGTTCGGGTGGAAGCAGTCGATGCTGAGGTCATCGGCCGAGAAACGCGCCTGATAAGTGTCGGGCGCGAAGCGGATGCGATCGCCGAAGTTGCGGCGACGCGACTCGACGATATCGCGCAAGACCTCGTTGTACTCGACGACGCGGCGGGCGACCCGGCGACGGTCTTCGGGGTCCGTCAGGAGCGTGAGCGTGTCACAGAACTTGACGGCCTTCCAGAGCTGCTCGCACTTGACCCCCCAGTAGAGACGGGCGTCGCGCGCGACTTCGCGCAGGATCTCGATGTTAGGGAGCGCGCTCACGACCAGTCGCGAACGCGGGCTGCGCAGCAGAACCTCATCCACGACGCGCGTGACGTTCGCGTAGTAGGTGCGCGGCGAGATCATCTGGTCGACCCGGTCCATGCACACGTCGTTCGCGCCGATCATGAGCGTGACGTAGTCCGGAAAGGCCTGCCCGAGCGTGCGCGCGCTCCAGTCCGTCATGCTGCGAATCTGTTTGGCGACCATGTCGCCGCTCTCCGCCCCAGAGATCGCGGCGTTCATCGTGGGCAGCGCGCCGCGGTCGAGCCCGTGCAGCTTGGCCAAACGGAAACCGTGGCTCTCGACGCGACGATGCTTGTCGAAGCCCGCGGCCCAGCTGAGCTTGCGGGCCTCGACGTTGTCGAAGTTACGCGTGATCCCGAAGGCGAGCGCGCGCAGAGCGACGAGAAGCTCGGTCCAGGGGAGCACGAAGTCTTGGCGCCGGAACATCGCGAGCGCGCCAGCCGTCATGCTGTCGCCGAAGGCCCCGATCGACGCGGGAAGCGTTACCCGGGCTTTCGGGTCGGAGTGTTCGGCGAGCGCCCGTGCTTCGACCGAAAGCCCGGCTAACGCGAGCACGATGGCGAGGCGGGATTTCGCGGTAAAACGCAAAAGCATTCTGGATCCAGGATCTCGTCTCGACCCGCGCCCGCGAAGCCCGCGCGACGTCAAAAAATCGATACGTTACTCGGCCCCGTGCGGCGTGGGCCAACGATCCGCTTCGTCCTCGGAGAGCAGCCGAAAGCCCGCCGCACTCGCCGTTCCGACGCAACGAAAAGTCCGCAGCAGCGCGCTGGGAGCCTTCTCGCGACAGTAGTGCACGGTGTTTCGCTCCGCGAATCGCTCCGACTTGAGATGATCGAACTGTTTGGAGCCGTTCACCTTAGCGATCCACGCCTTGCAATAACCCGCGCTCTCCCCACATTCCGGGAGTCGCAGCTTCGACCAACCCACGACTTCGCCTTGGCCCGACGCCTGGCACTGAAAGACCCCGCACGCCGCCGGTTTGGACAGACGGCAAGCGAAGCTTTCTTCCCCCGTGGCGCAAAGCTCCGCCCCCGTGGCCCGCCGATCCTCGCACGTGGGCATCTGCCAAGAGACCGCGGTCACGTCGACCGGATCGGAGCCACCCGGCGCTTTCTCGCGCAGGGCCCGCTGTTCGCCATTACGGATCTCGCAAAGCCCCATCAGTTGCCCCGCCGAGAGACCGGGATTCTCCCACCACGGAAGATAGGGCGAGCCGTCGAGTAAATCCTTCGCCGGTACGGTCAGGATATCGATGTTGGTCGGAAGCTTGCCCGCGCCGTCGCAAACCGGATTTCTCTCTTCGAGCGCGAGGCAAAGCGCGTCGCGGGACTCACGCGGGGGTACCCAGGGATCCGTCGTCACCGTCCCCGACACCGACGCCGTCCAGCACTGTTTCGCCGATGGGCGTTTGCGAATCTGCGGGTCGACCATGCAGTACAGAGCCCGACCGTCTCCGAGCGGCTGACGAATGACGTTCATCGCGTGGCCGTAGGGCGACGTCACTTTGCCGGCCCGCCGCCGAACCACGAGCCCGGCGCAGTCCTGGCTGCCGTAGCTTTCGCAGAGACTCAACGAGTGGTGATAGCAATGGTAGCCCGTGCAGTACCCCGGTTGCGGGGACTTGGGCATGAAGCGATTCGAGATCAGGTCGAGCGCATCCGCTTTTTTAAGCACGGCGGCGTCGGCGCCTGCGGCGCCCAAAAGCGCCGCCCACGCGATGAAATGGAGAGTATGCGCCACCGATCGCGCCCTCAGGGCGTTTCGTAGGTCTTCGCGTTGAGCGTCTCACGGTACGGGATCACGCGCACGCCGAAATCCGGAAACGCCTTGCGCACCATCGGCTCGAGCTCCTTGGCTTCGCCGACGACCGTCGCGACGATGGCACCCTTACGCCAAACGCGGCGGAGGCTCTCGATGACCTCGTCGCGACCGATGGGGCGATCACCGTCGAGCTGGGCGCGGTAGGCCTTGAGCCCCATCGTGCCCGTCGCGACGGCCACGCGCTCGGCCTGGCGGCCGGCCGGGGTGCTCGTGTCGAGGGCGCGGCCGTACACGAAGCTCTTCCACTGGCGAGCCCAGATGTCGGGCGGCAGTTGGCGCAGGATCTCGCCCGAGACGTAGGCGTCGTTCAGCAGCTTGGCCACGAGATCGAGCGCGACGGCGGACTTCTCGCGCACGGGGTTCGTGATGACGCCGAGACCGGGATAGCCCAGGTAGAAGCGCGGCGCGCTCTGCACGGCGTAAGCGAGGCCGCGTTGGTTGCGAATCTCGTCGCCGAAGACCGAGCCCAAGCCGCTGTCGATGAGCACGTGGTTGCCGAACTGGAAGGCGATCTCGTCGTCGGCGTCGAGACGTTCGTTGGGCACGCCCACCACCGACAAGTAGGACTGGGCGCGGCCGGGTTTGTCCACGATGACGAAGGTCTTCTCGGCCTTGTGGCCCTTGGCGGAGTTCTCGCGGGCCTCGAGGCGCGAAGGTTCGCGTTTGACCTCGATGGCGCCTTGCTTCGCGAAAACCGCCGAGAGTAGAGCGCGCACGGCGGGCTCGGCTTCGGCCGGCGCGACGACGGCCGCGAAGACGTCGCGCGCGTTCACGTAGTCGCGATCCCACACCGCCGGCAGGCTCGAGAGCTTGAGCCCCCGCAGGACGTCGAGGGTCAACGGCGTGCCCGAAAAATAACGCTTGTTCATGAGACGGCGGATCGTCGTGAGGCCGAGCGACCCGTCCGAATCGAGACCCGACTTGAGCGCGGATTCGAGCTTGAGTTTGGCCAGCCCGAAGGATTCCTCGGTAAAGCGCGGGCTCGCCCACTGCTCCGCGAGCGTCGCGCCGAGCTCCCCGTAGGAGCGGTTTTTCTCGAAGGGGAAGTTCAGCGTCCAGTACGAGTACTGGTTCGAAACGGTGAAGCTCGCCGAGGCCCCCGACATCGAGAGACGATCCAGGAAGGCCTGGCGGTCGAGGCTACGCGATCCCGAGTCCAGGATATCGGCGAAGAGATTCGCGATCCCCGCGTCCTTCGCGTCGCGGACCTCGAAGCCCGTGGGGACGACGACCTGGATCTGCACGAGCGGAACGGGATCGGCCTCGTAATCAAAACGAATCGTGGCGGAAGCCACGAGCGGGAACAACGAGAGACCGACGAGGCCTCCGCGAAGAATCGAGTTTCTCATCGGCGAGCTCCTTTGGATTTCGTGGTCGGGGCGGCGACCTTGGGCGCGCGGCCGAAGGGCGTGGGCACGTCGCCCGGCACGACCGCGATCTGCACCTTCACGGCGGCGACCCAGGCGTTCCAAGCCGCGCGGACTTCGGGCAGCGTGACGGCCTTGATGGCCTCGAGCGACTTGAAGTCCCAGGCCGGATCTTCCGTCGTCGCGAGCGCGCGGCCGAGGTCCGAAGCAAGGCTCATCGGGTCGCGCAGGCCTTCGTACTGCGAAGCGAGGTAGTAAAGCTTGATCCGCTCAAGGCGCTCGGCCGTGAGCCACGGCAGGAAGCCGCGCTTGGCGTCTTCGTAAGCGGCTTCGAGCTTGGCGAGGGGCACACCGGGGTTACCTTGCATGTAGATGCCCTGCAGATGGGGATCCATCGACGGCGAAGCGTCGGCGCCCACGACCTTGGCGAGACCCGTATCGACGAGCCGGCCCACGAGGTAACCGAGCTTCGATTCGCCGAAGAGCACCATCGAGAGCGAGCGGGCCGCGGCGTCGCGCGAAGCGTAGGTCGGGCCTTCGGCCATGTCGCCGAAGAGCACGCTTTCCGTCTTCATCGTGATGACGCGTCGTTTGGCCTTCTTGCGCGGCGGCTCGGCCGGGATCTTAGGTTCCTGGAAGGCCACGGGCTCGAAGGCGCCGAAGTTCTTCTCCACGAGCGCGAGCGCCGTGCGCAACTCGACGTCGCCCACGATCACGAGCGAGGCGCGGTTCGGGGCGTAGTAGCGCTTGTAGAAATCGAGCGCGTCCTGGAAGCTCGTCGCCTCGAGGTCCTCTTGCCATCCGATCGGCGAAGTTTTGTAGGGGTGCACGTCGAAGGCGAGCTGGTTGAGCTCCCAGAAGCCGCGGCCCATGGGCGAATCCTCGGTGCGCATCTTGCGCTCCGAGACGACCGCGCCGCGCTCGGTGTTGAAACCTTCCGGCGTGATGAGCAGTTTGCGCATGCGCTCGGCCTCGAAGCGAAGCGCTTCGGGAAAGACGTCCGTCGTGACGAGCTCGTGGTAGAGCGTGAGGTCGTCGCTCGTGTAGGCGTTGAAGCGGTCGCCCCAGCCCGAAAGCGTCTTGAAGGGCTCGGGGAAGCTCTCGGTCCCGCGGAACATCATGTGCTCGAAAAGGTGCGCGAGCCCCGTGCGGCCGGGGCGCTCGAAGCGCGAGCCGACGCGGTAAGCGACCACCGTGGCGACGACCCCCGTGCCCGGCTTGGGCACGAAGAGGACGTCGAGACCGGACTTGCGGTGACGGAAGCGCGAGAGCTTGAGGCCCGGGAAGGGCTCCGTCGTCGCGCGGGCCTCGAAGGCGGTCTCGACGCGAAAATCCGCCGGCACTTCGTCGCGCAAAGACGTCTTGGGAGCCGCGCTCGAGCAAGCCGCGAGAAACGCGAGGCCGGCCCCGCGAAGAAGGCCGCCGCGCTCCCGCGCCCAGGTGAACCCTTTCGTGATCTTCATGGCGTAGGAGTCTAACAGGCCCCCGCGAAAAGGCGAGCTAGCCGCCGCTCGTATGTCCTTAGGACACGCAGCAGAGCCTCGAATGCAAGGCTCGAAGGAGCGAAATGTACGGTTTTGTACATGAGTCGACTGAGTACGCCGCAGACGAGACTCTGCTGCGTGTCCTAGCCGCCGAAGAGGCGCTCGCGGCGGAAGAAGGCCTCGACGCCCGGCGCGAGATCCGCCGCCGTCGCCCCGCCCCACCCTTCGCGGCGCAGCTCGCTCGACGAGAGCGGCGGCAGCTGGCCGCCCATGATGCGATAGCTCGTGAGGCCGCGCCACGCCGCGGGCAGGCTCCCGAGACCGTCGCCATGCCCGACGCGGGGAAAGATCCACAGGCCTTCGAGCAGGCCGAGCAAACGCTCGGGTTCGCGCCAGCGCGGCAACTGCGGGACGAGGTCGCCCCCGCCGCACATCACGAAGCGGTCGCCCGGGTAAGCGGCGCGCAAGCGCGCGACGCCGTCGACGGTGTAGCTGGGTCCGGTCGACTCGATCTCGAAACTCTCGAGACTGAGCTTGGGCAGGAGCTCCGGCGGAAGCTCGGCGATCCAGGCCTCGAGGGTTCCCCGCAAAACGCGGGGGTCGGCGAGACGCGCCGAAACGGCGTCGGGAGCCTTGAGCGGGTTCGCGCCCGTCGGTACGAGATGCACGTGATCGGCCCAGGAATCCTTCAGGAGGGCCAGAAGAATTTCATGGTGGGCGCGGTGCGGGGGACGGAAGGATCCGCCGAAGAACACGCGGCGGATCGGAGCGCGCGAAGACGTCACGCCTACTCGCGCAGCTCGACCACGGTGGCCTGGCCGCCGCGATCGGATTCCTCGAACTCGAAGTCCGACTCGTCGTCCTCGAAGCCTTCGCCCTCGTCGTCGGCGCCTTCCTCGAAGGCCAACCCTTCGGCGTCCATCTCGTAGAGCTCGTCGTCTTCGTCGACCGGCTTGGTACGGCCGCCCAGAAGACGAGCGTCACCCAACACGAGCGAGGGGTTCACGCGGTTTTCGAAAGCGCGGGGACCGAGCTCGATGAGCTTGTCTTCGACCGCGGCGCGGAGCTCGTCGAGACCTTCGCCCGTGACGGCCGAAATGAAGAAGGGCTTCTCGGGGAGTCCCGCCGCGCGCAGTTTTTCGACGAGTTCGTCGAAGCCACGCGACTCGAGATCTTCCGCGGAGAGACTGTCGGACTTGTTGAGCGCGAGGACGATGGGCTTGTGCGCGAGCTCGGGCGAGAAGGCGGTCATCTCGTTCATGAGCACGTCAAACTCGGCGTCGAGCGTGCGGCCCGTGAAGGGGTCGAGGTCGAGCAAGAGGATGATCACGCGAGTGCGTTCGGCGTGCTTGAGAAAGCGGATGCCGAGCCCGCGGCCCTCGGCGGCGCCTTCAATGACGCCCGGGATGTCGGCGAGCACGAAGTCCGTCGCCTTGCCGCGCACGACGCCGAGGTTCGGCACGAGCGTCGTGAAGGGATAGTTCGCGATCTTCGGGCGCGCGGCGCTCCAACGCGAGATAAGCGTGCTCTTGCCCGCGTTGGGGAAGCCCACGAGCGCGACGTCGGCGAGCAGCTTGAGCTCGAGGCGCAGCTTCTTCGCGACGCCGGGCTCGCCGGGTTGGGCAAAATCGGGCGCCTGGCGAGCCGCCGTGGCGAAGTTCATGTTACCGAGGCCGCCGCGACCGCCGCGCAAGAGCAGGATGCGCTTCTTCGGCTCGACGAGATCGGCCAGGAACTGCCCCGTCGCGGAGTCGTAGACAGCCGTGCCGACGGGCACGCGCAGGACGAGGTCTTCGCCCGCGCCGCCGTTGCAATCGTTGTTGCTGCCCGGGATGCCGTTCTTCGCTTCGTACTTGGGCTGGAACTTGAAATCGAGGAGGCTCTGCAGATCGTGCGTCGCCTCGAAGAAAACGCCGCCGCCCGTGCCGCCGTCGCCACCTGAGGGCCCCATCTTCGGCATGCACTTCTGTCGCATGAAGGCGACGGCGCCGGCGCCGCCGTTTCCGGACCGAACCTCGATACTGGCTTCGTCGATAAACTTCATAGAAATGCTCCGGATAAAAACTAGCGCCTTGGGCCTTGCGAGTCGCCCGGAATTCCTACATGCAACGGCGCGTCAAGAAAAGGGAATTCGGGTCTAAGCCCCGGGAGAAAATGAAAAAGCGGCTTGGACGAAATGTCCAAACCGCTTCGAATTCGAATCTAGAAAGGGACTAGGCTTGGGGCTGAACGGCGATCGTCGTTCCGCGGGCCGTCGTCTTGAACTCGACCGTGCCGTCCGCCAAAGCGTAGAGCGTGTGGTCGCGGCCGCAGCCGACGTTCTTGCCGGGGTGGAACTTCGTTCCGCGTTGGCGAACGATGATGCCGCCCGAACGGATGGCTTCGCCGCCGAAGACCTTCACGCCAAGCATCTTGGGGTTGGAATCGCGGCCGTTCTTCGTGCTACCGCCAGCTTTTTTTGATGCCATTTCGATCTACTCCCTGAAAAGCGTCTTAGACGGTGATGTCTTTGACGATCAAACGCGTCAGCGGCTGGCGATGACCGAGGGTCTTCTGCGAGCTTTGGCGACGACGGTGGTGACGGATGAGGATTTTCTTGCCGAGCGTTTGCTGGAGAACTTCGAAGTTCACCTTGGCGCCCGAGACGACCGGCTTGCCGATCTCGAATTGGCCGGGGCCCTTGGCCACGAAGAGGACTTCTTCGGCCGTGTAGGTCGAGCCGACTTCGAGCTCGAGCTTTTCGACGAGAAGCATTTCGCCCTTGGCGATGCGATACTGCTTACCGCCCGTGCGGATGACCGCGTAGGGGAAAGCAAGCGCCGCAGCTTCCTTTGCGGCCGGCTTTTTAACAGCCGTTTTCTTCGTTTTCGTCGTAGCTTCTGCAGCCTTGTCAGCCATGATCCGTGGACCTCCGGAAATAATTCGTAGGCCCTGGGGTTTCTCAGCTTGAGCAGGCTTTGTCAACGACGAAGGAAAGCTCTTCGCGAGCTTCTTTCGAGACTAATTCAGAGGAAAGCGACGGGGGGCGACGGTGCCGCCACAGTCCCCGCAGGCGCCCTTTTCGACGACCGACATCGTCGACCAGTCCGTGTGACTTTCAAACGCGATTTGACCGCCGCAGCAAGCGCAGGCGTGGAAATCCTGGGCGAGGCGCTGGGCACGACGCTCGGGCACGGCCGCGTTCAAACGGGCTTCGCGCTCGGGGGTCATCGGAAATTTTGCTTTAAATTCAGAGACTTTCATAGAAACTCCGTTTCCTGTTGCGACCCCACTCCGAGGGTCACCCTTCTTTGCGGCGGAAACGGCCGGGAACTTGAGGAAGGACGACGTCAGAAAATCGATCGGGGACTCCCCCCGGGGCTCGCAAGCCCCCGGGAGAATCCCCGATGCGGAAAGGTCGACGACGTACCCGCTCCCGCGGGGACTAGCGCAGGGTCAGGCGGAACTCGGCTTCGCAGCCGTTCGCCGTCCAGAACTGCGTCGGGTTGGCCGGGTCGAAGCCGTAGTCGATGTTCGCGCGGCACTTGCCGGTCGGGCTCGCCGACGACATGCGGACCGTGCGGACGACGCTCAAGCGCAGCAGCGTGCGACCGCGCGTCTGGTTGAAGCCGTTCAGCGACCAGCGGTAGACGCCGAGGTTACGCGACTCACCCACGATGAGGAGCGCTTCGCTCGGGGCCGGGAGCGGAACCGGCGTCACGACGACGGGCGGTTGCGGCTGGCCGTTCGCGATGGCCGAACCGATGAGGCCGATGCCGATACCGATGAGCGCGTCTTCGCGACGGTCACGGTCGGAGCGGCGATCGCGGTCATGGTCGCGGTCGCGGTGATCGCGGTCGTCGCGACGCGGGCCGGGGCCGGGACCCGGGCCGTGCACCGGACGGCCGCGGTAACGGCCGCGCTGCTCACCCCAGACGAAGCGGAAATCGTCATGGTCGTCGCCGTCGCGCCAGACCGGACGACGACGGTAGTCGTCGTCGTAGTCGCGGCCGAAGGTGCTCACGGCGGCTTGGCTCACGGGAACCGACATGATCGAGCCGTAGCTCGCGCGGTAAGACACCGTGCCGTTGAAGACGTTGACGCCGAGGATCTTGCCGCGCGTGTTGTTGCGCGTATCGATCAAGTCGTCGCCCACGCAGTAGCCCGTCACGCAGCCGTAACCGAGCGCGGCTTCGCGACGGTTGACCGACATGATCGAGCCGTAGCTCGCGCGGAACGAGTAGCTTCCGTTCGAGGGGTTCAGCGCGATGATCGTGCCCAGCGTGTTGCTGCGCTGGTCGACGAGCGTGTCGTCGACGCAGGCGACGCCGAGGCAGCGGCTGCGGCCGCTCTTGGCGCCGACGGCGAACTGTCCGGCGGGAACCGTCATGATCGAGCCGTAGCTCGCGCGGAACGAGACGCTGCCGTTCGTGGGGTTGAGCGCGAGGACGGTGCCCAGCGTGTTGCTGCGCTGGTCGACGACGGTGTCGCCCGTGCACGCCGAATCGAAGCAGCGGTTACGGCCGTCGGAAACGCCGATGGCGTAGGATCCCGAGGGAACCGTGATGATCGAGCCGTAGCTCGCCTGCATCGAGACGTCGCCGGTATGGAGGTTCACGCCGAGCACGCGGCCCGCCGTATTGCTGCGCTGGTCGACGACGTCGTCGTTCGAACAGACGCGGACGCCGCGCACGTTGGCACAGGCCAACGCGCCGACCTGGCCGAACGCGGCCACGGCGAAGACCGAGCCCAAAGAGATACGAGACTTCAGCATAGAGACTTCTCCCACTCACCACTGCTTGAGCAACCCACCACGGAAAGCTCGTCCAAAGGGGCAAAGAGCAAAGGAGATGCCGATGGCGACCCGACCCGAATTCGTGGCGTTAGCCCCCGTCCGCCTGTCCAAGCCTTAGACGGGCGGGCGCGCTAGAGGGCCGAATTTCAAGCGGAACGTTCCGCGACGGCGGCCCGGGCCCAAAAAACACCGGGGCCCTCCCCGGAAGCTCGCAAGCTTCGGAGGAGGGCCCCGATCAGTAGACGTACCGAGAGAGGTCGGCGGAGCTAGCGACGACCCGGAGGGCCGCCGCGACCGTCGCGACGGTCGTCACGGCGGTCATCGCCACGGCCGGGACCCGGACGACGGTCGTCGTCGCGGCCCGGACCGGGGCGGCGGTCATCGCCACGACCGGGGCCCGGACGACGGTCATCGTCGCGACGATCGTCGTGACGAGGCGGCAGGGGCCGAGGGCCGGGGCCGGGCCCGTGGCCGGGATGGCCGCGGTAACGATGGCGCGAGTTGCCCCAGACGAAACGGAAGTCGTCGTGCACGTCGCCGTCACGCCAGATGGGGCGCATCCGGTAGTAGCTTTCGTACACGGTCGAACCGAAGAGGATCGCCACGCTCTGCGAAGGCACGCTCGAGACGAAGCCGTACGCGGTCTGAATCGAAAGCATGCCGTCGAACACGTTCACCGCGATCACGCGGCCGCGCTGGTTCGTGCGGGTATCGATGACTTCGTCCCCGGCGCAAGCGCCGTTCACGCAACCGTAGGCGAGACCCGTGCTACGACGAGGAGAGGTCGCCACGAAGCCGTAGGCATCCTGCGACGAGATCGCGCCCGTGAAGGGGTTCATCGCGATCGCCTTGCCCACCCGGTTGCTGCGCTGGTCGACGACGGTGTCGCCCGTGCAAACGACGCCCAGACAGCGCGTGGCGCCGCGCGAAGCGCCGACCCCGAGATCGCGGAGGTTCGTCGTGCTGACGAACCCGTAGGCGCTCTGATGGCTGATGTCCGCGGTGTAGGGATTCACGCCGATGACGCTACCCACGGCGTTCGTGCGCTGATCGACGACGGTGTCGCCGGAACAGATCTGAACGCCCTGAAGGACGGGACAGGCCATCGCGCCCATCGGGGCGAACGCGAGCGCGGCCAAGGAGAGACGGGATTTCTTCATTCGATTTCTCCACCGTTTAAAGACCGCGCAACCGCGCGCGAAAACGCGACGGGCCACGATCATTCCGAGCTTGCCCGAGAGCAAGAAGACGACCACGGCGCGCGGCCACGCGGAATCCCGAGCTTAGGCGCGCGGACGCGCCCAAGGATTCGACGGAGCGGGAACAAAAAAGAGCCCGAGGAAAATCCCGGCCTACTGGAACATCTTCACGATGCTCGAGAAGTCGAGGCGCCCGTTCCCCGCCGTGGAGTGCATGCGGTAAAGGCTGCGCGCGAGCGTTCCGAGCGGCGTCGAAGCGCCCGAGGCCAGCGCGGCTTCCATCGCGAGCCCCAAATCCTTCGCCATGAGGTCCACGCCGAAGCCGCCGGCGTAGTCGCGGGAGGCGGGCACGTTGGGCTGCACGCCCGGCCACGGGTTGTACTTCTCGAGGCTCCAGTTGTTGCCCGAGCTCTTGCCCATGATCTCGGAGAGCTTGGCGGGATCCATGCCGCACTTCACGCCGAGCGCGAGGGCCTCGGCCGTGCCGACCATGTGGATGGCGAGCAGCATGTTGTTGCAGGCCTTGGCGACCTGGCCCATGCCGGCGGCGCCCGCGTGGAAGATGTTCTTGCCCATCGCGGAGAGAACGGGACGGGCGAGCTCGAGCGCGGCCTCGTCGCCGCCCACCATGAACGTCAGCGTGGCGCCGACCGCGCCGGCCGTGCCGCCCGAGACGGGCGCGTCGATCATGGTGAAGCCCCGCACGGCGGCGGCCTTCGAGACCTTGGCGGCCGCTTCGGACGCGATCGTGCTGCAATCGATGAGGAGCGTGCCGGCGCGCGCCGACTCGAGCAGACGGCCTTTGCCCAGGTAGACGTCTTCGACGTGCGGACTCGAGGGGAGCATCGTGAGGACGGCGTCGACGCCCGCCACGACTTCGGCGACCGAGGCGGCCGGGGTCGCGCCGGCGGAAGCGAGGGCCTTCACGCTCGCTTCCACGACGTCGAAGACCGAGACCTTGAAGCCGGCCTTGAGAAGATTCTCGGCCATGGGACGCCCCATGTTGCCGAGGCCGATGAAGGCGACGCTCTTAATACCGTTCGATGCGTTCATACTTTCCTTTCCCGCCGCGCGATCACGCGATCAGCGGAAGTAGCTTTCCACTTGTTCGGCCGTCACGTCTTCGAAGCGCGCCGGCGACCATTTGGGTTGAAGATCCTTGTCGATGAGGAGGGCCCGTATGCCCTCCTTGAAGTCGTTCGCGGCCGCGCAGCGGCGCGAGAGCAAACGGTCCATCTGGAAGCACGCGTCGAGGGGGAGGCCCCGCGCGCGACGCCATTGCTCGAGGATGACGTGCGCCGAGGTCGGCGATCCCTTGAGCAAGGAATCGAAGGCCACCTTGAGCCACTTGTCGTCGCCCGCGTAGGCCCGCGCACGCGCGACCATTTCGTTCACGCTCGATCCCGCGGTGAAAGCGTCGATCTCGGACAGGCGCTTGACGAGTTCGCTTTCGCCGGGCGCGAAGGCCTTCGTCGCGGACAAGCGCGCGAGCGCCTCGCCCACGAGCAGCTCGTTCAACTCACCCGATTCCGTGTAGCGAAGCGAAGCGAGCGCGGCCAAAGCATCGTCTTTGGCCGCCGAAGGCAGGCCCACGTCGGCGAGACCGAGCGCGAGCGCGTCGGCCGCGTTGAGACGCACGCCCGTGAGACCGAGGAAGAGTCCGACCCGACCGGGCAGCTTCGTCAGCACGTAGGAAGTGCCGACGTCCGGGTAGAGGCCGATCGTGATCTCGGGCATGGCGAGCTTCGTCGTCTCGGTCACCACGCGGTGCGAGGCGCCGATGAAGAGCCCGATGCCACCGCCCATGACGATGCCGCCGCCCCAGACGACGATCGGCTTGGGATAGGCGTGGATCGTGTGGTCGAGGCGATACTCGGCGTCGAAGAAGCTTTCGGCATCCTTCATGAGGCCGGGCGTCGTCATCGCGCGGTAGAGCTGGCGGATGTCGCCGCCCGCGCAGAAGGCCTTCGGGCCCGCGCCGTCCAGGAACACGGCCTTCACCTGGGCGTCGTAACGCCAGGCCTCGAGCTGCGCTTGCAGCGCGGGGATCATCGCGGCGCTCAGCGAATTGAGCGAGGCTTCCGCGTTCAGGGTGAGGCGACCGAGCTTGCCGTCGCCCGCGAGCGGGATTTCTTGGACGAGAACGACGTCCGTCATGGCTTCGCCCATTAGGCGTTTTTCCAGGCGGGTTTGCGCTTCTCGAGGAAGGCCACGACGCCTTCCTTCTGGTCGGCGCGATCGAAGAGATCCACGAAGAGCTCGCGCTCGAGCGCCCAGGCCGAGCCCATCGGACGCGTGCGGGCGGCTTGGATGAGTTTCTTGCAGGCCGCGAGCGAGCTCGGGCTTTGGTTCTCGATGCGCGCCGCGAGCTCGAGGGCCTTCGCGAGACCCTGGCCCGTTTCGGCGACTTCCTCGACGAGGCCGATGCGAAGGGCCGTGTCGGCCGAGACGCGCTCGCCCGCGAGGATCATGCGCTTGGCCCAGCCTTCGCCGACGAGCCACGCGAGGGTCTGCGTGCCGCCCGCGCACGGAAGCAGGCCCACGGCCGCCTCGGGCAGCGCGAGCTGGGATTGTTTTTCGGCGACGCGAAGGTCGCAGGCCAAGGCGCACTCGAGGCCGCCGCCCATCGCGTAGCCGTTCAGCGCCGCGATCGTGACGAGGCGCGTGTTGGACAAACGCTCGAAGGCCTCGCCGAAGAGGCGCGCCATGGAACGCGCCATCGCGCGGTCGCCGTCCTTGAAGAGCTTGAGGTCCGCGCCGGCCGAGAAGAACTTGGCGCCTTCGCCCGTGAGCACGAGCGTCCAAACGTTCGCGTCGGCCTCGAGACGATCGAGGAGAGCGGGAAGCGCCCCGAGGGATTCCGTGTCCCAGGTATTGGCCGGCGCGTTCGCGATCGTGAGCACGGCCGTGTGGTTGCGAATCTCGAGTTTCAGTTTGGGGGTTCCGCTTTCCATCGCTCCGTTCTCCCGAAGGCCGGGAGCCGAGTCAAAGTCCCCCGCGACCCTTTACGCCCCGCATCGCGACTCTCACCTTTGCCGCCCCGACTTCCGATACAAACCCATGAAGTTTTACGCCGCCGCCCCCCTCTTCGCCCTGCTCGTCACGACTTCGGCGCGCGCCGAAAATCCCGTCTCTCCGCTGACGCCCTCGGGGGTGCGCGCCGGCGACGTCGCGCAAGCTTGCCGGGAAGCTCGTCTCAAGCGCTTCTCGATGCGACGGGAAAACGAAAGCACGGGCGCCGACCTTTGCCTCAGCGCGAGGGCGGATGTCCTGCAAAGCGTCCGTCAGCTTGGGCTTTGGCACCGCGAGCTCGCAACGCTGCTGGGCATCGAGCTGGACGACCTCTTTCCTCGCGGGATCGAGCTCCAGATCCAAGCGAGCCCGGGCGGAGTCTTCACCTCCTACGCGACTGACCTGGGTCCCCTGCAGGCGAACCGCACGCCCCTCGTCGTGATGGGCGCATTTCCCGATTGGACCCCGGCCCAAGGCCTCAATCGCGCCGTCTACACGCACGAGCTCGGGCACGTCATCTTCCTCGCGGTGAACCCCAAGCTTCCCCCGCTCTTCCAGCAACTCAAGGACATCGAGCTTCTTTGGGAGGGGATCTCGGATCTCGTCGCGTACGAGTCCGCCGGCGCCGCGCTGAGCACCTCGCTCGAGCTGCCGGGCTGCGCGGGCAAAGTGCGCGAGATCCTCGAGATCCAGAGCTTCGCCTACCCGGCCGAGTACTTCCGCAAGCGCTTTACCTCGCGACGGCTGCGCGCCTGCTGCGACTACCTGGGAAGCCGCGTCCTGCACACCCCGGAGTCCCGCGGCGTTTGCCAACAGGTGCAACGCGGCTCTCCCTTGCCGCCCCTGGACCGGCGCCCCTTCACGCCCGAGCTCTACGCCCAGGAACCCGAAGCCTACGATCTGCATCAGCTCGGTCTCCCGCTGAACGCCTTCTTCCGGGCACTCGCCAAGGAAAGCAAGCGCCCCGTGGCCCGCGCGTGGCTCGGCGCACTGCGGACGGGGCGCCTGGACCCGCGCACGCGACGGACCTTCGCATGCCGCATCCCCAAACTCGAAGCGTCGGTCAAAGCCCGCCACGTCGAGCTTTCGAGTCTGCAGGGATTCCTGAGCCTGCTGCGCGACGAGCTCACGGCGACGGAACGCGCGGCCTTCGACCGCCTCGAACGCAAACACGAACTCGACAAGGGCTACCGCCTCTCGAACCTCATCCTGACGGCGCGGGCCAGCCAAGGGTTGCGCAACCGCCTGCTCGCCGAGGAATTCCCGGAGGGCGCACGGGGCGCGTCGAAGCGCCGGGCCGCGATCGCTTCGGGCTGCTTCGTCGGCACGGTCGACCCGGCCGGCTGGCAAAGCGAGAAGGAAGGCTGCGCCCTGGAATGCCAAGAGCTTCCGGGCACTTAAGGCGCCGCCCCGAGGGACTCAAGTTTTTGACGGAATGTCCGATGCGTCCTTCATGATGCGTCGACTTATTCCAGCTTTCATCGCTTTCCCCTTCGCCCTGCAACTCTTCGGTTGCGCGACGACCTCCTACGATCGCATGCCGAAATGGGATCCGGACGCGGAGTCCGCTCTCAAGCAACTTGCCGTGTGGGAGACCGAAGGTAACGCCGTCGCGACCCGCTCCTCGCAAGCCATCCAGATCGAGCACTTCGAAATCCCGCTTCGCCTGCTCGAGAAGGATTTCTCGAAGCGCGTCGATCCCGAGACCTTCAATTCCATCGTGTTCAAACGCGACGGCGAGGAATTCGTCCGCTGGATCATCAACCCCGAAGACACGAAGTGGCACCTCGAAGTCGCCAAGTGGCTCGAGTCGAAGGGCGTTTCCTCGCGCCGCCACAAGCACTTCCGCGCCTACATGACGGCTTCGCGCAGCTACCTCATCGAGGACCCGACGACGGGCGCGTCCTTCAGCGCGAAGGTCTCGACGAACGTCACGGGCGGAAACTGGAAAGACAAGAAGCTCGACCTGGGCGACTCGCGCGAAGTGCGCCTCATGTCGGAGTACATCGAAGACGTCGCGGACCGCGTGCACTTCCGCCGTTTGCGCTTTCTCCCGGAGCCCATGCTCATGGGCATCGAAGACATCGACCAAGCCATGCTCGTGCGTAGCCTCGAACCGATGAAAAACGGCGAGACGCTGCTGCTCCCGCTCTTCTCGGCGCTGCACGAGAACGTGGGCCGCGAGATCGCGCTCCGCAACGGCTCGCACGACCCGGCCGCCTTCTGGGAGAAGAACCTGGCGATTCCGCTCGCCGAGGCCTACGCCGAGCTCGCCGCGCACTTCGGCTTCACCTACGACTCGCCCCACGGCCAGAACTTCATGATCGAGCTCGATCGGAACTACCGTCCGACGGGTCGCATGTACTTCAAGGATTTCGCGGACGCCTACCTGACGCGCCCGCACTTCCAGGCGACTGGCGCGACGCAGGTTCTCGACGGCTTCTACCAGAACAACGTCACGAACGAGCTGCGCGTGGCCATCGGCCTCCTGCACGGAAACAAGCCGCCCTCGTGGATCGACGTCCAGCGTTACCACCAGATGAACGTGAGCTTCTACAAGAGCTTCGAGCGCGTCTTCTCGAAGATCACCGGCATCCCGGCCGAGGAACTCACGGACGTCTACTACGGCGGCAGCAACTTCTCGACGAGCACCGACTTCGGCTACTACAACAAGTCGTACTCGACGAAGTCGGAGTCGTGGAAGAACTTCCTCGCCAAGGCGCCCTGCGCGCAAGGCAAGGCTCCGCGCCACAAATGCTTGCAGGAGATGGCTTCGAAGCTGCGCATCCACCCCGACCACTTGCCGGATCCGATGGCGTGCGAAGCCATCCTGCAGAACATCCTCGTTCGCAACGTGCCGGGCACCTAAGCCCGCTCAGGCCGGAACTTAACGGATCGGATCGAGACCGCCGTCCTCGAGGAGCTTGCGCGAGACGATGACCCGCATGATCTCGTTCGTGCCCTCGAGGATCTGGTGCACGCGGGCGTCGCGCATGTGGCGCTCGACCGGGTACTCCTGCGTGTAGCCGTAACCGCCGAAGAGCTGGATGGCGTCGTTGCAGACTTCGAAGCCCACGTCGCTCGCGAAACGCTTGGCCATTGCGCAGTAGACCGTCGCCGACGGATCCTTGCGGTCGAGTTTGTGCGCGGCGAGGCGCACCATCTGGCGCGCGGCCACGAGGTTCGTCGTCATGTCGGCGAACTTGAACTGGAGCGACTGGAACTGCGCGAGCGTCTTGCCGAACTGCTTGCGCTCGTTCATGTAACGGTGCGCGGCGTTCAGCGCGGCCTGCGCGGCGCCGATCGAGCAGGTGCCGATGTTGACGCGGCCGCCGTCGAGGCCCATCATCGCGATCTTGAAGCCCATGCCCTCTTCGCCAAGCAGGTTCGCGGCCGGCACCTCGACGTTGTCGAAGCTCACCATGCGCGTGGGCTGCGAGTTCCAACCCATTTTCTTTTCGTTTTCGCCGTAGGAGATGCCCGGCGTCTTGGCGTCGATCACGAAGGCCGAGATGCCCTTGGGCGTATCGTCGCCGGTGCGCGCCATGACGACGAGCACGTCGGTCGCGCCCGCGCCCGAGATGAAGGCCTTCGAGCCGTTCAGGATGTACTTGTCGCCCTTCTTTTCGGCCTTCGTCTTGAGCGAAGCGGCGTCGGAGCCGGCGTTCGGTTCGGTGAGACAATAGGAGCCGAGCGATTCGCCGCTCGTCATGCGCGGGCACCAATCCGCGCGCACTTCGGGTTTGGCGAAAGTGTCGATCATCCACGAAACCATGTTGTGGATCGTGATGTAGGCCGCCGTCGAGGTGCAGCCCGTCGCGAGTTCTTCGAACATGATCGCGCCGTCCATGCGCTTGAGCCCCAAGCCGCCGACGTCCTCGCGCGTGTAGACGCCCAGGAAGCCCATCTCGGCCGCGCGCCGGAGCACATCGACGGGGAAGTGCTTCTTTTGGTCCCATTCGCCGGCGTAAGGCGCAAGTTCCTTAGCCGCGAAAGTGCGGGCGGCTTCTTGGTAGGCTTTTTGTTCGTCGCTGAGTTCGAAGTCCATGGCTCCGGCTTAGACCCAGGATAACGAAGAGGCAAAATTCCTTCCGGGCGCCCCCAATGGCGCGGCGCATCACACTTAGATTTGCGAGCGGAAGTTCCGATACCGAGGCCATGAGCATTCCCACGCCGACTCGGTCCCTCGTTTTTCTCGCGAGCCTTAGCCTCGTCGCGTGCGTGGACTCCGGTCCCGGCCAGAAGGTTTCGGTCCAACTACGGATCCGGGATGGCGCCCTCTCGACGACGGGCGTGCGCCCGAGCCTGCCGGAGAACTACTGCTACGCCCTTCACCTGAGCGGTGATCACCCGACGCTCAAACGCGGTCCGACCTCGTCGCCGGAAGAACGCAGCTGCGGCTCGGCGGCCGCGCCGACGCCTTCGCCCTCTCCCTCGTCGACGCCTTCGCGCCCGACCTACCTCCAAGCGCCCAAACAGCTCGGCCTCGTGAAGGGCTTCTACCGAAAGGGAAGCGAAGCGACGCTCGAAATCCCGACCGGCAGCGCCCGTCGCGTCGACCTGATCGGCGTTCCCATGGCCGAGATCGGCAACGCGACCTGCGCGGGCGTCCTCGCGGTCGATCCCGTCACGAAGTCGAACGGCAAGCCCGGCGTGAGCATGACGCTCGACGGCCGCGCCATCGGCGACAAGACCTTGCGCATTTTCGCGACGGGCAGCTTCGACGTCGGCGCCGAGACCCGCCAAGTCGAACTCGACGTAACGAATCCGGACGGCGGGGGCCTCGTTTACGGCTGCCCTTCGAACGACCCGCCTTTCCCCGTTCCCACGCCGAGTCCGACCTCTCCTTCGATGGGAGTCCTGAACTACCCGCACTCCGCGATCAAGCTCATCCTCGGCCAGGGCCCGATGATGGATACGCCGATCCTGACGGGACACCCGGGCGGCGCGACCTACGCCGTGACTCCCGCGCTTCCGGCGGGGCTCAGCCTGAGCGCGTCGAGCGGCATGATCCAGGGCACCCCGACCGCCGTCCAGGCTCCGCAGACCTACGTCGTGCAAGCGACCTCGTCCGCGGGCAGCACGTTCGCGAACCTCACGATCGAAACGCTCAATCCGCCGACCTACGCGGGTGGGCCCTTCTACACGAACGCCACGCAAACGGTCGTCAACCTGAACGGCTCCTGCCAGGGGAACTCGGGCACCCTCATGATCACGGGCGGAGACGGCGTCGTCACCGCGACGTGCTCCGGCGGCGCTTGGAGCCGGAGCGTCCCCAAGACGGGCGCCGACGGGAACTATTCGCTCACGATCGAGTTCGTCAGCTTGCAAGGGCGGCAGTTCTGGCTCCCGTCGACGGTCATCACGCGCGACACCGTGGCGCAGACCCTGAGCGGCACCGTCTCGCTCGCGAGCGCTTACACCCGCTTTCCCTCGATGAGCCCGACCGCGACTTTCGTCGGCAGCGTTTCCAACGATGCGAGCGGCACGGCCCGCCACGAAATCGCGATCCGCAACGCCTCCAACAGCAGCATCGTGGTCGCGTGGAAGGGTATCGGCGTCGCGGTGGCGCACTCCGAAAGCGGGCTCTCGCTGAGCGCGGGCGTCGCCTACCAATCCGGTTTTCGGAGCGTGGACGGGGCCGGCAACGTGAGCAACGAGATCTGGTCGACGAGCTGGCAACTCGACACGATCCCTCCCAGCGCGCCGAGCGGGATCAACGTCATTCGCGAGATCGACAACCTGAAGGATTTCGAGGCCCTCTGGACCTCGTCGAGCGACGCCGGCAGCGGCGTCGCCCACTACGAGTATTCCGTCGAAACATCGGCCGGCGCCCAAGACGTCCGCCCCTGGACGCCGACCTACAACCCGCTCTCGACGATCGCGAACGGCGCCCTCGCGCTGAACCTCGCGACGAGCTACATCCTAAACGTCCGCGGGGTCGATGCCGCGGGCAACGTCGGCCCGCCGTCGTCGACCAACTTCGCGACCTGGGCCGGCGGAAACTGGTCGATGACCTCGACCGCGAACGCCCCGACCGCGCGCACGAACTTGGGCCCCGCGCTTTGGACGGGCACGGAATTCCTCGTTTGGGGAGGCTACGACGGCAGCTCCGCGGTCGACACGGGAGCCCGCTACAATCCCACCACGGACGCCTGGACCGCGATGACCACGAGCGGGGCCCCGAGCGCCCGCTACGACTACGCGGCCGTCTGGCAAAACGGGAAGGCTTGGTACTTCGGCGGGTCGACGTGCACGGGCCAGATCGGCAAGTACGATCCCACAGGCAACGCGTGGTACACCCAGAACTTCTCTCCCACGAAAACCCTCTGCAAAACCCGCGCGGCGACCGTCGGCGGCACCGACATCTACCTTTGGGGCGGACTGAGCCCGCTGAGCGATGCGGATCTGCTGCGAGTCGCGGCCGCCACCAGCACGACGTCCGTCGTGTCGACGAGCGGCACGCCGCCATCGGGGCGCCAGCACCATTCGCTCACCGCCGTCGGTACCAGACTCGTCGTCTGGGGCGGTCACGACGGCACGAACTGGCAGAACACGGGCGCCGTGGTCGACACCACCACCGGCGTCTGGACCCCGATGACGACGAGCGGGGCCCCGAGCGCGCGCGGCTACCACGAGGCCGTCGCGATCGACGGCGATCGGGTGCTCGTCTGGGGCGGATGGCAGGGCAATGCCGGGACCAATTTGGCGAGCGGCGCGATCTACCGGCTGAGCACGGACCAGTGGACGCCCCTTCCCGCGGCGCCGCTGAACGGGCGTCTTTCCTACGCGCACGCGTTCGCGAACGGACGCTTCGTCGTTTGGGGAGGCGATACCCAAAACAGCCAGATCCTCGGCGACGGCGCGAGCTACAACCCCGCCTCCAACACCTGGGCGCCGCTCGCGTTCGGGTCGCTGAGCCCGCGGCGCCTCACGGCCTACGGCACGGACGGCAATCGCCTGTTCATTTGGGGCGGCGACTCTTTCCCGACCTTCCACAATTCGGGCGCGGTGTTTCAGCCCTGAGACACGGTCATCTCCGAACGAAGGTCAAAGGGCCCTAGCCTGACGCCTTTTCGGCCTAGCCGGCCGCCTACTTCAAGCGGATGGTCATGTTGGGCCCGCTTACGACTTCTTGGCTGTCGAACCAGCGCGAGGTGATCGTCTTGGTGCGGGTGTAGAACTTGACCGCTTGTTTGCCGTAGGCGTGTTGGTCGCCGTAGAAGCTGCCCTTCCAGCCCGTGAAGGAGAAGAACGGCAAGGGAACCGGGATCGGGATGTTGATCCCGACCTGGCCGACTTCGATCGAGTGCTGGAACTTACGCGCGGCCGCGCCCGACGCCGTGAACATCGAGGTGCCGTTGCCGTAGGGGTTGCGGTTGATGAGGTCGATGGCTTCGTCGAGCGTCGCGACTTCCATCACGATGAGCACGGGGCCGAAGATCTCGTCCTTGTAGATCGTCATCTCGGGCGTGACGCCCGAGAACATCGAGGGGCCCACGAAGTTGCCGTTCTCATGACCGGGGACCTTCGCGCCGCGGCCGTCGACGAGGAGCTTGGCGCCTTCCTTGGCGCCGATCGCGACGTAGTTCTCGACGCGTTCCTTGGCCTTCTTCGAAATCACCGGACCGAGCGAGGCCTCGGGGTCGTTCCACGGACCGACCTTAAGCTTCTTGAGACTGTCGGCGATCTCGGGGATCCACTGCTTGGCCTCGCCCACCAGGACGGCGACCGAGATCGCCATGCAGCGTTGGCCCGCGGCGCCGCACGAAGCGCCCACGATGTTGTTGATGACCTGCTGCTTGTCGGCGTCGGGCATCACGATCATGTGGTTCTTCGCGCCGGCAAAAGCCTGGACGCGCTTCAGATGTTGCGTGCCCGTGCGGTAGACGTGCTGCGCGACGGGGACGGAGCCCACGAAAGAGATGGCTTGCACGTCGGGGTGCGTGAGCAGGAAGTCGACCTGCTCCTTGCCGCCGTGGAGGACCTGGAGCGTGCCCTTGGGGAAGCCCGCCTCGTACCAGAGTTCGGCGAGACGCATCGGCGTCATGGGATCCTGCTCGGAGGGCTTGAGCACGAAGGTGTTGCCGCAGGCCACGGCGAGCGGGAACATCCAGAGCGGGATCATCGCGGGGAAGTTAAACGGCGTGATGCCGGCGCAGACCCCGAGCGGCTGCTGGTAGCTGTAGCAGTCGATGCCGCGCGCGACGTTCTCGACGGTCTCGCCCATGAGGAGCGAAGCGATGTTGCAGGCGTGCTCGACGACTTCGATGCCGCGCCAGACGTCGCCCTGCGCGTCGGCGAAGGTCTTGCCGTTTTCTTGCGCGAGGATCTTGGCGATCTCGTCTTGGTGCTGCTTAAGCAGGTGCTGGTACTTGAGCAGCATGCGGGCGCGCTCGGGCACGGCGACTTCTTTCCAGGTCTTGAAGGTCTCGGCCGCGTGGGCAACGGCGAGCTCCATTTCGTCGCGCGTGGCGTGGGGAACTTTCGCGAGGACCTCTTGGTTGGCCGGGTTCACGACCTCGCTCCACTGCGAGGTTTTGGAGGCCACGAATTCACCTTTGAGGACAAGCGGGATGAGTTTTTGCGTCATGTCCCTAGGCCAACATGAGTCGCGAGACCTGGCAAGCGATGACGCAGAGCCCTAGCGCCGGATTCAACGGTCGCGAGCTCAGCCGTTTTCGGGTCGAACGCGGGGACACTCGATCGTGAAGACCGTGCGAGCCGGGGACGACGCGACCTTCAACGTGCCGCCGCTGTCTTCGATGATATTTCGGGTCAGGGGCAATCCGAGGCCTGTGCCCCTGCCGGGCGCCTTCGTCGTGAAGAAGGGATCGAAGATCTGTTGGAGGATGCTCGCCGGAATTTCGGGACCGTTGTTGAGGAAATCGATGGCGAGCGCCCCGCCTTCCTCGCGGTAGATCCACTCCACCCGTCGGCCCTCGGGCGGCACCGAGGCGGACTCGATCGCGTCGAGCGCGTTGCTCAGGAAGTTGGTCGCGATCTGCGCGAGATGTCCCTCCGACACCGAGAAAACGATCTCCTCGGGGACCTCCAAGCGGAAAGTCACGCCCAGCTCGCGCATCCGCGCCTCGAACATCGCCGCGGTTTCGGAGAAGATCTTTCGCAGGCGGCAGAGCTCCGGCCCGCGCTCGGCCATCGGGGAGCGCGAGCTCAGGCGGCGCAACGAGGTCACGATCTTGGCCGCGCGGCCGACCGACTCGTAGGCCGAATCGATGCGCTTGCGCATCTTCCCGGGATCCTCGGCGGGAACGCCGGGCTCCATCTTCGAGAGCAGCATCTCGAGCTGCGCCGAGGCGATCGCGAGCGGGTTGTTGATCTCGTGCGCGATGCCGCCCGCCATCTGCGCGAGCGAGATGAGACGCAAACGAAGCTGCGCGTCCATGAGCTCCTGCCGACGGCGCTCCTCGTTCTTGGCGCGATCGGAGATGTCGATCGAGACGATCATGACCGACCCGCTCATGAGTTGGAAGGCTCGAACCCAGTACAGAGCACTTCGCCCGCCCAGCTCGACCGACATTTCACGACTGGCCGTCTTCAAACCTCGATCAAAGAACTCGTTTACGAAGCTCACGAGCTCGCTCTTGGGCATCATCGTGCCCACCGGCTTTCCTACGAGGCTTTCCGAAGGGAGAAGATTTTTTACGAAGCGATTGACGTAGGAGTAGCAACGCTCGGGCGTCAGGATGCTCACGGGCCCTTCGAAGGCGTCGAGGGCCGCATCCAAGTCCCTCTTTTCGAGGTCCAACTCTTCCGTCAAACGAAAGACTTTGCGCAGAGTTTGCCCCTGATTCCAACAGACGCTCGCGTAGTAGACGGCGAACGCCACGACGAGGGCGAAGAGGATCCACCCTTCCCGCCACGGGAGCCGGTAGCAGAGGAAGGCCCCGCCCACGACGAGAAACGAAAAGACGGCGGGAGCGCCCAGCGCCGGGACCGCGACCGTCGCGCGCGCGGTCGAAGCCGCGAGGCCGGCCATGAAAAAAATCGCGAGGGAGACGCCCACTCCGAAGTGGTGGGCTTCGACCCCGAACCCCAAAAGCAGTCCCCAGCAAACGAGCGTCGAAGCGAAGAGCACGAACACCCGGCGCGAAACGATCAGAAGATCTTTCTCGTCGAAGCGCTTGCGCCAATGCCGAACGAGCAACCCGCGCGCGACGTTCAAAAGCAGGAGCCCCCCGGCCGCCGCCCACGCGACGAAGGAAAGCTCGAGACCGAGCGAGAGGGCCGCCGTCAGGTACACGGCCAAGATCACGAGCTGCCCCAGGCACCCCAAGCGCACGTTTTCCAAGAACTCGGTCGCGCAGCGAACTTCGAGACGGTGCTCCAACGACTTTCTCATGACGCCCTAGCTTAAGCCTTAATAACCAAAAGGGAATCGGCGCCGCCAAAGCTTTACGCAAAGATCGCCGAAGCCTCACCCCCGCGACGCAAACCCGTGCTACACTTATTTATAAATGAAAAAGATTTTACTGGTGGAAGACGAACCCCAGCTCCTGGAACTGCTCGGGGAAGCCTTCACCGACGCCGGCTTTCCCGTGACCGTCGCCGCGCACGGCAACGCCGCGCTCGAAGTCCTCCGGAACGCGCAACCCGGCGAGTTCGGGATCGTCGTGACGGACATTCGCATGCCGAATCTCTCGGGTACGGAGCTCCGACGCGTCTGGGGAGAGGCCCCGACGAGCCAGGCCGCCCCGCTCAACTGGATCGCGTTGACCGCGCAGCCGCCGGCGTCGCCCGACGAGCTCCACAAGCTCGAGAGTCTCTTTCAGTACGTTTTCTTCAAGCCTTATCGATTGAGCCAACTCGTCGGCATCTGCCGAAGCCTCATGCCGCCCGAGCTCGACGAGAAGGTCTAGCGTCCCGGCGGGCCCCCGGGCCTTTAGCCCCTTCGATTCGGATCCGTCTCGCCGCGCGCCTGGCGTCCCGCCAAGGCGGCCTGGTACGCACGCCAGGCCTCGCCGCGCTCCGATTCCGGACGCGCATCCAGGCTCCGCTGCGCCGACCGAAACTCCTCGGGCGAGCGCGTCGACTCGAGGGACCACTCGCCGGCGAGCGCGCGGGCGTCCGGCCCGCCCTCGTGCAGGGAATAGTAGCAACCGCAGTAATCCTGGCGGTAGATCCCGTGCGTCTCGGTGTAGACGACGGAGTCCTTGAAGCCGTCGTCCCTCATGAAATTGCGGTGGTAATAGGGAACGCCGCCCCGCGACTCGTTGAGGGCGCCAAAGCGCACGAGTTTTTCTTGCACCTTATGGGGGCTGATCGCGAGGGTGGTCGCGTAAAGGTCCACCCCCCGGCGCTTGGCCTCGAGCGCGGCCCGTTCGAGCCGAAGGTCGTAGCACAGCGAACACTTGGCACCCTGCTCGGGGGTCGCCTCCAAGCCGCGCACCCGTTCCACGAAACGATCGACGTCGTACTCGCCGACGATCGCGGGCACGGACTCGAGCTCGGCCACCTTGAGAAAAGCCTCGAGGCGCTTGTCGTGCTCCTCGCGCGGCTGGATGTTCGGGTCGTACCAGAAGCACTCCAGATCGAAGTCGCGCTTGAGCTGGCCGATGACCCCGGCCGCGTCGGGGCCGCAGCAGACGTGAAGGAGCATGCGATCGCGACGCGGCACGGGCGAGCGTTGTTCCGTGCCCAGGCCTCCCGCCAGGGCGCGGGCCAGGCGATATTCCCGAGACTCCGGGACGAGCGTCAGTTTGTCGGGCGGCGTCGGCAGGGCCCCCGCGAGCGCGGAGTCTCGCGTGAAGAGTCCTTGGAAGGCTTCGTCCCACCGCAAACGCGCGCGCATCTCGGCCAAAAGTCGCCGAACCACGGCGGGACGCCGTTGCGCATCGGGGACACTTTCGGCGGCAAAAAGGAAATCGCGCTCCGCGAGAGCCGCGGCAAGCGCCCGGGAGACTCCCGCCCCGTCGGCGAGGCGGGCTTCCCATTTGGCGAGGGCTTCGGGCCGCAGCGCGAGGGCCGCGACCCGATCCCCGTCGAGGATCCAATAAAGACGAAGGAGCCGCTTCACGACTCCTTCCATAGACCGGAGGCTCCGACCGGAGCAACCGAGATCAGTTGACCGAGCCTTCGTTCGGGATGATCCGGCGGTAGAGACCCGTCGGGTCGCGGGATTCGCGCGAGCGGCTCAGGAAGCCGTCGATCGACTCCCGGTAGCTGATCGTGCTCTGGCCGCGGAGCTGGCGCGAGAGCTCGTAGTCCCGGCCCGTCACGATGGCCCGGACGTTCACGGGGTCCTTGTAGGAAGCCTTCTTCGACGCCGGGACCATGTACGCGATGTAGAGGAAGATCGGCAGCGCCGTGCGACGGAAGAGGTTCTGGCAAGGCATCAAGCCCAAGCCAGGGCCCACCGCGAAGGCCCGCAGATCCTTCTTACCTTGCGCCGGAGTCCCGAAGGCGAGCAGCGCCGAGAGGCGCTTGGCCATGTTGCCCTTGCAAAGCGCCGAGTCCCACGGGTAGTTCGCGAACTTCGCCAGCCACGCCGTCGAGTTCGAGTAGTACCAATCGACGTAGGTCTCCATGCGCTCCTGGAGGTACTTCACGTAGGTGTCGTAATCGACTTCCTGCCCCGCCGCCGTGGCGGCGCGCTCGTACTCCTGCAGGAAAGCCTCGCGGATGCGATGGAAGTGCTCGGGCTGGATCCGCATGTCGAGCCGGAACTGGGCCTTCGCGATGCCGCGGGAGTGCAGATCGCCGTAGGCTTCGTTCAGGAACGCGCGAAGGTCCTTGATGAGCCCGTTCGTCGCGGCTTCGGCTTCGGGAATGCGCTCGGAGCTCAGACGACGGCTCATTTGGCCCGTGATCTCTTCGACGTCTTGCGCGCTCAAGCGCGAGTCGTCGTGCGAGTAGCGCATGCCGACTTCGATGAAGGGACTTACGGGTTCGCCGTCTTCGTTCGTGTGGCGAAGGGCGTAGGCGTCGGCGAGCGCGAACTCCTTGCGCCAACCCAGGAAGCCTTCGACGCCGACCCGATCGGTCATCGCGCCGACGGCGTAGGTGGAAGACGAGCCCTTCGGCCCGGCGCCGCCCTTCGTGAGCTCCGAAGCCTGGTCGAGGTCGGAGAGGTCGCGCGCGGTGAGCACGGTCATCGTCTCTTCGGCGCGAACGTCGGCCCGGAAGACGGCCAGGTTCAGGCGGAAGCCGTTCGATTGGCTCGTCGTGTGCGAGAAACCGTCGAAGTTGCGGACGACCCGGCGACCCGAGCCCTTGGACGCATCCGCGTCGGCGAGCTCGCGCGTGCCCTCGAGGCCGGCGCGGAAGAGGTTATGCATGCGCTTGGCGTCCTGGAGTTTCGTCGACTTCGCGTTGAAGAAGATCCGCCCGTCGGGCAGGTAGCCGCCGCCGCGCATGGCCGCGCTGAAGGCGTCCTTCGCCGCCTGGTTGCGCGAGTCGTAGGTGTAGTCCGCGAGCGAGAAGATGCTCTGACGGCCCTCGAAGATGTCGAGGCGCAGGATATCGCCGCCGATGACCTTACGGATGAGGTTCTTGGCGCCCTTCTGCAGGTAGTCCTCGGCCAGGCGGAACTCGTTCCCGACGACGAGACCCACGCGCACGCCCGAATCTTTCGTCGAGATGATCTGCAGGCGCAGCATGTCCGGGGCTTCGAGCGGACGGTAGAGGATGACCTCGTAGCCGGCCTGGATGAAGACGTTCGCGTTGACCTGCACCGCCGAGTCGTAGGTGAAGTGCCGCGCGAGTTGATCGACGAGCTGCTCGGATTCGCCGCGGCCCAGCGAGAAACGGAGCTGCGCGGGGATCCGCACGGCCGTGCCGGGATCGAGCCTGAGCATGGAATCCGCGTCGGTCGGGATCTTCCACGGCATGACCGGGAGCCGGATGCCGGTCTTCTTGTCGAGCAAGGCTTCCTTCTGCGTGCGGTAGACGCGGAAGAAGTCGACCGTGCGGTCGAAGTCGAAGCTCAGGCCGACGGGCAAGGTCGCGTCGATCGCGCGCGCGACGTAAGCCGAGAGCGTCGCCCCCGCGTTCACGGAGTAGCTGTCGCGGCGAATGTAGAAGCCGCGACCGGGGACGTCCTGCAAACCGATGAGCCCGCGCGCGCGAAGGCCGGCGCGCTGCTCGTCGAAATCGAAGTCTTCGCTCGTGCCGACGCGGTAATCCGCCGACTGGATCTCTTCGACGAGCGCGCGCCATGCCTTGCCGCCGACTTCGACGGCGTCGAAGGATTTGACCTTCTTCACGCCCTCGTTCCAAGCCTTCTCGACTTGTTCGGCGCTCTCTTCGAGTTTCTTTCCGTCGTCCACGTAGCCGACGAGGCGTCCCTTGGTGGGCGTCGGAGGCGTCGTCGCCTCACTGAAAGACATCGAAAAGGCGGCGGCGAGCCCGACCCCCCATATGACAGAACGCGGCAAGTGTAAGAACATTCGATGATTCCCCTCTTTGGAACATTGTCGATGAGGGTAACCCGCGAAAGAAGACTCGTTCTTTTGACGCCTTGTTCCGCTCCGAGCGTTCCATTTTACGTGAGCCCCCCAAGGGGGACTTGGTCTCTAAGCCTCAGAATCCTTAGCGGAAAAGCCAAATTTGCGTAAATTTGGCGGTCCCGGCCGACGCCCCGAGCCGCGCTTTGAATTTTTTCCTCTTATCATTTCGAATGCTTACCCTAAACTTTCGCTGCGCCCCGGCCGAAATCCCTACCATAGGGTTACGGGGGCAAAATTTCTTGAAACGGCGACTCACACCGAAGGCACGCGCATGGAAGGGCTGGTTCCCGCTCGCCCGCGCGTGGCTGCTGGGCGCCGGGGTCGCGGGTTGCAGTCTTCTTCCCTTCAACTTGCCCAAAGTTCCGGGCGTCAGCGATCCTAACGCGGGCTCCAATCCCAAGGCCTTGCGCGAGATCAACGACGAGCTGGAACTGCGTCTGGCTTCGCCGAACAAGAGCCCTTCCAACGAGCGACGCCCGACCATCGAGGTTCTCGCGAAAGGCTTCGTCAACGGCATCGAAGTGCAGATCTTCGCCGACGAGCTCTGCGCGACGGCGCCGCTCGGCACCCATCGCGTCGAAAACGGGGTCGAGGCCGGTGCCACCGACGCGCCGAACGAGAGCGTCGTGCCCTACCCCGTCGCGCTCGACGAACTGAACGAAGGTCGCTACCGCGTTTACGCGCGCGCCCAGTTCCGCAACCCGACGGGCTTCGTCGTGAAGTCGGCGTGTTCGGTGAAGTTCGTCGACTACGTCGTCGACACGACGCCGCCCGCGGCGGCCACCACGAACGTCTGGCGGGAAGGCTCGCACTCGAACCAGAGCACGCTCGGCGCGGAGTGGGTTCCCTCCGCCGACGCGGACGTCGAATCGCAGTCTTTGCTCGTGTATCCCGACGCGACTTGCGCGGCCTCGACGCCCGTCCCGACTTCCGTCGCCTCCAAAACGGCCGGCGACCAAGACATCTCCGTGGGCGCCGACGGCGCGTACAGCTTTCGCGTCCGCACCCTCGACGAAGCCGGCAACGAAAGCCTTTCGGCCTGCTCGGCCTCGATCCTCGTGGACTTCCAGCCGCCGACGCCCGCGACGCCCCTCGCTTGGGAGGAATCGGATCCGCACGCGGGCACCACGATCACCGCCAGCTGGACTCCCTCCACGTCGAGCGATTTGGCCGCGCAGTCGGCGCAGTTCTACTCGGGCGCCGGCTGCAACGCGGTCTTCGGCGCGCCGGTGGGACTCGCATCCGCGAGCACGAACAGCCACGCCATCTCCGGCGTGAACGGACAATCCTACTCTTACCGGATCGTCTCGATGGACGCTTCGGGGAACGCCTCGACCTCGAGCTGCTCGCCGGCCATCCGCGTCGACACGAGCGCCCCGAACGCGGCCACGACGCTCGCCTGGAACGGCGACGCGAGCCCCAAAAACTCGACCTCGCTCACCGCCTCGTGGACAAAGTCGAACTCGAGCGACCTCGCCTCACAGTCCATCCAGTTCTACGCGGGCGCGACGTGCGCGACCGCGAGCGGCACCGCGATCGCGCTCACGCACACCGCGACGACCCGCGCCTTTACCGGCACGAACGGTTCCACCTACAGCTTCCGCGTGACCTCGACCGACTTTGCCGGCAACGGCACGGTTTCGGCGTGTTCGTCGGCCATGACCATCGATACGACGGGCCCGAACGCCGCCACGGCGCTCGCTTGGAACGGCGACGCGAGCCCCAAAAAATCGACTTCGCTCACCGCCTCGTGGACGAAGTCGAACTCGAGCGATCTCGCCTCGCAGAACTTCCAGCTCTATGCGAACGCGAGCTGCACGACGAGCGTCGGCTCCCCGACGGCTCTGGCCGCGAGCGCCGAAACCCACTCCCTGACGGGCACGAACGGCGGCCTCTACTACTACGCGATCCACTCGATCGATGCCGCCGGCAACTCGACGGCCTCGGGCTGCTCGCCCCTCATGGCCGTCGATACGACGGCCCCTAACGCGGCCCACACGCTCGCCTGGAACGGCGACGCGAGCCCCAAAAACTCGACGTCGCTCACCGCCTCGTGGACGAAGTCGAACTCGAGCGACCTCGCCTCGCAGTCCATCCAGTTCTACGCCGACGCGACCTGCTCGACGGCGAGCGGCGCCGCCGTGGCGCTCGCGAGCTCGGCGACGACCCGCGTCTTCACGGGCACGGACGGCACGACCTACACCTATAAAGTGACGTCGCTCGACGACGCCGGCAACTCCACGGAGTCGGCTTGTTCTCCTTCGATGCGCGTCGACACGACGGCCCCGAACGCCGCCACGACGATCGGCTGGGTCGAAGCCAGCCCCACCGGCGACCTCAACGTGACGGCAAGTTGGACGCCCTCGACCTCCGGCGATCTGGCCTCGCAATCCATCCAGTTCTACGCCGACGCGACCTGCTCGACCGCGAGCGGCGGCGCCCTCTCCCGCTCGGCCGCGGCGTCGAGCGAAGCCCTCGCCGGAACGGCGGGCACGATCTTCAGCTACCGCGTGACGTCGATCGACACCGCGGGCAACTCTTCGGCCTCGGCGTGTTCTTCGCCGATGGAGTTCGACTCCGGTCCGCCCGTGAACGCGACGACGCTCGCTTGGGGCGAGACGAGCCCTCACGACGCCACGAACGTCACGGCGACTTGGACGCCTTCGGCTTCGAGCGACCTCGCGTCGCAATCCATCCAGTTCTACGCCGACGCGACCTGCTCGGCCGCGAGCGGCGCCGCCATCGCCTTGTCGGACTCCGCCGCGACCCAAAGCTTTAGCGGCGCGGACGGCGGCGTCTACGCCTACACGATCACCTCGATCGACACGGCCAATAATACGAGCACCTCGAGCTGCTCGGCCTCGATGCGGATCGATACGACGCCCCCGCTCGCCGCGACCGCGATCGCCTGGAGCGAGACGAGCCCCCACAACGCGACCGGCGTGACGGCAAGCTGGACGCTTTCGGCGTCCGGCGACCTGGCTTCGCAGTCCATCCAGTTCTACGCCGACGCGAGCTGCTCCGCGACGAGCGGTTCCGCGATCTCGCTCACGAACGCCGTCGCCACGCGCGCCTTCACGGGCGTGAACGGCTCGACCTACACCTATAAAGTGACGTCGATCGACGCCGCGGGCAACTCGACCGCATCGCCTTGCTCGAGCTCGATGCTCATCGACACCTCGGCTCCCCTGGCCGCGACGAGCCTCGCCTGGAGCGAAACGAGCCCCCACGACGCGACGAACGTGACGGCGAGTTGGACGCCCTCGCTTTCGACCGACCTCGCTTCGCAGTCCATCCAGTTCTACGCCGACGCGAGCTGCTCCGCGACGAGCGGTTCCGCGATCTCGCTCTCGGGCGTCGCCGCCACGCGCGCCTTCACGGGCGTGAACGGCTCGACCTACACCTATAAAGTCACGTCGACCGACGCCGCGGGCAACTCGACCGCGTCGCCTTGCTCGGCTCCCATGCTCATCGACACCTCGGCTCCCTTGGCCGCGACCGGCCTCGCGTGGAGCGAAACGAGTCCCCACGACGCGACCGGCGTTACGGCGGCTTGGACGCCTTCGAGTTCCCTCGATCTCGCCTCGCAGTCCATCCAGTTCTACGCCGACGCGAGCTGCTCCGCGACGAGCGGTTCCGCGATCTCGCTCGCAAGTTCGGCCACGACCCGCGCCTTCACTGGGGCGGACGGCGGCGCCTACACGTACAAAGTCACCTCGATCGACGCCGCGGGCAACTCGACCGAGTCGAGCTGTTCGAGCGCGATGCGTATCGATACGACGGCCCCCAACGCCGCCACCGTTATCGCCTGGAGCGAGACGAGCCCCCACGACGCGACGAGCGTCACGGCGACTTGGACGCCTTCGAGCTCCCTCGACCTCGCCTCGCAATCCATCCAGTTCTACGCCGACGGCACGTGCGGCACGACTTCGGGGCTTCCGCTTCCGCTGACTTCGGCGCTTTCCTCGCAGAGTTTCACCGGCACGGACGGCGGCACTTACTCCTTCCGCGTGACCTCGATCGATACGGCCGACAACTCGACCGCGTCGAGCTGCTCGGGCGCCATGCTGATCGACACCTCGGCGCCCCTCGCCGCGACGAGCCTCGCCTGGACCGAAACGAGCCCCTTCTCGGGAACGACGGTCCACGCGGCGTGGACGAAGTCGAGCTCGGGGGACCTGAGCGCACAAGCCATCCAGTTCTATTCGGACGCGAGCTGCACCGCAACGACGGGCGCCGCGATCGCCCTGGGCGCGAGCGACCAGAGCTACGCCTTCACGGGAAGCTCGGGTTCGACCTATACCTATAAGGTGGCGTCGAAGGACGCGGCCGGCCACTCGACCGACTCGGGCTGCTCGAGCGCGATGCACCTCGATACGGACGGTCCCGACGCCGCCCTCTCGCTCGGATGGACTCAGGCGAGCCCCCACAATTCCACGAGCGTGACCGCGAGCTGGACGCGCTCGACCGCGAGCGACCTCGCTTCGCAGTCCATCCAGTTCTACGCCGACGCGAGCTGCTCGGCCACGAGCGGCTCGGCGATCTCGCTCGCGAGTTCGGCCAACACCCGCGCCTTCACGGGTTCGAACGGATCGACCTCTACGTATAAAGTCACGTCCACCGACACCGCGGGCAACTCGACCGTATCGAGCTGCTCGAGCTCGATGCTCATCGACACGACGGCGCCGAACGCCGCGACGGTCCTCGCCTGGAACGGGGACACGAGCCCCAAGAACTCGACCTCGCTCACGGCCTCCTGGACGAAGTCGAGCTCGGGGGACCTCTCCGCGCAACGCATCCAGTTCTACTCGGACGCGAGCTGCTCGACCTCGAGCGGCGCCGCGATCGACCTCGACGCGAACGCGACGACGCGCGCTTTCACGGGCGCCGACGGCGGCACCTACGCTTTCCGCGTGACGTCGTTCGACGCCGCGACGAACAGCAGCGTGTCGGCCTGCTCGAGCGCGATGCGCGTCGACACCTCGCCGCCGCCCACCCCCGTTCTCGCGATGGCGAGCGGTTACGACAATCCGAGCTCGCAGACCACGCCGTCCTTCGCCGTGACGCTGACGGGATCGGTCAACTTCACGGACGGCGACGTCGTGACGCTGCACGAAGCGGGCGACGCGACCTGCAGCGGCAGCCAACGCGCGACGGCTTCGATCAGCGGCGGCGCGACGGCATCCTCGACGCTCACCACGAACTCGGCCCTCTCGACCCACGCCGTCTATAACTACCGCGCGAAGGTGACCGACGCGGCCGGCAACTCGAGCTGCAGCTCGGCGCTGGCCTACACCTTCCGCCCGCTCGCGCCCACGACGCTCGCCCGCCATTCCCCGACGACCCTCTACGGAAATAACCCGAAGCCGACGATCCGGGTCAGCGGCGGCGGCACTTTGAACGGCCGTCTCGTTCGTCTGTACGGAGACGATGCGTGCTCGCAGCAGATCGCGGAAGGCACGGCCGGCGCGGGCGACTCGGCCGACCTGACGCCCCCGACGAACCTCGCCCCGGGCCCCTACACCTTCTACGCCTCCGTCCGCTCGGGATCGATCTGGTCGGCGTGCTCGACCGGCACGGTCGCGTACATCCTCGACACGACCCCGCCCGCGACGCCCCTCATCACCCTATCCTCCCCGGCGAGCTCGCCGAATACCGTCGCGAAGCCGGCCTTCCGCGTCGCGCTCGACGGCGGCGGCAGCTTCGAGAGCGCCGACCGCATCACGCTTCACCGCGTGGACGGCTGCGGAGATACCGCGGTGGGCGTGACCGAAGCGACCACGGGTTATTCCGCGACCCACGCGATCTTCACGCTCGCGTCGAACCTGAGCGAAGGCCGTCACGACTTCTGGGCCAAGGTCCAGGACGAAGCCGGCAACTTCGCTTGCTCCGTTCCGCTCCCGGGCGGCGACAACCATTTGGGGTCGGTCAAGCTCCTCCTCGCCCTCGACGGGGCGGACGGCTCGACGACCTTCACCGACGCCGTCGGCGGCAAGTCCCCGACGGCCAACGGCGACGCGCGGATCCGGACCGCGCAGAGCCGCTTCGGCGGCGCGAGCGCCTACTTCGACGGTGACGGCGATTTCGTCGAGATCCCCCACTCAGCCGATTTCGATTTGAGCTCCACCTTCACGGTGGAAACCTGGATTCGACCCGAAACGGGCGCAACTGATCGCTACGTCGCCGGCAACCGAACGGCGGGATACAACTGGGTCGGCTGGGCGATGTGGCTCAACTCGTCGAACAAGATCGCCTTCATGACGCAGAATCACAACACGGTCGCGTCCTCGACGACCCTCTCGATGGGCCAGTGGTATCACATCGCCGTGACCGGCGACGGCGCGACGGTGAGACTCTTCGTAAACGGAACGCTCGAAGATTCCATTGCCTCGACGGACGCGAACGCCACAAACCCCGGTTGGGCGCTCCGCATCGGCGGTCTGGCGAACTACTATGCTGCCGACCTCGGATGGGTCGGCTATATCGACGACTTCCGCATCACGAAGGGCGTCGCGCGCCATACCGCGAACTTCGCCGCGCCGACCTCGGCGTATCCGACCGGTCCGAGCGGGTCGGTCCAATACCACTACGACAACACCGCGCCCACCTGGGCCGATTCGCTCTCGCTCGCCGCCGCGTCGTCGACCTCGACGACGGCCGCGCCCGAGGCGAACTTCGCCGCGAACGCGATGGACGGCGCGAACGGCTCGGGCATCGCGACCGTGGGATACGAATACGCCGTCGGCACCGGCATGGCCGACGGCGCCCTCGTCGACGTCAAGGCCTGGACGCCCGTCGCCGAAGGTCCCTTCACGGCGAGCGGACTCACGCTCACGCCCGGCATGACCTACTACGTGCACCTGCGCGCGATCGACAACGTCGGGCTGAAATCCGCGATCGGCAGCGAGGCCTGGGTCGTCGTCGCGGCGCCTTCGATTTCTTACGCCGGTGCATTGGGCACCTCGGGCCTCTGGGGCCAAATGATGATCGTTTCGCCCACGAGCTTCTCAACCGGCGGAGTCCCCATCAAGGAATGCACGAGCTCGCCCACGCTACCGAGCGGGCTTTCGCTGAATGGCACGACCTGCGTCATCTCGGGCACGCCCGACGCGCTCGCGGCCTCGGGGAGCTACACGATCACGGTCAAAAACGATTACGATCTGACGGCTTCGGCCTCGGTCACGCTCGCCGTCGCGGCGAACGTCCCGCGGGTCAGCTTCACGGGGGCGAGCGGCACGAGCGGTGCGGTCGGTTCCCCGATGAGCATCAACCCGACGGCGCTCGAGCCGCGCGGCGCGAGCATCACGGCCTGCACGTCGACGCCGGCGCTGCCCGCGGGCCTCAGCCCGGACCCCACGACTTGCGCCATCACGGGCACGCCGACCGCGCTCGCGAGCGGCAACTACGTCATCCGCGCGACGAACTCCGTCGGCCAATCCGCGAGCACGAGCGAAGCGACCATCGCGATCTCGATCGTGGCGGGTCCGCCCGCGCTGTCTTACGCGAGCTCGAACGGCAACGGCGACACGGGCAGCGCGATGAGCGTTTCGCCCTCGACCTTCGCGACGAACGGCGCGGCGACGACCTGCGCGGCGCAGACCGCGCTGCCCGCCGGCCTCAGCGTCAACAACAGCTGCATCATCTCCGGCACGCCGACGGCCGGCGTCACGAACGGCAGCTACACGATTCGCGCCACGAACTCGGCCGGCAGCACGGACGCGACCGTCGTGCTGAACATCTGCGCGCCGACGACGATCTCGGCGACGACCACGCTCACGAACGGCTACGCCGCGTGTAACCTCATCGTGACGGGCGCTTCGACGACCGTCACCGTCCCGTCGGCGAACGACATCGACGTCGCGAAACTCACGATCCAATCGAGCGGCACCGTCGTGCTGGACCGCAACGAGACCTTCCAGAACGTCGTCGTGACGTCGGGCACCCTGACCGCGACGGGCTACGCGAACACCTACTCCGGCGGCACCTGGTCGACGACGCCCGACGCCGGCAACGGCAAACTCAAGTTCACCGTCACCGACACCCTGAGCGTCGGCGCGACCGGCATCGTGCACATGGACGCGAAGGGCTACCTGGGCGGGCAGTACGCGAGCGCGCCGGGGCGCGGCGGCTGGTACGGATCGCCGCCCGTCGCGGCGGCCGGCAACGGCGGCACGCCCGGCGGCGCGGGCACCGCC
>ERZ761607.905-NODE-905-length-42147-cov-5.646631_pt1 | contig 42147 bp, 43 predicted proteins | sample MGYA00511164_ERZ761607 | MGnify/ENA primary metagenome ERZ761607 (study PRJEB28899, sample SAMN02445080) | bioreactor sludge metagenome | biome: EBPR sludge | place: Australia: Brisbane, Thorneside Wastewater Treatment Plant | collected 2011-06-22 ...
CTGGCCTGAGGAGATCTGGCCTGAGGAGATCTGGCCTGAGGAGATCTGGCCTGAGGAGATCTGGCCTGAGCGGATCGGGACGATGCGGGCTCGGCAGATAGGGTCGCCGACATGATCGAGCTCCGCACGCCCGCCCAGATCGAGGCGATGAGGCCGGCCGGCCGGTTCGTCGCCGAGGTCCTGGTCGCCCTGCGCGACGCCGCTGACGTCGGCGTCAACCTGCTCGATCTCGACCGGCTCGCGCACGAGATGATCAAGGAGCGTGGCGCCGAGTCCTGCTACATCGACTACCACCCGTCGTTCGGGGCCTCGCCGTTCGGCAAGGTGCTCTGCACCAGCGTCAACGACGCGGTGCTCCACGGCCTCCCCCACGACTATGCGCTGCGCGACGGCGACCTGCTCTCGCTCGACTTCGCGTGCAGCGTCGACGGCTGGGTGTCGGACTCGGCGATCAGCGTCGTGGTCGGTACGCCGCGCGCCGGGGACCTCGAGCTGATCGACGTCGCCACCCGCGCCCTGGCCGCGGGCATCGAGCAGGCCCGACCCGGCAACCGCCTCTACGACATCTCGGCCGCTATCGGCGACACCGCCCGCGCCGCCGGGCTCACGATCAACCTGCAGTTCGGTGGCCACGGCGTGGGCCGCACGATGCACGGCGACCCGCATGTGCCCAACGACGGTCGCCCCGGGCGCGGGCTCAAGCTCAAGCCCGGCCTGGTGATCGCGATCGAGCCGTGGTTCCTGCAGTCGACCGACCAGATCTTCACCGACGCCGACGGCTGGACGCTCCGGAGCGCCGACGGCTCGCGCGGCGCGCACATGGAGCACACCGTCGCCATCACGAGCGACGGGCCGCTGGTGCTCACCGACCGGAGCGGGCTGGAGTAGCCGTCGTCAGCCCGTGTAGGAGACCTGCAACTCCTTGATGCCGTTGATCCACCCGTGTCGCAGCCGCTTCGGCTCGTCGAGCTGGCGGATGTCGGGCGCGTGGTCGGCGAGCGCGGTGAAGATCAACCGCACCTCCTGGCGGGCGAGGTTGGCTCCAACGCAGTAGTGAGCGCCGTGCCCACCGAAGGCCAGGTGCGGGTTGGGCGAGCGCCGGATGTCGAAGTCGTACGGGTCGACGAAGACGTCCTCGTCGTAGTTCGCGCTGCCGTAGAAGAGCCCGACCCGCTGACCCTGGGCGATCGGCACGCCACCCACCTCGACGTCGTTCAGCGCGGTCCGCTGGAAGACGTTGACCGGGGTGGCCACCCGGATCACCTCGTCGACCATCGTGTCCGGACGCTTCTCGACCCACAGCTTCCACTGGTCGGGCCGACGCAGGAAGTGATGCATGCCGTGGGTGATGGCGTTGCGGGTGGTCTCGTTGCCGGCGACGGTGAGGATGATGAAGAAGTAGCCGAACTCGTCGTCGGTGAGCCCACGGCCGTCCTTGTCGGCGTTGATCAGCTTGGTGACGATGTCGTCTCGCGGGTCCTCGCGGCGCGCCGCGGCCATGGTCATGGCGTAGCCGAGGATCTCGGCGGCCGCCAGGTCGGGCTCACCCTGGTAGTCGGGGTCCTCGTTGGCCAGCATCTGGTTGGACCAGTCGAACAGCTTGGCGCGGTCCTCCTGGGGTACGCCGAGTAGGTCGGCGATCGCCTGCAGGGGCAGCTCAGCCGCGACCTCGGTCACGAAGTCGCCGGAGCCACGGGCGACCGCGTCCTGGACGATCGCGTGGGCGCGGGTGGTCATGATCTCCTCGAGCGCGCCGATCGAGCGGGGCGTGAAGCCACGGCTGATGATCTGCCGGGTCGTCGTGTGCTCGGGCGGGTCCTGGTTGATCAGCATCACGCGCTGCAGTTCGACCATCTCGCGCAGCATCCCCTCCTGGAAGCGGATGATCGCGCCGTTCTCCGAGGAGGAGAAGTTCTTGCTGTCCTTGGAGACCGCCGAGACGTCCGCGTGCTTGGAGACGGCCCAGTAGCCGGTGCCGCCGAGCATCCCGTCCCGGGACGACTGCGGCTGCTCGATCCAGTGCACCGGAGCGTTGAGCCGCAGTGCCTGGAACTTGTCGTGCGGGATCGCCTCCCAGTTGACGTCGGGGTCGGTGAAGTCGTAGCCCTCGGGCAGGACGTCGGCGGTCACGGTGCTGGTTCCTCCTGAGGCCTTACGCGGGAAGGCAATCTGCAACACGTTCTAGTCTCCGAGGCTACATACCCGCAGTACGTTTCGGAAGGGATCTGCTTGCCCAGAATCAGAACGTGTTCTAGTTTTGCGCTATGGGTCACCCCGTCGTCATCGAAGCCGTCCGGACTCCCCTGGGCAAGCGCAACGGATGGCTCTCCGGCGTCCACCCCGCCGTCCTGCTGGGCTTCGTCCAGACCGAGGTGCTGCGTCGGGCCGGCCTCGACCCGGCCCTGGTCGACCAGGTCGTCGGAGGCTGCGTCAGCCAGGCGGGCGAGCAGTCCAACGACATGGTCCGCCGGGCCTGGCTGCACGCGGGTCTCCCCCGGCACACCGGGGCCACCACCATCGACGCCCAATGTGGCTCCGGGCAGCAGTCGGCCCACTTCGTCCACGACATGGTGGCCGCCGGCACCATCGACGTCGGCATCGCCTGCGGCGTCGAGTCGATGTCGCGCATCCCGCTCGGCGCCAACGTCCCGCCCGGGCTGGGCGACCCTCGACCAGAGGACTGGACCATCGACCTGCCCAACCAGTTCGAGGCCGCCGACCGGATCGCCCGCAACCGCGGCCTGACCCGCGAGCACCTCGACGAGTTCGGACTGGCCTCGCAGCACAAGGCCCGGATCGCTGCCGACGAGGGCCGGTTCAAGCGCGAGATCGCGCCGTACACCTGCGAGACCGGGGTGGTCGACAGCGACCAGGGTTTGCGGGACACCACCCTCGAGGGCCTCGCCGCGCTGGCGCCGGTGCTGCCCGACGGGCTGCACACCGCAGGCACGTCCTCGCAGATCTCCGATGGCGCCTCGGCGGTGCTGATCATGGACGAGGACAAGGCCCGCGCCCTCGGACTGACCCCGCGCGCGCGGATCGTCACCCACTGCCTGGTCGGCTCCGATCCCTACTTCCACCTCGACGGCCCGATCGAGGCGACCCAGAAGCTGCTCGACCGCACCGGCATGACGATCAGCGACTTCGACCTGTTCGAAGTCAACGAGGCCTTCGCTTCGGTCGTGCTCTCCTGGGCCAGCCAGCACCGCCCCGACTTCGACAAGCTCAACGTCAACGGTGGCGCCATCGCCCTCGGCCACCCGGTCGGCTCCACCGGCACCCGGCTGATCACCACCGCCCTGCACGAACTCGAACGCCGCGACCAGTCCACCGCCCTGATCTCGATGTGTGCCGGCGGCGCCATGGCGACCGGCACCGTGCTGGAGCGTGTCTAGCTGCCGCTCGGGGCTGTGCGAACGAGTTTCGTCGGTCGGCCGACAAAACTCGACCTTGGACGACGAAACCTTGTCGTCCAAGGTCGAGATTCGTGGCGGGCACCGTGGGTTGGTGTCCAGGTAGCGTCCACAGAGGGCGACCGCGCCCGGCTCGTTCACAGCACGCGTGCACCGAGGTCGCCTCTGCGGACCTGCTGCCAGATCGTGGTGCCATGGAGCGATCGGTGTTGGACGAGCACGGGATCCTGTTGCGTCGTGACGCAGTCGCCCAAGGTCTGGACGACGACTGGCTCGCTCGGATGGTGCGCGGCGGCGAGCTGACCAGAATCAGGCACGGCGCCTACGTGGACGCCGACATCTGGGCCAAGTCCAGCCCCGCACACCGACACGACCTCACCAGCCGAGCAGTGATGCAGTGGTACGACGACCGCGTTGCGCTCTCCCACACGAGCAACATCGTTCGGCGTGGTGGACCAGACTGGGGACTGGACCTCACCACGGTGCACGTGACCAACCTGTTCGGTCGAGGCGATCGCATCAAGGCGGGCATCACACACCACCGCGGCGAATGCCGAGTCAACGATGTCACGCGACTCGACGGCCACTGGGTGACCGCCGCACCACGAGCAGCCCTGGAGACTGCCCTCCTCAGCGGCCGCGACCCTGCCGTCTGCGTCCTCGACTGGGCGCTGAACTCCAAGCTGGCCAGCCTCGAGGACTTCGCCGATCTGGTCGACCCCTTGATGCGCGAGTGGCCGGGCAGTGTCGATCTCGGCTATCTGGTATCGCTCTCCCATCCCAAGCGAGCCTCGGTCGGCGAGACCCGGATGGGCCTGTTCTTGGACGATCACGGCTTCGCTGGCGCCGAGCCACAGTGGCAGGTCGACAGACCCGATGGGCGAGTCGCCGGCATTGTTGACTTCGCCCTACATAGGGAGCGGGTGATGATCGAGTTCGACGGAAAGATCAAGTACGGCCGTCTGCTCAAGCCCGGCCAGACCATCTCCGACGTGATCATGGACGAGCGGGCGCGAGAGAAACTGCTCGAGGAGCTCACCGGGTACAGGATGTTCCGCGTCATCTGGTCCGACTTCCGCGACCGGGCCGCGCTAGCCGCCCGCTTGCGTCGCGTGATCGCGATGCAAGGGGCCCGCATCGCAAGCTGACGCCTGGACGACGTAGTTCGACCTTGGACGACGCAGTTTTGTCGTCCAAGGTCGAGTTTTGTCGGTCGGCCGACGAAACTCGCCAACGACCGAGCGCACCCCGCTAGCTGCCGTACACCGGCTCCGGCGTCGGCGCCTCGGCCAGCAGTTCGCGGAGCGCGGGGCCGATGTCGGTGGCGGACCAGCGGGTGCCGTGGTCGCGCGAGGGGCCGTGGGACCAGCCGTTCTCGACGGTGATGGCGCTGCCGTCGATCTCGAAGACGCGACCGGTCACGTCGCCCGCGTCCTCGGAGGCGAGCCAGGCGACCAGCGGCGAGTTGTCCTCGGGCAGCGCCATGTCCGCGGTGTCGAAGGCGCCCTCGGTCATCCGCGTCCGCGCGACCGGCGCGATCGCGTTGACGGTGACGCCGTACCGGCCCAGCTCCTGGGCAGCCACCAGGGTGAGCCCGGCGATGCCGGCCTTGGCTGCGGAGTACGTCGCCTGGCCGACCGAGCCCTGGAGCCCGGCCCCGGAGGACGTGTTGACGACCCGGGCGGCCCGCGGCCGGCCCTCCTTCGCCTCGGTCCGCCAGTAGGCGCCGGCGTGCCGCAACGGTGCGAAGTGGCCCTTGAGGTGCACCCGGATCACCGCGTCCCACTCCTCCTCGGAGGTGTTGACCAGCATCCGGTCGCGGACGAAGCCGGCGTTGTTGACCAGCACGTCGAGACCGCCGAAAGTGTCGATCGCCTGCTGGACCATCGCCGCTGCTTGCTCGAAGTCGGCGACGTCGGCACGGTTCGCCACCGCCCGGCCGCCCGCTGCCTCGATGGCCGCCACCACCTCGTCGGCCGGGCCGCCCTCGCTGGCGTTGTCATCCTTCTCGCCGGCCAGCGAGACCCCGTAGTCGTTGACCACGACGGCCGCACCGTGTGCGGCCAGTTCGAGCGCATGCGCCCGGCCGATGCCGCGTCCGGCTCCGGTGACGATCGCGACGCGACCCTCCAAAAGTCCAGTCATGGAACTCCCTCGTCGTGGGCTCGTGGTGATCAGTCGATGTGCAGGAAGACCGGGGGCTCGCCGCCGCCGTCACACGCGACCCGGGCGCCGGAGACGTACGACGCGAGGTCGCTGGCGAGGAAGACGGCGACGTTCCCGACCTCCTCCGGTCGGGCCATCCGGCCCAGCGGGATCGTGCGCTCGATCGAGGCGACCCGCTGGTCGCCGCCGTAGTGGTCGTCGGTCGCCTCGGTGCGGCACAGCCCGACGTCGACCGCGTTCACGCGGACCTGGGGTCCCCACTCCATCGCCAGCGACCGGGTGAGCGAGTCGAGCCCGGCCTTCGCGGCGGCGTACGCCGCGATGGTGGGTGCGGGGCGATGGGCGCTGATCGAGGAGATGTTGACGATCGAGCCGCCGGTGTCCTGCTGTTGCATCACGGCGTTGGCTGCCTGGGCGACCAGGAGCGGACCGAGCAGGTTGAGCCCGACGATCTTCTCGTGGAACCGCGGAGACGCGGTGGCCGCGTCCGCCGCGGGAGCGCCGCCGGCATTGTTGACGAGTGCGTCGAGCCGACCGTGCTCGTCGACGATGGCCGCGACCAGCTCCTGGACGGCCCCGGGGTCTCGTACGTCGCACACGCGGTGGTCGGCCAGACCCTGGACCGGCGTCCGCGAGCAGGTCACGACGTGCGCTCCGGCGGCTCGGAACGCCTCGGTGATGCCCAGTCCGATGCCGCGGACGCCGCCGGTGACCAGCACGACGCGGCCGGTCAGATCCAGGGCGAGCGCCATGGCTGCTACCCTACCAAGCAAATGCTTGGTTTGGTGGCTGCGAAGGGAAGAGGGACACGACGTGGGCATCACTTCGGAGCTGCGCCCGGACGGCATCCGGGTCGTCACGATGGACGCGCCCCCGGTCAACGCGTTGACCGTGCAGGGCTGGGTCGACCTGGCCGCCGCCCTGGCCGAGGCCTCCGCAGACCTCGGCACCCACGTGGTCGTGCTGCGGGCCGAGGGCCGGGGGTTCAACGCGGGCGTCGACATCAAGGAGATGCAGCGGACCAGCGGCTTCGACGCGCTGATCGGCGCCAACCGCGGCTGCTACGCAGCGTTCAAGGCGGTCTACGAGTGCGCCATTCCCGTCATCGCAGCGGTTCATGGCTTCTGCCTGGGAGGTGGGGTCGGCCTGGTCGGCAACGCGGACTGCATCGTGGCGAGCGAGGACGCCTATTTCGGCGTGCCCGAGGTCGACCGCGGTGCGCTCGGAGCGGCGACCCACCTGGCCCGGCTGGTGCCACCCCACCTGATGCGCACGCTCTACTTCACCGGCCGCACCATCACGGCCGAGCAGCTGCTGCCCCACGGCAGCGTCCTCGAGGTGGTCCCCCGAGATCGGCTCGACGAGGCGGCACTGCAGGTGGCCGGCGAGATCGCCGCCAAGGACACCCGGGTGATCCGGGCCGCGAAGGAGGCGCTCAACGGCATCGACCCGGTCGACGTCAACAAGAGCTACCGGTTCGAGCAGGGGTTCACCTTCGAGCTCAACCTCAGCGGCGTCTCCGACGAGCTCCGGGACGACTTCGTGGGGAGGGACGCGTGACGAAGGGCCCGCGCGACAAGCGGATGACCGTCGACGAGGTCGTCGACAGCCTGGAGGACGGGATCACCCTCGGCATCGGGGGCTGGGGGCCACGGCGCAAGCCGATGGCACTGGTCCGCGCGATCCTCCGCTCCGATCTCAAGGAGCTGACCCTGGTCAGCTGGGGCGGCGCCGACGTCGGCCTGCTCACCCGGGCCGGCAAGGTTCGCAAGCTCGTCTATGCCTTCGTCTCGCTCGACTCGGTCCCGCTCGAGCCGAACTTCGCGAGGGCCCGCCAGCAGGGCACGATCCCCGAGGTCGTCGAGCTCGACGAGGGCATGTTCCAGACCGGGCTGCGAGCCGCCGCCCAGCGGCTGCCGTTCCTCCCCATGCGCGCCGGGCTCGGCTCCGACGTCATGGTCAACAACTCGTGGCTCAAGACGGTCACGAGCCCCTACGCCGACGGCCAGGAGCTGGTCGCCGTCCCGGCCCTCGAGCTCGACGTGGCGCTGGTCCATCTCAACCGCGCCGACCGGCACGGCAACGCCACCTACCTCGGCCCCGACCCCTACTTCGACGACCTGTTCTGCATGGCTGCCGACCGCGCGTACGTCTCGTGCGAGCAGGTCATCGACACCGCCGGACTGACCGTCGATACGCCCGTCCAGCGGGTGCTGATCGACCGGATGATGGTCACCGGCGTGGTCGAGACACCCAACGGCGCGCACTTCACCACCTGTACCCCGGACTACGAGCGCGACGAGCGGTTCCAGCGTGCGTACGCCGCGGCCGCGGGTGGGAGCGACGAGGAGTGGGCGGCGTTCGAGCAGCGGTTCCTGTCACGGGACGAGGCGGCCTACCAAGCTGCCGTCCGGGCATTCGCGGAGGAGCAGCGGTGACGGCCACCAGAGCCGATGTCTGCGCTGTGGCGATCGCCGACGCGTTCGCCGACGACGGCGAGATCTTCGCCAGCCCCATGGGGCTGCTGCCGATGCTCGGCGTCCGACTCTGCCGGCTGACCCAGAACCCCGACCTGGTCATCTCCGACGGCGAGGCGATGTTCCTCGCGAGCCCGCCGCCGCTGTTCGCCCAGCATTCGCCAGAGCGCGATGTTGTCGAGGGCTGGATCCCGTTCCGGAAGGTCTTCGACGTCATCGCCTACGGCAAGCGGCACGTGATGATGGGGGCCACCCAGGTCGACCGACACGGCAACCAGAACATCTCCGCGATCGGCGACTTCGCCCGACCGACGCGACAGCTGCTCGGGTCGCGGGGAGCCCCCGGCAACACGGTCAACAACCGGACGTCCTACTGGGTCCCGAAGCACTCCCCGCGCACCTTCGTCGAACGGGTCGACGTCGTTTCAGGGGTCGGCCCCGCGCGGGCCAAGGCCGCCGGCCCAGCGGCGGCGGCGTACAACGACATCCATCGCATCGTCTCCAATCTGGGGGTATTCGACGTCCGGGGCGCCGATGACACGCTACGACTGCGCACCGTCCATCCCGGCGTGACTGTGGATGAGGTGCGCGAGGCCTCGGGCTGTGAGTTCCAGGTGGACGAAACGGCGGACGGAACGGTGGCCGAAACGCGCCTCCCGACGGCCGAAGAGCTGACTCTCATCAACGAAGTGCTCGACCCGAAGGGTCTGCGGTTCAAGGAGGTGCCGAACCCGTGACTCCCCAGCTGCTCACGACGCCGTTCACCGAGCTGGTCGGCGTTCGCCACCCGGTCGTGCAGACCGGCATGGGCTGGGTCTCCGGGCCGCGGCTGGTCAGTGGCACAGCCCGAGCCGGCGGGCTCGGCATCCTGGCCAGCGCCACCATGACCTTCGACGAGCTCGACCGGGCCATCCGCGAGGTCAAGAACCGCACCGACCAGCCGTTCGGCGTCAACCTGCGCGCCGATGCCGGCGACGCGGCCCAGCGGTGCGACCTGTTGATCGAGCACGGGGTGCGGGTGGCGTCGTTCGCGCTCGCCCCGAAGCCGGAGCTGATCGCCAAACTCAAGGACCACGGGATCGTCGTGATGCCGTCGATCGGCGCCGCCAAGCACGCGGTCAAGGTGGCCGGCTGGGGTGCCGACGCGGTGATGGTGCAGGGCGGCGAGGGTGGCGGCCACACCGGCGCTGTACCCACCACGCTGCTACTGCCCACCGTGCTCGACGCGCTGCGCGGCGCGGGGGCCGACATCCCGGTGGTGGCGGCCGGCGGCTTCTTCGACGGGCGCGGCCTGGCCGCCGCCCTCTCGTACGGCGCCGCGGCGGTCGGCATGGGCACTCGCTTCCTGCTCACCCAAGACTCTGCGGTCCCCGACGCCGTCAAGCAGCTCTACCTCGACACCGACCTCACCGGCACCGTGGTGACAAGCAAGGTCGACGGGATGCCGCACCGGATGCTGCGCACCCCGTTGGTCGAGTCGGTCGTCGAGGGCTCGTCGTTGCGCCGGCTCGGCCCGACGGTACGGCGGACGCTGGAGTTCAAGAAGGACAGCGGGCTTTCGTGGCGACAGCTGGCTGTCGACGGCCGCGCGCTGCGCAAGACACAGGGCCGCACCCTCGCCCAGACGGCGCTGGCCGCGAACACTCCGACGCTGCTGAAGGCGGGGCTGGTCGAGGGCGACACCAGCGCGGGCATCCTGGCCTCCGGCCAAGTGGTCGGCGTGATCGACGACCTGCCGACCTGCGAGGAACTCCTCGACCGGATCGTCACCGGCGCGGTCGAGGAACTCCGCCGCGCTGGGTCATACGTCGGCTAGCTCGAGCACACCGACGCGGCCGACGACGCCGAGGCGAGCGCGGCGGTGGCCGCGGCCCGCGCCTGCTTGGCCCGCTTCACCTTCTTCTTGGCCTTGGCGATCGCCCGCGGGTTGCCCTTCTTCTTCGCCTTCTTCACCGCGGCCTTGGCCTTGATCAGCTTGGCCGTGGCCGCGGCCACCTGCGCCCGACCAGAGGCGACGACGGCCTGCAGGCTCACGCAGTCGTACGCCGTGAAGGTCCGGGCCGCAGGCGACGCGTCGAGGTTGCCGGCGCGGTCGACGGCCGCGACCCGGAAGGTGTGCGGCCCCGATGTGACCCGCATCGTGGCGGGACTGGTGCAGGCCGCGAACGGCGCGGAGTCGAGCGAGCACCGGAACGTCGCCGGAGACTCAGGGGCGGTGAAGGTGAATGCCACGTCCAGGCTCTTGCTCCGGTCGGCCGGTCCGCTGGCGATGGTGGTCTCCGGCGCCACGGAGTCGTGGGTGTAGGTCACCGAGGTGGCCGAGCACGCGGAGTCGAACTGCCCTTGCTTGACCGATTTCGCACGGATCATCGAGGTCGCATTGTGAGAGACGGCGGCGGCGATCCCGGAGCCGGTGAACTGAGCGGCCGAGCCGCTCCCCAGTGCCGGCCCGCTGCAGGTCGCGTCGCCGTACAGCGTCACCGTCGAGCCACTCTCGGCGGTGCCGCTCACCAGAGGGTTCGGCGACGACGACGGACCGGCCGGTGCGACCGTCAGGACCGTCGGGGTTGCCGTGGTCGGCGTCGGGACGTGCGTGTACGAGACCGATGTGGTCGAGCAATCGGACTCGTGCTCATGGGCCTTGGCGGCCCGCGCGTAGAAAGTCGTGGTGGTGTTCTCGGGCACAGAGACAGGGATCCCGGAACTCCCGAACTGCGCTGCCGGGCCGCTCGCCAGCACCGGTCCCGAGCATGCGGCGTCGCCGTAGAGAGTCACCGTCGCGAAGAGCGGGGCCTCGCCCCGCACCTTCGGGGTGGTGGACGACCCCGTGGACGCGGGGAGCACGGAGTCCACGCTGGGCATGTCGGTCGTGGGCAGGGTGACGGCCGTGTCGATCGAGACGTCGTCGACGTACATGATCGCGACGTCGTCGGTCGGGTTGACGTACTCGAAGCTGAGCGTGTGGCTCTCGTCGTCGGCGTAGTCGCGGATGTCGTTGATCTGCTGGGTGTACTGGGTCTCGGAGTCGGCCTGCTCCGTGATGGTGCCGACGATGTGGCCGTCGATCTTGGCCGACACGGTCGCCTCGTACGGCGCAGTCCCGTAATAGAGGCGGGTCCAATAGCGCAGCGTCTCCGCCCCTTCCGGGATCGTGACGGTCTGCGTGATCTTCGTCGTGCTTCCCTCTTGCGCATCCGACCCGAACCAGAGCCAGTAGTCCCCCGCGTGTGACCGGTTCTGCAGGGCGGCGCAGAAGGAGTTGCAGAACAGCCCTCCGGGCGACTCGGTCGGGTCGACGACCGTCCACCCGGGGCTGCTGTGGCCGGCAGACTCGGTGGACTCGAATCCCCCGTTCACGATCAGCTCGTCGGCGTGGGCAGGCGCGGTCACGGCACCGCTGACGGCCAGTCCCGTGGCGACGAGTGCCGCCGTCGCCGAAGTCGCGATCCAGCGTCGGGCGTAGCGCAGCTGCATGCGGTCGAGCCTCGGCCCACCCCGCCCCCGGTAGTGGTCGCGGAGCGCACAGTTGCTGTCGGCCCACGCACGGCCGGACCACCCCCGGAAAGAGCCGATCAGCCGAAGAACGCCCGCAGGTCGCCGGCCACCAGCTCGGGCACCTCGAGCGCCGCGAAGTGACCTCCGCGCTCGAACTCCGACCAGTGCACGATGGCGGCGTTGTCGCGCTCGGCCAGCGGCCGGATGGTCTGGAAGTCGTCCTTGAACACCGCGACCCCGATCCGCCCCTGGCTGACCACGGTCTCCCGGCCCTGGCCGTCGTTGGCCCGCTGCTCGGCGTAGTGGTAGCGCACGGCTCCGGATGAGGTGTTGGTGAGCCAGTAGAGCGAGACCTGGGTGAGCACCTGCTCGGGCGAGACCAGGCTGGTGCCGTTGCCGAAGTTCTCGAACAACTCGTTGTACGCCAGCTGTCCGACGGGCGAGTCGGAGAGCGCGGCCGCGATGGTCTGCGGCCGGGTGCCGTTCATCGAGTTGTAGCCACCGACGGACTGGAACCAGCCCAGGCACTCCAGCGCGGCGTACTCCCTCGGGCCGAACCGCTCGAACTCGCTCGGGTCGCCCGACGGGAACGAGAACAGCTGGAGCACGTGCGCGCCCAGGAAGCCCTCGGGGTTCAGCACCGCCAGCTCGCGGCCGACCATCGCGCCGCCGTCGCTCCCGTGCGCGCCGTACGACGCGTAGCCGAGCCGGCGCATCAGCACGTCGTACGCGCGGGCGACGCGGTCCATGGTCCAGCCCTCGTCGACGACCGGGGTGCTGAAGCCGAAGCCCGGCATCGAGGGGATGACCAGGTGGAAGTCGTCGGTGAGGAGCGGCACCAGGTCGAGGAACTCGGCGAACGAGCCGGGGTAGGTGTGCAGGAGCAGCAGCGGCGTCGCGTCGGCGTTGTGTGACCGGACGTGGACGAAGTGGATGATCTGGCCGTCGATCTCGGTGGTGAAGTTGGGGACCGCGTTCATCCGCGCCTCCTGGGACCGCCAGTCGAAGGCCTGCCAGCGCTCGACCATGTCCCGCAGGTACGACGTGGGGGTGCCGTACGCCCACGAGTCGCCCGGTGCCGGCTGCGGGAGGCGGGTGCGGGCGAGGCGGTCGCGCAGGTCTTCGAGCGCGGACTCGGGGATCGCGATCGTGAAGGGCTGGATCTCGGACTGGGTCTTCTCGGTGGTCATGACGCTTACGCTAGGAGTCATTCAGGAACGTTTCGTTCCTACACTTTCGAGGAGTTTGATGGCTGACACCGCGGCTCGGATGCTGGCCCTGCTCGGACTGCTCGAGTCCCGTGCGGACTGGTCCGGAGCCGAGCTCGCGGCCCGTCTCGACGTCACCGACCGGACCATCCGCAACGACGTCGAGCGGCTGCGTGGGCTCGGCTACCCGGTCGACGCCGTACGCGGGCCGGGTGGTCGCTACCGGCTCGGCGTCGGCACCAAGCTGCCGCCGCTGCTCCTGGAGGAGGACGAGGCGGTGGCCGTCGCGGTCGGCCTCCGGGCGGGTACGGCGGTCCAGGGCATCGAGGAGACGAGCGCCCGGGCGCTGGCCAAGCTCGAGCACGTGCTCCCCCACCGGCTGCAGCGCCGGGTCAACGCCCTGCGCGACGCGGTCAGCGCCGGTCCGGAGAACACCGGCTCGAACGTCGCGGATCCGCTCGTCGATGCGTCCCTGCTCTCCGAGGTCGCCGGCGCGGTCCGCGACCACGTCGAGCTGCGCTTCTCTTATCGCGACTCCCCCGACGTGCTGCAGGTCGAGCCCTACCGCCTGGTCAGCTGGCAGCGGCGGTGGTTCGTGGTGGCCCGCGACGCGCGGACCGACAGCTGGGCGCCGTACCGGCTCGACTGGGTCGCGCTACGCACCCCCGGCGGGCGCCGCTTCACGCCACACCCGCTCCCAGGCGAGGACTACACCGCCTTCGTGCTCCGCGAGGTCGCGTTCTCCGGCTGGAGCGTGCACGCCCGAATCGACATCGACGCGCCGGCCGAGGAGGTGCTGGCCCGGATCAACCCGACCGTCGGCGTGGTCGAGAGCGTCGACAGCCAACACTGTGTGCTCGTCACCGGCGGAGACAGCGTCGAGATCATCGCGGTCTACATCGGGATGCTCGGCGTCGACTTCCACGTCTCCGAGCCACCGGCGCTGGTCGACGCGGTCCGGCTGCTGGGCGAGAGATACCGACGCGCGCTCGACTCCGCTACTAGAGCACCTTCTGCAGCTCCAGCTCACGGCCGAGGATCCGATAGCCGATCGCCTCGTTGACGCCGATCATGAAGTCGTTGGACTCGGCGTTCCAGGTGCTGATCTCGGTGAGCTGCGGCTGCACGTCACGCAGCCAGAGGTTCATGTCGGTCTTGAGCAGCATCCCGAGCCGGTGGCCACGGTGGGTGCCTACAACGGAGGTGTCGTGCTGCGCGCCGAGGTGGGGACGCTCGCCATCCACGACGACCACGCTGTGGCCGGCCAACTCGCCGCTCTCGCGGTGTCGTGCGAAGACGCGGAACAGCCGATCTCCTCGGGCGAGTTGGGCCTCCTCGTAGCCGCGCACCCGCTCCGGCGTGAACACCTCGTCCTCGATGTCGAGGTCGTCGGTCGGGGCGTCGTTGATGGCCGCGGTCATCGCCGTCATCGCGTCCAGCTCGTCATCCGGCGTCCGCCCCTCGCGGCGGATCAGCTCGTACGCCGAAGCCGCGGCGGTCGACTCAGCATGCAGCCGCTCGATCTCCGGCCAATCGAGATCGGCCAGCACCTGGCGGCGCTGGACAGCGACGCTTCCCTCGGTGAGCCCGTGCCGGGCGGCGAAGCCGCGCAGCGCCGCGCTGTCCCAGCCGTCGGTGCCGATCGACGTCCGCCCCTGCGCCTTCGTCTCGGCGACCAGGTGCTCGAGCATCGTGGTGCCGTAACCGCGTCGGCGTTGGTCGGGGTGCACCGTGAGCCCCAGCCACGCGATGTGCAGGTTGTCATACTCGCTGGTCGCGACCGTCCCGGTCGCCACCGGAACGCCATCGATGAGCCCCACGAACGGCGTCTCGACCTCGCCGTCCCAGCCGTAGCGGAACCGACCCTCGAACCCCTTCACGGTCGCCGGGTGCGACCACGGCGAATCGGTGGCGCGGGCGGCGTTGGTGACCTCGACGTACTGCGACAGCCGGTCCGCGTCGTCGGGCCCGAAGCGGACGATCTCCATGCTGGCCATGAGGACAATGTCGCCCGACCGGAGACCCCGCGCCACTCAATAACGCGACGCGGGGCCCCCGGTGAGGTTGATCAGTTCAGCTGAGCGTCAACGCAGCGTCGTCGATGACGAACGACGTCTGCAGCGAGCTGTCCTCGGTGCCGGTGAAGCTGATCGTCACCGTCTGCCCTGCGAGCGAGGAGACGTTGAACGTCCGGAGGGTGTACCCCGAGGCCTTGTTGAGGTTGGAGTACGTCGCCAGCGTGGTCGAGCCCGCCTTCACGGTGAGCTTGTCGTACTGCGTCGAGGTGGTGGTCTCGGCGGAGTCGACGTGCAGGTAGAAGGAGAGCGTGGCCGAGCAGCCGGCCGGGATGGTCACCGACTGGCTCAGCGTGTCGGTGTGCGTGGTGCCGTATCCGTTGAGCCACGCCTTCCAGGAGCCGGCGTGCGCGGCCTGGCTGGCCGAGCTGTCGACCACACCGGAGGACGCCGACCACGGCGCCGCCGTACCGGTCTCGAAGCCGGGGTTGCCCAACTGCTGACCGGAGCAGCCACCGCCACCGGTGCCACCGATGGTGAAGGTGAACGTCGCCGACCCCGCGCCACCGCTGGCGGCGGTCGCGGTCACGGTGGCGTTGTAGGTGCCGGCCGTGGTGGGCGTGCCGGAGACGGTGCCGGACGACGAGACCGAGACGCCCGGCGGGAGGCCGGTGCCGGTCCAGGTATACGGCGCGGTGCCGCCCGACGCGGACAGCGCGAACGACGAGATCGCCGTCCCGACCGTGCCCGACTTGGCGCCCGGGTTGGTGACCGTGACACCACCGGTCGCGGAGCAGGTCGGATCGGCCGCCTGCGCCGGCACCGAGACCGAGTCCCAGGCCGCCTTGACGGTGTTGAACTCCGTGCAGCTACCGGGGAACAGGTTCTTGGCCGCGGTGAGCGTCCAGGTGCGGTACTTGAGGTACGACGACGAGGTCGTCTTGAGCAGCATCGCGTTGTACATGATCTGCTGCGCCTTCTGCACCCCGATGCCGGTCACCGACGAGCCGTTGCAGGTCGGGCTGGTCGGCTGGCCGTTGGTGGGGTTGGAACCCATGGCCAACAGGTAGTACCAGTGGTTGCCCGGACCGGCCGCCGCGTGCACCTCGGCATTCGGGATCGAGGACGAGTAGCAGTTGGCGTCGCCGACCGCCGAAGGGTTGTACATCACCCGGATCGGGCCCTGGCCGACCAGGTTGACCTCCTCGCCCACGGTGAAGTCGGGGACGTCCGCAGGGTTGTTGGCGAACCACTCGGTGGCCGCGCCGAAGGTGTCGCCCACGAACTCCTGGGTGCCGCCGCCGGAGATGCCGCCAGGGGTCTTGTCGTCGACGCCGTGCCCGAACTCGTGCGCGACGACGTCGATCGAGCCGATCCACTTGCCACCGGTCTGGGTGTGGCCGATCTGCACCTGGGTGCCGTCGTAGTAGGCGTTGACGTCGTTGAGCCCGACCCGGATCGGCACCCAGCCGCCCGAGCCGTTCATGCCGTTGCGGCCGAGCCAGGTGGAGAGCATCTGGCGCATCTTCTCGGCGGAGTAGAACGCGTCGACACAGCCGGTCTCGCGGTCTGTCGCGGAACCGTTGCCCCACACGTCGTCGGTGCCCGTGAACGTCGCGTTGCCCGTGGAGTTCTGGCACTTGAGCGTCGCCGCGTTGCTGTTGGTCATCGAGAACGACGAGCCGGAGCCGGTCGTCGGGATGGTGACGCTGCCCTCCCAGTTGCCGTTTCCGGTGCCTTCGAGGACGTGCTCCTTGGTGGTCAGGACCCGGCCGGTGCGCGCGTCGACGTAGACCGTGAGCCGCGAGGCCTCACCGTGCTTGCGACCGGTCACCCAGGTCTCCCAGGCGAGCTTGGAACTCCTCTGCTGCAGTACGACGAGCCGGCTGCGGCCCAGGGCCGCGTGCCGGAGCTGGCGCTTGCTCTTCGCGCGGGCGGCGGCCTTGGAGAACGAGGCCTGGGTGGAGTGGAGCCGGACCTGACGGGTCTGCGCCACACTGGTCGCCACGACCCTGCCTCGGTTGTCGGTCGAGACCACGAAGTCGCCGCCGACCACGGGCAGCCCGCGGTAGCTGCGCTCGTACGGCACGTAGTTGAGCCCCATCGAGCTCAACACCTTGCCCGCCTTGAACGAGTCGTGCCGGCTGGCCTTGATGACGGCCGGCTTGGCCGCTACCAGTTGCGCCGCCGACCGGGCGGCGGCCACGCGCCCGCTGGGACTGGTGTGGGCTGGGGCAGTGCGGTCGCTGCCGTGGTTCGGTGCGGCGGCGTGGGCCCCTGTGGGGACCGTGGCCACCAACGCCACAGCGAGGGCACACGACGCGCCCCCGACGAGAATTCTTCTCACCCGAGATTCTCCTTGTGAATGGCTCGCTCGAGCCGATCGATGGAAGTCGCCTGTGTTCAGGCATGGCTCTGCTCGGGTGATGGACCGCCCGAGAAGATCCAAGGGGTGACATTCCTCCCGCCGGAGGATCACCGTCAATGGCAACGAATTGCGAAAAGGTGCACTGCGAACTTCTGCAAAAGCGCAGCCAACCTTTCGGCGGGGTCGCCGCGTGGAGTGACCAGGAGGACCATCGGCAGAGCGGTCCGGTCCGCAGGGAGGCGAGATGCGCCGCGCGAGTGACGTCAACGCATTCAGCGAGTTCGTCGAGGCCTGCGCACCTTCCCTGTTCCGCACGGCGTACCTCATGGTCGGCGACCATCAGCTGGCCCAAGACCTCGTGCAGGAGGCGCTGGTCAAGACACTGATCGCATGGCCTCGGCTTCACGACCGCGCGAACCTGGCCGCCTACACGCGGCGGATCATTGTGACCACCTCGATCTCGTGGCGTCGACGTCGCTCCTTCCACGAGCGGCCGAGCGATCGGCTGCCAGAGCGGATCAGTGACGACCCGGGCGAAACGGTGGCCACTCACGATGTTGTCGTGGCCGCCCTGCTGACAGTGCCTCCACGGCAGCGTGCCGCGATCGTGCTGCGCTACTACCAAGACCTGAGCGAGGCCCAGACCGCGGAGGTCATGGGCTGCTCCGTCGGCACGGTCAAGAGCCAGGTCGCGGCCGGGCTCACGAAGCTCCGCGCAGCACTGGGCCCGGTGTTCGACGAGACCGTCCCCACCGAACGGGAGGTGACGTCGTGACTCACACCCTCGGCGACCTGCTGCGCAGCAGCGCGAACTCCGTGCCCGAGGTCCGAGTGGACGTCGCCGCGCTGGTCGCGGACGCCGACCGCAGGCAGCGCCGACGCCGGCTGGCCGTGGTGGCCGCCACCACGGCTGTCGTCGGTGTGGTGGCCGCGGGTGCCTGGGCGCTCCGCGGTGGTCAGCCGCAGGAGCTCGAGCCTGCGCCCTCCCCCGCACCGTCGCCCCCGGCGTCGGTCGCCGTCGACCCGACCGGCACGCGGCCCCTGGTGTACGCCGACGGCTCGACGGTCCATGTCGGCGACCGCAGCTTCGACGCGGGCGGGGAGGTGAGGCTGCTGGACGTCACCGACGACGGGGTCGTGTTCGTGATGACGGACGGTGACCAACCAGAACTGTGGTTCCACGACGACAAGACGACCGTCATGATCGGCCTCCTCGACTGGACCACGGCCGAGCGCGCCTACGCCCCGCTGCGCGTCGACACGCCCCCGTCCGGCTCGCTCGTGGTGTGGAGGCAGACGCAGTTCGGCGACGTCGACGTGCCCGACGAGTACGTCGTGTACGACAGCACTCTGCGTGAGGAGGTGGCCCGGATCCCCGCCTCCGGCCCGACTCGCGACCTGCAGTTCGTCTCCGACGGCGTCTTGTACTTCCGTCCCGGCCAGCACGTCCTCCGCTACGACGTGTCATCCGGCAACACCGCGGAGATCACTCGGCCCGCGATGGAGGCCGAGCTCGCCGGGCAGGCCCGGATGTTCACGGCGGTGACGGCCAGCGGGGACGTCGTCGTCGAGGAAGGGCCCTGGTTCGAGCAGGTCGGCCGGCGCTTCGTGGCGCGGATCCATGACGACGCCATGGTGCGTGACTACCTGGACGTGAGGCGCACGAACGGCCAACGGGGTGCAGCTCCACCTGCCAGATGGATATCACGTGCCCGCTGACGAGCCGGAGGACAACGCGGTGTCGTACTGGCTCGACGACGACCGCGTCGTCATCGGTGCCGGAGACAGCGGCGGTGACGTGGGGCCGGCGCACGGTGACGTGCTCGTGTGCAACCTCCCGGACGGTATCTGCCAGGTAGCGCAGCGCGACGTGATCGTGGTCGGGCCGGGGTACTGAACGCTCAGAGCCGCTCGATGATGGTCACGTTGGCCTGGCCGCCGCCCTCGCACATCGTCTGCAGGCCGTAGCGACCGCCGGTGCGCTCGAGTTCGTTGAGCAGGGTGGCCATGATCCGGGTGCCGGTAGCGCCGATGGGATGCCCCAGCGCGATGCCGCCACCATTGACGTTCACCTTCTCGTGCGGGACGCCGGTCTCCTTCATCCAGGCCAGCACCACTGGGGCGAAGGCTTCGTTGCACTCGAAGAGATCGATGTCGTCGATCGTGAGTCCGGTCCGCTCCAGTGCGCGGCGGGTGGCCCGGATCGGCCCGGTGAGCATCCAGACCGGATCGTCGCCCGTGACCGACAGGTGGTGGATCCGCGCACGCGGGGTGAGTCCGTGATCGCGGACCGCCTGCTCGGAGGCGACCAGCAACGCCGAGGAAGCATCGCAGAGCTGCGAGGACACGGCCGCGGTGATCCGGCCGCCGGGGGCCAGCGGCTCGAGGGCGGCCATCTTCTCCAGCGACGTCTCGCGCGGGCATTGGTCGATGTCGAGGTCGCCGAGCGGCACGATCTCGCGGTCGAAGCGCCCCTCCGCACTCGCCGTACGAGAGCGCTCGTGCGAGGCGAGCGCGAACCGCTCCATCTCCTCTCGGGAGATGTCCCACTTGTCCGCGATCAGCTCGGCCGACCGGAACTGGCTGACCTCCTGATCGCCGTACCGCGCCCGCCAACCCGGGGACTCGGCGAACGGTGTCGAGAAGCCGTACTGCTGACCGACGAGCATGGCCGCCGAGATCGGGATCGCGCTCATGTTCTGGACCCCACCGGCGACCACGAGGTCCTGGGTGCCGGACAGCACGCCCTGCGCGGCGAAGTGCACCGCCTGCTGCGAGGAGCCGCACTGGCGATCGATCGTCACGCCGGGCACGTGGTCGGGCAGCCCGGCCACCAGCCAGGCCGTGCGCGCGACGTCACCGGCCTGCGAGCCGATGGTGTCGCAGCAGCCCAGGATGACGTCGTCGACCGCGCCCGGGTCGACGCCCGTGCGGTCCATCAGCGCGGTGATCGAGTGTGCCGCGAGGTCCGCCGAGTGCACCTCCGCGAGGGCGCCGCCCCGCTTGCCGACCGGCGTCCGGACAGCGTCGATGATGTAGGCCTCGCTCATGCGTCGATCCCCTCCAGCAGGATGGTGAGGTACTGCTCGGCGATCTCGGTGTGCGTACGCCGGCCGCCGGGGCGGTACCACGAGACGGCCACCCAGACGGTGTCGCGGATGAACCGGTAGGTCAGCTCGAGGTCGAGATCGTCGCGCAGCACGCCGGCATCGACACCGCCCTGCAGGAGCCGCAGCCACACTTCCCGCGACTGCCGGTTGCGGTCGCCGAGGTAGGCGAACCGGTCGAAGGTGAGGAGGTAGGCCGCGTCGTTCTGGAAGATCGCCACCTCGTCGTGGTGCCGATCGATCGTGTCGAAGGAGACGCGCACCGCCCGCTCCAGCTTGGTGCGCGGGCCGTCGGCGCTGGCCAGGATCTCGTCGTACTGCCCGAACAGCTCCTCTTGGAACGTCGACAGGATCTCGTCGACCATCGACTCCTTGGAGTCGAAGTGGTGGTAGAGGCTGCCCGACAGGATCCCGGCGGCGTCGGCGATGTCGCGGACGGTGGTGTTGCGGAACCCCTTCTCGGCGAACAGCCGCGCCGCGATGGCCAGCAGCTCGCTGCGCCTGGTGGTCGCCGGCTCGGTGCTCATGGGTGCTGACTCGAGACGCTCACGACTTCTCCGGTGAGGTACGACGAGTAGTCGCTCGCGAGGAAGACCATCACGTTGGCGACCTCCCACGGCTCTGCCGAGCGTTTGAAGGCCTCGCGCTCGGTGAGCTCGGCGAGTAGTTCGTCGGAGGTGACCTTGGCGAGGAACGGGTGCATCACCAGCGACGGCGACACCGCGTTGACCCGGATGCCGTGCGGGGCGAGGTCCATCGCGGCGCTCCGGGTCAGCGCCATGACGCCGGCCTTGGCGGCGGCGTAGTGCGCCTGGCCCTCCTGGGCCCGCCAGCCGACCACCGAGGCGTTGTTGACGATGACGCCCTTCCTGCCCGCGGCCACGAAGCGCTGGCCGGCCGCGCGTACGCAGCGGAAGGTGCCGGTCAGCGTGATGTCGAGGACCTTCGACCACTGTTCGTCCGTCATGTCCAGGACCGACGCGGTGCCGCCGAGCCCGGCGTTGTTGATCATGACGTCGACGCCGCCGAGCTCGTCCGCGGCGTCGAGCAGAGCCTGCACCTGGTCCTCGGAGGTCACGTCGCAGACGAGCTGGCGCACCCGATCGGCTCCGAACTCCTCGGCCAGCGCGGACTCGGCCTCGGCGAGGCGACGTTCGTGGGTGTCGCTGAACACGACCGCCTTCGCACCCTCCTCGAGCGCCCGCCGTACGACGGCCGCCCCGATCCCGGCGCCGGCAGCCGCCGTCACCACGACGACCTTGCCGGCCAGCAGGTCGTGACCCTGGACGTAGGCGGGGATGCTCACCGGTCTCCCTTCGGTTCGCGAGGCAGGCCGAGGACCCGCTCGGCCAGGATGGTGCGCTGCACTTCGTCGCTGCCGCCGTAGATGGTGTCGGCGCGCGAGAACAGGAACAGCCTCTGGAGGTCGTCGAGCTGGTACGGCGCGTCGGCCGTCGGTGGGCGCGCGACCAGCCCGTCGAGGCCGCGTACGTCCATCGCCACCTCCCCCAGGCGCCTGTGCCAGCCGGCCCACGCCAGCTTGAAGATCGACGCGCTGCCTGGGGCGCCGCTCGTCGAGTCCTGGGCCAGCCCCCGCAGCGCCTGCCAGCGCAGCACCTCGAGCTCGACCTTGAGCTTGGCCAGTCGGTCGCGCAGCACGGGGTCCGCGATCGCGCCGTTGTCCCGGGCGACCGCGACGACCCGGTCGAGCTCGCGGGTGAAGCCGACCACCTGCCCCAACACCGAGACGCCGCGCTCGAAGCCGAGCAGGGCCATCGCCACCCGCCAGCCGTCGCCCGGCTCGCCGACGACGTGGTCTGCCGGGGTGTGCGCCCCGGTGAGGAACACCTCATTGAACTCCGACCCGCCGGTGAGCTGTTCGATCGGCCGGACCTCGACGCCCTCCTGGTCGATGGGCACGAGGAGGAAGGAGAGGCCATGGTGGCGCTGCGAGCCGGGCTCGCTGCGGGCGAGGACGAACAGCCACTGGCTGAAGTGGGCGTTGGACGTCCACACCTTCTGCCCGTCGAGCACCCACTCGTCACCGGTCAGCCGGGCCCTGGTCTGCACGTTGGCCAGATCGGAGCCGGCACCGGGTTCGGAGTACCCCTGTGCCCAGAGCTCCTCGACCGCCAGGATCTTGGGTAGGAACCGCTGCTGTTGCTCGGGCCTGCCGAAGGCCATCAGGGTCGGGCCGAGCAGCTCCTCGCCGAGGTGGTTGACCCGCGCGGGTGCACCGGAGCGGGCGTACTCCTCGTGGAAGATCACCTGTTGCCACAGCGTCAGCCCGCGGCCGCCGTGCTCGGTGGGCCAGCTCACGCCGGTCCAGCCGTGCTCGGCGAGGTGGCAGTTCCAGGCGAGCCGCTCCTCGATCGCCTCGTGGTCCTTGCCCGGTCCGCCGAGCCCCTTGAGCTCGGCCCAGCGACCGGTGAGATGCTCGTCGAGCCAGCCTCGGATCTCGGCCCGGAAGGCCTCGTCCTCGGCCGAGTCGCTCAGATCCACGTGCGCTATGCTACCAAGCAAATGCTTGGTTTGGTGCCTCAGGACGAGACGCTGCCCGCGCTGCTCCGCCGAGCGGCGGACCGGTTCGGCGCGCATCCCGCCTATGTCGAGGGCGGGTCGACGACGTCGTACGCCGAGCTGCTCGCCCGGGTCGAGGCCACTGCGGCGGCATACACCGAAGCGGGCGTGGGTCGGGGCGATCGGGTCGTGCTCTGGGGCCCCAACAGCACCGCCTGGGCGATCGCCGCGCTCGCCGTGTCGTACGCCGGTGGCGTGCTGGTGCCGGTCAACTCGCGCTACGTCGGTGCCGAAGTGGCCGACGTCGTCGCGCGCACCCACGCCGCGTTGGTCGTGGTGCACGACGGCTTCCTGGGTCGAGACCAGCTCCGGGAGCTCGCAGAGGCCGGGGTGACCGAGCGGGTCGTGACCCTCGCCGAGGTTGCGGGTCGGACAAAGGTAGACAGTCGACCGAAATCCGAGCTGTCCGGGGTCTCCCCCGACGACGTCGCCGACATCCTGTTCACCTCGGGCACGACCGGCCGCTCCAAGGGGGCGATGAGCGCGCACCGGCAGACCATCGGCGTCGCGCGGGCGTGGGCCGAGCTGGGCGGGGTACGGCAGGACGACCGCTACCTCGTGGTCAACCCGTTCTTCCACTCCTTCGGCTACAAGATCGGCATCGTGGTCGGGCTGCTCACCGGGGCCACGCTCTACCCGGTGGCGACCTTCGACGTCGACGAGACGATGCGGCTGATCGAGGCTGAGCGGATCACCGTCTTCCCGGGGGCGCCGACGCTCTTCCAGTCGCTGCTCGCCGCGCCCGCTCGGGCCGACCGAGACCTGTCGTCGCTGCGACTCGCGGTGACCGGTGCGGCCGTCGTACCGGTCGTGCTCATCGAGCGGATGCGCGAGGCGGCTCCGTCGGGGTTGGGGATCGACCAGGTGGTGACGGCGTTCGGGATGACCGAGGCAGTCGTGGTCACCATGTGCCGCGCGGGCGACTCGGCCGAGACCGTGGCGACCACCAACGGCCGCGCGATCCCGGGCATGGAGACCAGGATCGGTCCGGACGACGAACTGTTGGTCCGGGGCGACTACGTGATGCTCGGCTATCTCGACGATCCGAAGGCCACCCGCGAGGCGATCGACGACGAGGGCTGGCTGCACACCGGCGATGTCGGCTCCCTCGATGCGCACGGCAACCTCGCGATCACCGACCGGCTCAAGGACATGTACATCTCCGGCGGCTTCAACGTCTACCCCGCCGAGGTCGAGCAGGCACTGCTGCGGATGGACGGCGTCACCGACGTGGCCGTGGTCGGCGTACCCGACGAGCGGATGGGCGAGATCGGCAAGGCGTACGTCGTCGGCACGGCGACGCCCGACGAGGTCGTCGCATTCGCCAAGGAGCACCTGGCGAACTTCAAGGTGCCGCGCGAGGTCGAGCTGGTCGACGCGCTCCCCCGCAACCTCTCGGGCAAGGTGCTGAAGACGGAGCTCCGGCATGGGTCTTGAGTTGAGCGAGGCAGAGCTCGCCTTCCGGGCCGAGGCGCGGGAGTGGCTCGCCGCGCACGTGCCGGAGGAGCCACTCCCCTCGATGGACACCGCAGAGGGCTGGGCCGCGCACCAGGCCTGGGAGGCGGAGTTGGCCGCCGCTCGCTGGTCGGTGGTCTCGTGGCCGCGGGCGTACCACGGCCGAGGGGCCTCGCTGGTCGAGTGGGTCGTCTTCGAGGAGGAGTACTACCGGGCCGGCGCCCCCGGCCGGGTCTCCCAGAACGGCATCTTCCTGCTCGCCCCGATCCTCTTCGAGCACGGCACCCCCGAGCAACGAGATCGGTTCCTGCCGGCGATGGCCACCGGCGAGACGATCTGGGCGCAGTGCTGGTCCGAGCCCGAGGCCGGCTCCGACCTGGCCTCGCTCACCTCGACCGCGCGGCGCGACGACGAGCGTGGCGGCTGGGTGCTCGACGGCCAGAAGACCTGGTCGTCGCGGGCGAGCTTCGCACACTGGGGCTTCGGGCTGTTCCGCTCCGATCCGGAGGCCGAACGGCACCGCGGCCTCACCTACTTCCTCTTCCCGCTCGACGCCGACGGAGTGACCGTTCGGCCGATCGCACAGCTGGACGGGGAGACGGGCTTCGCGGAGGTCTTCTTCGATGCGGTCTTCGTCCCCGACTCCGACGTGCTCGGTGGCGTCGGCGACGGCTGGCAGGTCGCGATGAGCACGGCGGGCAACGAACGTGGCCTCTCCCTCAGGTCGCCGGGCCGGTTCTGTGCGGCCGCCGACCGGCTGGTGGAGCTGTACGGCGAGCGGCCCGACCCGCGGCACGCCGACGCCGTGGTCGACGTCTGGATCCGGGCCCAGGCCTACCGCCTCTACACCTGGGGAACGGTCACTCGGCTGGCCGATGGTGGCGACCTGGGCGCGGCCGGCTCGGTCAACAAGGTCTTCTGGTCCGAGCTCGACATCGCCCTCCACGAGACCGCCCTCGACCTGCTCGGCCCCGAGGCTGAGCTCGAGTCGAGCTGGCTGAACGGCTACACCTTCGCGCTGTCCGGCCCGATCTACGCCGGCACCAACGAGGTGCAGCGCAACATCGTCGCCGAGCGGATCCTCGGCCTCCCCCGAGAGGTCAGGTCGGCACGGTGAGGTTCGAGCTCGACGCAGACCAGCGCGACTTCGCCGCGTCGCTGGAGTCGCTGCTCTCTTCGGCAGGTACCGCCGCGATCGCCCGCGCCTGGGCGGACGGCGACCACGAGCCGGGGCTGAAGTTGTGGGGCCGGCTCGCCGACGCGGGGGTCACCTCGCTGGCCTCCGAACCGGTCTTCCTCGTCGTCGCGTTCGAGGCGCTCGGCCGGCACGCCGTACCCGGTCCGTGGGTCGAATCGGTCGCCTATCTCGGCCGCGAGGACGGCATTGCCACCCTCGCCCTGCCACCCCACGTGCCCTTCGCGCTCGATGCCGACATCGCCGACGAGGTCTACGTCGGCGACGCCCCGGTCACCGGCATCGGCGACCGACACACCTCGGTCGACCGCACCAGACGGCTCTACGACGTGACCGGTGACGGCGTCCCCGACCGCGAGGCGTTCGACCGCGCCGTGCTCGCCATCTCGGCGCAGCTCCTCGGCGCCGGCGAGCGACTGCTCACCGACTCGGTGGCCTACGTGAAGCAGCGCAGGCAGTTCGGTCGCGAGATCGGGAGCTACCAAGCGATCAAGCACGCGCTCGCCGACGTACGGATCGCGCTCGACTTCGCGCGGCCGTTGGTCTACGGCGCCGCCCTCGGCGAGGTGTCGGTCTCGGCCGCCAAGGTGGCGGCCGGCGATGCGGCGTACCTCTCGTCCCGCACCGGACTCCAGGTCCATGGCGCGATCGGCTACACCGCCGAGCTCGACCTGAGCCTCTGGATCACCAAGGTCCGGGCGCTGGTCGGCGCGTGGGGGACCCCGTCGTGGCACCGCGCCCGGCTGCTACAGGAGATCTCCTGATGGAGTTCGCGCTGTCGGAGGAGCAGCAGGAGTTGGCCGCGACCGTCCGATCAGGGCTCGGCAAGCGCGTCGACTCGGCCGCCCTGCGGGCCGGCTACGACGCGGAGCTCTGGCAGGTGCTGTGCGAGCAGATCGGGGTCGCCGCACTGGCCATCCCCGAGGCGTACGGCGGCGTCGGCGCCTCGCTGTTCGAGTCGATGATCGTGCTCGAGGAGGTCGGCCGCAGCCTGGTTTCTTCACCGCTGCTCGCCTCCGTCGTCACCGCGGAGGCACTGCTGGCCGGCGGCACCGAGGCGGCCAAGGCCGAACTGCTCCCGCGGATCGCCGCGGGCGAGGTGGCCGCGTTCGCCGTACCCGACGAGCCGGCCCTCGACGCGGACCATGCGAGCGTCCTGGTCGTCGCCGGCGACTCGCTGGTCCTGGCTGACAACGCCGCTGCCGCCGTACCGTCGATGGACCAGACGATCCGGCTCGGCGTGGTCTCGTCCGCTGCGGGCCGACCCGTCGGAGACGCATTGAACGCCCGCGAGCGCGCGGCGCTAGTCGGCGCCGTGGGGGTCGCGGCCCTCTCGGTCGGGCTGGCCGAGCGCGCGCTCGAGATGACCGTGGCCTACTCGAAGGAGCGCGTTCAGTTCGGCCGGCCGATCGGCTCGTTCCAGGCGCTCAAGCACCGGATGGCGGACCTGTTGGTGCTCGTCGAGATGTCGCGCTCGGCCTCGTGGGCGGCCTCCTACGCGTTGGCCACCGACGCGCCGAACGCCGGACAGCTCGCGCACGTCGCGAAGTCCTACTGTTCCGAGGCGCTCGACCAGATCGCGGCCGAGACGGTCCAGTTGCACGGCGGGATCGCGATCACGTGGGAGCACGACGCGCAGCTGGTCTTCAAGCGCGCCCACGCGCTCTCGCAGCTGTTCGGCGCAGCGCATCTGCACCGGGCCCTGGTCGAACTCTGAGTCGCCGCTCTGAGACGCTGACGGCATGAACGACCCCACGCCGGTCCGGGTGTTCCGATTCGACGAGCTCGAGGTGGCCGACCCGACCTCCGGGATGCTCCGGGAGCGTGCCTTCGAGCTCCCGATCCTCTGGTCCGGTCGGGTCACCACCGCCCCCGGCGCCGTCTCGGGCTGGCACCACCACGATCGCAACGAGAGCAGCCTCTACGTCGTACGCGGCGTACTCCGGCTGGAGTTCGAGGGCTTCGACGGCTACCTCGACGCCAGCGCCGGCGACTTCGTGCACGTCCCGTCGTTCACCGTCCACCGCGAGTCCAACCCCACCGACGAGCCGAGCATCGCCATCATCGCCCGCGCCGGCGGCGGCGTGCCGACCGTCAACGTCGAGGCGCCTAGCCGCCGGAGTTAATCGGGGTCGGCTCCGTCCACAGCTTGCCGCAGCCACTAGCTCTTCGAACATATGTTCGATAAGCTGAAGCCACGATGACCTCCCTCCCTCAGGACCCTGCCGAGGACTCCGCTGAGTCCGCTGCAGTGACGCCGACGCAGTTGATCGGACAGGTCCGGGAGCTCCGCGCGGTGGTCGATGCGGCAGAGGCGCAGCTGTTCCGGCTGGCCGTCGCCTGGGTCGATGCGCATCCCAACCCCGAGGAGTCCGTCGTCGAGGACCCGGAGTCGTCATGGCATGGGCTGCCGCCGATGCGATGGGACGCCGGGTCGGCGTTCGCGGCCGCCAACCACATGTCGACAGCGGCCGGCGAGGCCTACCTCCGCGATGCGCAGTTCGCGCGGTACCGGCTGCCCAAGCTCTTCGCGCGTACGGCGTCCGGCCGGGTGCCGGTGTGGCGGGCCCGTCGGGTGGTCAAGGCACTCCTGGGACAACCCGATGACGTGTGCGACTACGTCGACACCGAGGTGGCCCATCGAGCCGAGACTGTCGGCCCGGTCATCCTCGACCGACTGGTCGACGAGGCGATGCTCCGATTGCACGCCGAGGAGCGGGAGCTCGAACAGATCGAGGCCCTCGACGCCCGTTTCGTCCGGTTCGACCAGCTCTCCATCAACTACAACGGCATCGCCGACCTGCACGCGCGAGCCGACTTGGCCGATGTCGCCGCCTTCGACGATGCGGTGGCCGAGGTTGCCGCAGCGCTGGGTCGCGAGGGTTGCCCGGAGTCGCTCGACGTCCGTCGTTCCATGGCCCTGGGGGTCCTCGCCGATCCCGCACGGGCGCTCGCCCTGCTCACCGACGCTCCCACCCCCGGCCCCAAACGGCGGATCTTCCTCACCTACAACCTCACCGACGGCGCCCTGCTCGGCCTCGACCCGGTCGGGTTCGACATCGATGGGCGGGCGCTGCTCGACCAGGCCGTCCGACAGTGGTGTGCGCGCGATGACGTCCGGATCACCGTCCAGCCTCTGCTCCGCGTGGGAGCTTGCAAGGCGGATGCCCAGAGCCACGAGGGCACCGCTGCCGACGACTACCGTCCCTCGGCCGCCGACGAGCTGGAGGTCCAGCTCCGCGACCGCACCTGCGCACACCCCTACTGCACCCGTCCCGCCCGCCGCTGCGACTGCGACCACGTCGTCCCGTTCGCCCGCGGCGGGCCGACCTGCCCGTGCAATCTGGCGCCGCTCTGCAGACGACATCATCGGCTGAAAACCTTTGCCGGTTGGAGCTACCTCGTCCTCCAACCAGGCCTCTACCTCTGGACCGATCCACACGGCCAGCAGTCCCTGCGCGGCCGCGACGGCACTCGAGATCTCACGGCTGAGTCAGCGCTCTCGGCTGGCTAGCGGGCGGACTGATCGGGCCAGCTCACGACGCGAGTTTCGGTGGTGCCGTCGCGTCACTTGCGGCTACGACGCACGCCGCGCGCACGACCGACCGCATAGTCGGATAGTCGGTTGGGCGCCGGCGGTGGGGAGGCACTGATCAGATGTTCGCCACTGCCCCTAGTGGCGGAGGACGACCGCGTCGATCTGGGCCGATATGCCTGCTGTGCGAGGCTGGCGCAGTGAGCGAAATCGAGGTCATCGAGTCCTCGATGTCGCGCGTTTTCAAGTCACGCGGTTTCCGGAAGCGCGGGCGGAACTGGTTCCGCGGTACCTCGGCGGATGAGTACCAGGTAGTCAACCTCCAGATGTCGTCTTGGGGCAGCGGCGATTGCTTCCTCAACCTCGGTTGGGACCCGGAACTGCCCGACACAGGCTTTCGTCGGGAGTCGCAGTGCTGCGTAAGCATGCGTGCCGAGCAGACTGACGTGATCCCGCCGATTCTGAGGGTCCGCCCGGACGGGATCACGACGACCGAGTTGCCAGGGATCGTCTTGCTCGACTCGGAGACCTATGGGGCCATGTCGCCTCAGCAGCTCACCGAGGACATCGCTGCGGTTATCGCCGTACCCATCGCCGATCTCATGGACCGCACCAGCTCCGTGCTGGGACTCCTCCCGATTCTCGTGGAGAAGCCGTGGATCGCGAGCCGCTCGCTCCGTGCCTACCTGGCGTCGCGAGGTCACGAGTTGCCACCGTCTCGGTGACACGTCTACCGGCGGTGCGCCGACCATCAGCGTCGAGGCAGTGCAGGGCTGGGGCTGAGTCGGCGAACGGGTCCGTCCATAGCGGCCGAGGCGCGGGCGATCGTTGTCCAAGCATCACCCTTAGAAAAGGATAGTGGGCGATCCTTTTCTAAGGAGAAGGCTGAGACAAGGATCAACGTGACGCTGACGGACGGGCGCAGGAGCAGAACGCCGTCTGGAAGGCGACTGAGGTCCTCGAAGCCCTCGACCAGTGCGGTGAATGTGCGCGCTGAAACTCCAGAACCGGCTGATCGTCATCGTCCCCAGTAGCCGCTGTTGCTCCCGGCGGCCATCGAGCCGAGACTGCGCCAGTGGGACAGCGCAACTACCTGGTCGAGGGAGTATCCGGAACCGGGAAGACCTCTGTCTGTCGTGAACTTGCTCGTCGTGGCCATCACGCCGTCAACGGCGATACCGAACTCGCCTTCCAAGGCGACCCGGTCACCGGCGTACCGACGGACACCGCAACGCACGAGCACCATCTCTGGGACGTCGACCGGGTGCGCGCACTTGCAGGCGATCACTCTCATGAGGCGACGTTCTTCTGCGGCGGCTCCCGCAACTTCCCCGCATTCATCGAGGTCTTCGACGAGGTCTTCGTCCTGGACATCGATCTGGACACCCTGCTCGATCGGCTGGACCGCCGTCCTGCGGGCGAGTGGGGTGCCCTCCCCTCGGAGCGCGAGCTGGTCATCCGGCTGCATGCGACGAGGGAGGACGTACCCACGCGCAGAGTCACCATCGACGCGACGCGACCGCTGGGAGAGGTGGTCGACGAGCTCCTGCGTCGGGCGGGTCTGAGCGACGGCCGCCCTGACCGAGCCATCTAGGGACACTCCGCTACGTCTCGCGCGGCTGCGGATCGTGCTCGTACGCCGGATCGGCGGCGAAGGCACGCTCGTAGATGTCGTAGACCACGGCGGCCTTGTGGTTGTTGTAGTCCATGCCGTTGTCGAAGCCCTGCGCCGCGAGCGCGAGCTTCGTCTCGGCGTAGAGCTCGCGATCGTCGTCGTGCTCGCGCAGCCAGGCCCCGAACAGCAGATGTCGCTGCGGCTCCTGCGCGCCCGGGGAGAAGACATGGAGGTTCACCGACCGGTCGGGGACCGTGAGCAGCCGGTGCCCCTCCCAGTCGGGCTCGCGGACCCGGAGTACGAAGCCGGCCGCCTCCAGCGCGGGGACGTACGCCGACTCGTCACCGCTGTCGACGACGGTGAGGTCGGCGTCGATGATCGGCTTGGCTGCCAGGCCCAGCACGGAGGTCGATCCCACGTGCGCAAGCGCCAGCACCCGGTCGCCCAACGCCGCCCGGACGCGCTGCTCGAGATCGGCGAACCGCGCGGGCCACGCCGCGTCGTACGACACCACCTCGACCGTCTTCGGCGGCAGGTGGCCGACGGTCACCGAGGGGACGGTGTCGAGGTCGACGAGTTCGTACGGGCGCCAGAGCGGGTGGGTGGGCACCGTGCGGAGGGTAGCCAAGTCCCGTGAGGTGCCTGCTCGCCGACTGGTGATTTCACCCAGGCGACAACCGGCCGGCCGCCTGTTGACTGGTGTCACCAACCGAAACCTCACCTTCAGGAGATCAGAGCCATGTTCACCACCACCCGGACCCGGCGCGCCGCGGTCGCCATCGCCGCCGTCCCCGTCCTCCTGCTCGGAGTCGCAGCGTGCTCGTCCTCCGACTCGGGTTCGGACTCGGGCTCGGGCTCGAACACCCCCGCGGGCTCCCCGAGCAGCTCCCCCAGCACCTCGCCGTCGACCGGTCCGGCCGCGGCCGACTGCACGGAGGAGGCGATACTCGCCGCCGTTCCCGGTGGCGCCGAGATGGAGAAGTTCGAGTGCGCCAAGGTCGGCGACACCGAGTGGGCCGCCGCCGAGGTCAACCCCGGCAACACCGTCTTCTTCCTGCAGTGGAACGGCAGCTCCTGGAACGCCGAGGACTCCGACAGCGTCTGCGGCACCGCCTCCGCGGGGCTCCCCGAGTCGCTGCTGTCCTACTGCAAGCCCTGACGAAGCCGGCTACTGGTCCTGGTCGCCGGTGGTGGAGTACTGACCGCGGTAGAACAGCAGCGGCCGCTCGATGCCGGCGTCCTCCTCGGGCAGCCCGAGGTCGAGCACCTCGCCGATCACGACGTAGTGGTCGCCGGCCTCGTGGACGCTCTGGATCCGGCAGTCGACGTACCCGAGCGTGTCGTGGATGACCGGTGACCCCGTCGACGCCGCCGGCGACCAGGCCACTCCGGCGAACTTGTCGACGCTCTTGCTCGCCATCTGGTTTGAAAGCTCGGCCTGGTCGGCGGCCAGGAAGTTGACGCAGAACGTGCCCGACCGCTGGATCGCCGGCCAGGCCCGCGAGGTCTTGGCGGGGATGAACATGACCAGCGGCGGGTTGAGCGAGACCGACGAGAAGGACTGGCAGGTCAGTCCCACTGGCCCACCCCCACTGATCGAGGTGACGACGGTGACGCCGGAGGCGAATCGGCCGAGTACGTCGCGGAACCGCTTGGCCGCCTCGATCGCCTCGGGATCGTCCTCGTCGAGGACGACCTCCTCCCCCGGGCGCAGCTGGAAGTCGTACAGCGAGTCGCCGAGCCACGACTCGATCAGGTCGTGGCTCGGCCAGGTCTCGCGTGCGTCGTGGCGCATCCCGTCGGGCACCTCGTCATGCGGGATGCGGTGGGGGTCGGCCTGACTCACGCCGTCCACGGTAGTGAGTGCATTCGGATCACTGCCCACCGCCGCCGAAGTCGTGGCCCCAGTAGGACACGGCGGTCGACTCGCGAGCGACCCATCTGGCGTCGTCGACCGTGAGGCCGTCAGTGCCGAACTCGACGTCGAAACCACCCGGTGAGCGCACGTAGAACGAGATCATCTCGTCGTTCATGTGCCGACCCAAGGTCGCCGACAGAGGCGCCCGGTGCTTGCGCACCCGCTCGAGCGCGCGACCGACGTGGTCGAGTTCGTCGACCTCGAGCATGATGTGCACACACTTGCTCGGGTTGGGCATCGGGAGGAACGCCAGCGAGTGATGCCGGGGGTTGACCCCGAGGAACCGCAGCCACACCTTCGAGCCGGGCTCCTTGCCGACGAACTCCCCCGGCATCGACATCGAGTCGCGCAGCCGGAAGCCGAGCGTGTCGCGGTAGAACCGCAACGCCTCCACGTCGTCGGTCACCGGCAGCACGATGTGCCCCATCCCCTGGTCGCCGGTGACGAACTTCGCGGCGTACGGGGTGACGACCGGACGGGACTCGTAGGTGATCCCGTGGAAGAGCTCGAAGACGTTGTCGAACGGGTCGCGGAACCGGACCAGCTCCTGGACCCGGCGCTCGGCGAGCTCCTCGCCGGCGCCCTCCTCGACCTCGACCCCGGCCTTCTCGAGGTGCTCGCGAGCCTGCTGGAGTGCGGCGTGATCGGCCAGCTCCCACCCGACGCAGTCGAGCCGGTCGACGTCGGACGGGAAGACCACGAGCCGGGCGGAGACCTGGTCGATGCGCCAGTACTGGTGCTCGGGGTGCGGGCCGCGACCCTCGGCCAGGCCGAGGACCTTGCCGGCGAACAGCTTCCACTGCTCCGGATCGGTCGCGGCCACCCGGACATAGCCCATGGCCTTGATGTCGATGGTCACGAGCGCGCTCCGCCCGAAGGTTCGGAGTGCGCGGCCAGGAACGCCGTGGTGACCTCCGCGAACTCCTCGGCGGCCTCGATCTGCGCCCAGTGCCCGCAGTTGGGGAAGACGTGCAGCCTGGCCCGCTTGATCGACTTGAGCGCCACCAGCGCCCCGTCGAGCGGGTTGACCCGATCTTCGCGACCCCAGGTGAGCAGCGTGTGGTGCTTGATCCGGTGCGCCTCGCGCCAGAGCATGCCGTCTTCGGCGGTCTCGGGGTCGAAGAACGACATCCCCATCGAGATCATCGCCTCCCGGGCGCCGGGGGCGGTCGCGTCGGCGTAGCGCAGTTCGACCAGCTCGTCGGTGACCAGGCTCTGGTCGACGACCATGGTGGAGATGAAGGCCCGCAACGCCTCCCGCGACGGCTCCAGGTTGAACTCCGTGAGCCGCCGTACCCCCTCGGTCGGGTCGGCGTGGAAGAGGTTGTACGACAGCCCGCCCGGGCCCATCAGGACCAGGCGGCCGACCCGCTCGGGGTGTTGGAGCGTGAGCCGGGTGGCCGTGCCGCCGCCGAGGCTGTTGCCGAGCAGGTGTACGCGGTCGATCCCGAGCTCGTCGAGCACCCGCACGATGTGGTCGGCGGCGAAGCGGAAGTAGTTGCCCACCACCGGCGGCTTGTCGGAGCCGCCGAAGCCGGGCATGTCGACCGCGATCGTGCGGAACGACGTCGCGAACCTCGGGATCGCGGACTCGAAGTTGGAGCGGGCCGAGGCGCCCGGACCACCACCGTGCAGCAGCACGAGCGGGAGCCCTGCGCCGACCTCGGGTCGAGCCTCGCCCTGCTCGTAGTAAGCGAGAGTCAGGTCGCCGGCCTTGGCCGAGCGGGCCTCCATGTCAGTACATCCCCGGGTCGATCTTGTGGCCGAACTCGTGCGCGCCGAACATCTGCAGCGCGCGCTCAGGGTCGTTGGCGGCGTGCACCCGGCCGGCGTGGGCGTCGCGCCAGGCTCGCTGCAGGGCAGTGCCCTGGGCGAGCGCGCGGCCTCCCGAGGCCTCGAACAGCGAGTCGATCGCGTCGATCGCGCGCTGGGTGCCGAGCACCTGGTCGCGGCGTACCTTGAGCCGCAGGTTGAGCGGGATCTGCTCACCGCGGGCCACGAGCTCCTGCTCCTCGCGGATGTTGTGCATCGTCAACGCCCAGGCCGCGTCGATCTCGCTGGAGGCCTCGGCGATGCGGACGGCGGCGAACGGGTCGAGCGAGGCCCGCTCGCCGAGGTATGCCGCGCGGGTGCGGCTGCGCTGCATCTCGACGTGCTCGCCGTAGGCGCCCAGCGCCATGCCGATGATCGGGGTGCAGATCGTGGTGGTGAAGATCGAGTGGAACGGCAGCTTGTAGAGGTCGGACGTGTTCTGAGCTTGGCCTGGCCCACGGCATTGGCCGGTCTCGCCCATGCTCAGCGTGAAGGCCTCCGGCACGAATACGTCATCGACGACGACGTCGTTGGAGCCGGTGCCGGACAGTCCGATCATGTGCCAGACGTCGACGATGGCGTAGTCGCGGCGCGGGAGCAGGAAGGTCTTGAAGTCGACGACGTTGCCGTCCTCGTTGAACACCAGCCCGCCCAGCAGCACCCAGGTGCAGTGGTCGCACCCGGAGCTGAAGCTCCACTTGCCCGAGAGCCGGTAGCCGCCCTCGGTGACGGTGGCCTTGCCCGTGGGGGCGTACGACGAGCTGAGCCGCGTGTTGGGGTCCTCGGCCCACACTGCTTGCTGGGCCTCGTCGGCGAACAGCGCGACCTGCCACGGGTGCACCCCGACGACACTGGAGACCCATCCGGTCGAGCCGCAGGCGCTCGCGATGTCGCGGACCGCGGTGTAGAAGGTGACCGGGTCGGCCTCGAGGCCGTCGAACCGCACCGGCTGGAGCAGCCGGAAGAACCCGACCTCCTCCAGCTCCTTGATCGATGCCTCCGGGACCACCCGCAGCCGCTCGGCCTCGTCGGCGCGGTCACGGAAGGTGGGCAGCAGGTCTCGGACCCCGCCGAGCACCGACGCAGCTGCGGTCTGGGACATCGAGCCTCCTCCTCTTGGGGTCCTGGGGTGCGACGGTCAATATTAGAACACGTTCTAGTCTGGTGTCGATGCGCGCGCCGCCGCCTCGACCTTGGCGACGTACGCCGGCCAGTCGTACCCGTTGTCGAGGTTGGGATCCTCCGGACGACGGCCGGCCCGACCGTCGATCAGCTCCCTGACGATGTCGGCGTGACCGGCGTGCCGATAGGTCTCGGTGGTCATGTGCACCAGGATCTGGTGGAGCGTCACCTCGCCCCGATCGCCCCACCACGGCACCCGGCCGACCGTGTCGAGGTCGCACTCCGCGAAGGTGATCGCCGCGTGCGCCCAGGCGGTGCGGTAGAGGTCGAGCACCCACGCGCGGCTCTCGTCGGCGGTGAGGTAGAGGTCGTCGTTGGGGTCGGCGTCGTCGGCATGCCACGGCAGCTCGATGCCACCGGGCCGGCCGAAGGTGTCGCCGAAGTAGCCCAACTCCACGCTGGCGAGGTGCTTGACCAGGCCGAGCAGGTTGGTGCCCGTGGGGGTCAACGGCCGGCGCGCGTCGTAGTCGCTCAGCCCCTCGACCTTCCAGACCATCGCGTCGCGAGCGGACTGGAGATATTCGACGAGGGTGTCCTTGGGGTTCGTCATGGACTCGACCCTGCCACGCCCCCCGACAGCGGCCCCCGACAGCGGCCGTCGAACGCTCGTCGGACGCTCGTCGGACGCCGGCCCCCTAGCGTCCACACCATGAAGCCCTTGCTTGTCCGCGTCGCAGTCGCAGTCGTCGCCACCGCGTCTCTCGTCCTCGGCGGTACCTCCTCCGCCAGCGCATCCACGCATACCGGACCCAATTGGTCGTGGTCGGGACCGGCGTCGTGGGATGCGAGCTACGGCACCTACGGCATCACCGTCCTCGGCGACCAGGGCGCCACCTTGGACCTCGGGTTCAGCTCGACGCTCTGCGCGTCTGGCGCGACCTGGGAGAAGTCGGTGGATCGCTACTTCAAGGGGCTGCGCCAGAGCCTCAAGCGCAGCGGCTGGGACCTCACCGCCGGGCGGATCACCCACCCGCGGGGCTACTCGCCGACGTACCGGCGTCAGGTGCTCGAGGGGACGTTCAGCAAGCGGGGACTGCGGCGCGGCCAGATCGTGCTCGACTACGACTTCACGACCAACGTCGACGGCCTCAACTACTGCTACCAGCGCAGCCTCGCGAAGTACGCCAAGGCCCGCAGCTGGAACAGCATGAAGCGGACCCTCAACCAGGTGCAGAACAGCCTTGCCTACTCCGGGCCCGGCGCACCCGGGGGGCAGGACCCTGCCGACTTCTGAGGTGCGCACGGGCGTGCTGCCGTCCTGATACTAGAACCTGTTACAGTTTTGCGTCGTGAGTGACCCCCGTCCTGGCGCCTTGCCGGAGGCCGCGGACGTGGTGGTCGTGGGGGCCGGAGGCGCCGGGATGTGCGCGGCGCTGGCGGCGGCGAAGCGGGGCCTCGACGTCGTGCTCGTGGAGCGGTCGTCGTACTTCGGTGGCTCGACGGCGCGCAGTGGCGGCGGGGTCTGGATGCCCGGCAACGCCGCGCTCCGGGCCGCCGGGCAGGTCTCCGCCGACGATCTCGACCAGGCCAAGCTCTACCTCGACTCGATCGTCGGCGACGAGGTGCCGAAGGTCCGGCGCGACACCTACCTCGACCGCGGTCCGGAGGTGCTCGACTTCATCCAGGCACAGACGCGGGTGCGGTTCCGCTGGGTGCCGGAGTACGCCGACTACCACCCCGAGGCACCCGGCGGCCGGGCCGCCGGCCGCTCGTGCGAGCCCGCGCCACTCGACGCTCGGTTCCTCGGCGCCGAGCTCGACCGACTGCATCCGCAGTACACCAAGGCGCCGGCCAACCTGATCGTGACGCAGGCCGACTTCCGCAAGATCAGCCTCGGGCTGCGCACGTGGCGCGGCCCGGTCACGATGCTCAAGGTCCTGGTCAATCGCCTCGTCAGCGGGTTGCTGCGGCGGCGCATGTACGCCATGGGCAATGCCATCGCCATCGGGTTGCGGCAGGGCCTGATCGAGGCCGGCGTCCCGGTCCTCTACGACACCGAGCTGACCGGACTGCAGGTCGAGGACGACCGGGTCACCGGAGTGCGGGTGAGTCGCGGGGACGGCGAGGCGACGGTGCGGGCGCGGCGAGGGGTGATCCTCGGCAGCGGTGGCTTCGAGAAGAACCTCGCGATGCGCAAGCAGTATCAACCGGAGCCGACCTCGATCGAGTGGACGACCGGCTCGCAGTTCAACACCGGTGGCGGGATCCTGGCGGCTGCCGACGCCGGCGCCGACCTCGCGCTGATGGACGACGCCTGGTGGGGGCCGACGATCCCGCTGCCGAGCGGCCCGTGGTTCTGTCTGGCCGAACGCAACCTGCCCGGCTCGATCATCGTCAACCAGGCCGGCGAGCGCTACCTCAACGAGGCGCTCCCGTACGTCGAGGCCGTGCACGCGATGTACGCCGGGGAGGCGACCGGCATCGGTCACGTGCCGAGCTGGCTGATCCTCGACCAGCGCTACCGCAACCGCTACCTGTTCGCCGGCCTGCCACCACGCCAGCCCTTCCCCGGCCGCTGGTACAAGCACGGCACGGTCAAGAAGGCCGACACGATCGAGGGACTGGCCGCCGAGATCGAGGTCACGGGGCCGGCGCTGCGGGAGACGCTCGAGCGGTTCAACGGCTTCGCCCGCAGTGGGATCGACGAGGACTTCCATCGCGGCGAGTCCGCCTACGACCGCTACTACTCCGACCCCACGGTCAAGCCGAACCCGTCGCTCCACGTCATCGACCAGGCGCCGTTCTACGCCGTCAAGATCGTGCCCGGCGACCTCGGCACCAAGGGCGGTCTGGTCACCGACGAACGCGCCCGGGTGCTGCGCCCAGACGGCTCGGCCATCGCCGGCCTGTACGCCGCGGGCAACGTCTCGTCGGCCGTGATGGGACACACCTACGCCGGCCCGGGCGCCACCATCGGCCCGGCGCTGACCTTCGGCTACCTGGCCGCCGAGGACATCGCGAAGGACGACACCAAGGACGCCACCTGATGCCGATCGACCCGTCCGTCGCGATCGGGGCCGACCTCGGCAGCCGGCGGTTCTCGTGGACGTCGAGCGACGTCCTGCTCTACCACCTCGCCATCGGGGCGGGGGCCCGAGCCGGCGACCACCTCGACCCGGCGGTGCTGCGCTGGACCGCGGACCACGACGACCTGCAGGTGCTGCCGTCGTTCGGCGTCGTGGCGCCGACGTTCCACGAGACCGCAGCGCCGTCGGTCGAGATGCCGGGCGTGCAGATCGACCTGGGCCAGGTCGTCCACGGGTCGCAGGCGATCACCGTGCACGCGCCGATCCCGTCCTCGGGCACGGCCACTCAGTCCACGACGCTGACCGACGTCTGGGACAAGGGCAAGGCAGCGGTGATCTGGCAGGAGGCGACGGTGCGCGCCGACGACGGCCGTGGCCTGTGGACCACCCGGTCGTCGATCTTCGTGCGCGGCGAAGGTGGCTTCGGCGGCGAGCGCGGCACGTCGGAGGCCGTCGACAAGCCTGACCGGGTGCCCGACGCCGAGGCGACCTACGAGATCTCTCCGCAACAGGCGCTGCTCTACCGCCTCTGCGGCGACCGCAACCCGCTGCACTCCGATCCAGAGTTCGCACGTGCGGCCGGGTTCCCGGCACCGATCCTGCACGGGCTCTGCTCCTACGGCATCGCCCTGCGCGAGTTGACCACGGCACTGCTAGGCGCCGACGCCACCCGGGTCGCAGGTTTCGCGGTGCGGTTCACCGGCGTGGTCTTCCCCGGTGAGTCGGTGCGGGTCCGCGGCTGGCGCGAGGGCGGTCGGATCCTCGGCGAGGTCGTCGTCGCCGACGGCGAGCGCGCGGGCGCTCCCGTGCTCGGCGACGTGGTGCTCACCCTGGCTTGAGCTCAGCCGAGGTCGGTCGGTACTCCAGGCTCCAGCCAGCGGAGCGAGTCGCGCACCGGCTCGGGCGCGTCCGCGAGCGCCCGTTCGATCTCGCGGCGGCCGTCCTTGAAGTGTGCCCACCCCTCGTAGTGCGCAGGCACGGCGACCCGGGGCCGGACCAGATCGATCAGCTCCGTGGCCCGAGCGCCGGTCATCGTGTAGCGGACCGGCCCGGTGACGGGGAACCGGACGCCGCCGACGTGCACCAGCAGGACGTCGACCGACATCGCGGCTGCAGCCGCCCGCAGCGGAGCGTGCAGCACGGTGTCGCCGGTGACCCAGAGGGCCACCCGGTCTGCGTCGGGTCGGCGTACCGCGAACCCCACCACGTCGCCGACGACGAGCCGCGACAGTGGCGGTCCGTGCCGGGCCGGAGTCGCCCGGACCTCCAGCGTGGGTCGGTCCGGCGCGCTGAGCTGGGTGACCTCGTTGGACGCGAGCCCGCGTACGTCGTCACCGCTCAGCCGGCGTTTGCCGGCCATCGTGGTGACGACGGTCCGGACCGAGGCCAGGAGCGTCCGCCCGGCGGCGTCGAGGTTGTCGCCGTGATGGTCGTGGGTGAGCAGCACCGCATCGATCGGCGGCAGGTCCCCGACGGCCATCGCCGGCCCGGTGAGCTTGTCCGACGACGTACCCCATCCGAAGTCGTAGTGGCCGCCGGCCGGGTCGAACGTGGGGTCGGTGAGCAGCCGCCACCCGTCGATCTCGATCAGGACGGTCGGCCCGCCGATATGGGTGAGGATCAACGGGCGTGCTCCACGGCCCACGCGAGCACGTCGTCGGCGATCTGCTCCCAGCCCTCCTGGGCCGGCAACAGGTGCGCGTAGCCGTCGTACTCCCGGATCTCGGTCACTGTCTGCGCCGACTTGTAGTGCTTGAGGTTCGACTTCTGGATCGCCGGCGGCATGATGTGGTCCTCGCTGCCGGAGACGAACAGCAGCGGTGCGCGGTCGTCGTTGTGATAGTCCACCCAGGTCTCCTGGGGTCCGGGCTGGAAGTTGGCCAGTACGCTCCCCCACAGGATGCCGCCGTTGGCAGGGATGTGGTAGCGCTCGTAGAGCGCCTCCGAGTCCTCCGCGCTGAAGGTGTTGGTGAAGGCGTAGCTCCACTGCTCGAGGCTGAGCCCAACCGCCTTGTGCCGGTTGGCCGGGCTCTTGAGCACGGGAAAGGTCGACTTCACCTGGGAGAGCGGGACGACTTTCACGCCCTCGGTGGGCGCGGAGTTCAGCGCCACACCGGAGGCTCCGAAGCCGTGGTCGAGAAGGACCTGCGTGAACGCACCGCCTGCGGAGTGGCCCATGATGATCGGCGGGCGGTCGAGCTCCTTGATGATCGCCTCGATCTTGTCGATGATCGCCGGGACAGTGACGTCCACGATGATCTGCGGGTTCGCGCGCAGCTCCTCGACCTCCACCTCGAAGCCCGGGTAGCCCGGGGCGATCACGCGGTAGCCCTTCGCCTCGTAGTGGGTCACCCAGTGCTCCCAACTGCGCGGGGTGACCCAGAAGCCGTGGACCAGGACGATCGTGTCGGGTTCCATGCTCCGATCGTGGTCGAGCCGCCCGTGCCCGGCACTACGCTGAGCGCCAAAGTTCCCTCGGATCCGGCCACGGGAGGCAGCGGTGACGCATCGCGTGGCGATGGTCGTGCTCGAGGGGACCTTCGTACTCGACCTCGCGGTGGCGGTCCAGGCGTTCGGCCGCCGGCCGTCGGTGTTCGCGAAGATCCGCGACGAGGCCGTGGCGCCGTACGACGTGGGCGTGTGCGGTCAGGCCCCGACGCCGACGTCGCTCGGGTTCACGATCGCCGACCTCAAGCCCATCGAGTGGCTCAAGGGGGCCGACACCGTCGTCGTACCGGGGTTGGAAGCGCCGTGGGCGCCACAGGATCCGCGGGTGCTCGAGGCTATCGCCGACGCCGCGGCCGAGGGCGCCCGGATGGTGTCGTTGTGTGCCGGCGCCTTCGTGCTCGGCCAGGCCGGGGTACTCGACGGTCGGACGGTGACCACGCACTGGGCGCTGGCCGAGGAGTTCCGCGCCGCCTTCCCGGCCGTCCATCTCGCCGAGCACGCGATGTTCGTCGACGACGGCCAGGTCCTCTCCTCTGGCGGCATGCTCGCGTCCGCCGATCTGTGCCTCTACCTGTTGCAGCAGGACCAGGGCCAGTCCTATGCCAACGACGTCTCGCGGGTCCTGATCAGCCCCCCGCACCGCACCGGAGGCCAGGCGCAGTACGCCAAGCCGTCCCAGCGCCCGGTCGCCAGTTCGCTCGGGCCGGTGCTGGAATGGATCGACGCGCACCTCACCGAGCCGCTGTCCCTGCAATCGGTCGCGGCCGGCACCCATATGAGCGAACGCACCCTCGTCCGCCGGTTCCGGGGTGAGTTCGACGAGAGCCTGGCCGGCTGGATCGCCCGTCGCCGCGTCGAGCGAGCCCAGGCGCTGCTCGAGGAGTCGCCGCTCACCGTCAGCGAGGTCGCCCACGCCGTCGGCTTCGGCTCCACCGAGTCGATGCGGCGCCACTTCGTCGCCCGGACCGGCACCACCCCGCGGGCTTACCGCGAGACGTTCCGCGGGTCACCGCGGTCCGTGGTCGCGGGATCGGCGATTTAGCCAGACGTTGCCTCGACCCGGTCGATGGCGTCGTCGAGTGCGCCGGGGTGGGCGAGTTCGAGTGCTTGGGCGTGGTCGAGTTCGTGGGTG
>ERZ761607.906-NODE-906-length-42137-cov-6.324771_pt1 | contig 42137 bp, 34 predicted proteins | sample MGYA00511164_ERZ761607 | MGnify/ENA primary metagenome ERZ761607 (study PRJEB28899, sample SAMN02445080) | bioreactor sludge metagenome | biome: EBPR sludge | place: Australia: Brisbane, Thorneside Wastewater Treatment Plant | collected 2011-06-22 ...
CTCATCGCCAACATGGTGAAGGGCGTGAGCGAGGGCTTCGTGATCGAGCAGGAGCTCGTGGGCGTGGGCTATCGCGCCACCGCCAAGGGCCAGCAGCTGCAGCTCGCGCTCGGCTTCTCGCACACCGTCACCCTGGTGCTTCCCCCGCAGATCAAGGTGGCGGCGGCCCAGGAGAAAGGGAAGAACCCCATCATCCGCCTGGAGAGCGCGGACAAGCAACTCATCGGCCAGGTGGCCGCCAAGCTGCGCGCGCTGCGCAAGCCGGAGCCTTACAAGGGCAAGGGCGTGCGGTTCGTGGGCGAGGCAGTGCGTCGCAAGGCCGGCAAAGCGGCAGGCAAATAATCCGAGGAGCCATGGCATTCAGCAGGGAATCACGCAGACTCAAGATCAAGCAACGGGTGCGCAAGAGCGTATCCGGAACGCCGGAGCGCCCGCGCCTCTCGGTCTACCGCAGCAACACGGGCATGTACGCCCAGATCATCGACGACGAGGCTGGCCGCACGCTGGTGAGCGCCTCCTCGCACAAGGACAAGAAGGCCCAGGGCGTGCCCAAGATCGAGCAGGCCAAGCTGGTGGGCCAGGCCATCGCCGAGAAGGCGAAGGCGGCGGGCATCGAGAAGGTGGTGTTCGACCGCAATGGCTACCTCTACCATGGCCGCGTGAAGGCGCTGGCCGAAGCCGCCCGCGAAGCAGGCCTCAACTTCTGATCACACCGAACCCATGTCCGATACGAACGTCAAGAAGGTCAAGAGCAGCGATCTGGAGCTGAAGGATAAGCTCGTCGCCCTCAACCGTGTTACCAAGGTGACCAAGGGCGGCCGCACCTTCACCTTCGCCGCCATCGTGGTGGTGGGCAATGAGAACGGTGTGGTGGGCCATGGCCTGGGCAAGGCCAAGGAGGTGCAGGAGGCCATCGCCAAGGGCATCGACGACGCCAAGAAGAACCTGGTGAAGGTGCCGGTGCTGAAGGGCACCATCCCGCACCCGCAGGAGGGCAAGTTCGCCGGGGCCCAGGTGTTCCTGAAGCCTGCCGCGCACGGCACGGGCGTGATCGCCGGCGGCGCCATGCGCGCCGTGCTCGAGAGCGTCGGGGTCACCGACGTGCTCGCCAAGAGCAAGGGCAGCAGCAACCCGCACAACGTGGTGAAGGCGACCATCGAGGCCCTTACGAGCATGCGCGACGCCAACATGGTGTCCCGCCAGCGCGGCGTGAAACTGGAGCGCGTATTCAACGGATAAAGACCCCGCCCGCCAAGGCTATGGCGGACGAACCATGAGCAAGATCATCATCACCCAGACCAGCAGCCAGATCAAGTGCCCGAAGCGCCAGAAGGCGACCCTGAAGGCCTTGGGCCTGGGCCGCATCGGCAAGAGCACCGTGCTCGAAGGCACCCCCCAGGTGCTGGGCATGGTGCGCAAGGTGGAGCACCTGGTGAACGTGAAGCAGGCCTGAACCCTTAGCACCGAACGACAATGGACCTGAGCAGACTGAAACCGGCCGAAGGGGCCACCAAGAAGAACAAGCGCCTGGGCCGTGGCCAGGGCAGCGGCCGTGGCGGCACCTCCACCAAGGGGCACAAGGGCCAGAAGGCCATCAGCGGCTACAACCGCAAGCGCGGCTTCGAGGGCGGCCAGATGCCTCTGGTGCGCCGTGTGCCGAAGTTCGGCTTCACGAACCCCACCCGCGTGGAGTACAAGGGCATCAACCTGGATGCGATCCAGGCGCTGGCCGATGCCAAGAAGCTCACGGCGATCGACCCCGAGGTGCTTCGGGCCAACGGCATCATCGCCAAGAACGACAAGCTGAAGGTGCTGGGCCGCGGCGAGCTCACCGGCGCCCTCACCATCACCGCGCACGCTTTCAGCGCCACCGCCAAGGCCGCCATCGAGGCCAAAGGCGGCAAGGCGGAGACCATCGCCACCGTAGCCCCCAAGGCCTAAGGCATGAAGAACCTGATCGAAACGGTCAAGAACATCTGGCGCATCGAGGAGCTGCGCAACCGCATCCTCATCACGCTGGGCCTGCTGCTGGTGTACCGGATCGGCAGCTTCATCGTCCTCCCCGGGGTGGACAGCACCAAGATGTCCGATGCCTCGTCGGCGGCCGGGGGTATCGCAGAGATCCTCTCGATCTTCACCGGCGGCGCCTTCACGCGCGCCAGCATCTTCGCCTTGGGCATCATGCCCTACATCTCGGCGTCCATCATCATGCAGTTGGCCGGCATCGCCATTCCGGCCGTGCAGAAGAAACAGAAGGAGGAGAGCGGCAGGCGCCAGCTGAACCAATGGACGCGCTACCTCACCATCGCCATCTGCGTGGCACAGGCGCCGGGCTACATCTACACCAGCATCGAGCCCGACGCTGCCCCGCTGGACAGCTGGGGCTGGGTCTGGTCGAGCGTCGTGATCCTCACCGCCAGCACGCTGTTCGTGATGTGGCTCGGTGAGCGGATCACGGAGCGGGGCCTTGGGAACGGCATCTCCCTCATCATCATGATCGGCATTCTGGCTCAGTTCCCGCAGAGCTTCGCCCAGGAGGTGGTGGGCCGCATGGGCCCCGGTGGCGGCGGCTTGGTGCTGCTGCTGGTGGAGGTGGTGATCTGGGTGCTCATCATCGCCGGCTGCATCCTGCTGGTGCAGGGCACCCGGCGTATCCCGGTTCAATTCGCCAAGCGCGTCGTTGGCAACAAGCAGTACGGCGGCGTTCGGAACTACATCCCGCTTAAGGTGAACGCCGCAGGGGTCATGCCGATCATCTTCGCCCAAGCCATCGTTCTGGTGCCGATGTACATCGCCCAGGCGCCCTTCCTCAGCGAGTCGGTGCGCAACTGGATGAACACGGCGGCCAGCAGCCAGGGCTGGGGCTACAACATCGCGCTCTTCCTCATGGTGGTGGCCTTCACCTATTTCTATACCGCCATCACCGTGAACCCGAACCAGCTTGCAGATGACATGAAGCGGAACGGCGGCTTCATCCCCGGCGTCAAGCCCGGGAAGGCCACGGCATCGCACATCGATGAGCTGCTCTCGCGGATCACCTTGCCCGGTGCCATCTTCCTCGGCATCGTGGCCATCCTGCCGACGTTCGCCGGCATGATGGGCATCAAGCAGGGCTTCGCTCAGTTCTTCGGCGGGACTTCATTGCTGATCATGGTGGGCGTGCTCTTGGACACGCTCCAGCAGATCGAGAGCCACCTACTGATGCGTCATTATGACGGTCTGATGAAGAGCGGGCGCATCAAGGGGCGGAGTCAGGGAGCGGCCTACGGCATGGCCGGATAGACCATGGGGAGCAAGCCCCTGGTCCATCTGAGCGATGACGAGATCGCAGTGCTGAGAGAGAGTTCTTTGCTTGTTGGGAAGACCTTGGCCGAAGTGGCGAAGCGCATCGCGCCCGGCGTCACCACCGGTGAGCTCGACCGCCTTGCGGAGGAGTTCATCCGCGACAATGGCGCGGTGCCCGGCTTCAAGGGCCTGTACGACTGCCCGAGCACGCTGTTGATCAGCGTGAACGAGGAGGTGGTGCATGGCCTCCCGGGCCAGCGCACGCTGCGCGATGGCGATGTGGCCAGCGTGGACTGCGGCGTGCTGATGAACGGGTTCTACGGCGACAGCGCCTTCACCTTCACGGTGGGCGAAGTGGCCGAGCCGGTGCGGCGCCTGTTGCAGGTGACGCGCGAGTGCCTGGAAAGGGGCATCGAGGCGGCGATCGAGAACAACCGCACGGGTGACATCGGGCACGCCATCCAGCAGCACGCGGAAGCCAATGGCTACAGCGTGGTGCGGGAGCTGGTGGGGCACGGCGTGGGCCGCAGGCTCCACGAGGCGCCGGAAGTGCCGAACTACGGCCGCCGCGGGCACGGCGTGAGGCTGCGCACCGGCATGGTGCTCGCCATCGAGCCCATGATCAACATGGGCGTGAAGGAGGTGAAGCAGCTGGGCGACGGATGGACGGTGGTGACGCGCGATGGCAAGCCCAGCGCGCACTACGAGCACAACGTGGCGGTGCGCCCGGGAAAGGCAGAGGTCTTGTCAACATTCAGCTACATCGAGGATGTGCTGAAGTCGAAAGGTGAATCGATCACCGCATAAGGGCGCAAGAAGGCGCCATGATGCGGGGAGCGGAAACGGAGAGGAAACGAACAAGAGAACGAACGGAAGGATGAGCAAGACGGGGACCATAGAGCAGGACGGCGTCATCAAGGAGGCGCTGAGCAATGCCATGTTCCGTGTCGAGCTGGAGAACGGTCACGTGATCATCGCACACATCAGCGGGAAGATGCGGATGCACTACATCCGGATCCTGCCCGGCGACAAGGTGAAGGTGGAGATGAGCCCGTATGACCTGAGCAAAGGCCGCATCACCTTCCGATACAAGAGCTAAGAACACAGGAAACCATGAAGGTCAGGGCCTCCCTCAAGAAGCGCTCGGCGGACTGCAAGATCGTCCGCCGCAAAGGGCGCCTGTACATCATCAACAAGAAGAACCCGAAGTTCAAGCAGCGTCAGGGCTGATAAACGCACGAGCATGGCACGTATCGCAGGCATCGACCTACCCAAGAGCAAACGGGGCTGCATCGGCCTCACCTACATCTACGGCATCGGCCGCAGCACAGCGCTGGACATCCTCCAGAAGAGCGGTGTGGATCCCGACACCAAGGTGGAGGACTGGACCGATGAGGAGCAGGCCCGCATCCGCCAGCACATCAACGAGCATGTGAAGGTGGAGGGCGCGCTGCGCAGCGAAGTGCAGCTCAGCATCAAGCGCTTGGTGGACATCGGCAGCTGGCGCGGCCAGCGGCACCGCAGCGGTTTGCCCGTGCGCGGACAGCGCACCCGCACCAACAGCCGGACCCGCAAGGGCAAGCGCAAGACCGTGGCCAACAAGAAGAAGGCGACCAAGTAAGAATCAGCCGCCCGTTGTCAGCCGTCGGCAGCTGCTGACCGCCGGCAACGGACACCGACAACTGAACAGACATGGCAAAGCAGCAAGAGAAAGGCGCCGCTTCCGGCAAGAAGAAGAAGAAGAACGTGGTGGTGGAGGCCTTCGGCCAGGCCCACATCCAAGCCTCGTTCAACAACCTCATCATCAGCCTCACCAACAACAAGGGCGAGGTGATCAGCTGGTCGTCCTCCGGCAAGCAGGGCTTCCGCGGCAGCAAGAAGAACACGCCGTACGCGGGCCAGGTGAGCGCCGAAGAGGCGGCACGCGAGGCCTTCGAACTGGGCCTCCGCAAGGTCAAGGTGTTCGTGAAGGGCCCCGGGAGCGGGCGCGAGAGCGCCATCCGCGCCCTGCACAACAACGGCGTGGAGGTCACCGAGATCGTCGACATAACCCCCATGCCCCACAACGGCTGCCGTCCGCCCAAGAAGCGCCGCGTTTAACCATAAATCAACCTGTAGGAGCGTGATTGACGCACGCTCCGCTGTCGGTGCGGGAAACGAAGGCCGCACCCAAAACGAAGACCATGGCACGTTACACTGGACCCAAGACCCGCATCGCCCGCAAATTCAGCGAGGCCATCCTCGGCCCCGACAAGTGGATGGAGCGCAAGCCCCATGCCCCCGGCCAGCACGGCCCGAGCAAGCGGCGCAAGAAGGACAGCGAATACTCCACCCAGCTGCGCGAGAAGCAGAAGGCCAAGTACACCTACGGCATCCTTGAGCGGCAGTTCGAGAAGATGTTCCACACGGCCGCCAGCAAGAAGGGCATCACCGGTGAGGTGCTGCTTCAGCTCTGCGAGGCCCGGCTCGATAATACGGTGTTCCGCCTGGGGGTTGCGCCCACCCGGCGTGCCGCCCGTCAGCTGGTGAGCCATGGCCACATCACGGTGGACGGCCAGGTGGTGAACGTGCCCAGCTATACGCTCAGGCCCGGACAGAGCGTGGCCGTGCGCGAGAAGAGCCGCTCGCTTGAGACCATCACCAACAGCGTGAACGTGAGCAGCAGGCGCTTCGACTGGCTCGAGTGGAACCCTGCGAGCATGACCGGCAAGGTGATCGCCATGCCCGAGCGTGCGCAGATCCCCGAGAACATCCGCGAGCAGCTCATCGTGGAACTGTACTCGAAGTAATCCGCCCTTGGGGCACGAACGAGGCGGAGGAGCATCCACTGACGAACGAACACACGAACAACCCAACCATGCCCATTCTCGAATTCCAGCGGCCCGACAAGGTCACGATGATCGAATCCGATGACAAGCGCGGCACCTTCGAGTTCCGGCCGCTTGAGCCCGGCTATGGCATCACCATCGGCAACTCCCTGCGCCGCATCCTGCTCTCCAGCCTGGAGGGCTACGCCATCACCAGCGTGCGGATCGACGGCGTGGACCATGAGTTCACCACCATCAAGGGAGTGATCGAGGACATGACCGAGATCGTGCTCAACCTTAAGCAGGTGCGCTTCCGCCGCCAGCTGGAGGACAGCAGCACCGAGCGGGTGAGCCTCACCATCACCGGCAAGGACATCTTCACCGCCGGTGATATCGGTCGCCAGACCACCGGATTCCAAGTGCTTAACCCTGAACTGGTGATCTGCCACATGGAGCCGGGCGTGAAGCTGCACGTTGAGCTCGCCATCGGGAAGGGTCGCGGTTACGTCCCTGCTGACGAGAACAAGACCAACGCCCCGGTGGGCACCATCTTCATCGACTCCATCTTCACGCCCATCAAGAACGTGAAGTACACGGTGGAGAACACCCGCGTGGAGGAGAAGACCGACTACGAGAAGCTCACCATCGAGGTGGTCACGGACGGCAGCATCACGCCGAAGAACGCCCTGCAGGAGGCTGCCAAGATCCTGATCCATCACTTCATGCTCTTCAGCGATGAGCGCATCAGCCTTGAGGTCGAGGAGCGCGTGCAGGAGGAGGGCTTCGACGAGGACAGCTTGCACATGCGCCAGCTGCTGAAGACCAAGCTGGTGGACATGGACCTGAGCGTGCGCGCGCTGAACTGCTTGAAGGCCGCCGATATCGAGACCCTCGGCGACCTGGTGAGCTACAATAAGAACGACCTGTTGAAGTTCCGCAACTTCGGCAAGAAGAGCCTCACCGAGCTGGAGGACCTGGTGGAGAACAAAGGCCTGAGCTTCGGGATGAACCTGAGCAAGTACAAGCTGGATAAAGAGTGAGCGCAGTGGCGACGCGTGCGTCGCCACTTACGCGAGCGAAAGTCAACGACCATGAGACACGGAAACAAGAACAACGCCTTGGGCCGCAAGAAGGCCCACCGCGACGCCCTGCTGAGCAACCTGGCCGTCTCGCTGATCGAGCACAAGCGCATCGAGACCACGCTGGCCAAGGCCCGCGCGCTGCGCCGGTTCGTGGAGCCCATCATCACCCGCAGCAAGGACGACAGCACGAACAGCCGCCGCATGGTCTTCGCCGACCTGCAGAACAAGTCGGCAACGGCGGTCCTCTTCCGCGATGTGGCCCCCAAGGTGGCGGAGCGTCCCGGTGGATACACCCGCATCATCAAGCTGGGCAATCGCCTAGGCGATGCGGCTGAGATGGCCATGATCGAACTGGTGGACTTCAACACCGTTTACGTGAAGGAGAAGGCCGGCGCCGAGGCGAAGAAGACGCGCCGCAGCCGCCGCAGCACCGGCAAGAAGGCCGAGGGCGGCGCTGAGGCCAAGGCTGAGGGCGGTGCCGAGGAGGCCAAGGGCGAGTGATCGCCGCAATGAGATTCGCGGAGAGGCGCTCGAGAGGGCGCCTCTTTGCGTTGGGCTGTATTCGTTCATGGTCAACCCAAGGGAGTGTCATCCGTCCGCGTCCAGCGATGCGGCTCGGCCCTTCCATCCGGTACGCTGCACTCCTTGCGCTCGCGGCGATGTGCGCCATGCCGCTGCATGCTCAGCCTGGGCGCCACCACCAGCTCATCCTGAAAGGGCGCATCACCGATGGCATCATCGGCGAGCCCGCCCCATTCACATGGATCGAAGCGGCTGGAGGCAATGCAAGTCCGCGCACCGCAGACATCATTGGGGCTGCCTGCTCCGGCCGGATCTGCCTCCTGGGCGTTGAGCGGTTCTGCGCCAAGGGCGATGGGCCCCGCACCGAAACCGTGGAGCTCCGCCGCGACCGGGCAGTGAATCTCGACAAGAGGCTTTCCCTTATCCGCGCTGACCTTTTCAACAGCTGTGGAAGATCCCTCCCGCCCGCTTGCGAAGGGCCGGGTATCTTCGCGCCCGCTGCCCGTCATGCTCATCAGCCAACGCCCCGAAGCCGTCCTGCTCCTCGCCGACGGTACGCTGTTCAGGGGCCGCGCCATTGGCGCCCCTGGCATCGCGGTGGGAGAGGTCTGCTTCAATACCGGAATGACCGGCTATCAGGAGGTATTCACGGACCCCAGTTACACCGGGCAGATCATGACGATGGCCTCGCCGCACATCGGCAACTACGGGGTCAAGGCGGGCGAGGAGGAGAGCGGAAAGGTCACCATCGCGGGCCTGGTGGTGAAGAAGTTCAGCAACGTGTGGAGCCGTCCAGGCGGCACCGGGTCGCTGGATGATTACCTCAAGGCCGCAGGCGTGGTCGGAATCAGCGACATCGATACGCGCCGCCTTGTGCGCCACATCCGTGACCACGGGCACCAGAATGCCCTGATCAGCAGCAGCAGCATGGACCTCGATGCGCTCCGGCAGCGCTTGGCTGAGGCCCCCTCGATGGAGGGTCTGGAATTGAGCAGCCGGGTGAGCACGCGGGTTCCTTACGAGACTGGCCCAGCGGATGCGGAGTTCCGTGTGGCGCTTGTGGATTTCGGCGTGAAGCGCAACATCGAACGATGCCTCGGCGAGCGCAGCTGCCGGGTGCGCGTGTTCCCCATGGTGGCATCGTTGGCGGAGATGCTCGATTGGCGGCCGCATGGCTTCCTCCTGAGCAATGGCCCGGGCGATCCGGCTGCGATGCCGGCAAGCGTAGCGCTGGTTAAGGAGGTAGTGGCAACCGGCCTGCCCATCTTCGGCATCTGTCTGGGGCACCAGTTGCTTGCGGAGAGCCTGGGCATGCGCACCGGAAAGATGCACCATGGCCACAGGGGCATCAACCATCCGGTCAAGGACCTCACCACGGGACGTGACGAGATCACCTCGCAGAACCATGGTTTCGTGGTGAAGCGCTCGGATGCAGAGGCCCATGCCGATGTGCAGATCACGCATGTGCACCTGAATGATGGCAGCGTGGCGGGCATCCGGCTCAAGGGCCGCCCCGTATTCAGCGTGCAGTACCACCCGGAGGCTGGCCCGGGCCCTTACGACAGCCGTTACCTATTCGACCGCTTCGTGGAGCACATGAGGTCAAGCGTGCTCGCGGACCGGTCACCACAGAACGCCTAATCCTGCATCCATGAGCTTGATCGCCAAGATCCAGGCCCGCGAGATCCTCGACTCCCGCGGCAATCCGACCATTGAAGTGGACGTGTGGACCGATGCGGGGCACATGGGTCGCGCCGCGGTGCCAAGCGGAGCCAGCACGGGTGCCCATGAAGCCGCAGAGCTGCGGGACGGTGACAAGAAGCGGTACCTCGGCAAGGGTGTGAGGAAAGCCGTGGAGAATGTCAACGGGACGCTGAACAATGAGCTGCATGGAGCGCTGGTGACCGATCAAGCGATGATCGACCAGGCCATGATCGCGTTGGACGGCACCCCGAACAAGGGCAATCTCGGAGCCAATGCCATCCTCGGGGTCAGCCTCGCGGTGGCCAAGGCCGCCGCCAGCGAAGCCGGGCTTCCGCTCTATCGGTATGTGGGCGGGGTGAACGCCAGCCTGCTCCCTGTGCCGTTGATGAATATCCTCAACGGCGGGGCGCATGCCGACAACAAGGTGGATGTTCAGGAGTTCATGATCATGCCCGTCGGAGCCAAGCACTTCGCCGAGGGCCTCCGCATGGGGGCCGAGGTCTTTCATGCGCTGAAGGGCGTGCTGAAGAAGAAGGGGTTGAGCACCAACGTGGGCGATGAGGGCGGATTCGCGCCCGACCTGCCCAGCAACGAGGATGCGCTGAAGCTGGTGATGCAGGCCATCGAGCATGCGGGTTTCAAGCCCGGCGAGGACATCGTGCTGGCGCTGGACTGCGCGAGCACCGAGTTCTATGACGCCAAGAAGAAGCGCTACACCCTGGAAAGCACCGGGGATTCCCTGACGAGCGCAGAGATGGCGGCCATGTGGGCCGATTGGGCGAAACGCTACCCCATCGTGAGCATCGAGGATGGCATGGCCGAGGATGACTGGGCGGGCTGGAAGTCGCTCACCGAGGCCATCGGCGACCGGGTGCAGCTGGTGGGCGATGATCTCTTCGTGACCAACACGAAGCGCCTGAGCGAAGGCATGGACAAGGGCATCGCCAACAGCATCCTGGTGAAGGTGAACCAGATCGGCACGCTGACCGAGACCATCGAAGCGGTGGAGATGGCGCATCGCGGCGGGTACACCAGCATCATGAGCCACCGCAGCGGTGAAACCGAGGACAGCACCATCGCCGACCTTGCCGTGGCCCTGAATTGCGGCATGATCAAGACGGGAAGCGCCAGCCGCAGCGATCGGATCGCCAAGTACAATCAGCTGATCCGGATCGAGGAGCAGCTCGGCACCGCTGCGCGGTATCCGGGCCGTGGACTCCGCTACGTTGGCTGAGGGCCCCGTTCTTGTCCTGCGCACGGATCACCCGGTGGCATGCGTTGTTACCGGGAATGAAGTCGCATTGGATCGTGATGGCAGGGCTCGCAGCGATGCCTGCCGGGCCTGTGAGCGGAGTCCCAAGGGAGCTGCTCGATTCCCTCCTGCGCTCGGGCCTTGTGGAGTTGCGCGCCTTCGGCTCAGGTGGCCATGCGGGCGAGGTGCTGTCGGTGGAGGCCTTCAACCCACAGGCGCGGTCCCTTCGTCTGGTGATACCGCCGGGCTGGCGCTTCGCGAGCCAGGACAGTGCCGTGCAGGACCTGCTGGTGGTGGAGGAGTCGGTGCTGGTGCTGGCCCCGCGTGCCAGCGGTGCGGTGCGGTGCCGGGTGTTCTGCTGCGAGGCTTCCAAGTCAGGCCCTCAAGCGGGGAGCGTGTATCTGGCGGGAGGCCCAGCTGATGGCCGTCTTGTGCAGCTGGGGAGGCACCTCAGCGCGCACCGTTATCCCGACCAAGCGGTGCAGCAGGCCGTTTGGTCGGTGAGCGACGGCCATCCGATCAGTGCCATCGATGGCGGGGATGCGGGCTCAACCCTTGCGCTTCGGCGCCTCGTGGCCGATGTTACCGGCCAGTCGGTGCCGTGGTACACCACAGCGTACGCTGTGCCGGAGCCGGGCAGGCTGTTCAGCAACGAGCCGGTGAGCGTGTCCGGCACGGTGGAGTTCCAGCAGCGGCATCCGGGGCTCCTGAGCATCGTTGTGAAGGATGCCGCAGGCCGCACGGTGCACGTGATCGAGGATGGCCGCGTGCTTGAGAAGGGCCGCTTCACCATCGAGGTGGCGATGACGGTGCGCGGCTGGCCCAAGGGACGGTACAGCCTGCTCTTCGCCACGGATGGCGTTTTGCGTGAACGCCAGTCGTTCGATCTGTAGGGCCCGGCTCAGTCAACCAGCACCCTGCCCACAGCGGAGGGGGCGCCCATCGCCGGTGAGAACAGGAGCTGGTAGTTCCCGCGTGCCAGTCCCCCGAGGCCGAGCACGGCGGAGTCGCCATTCATCGGCAGCCAGCGCACAAGGCGGCCGCGTCCATCATAGAGTTCGAGGACGCCTTGCTGCTGCATCCCTCCTGTGCTCACCGTGGTGGAGTGCGCCGCAGGGTTGGGATGGATGTTCCAAGCGGTGATGCCTCCGGTCGTCTCCACGACGTTCACCGGGCTCTTGCGCCACGCCAGGCAGTACTCGCCCGCACGCAGGCCATTGATGTCGATCCGTCCGGAGCGATCGGTGGCATTGCCCACCGTATTCAGCGTTTGGTTCGGGTGCCTGACCCAGGGCCAGTGCGCATCGGGCCGGTATAGCAGCACCAGGCTGTCCTCCCGGAAGGCGAGCCCGTTGAACGGCTGCATAAGTCCGCTGTCGAACGATACCGCGGGTGCGGGCCTCCCGTCATAGGTGAAGCGCGCACTGATGCTGGCCCCCTCCGGCATGCTGCCCAGGATGCGCCAGTACCGATCGGGCGAGACCACATAGGCGAACGACTCCTCCGCCTCGGGGTCTGCGGCCACCCAGTATTCCTCTACGCGGAGCGCGAACGGGTGGGGGGTGCTGTTGACCGTTACGCGAAGGTCGGCGTTGGCATAGACCCGCGTGGCCGGCCCGGTGATGGAATCGGCATCGAAGGTCTGCGCCAGGCTGATGCGCTCATCGCCGTTGAGGATGGCCCAGCGCGGCATGAAGGGCGGTGCGGAAGCGGCCATGCTCTGCGGGCCGCCGAGCAGCTTGGGCTCAGGGTCAGTCCATGTGGTGCCATCGGCAGCCATGAAGGAGAGGGTGACGGGAACGTTCTGGTAGGGCTGGGAAGGCCCTCGTTGCTTCTGCTGCACATGGACAGTGGTGGGGAAGGTGCCGTCAGGCAGCGGTATCGCGGCCACGTCCATGGAGTCTACCTCGAAGGCGGCCCAGCCCGGTTGCAGTATCCAGTCGTTGAAGTAGTCGGTGAGGTCGAGGCCGGTGGCCTGGTTGAGATGGTCGCGCAGCATCACCGTGTTCACATGCTGCAGGGCATGGGCATCCAGGAAGCTCGTAAGGCCCGCCCGAAAGAGGCTGTCGCCCATGTAACTCCGCAGGGTATGGAGCACATCCGCGCCCTTGTTGTAGGAGTGCTCGCCGTAGGTCCATTCCTGCGGTACATCGGCCAGTGCCCACCAGCCTTCGTCGTCGAGGTGGGCGCGGAGCAGCATGGTGCGGTGGTTGGCACGCACACGGTCCCGGTAGGCGGCTTCCCCCTCCACGGCCTCGATGAAGAGGAAGCTCAGGTATTCGGCGAAGCCCTCATTGATGTACATCTCCTCGGCGCGCTCGCAGGTCACGAGGTTGCCGAACCAGCTGTGCGCCAGCTCATGGGCCATGATGTCCTGGTAGGAAAGCGACCCATTGGCGATGCTCTGCGGGTAATGGATGCTGGTGGCGTGCTCCATCGCGCCCAGCGGTGTGAGCACGTACCCGATCCGTTCCCACCTGTAGGCCCCGAACCACTCCTCGAATCGCGCCAAGGCGATGGGGAGGTTGACGAAGGAGCTCTTCATGGCGGTGGTGTCCCCGGGTTTGGCCACAAGGTCAACGGGCACCGGCTCGCCCGCAAGGCTGGGCAGGGTGTCGCGCACCACCACGTAGTCGGAGGCGGCTACTGCGGCGAGGTAAGCGGGAATCGCCGTGTCCAGCCGCCAGTGCCGCGTGCGCTTGCCGGCTGCCGGCATCCATTCGCCCAGCAGCGTTCCGTTGCACCATGCATTCCAGGCCGAGTTCGTGGTGATGATGAATTCATAGGTGCTGCGCTCCGTGAAGTTGTCGGCGCAGGGGAACCACGCTCGTCCGTAGCTGTGCGGGACGCTCTGGAAGGCCACGCCCAGGTTGTATGTGTACTGGCTGGTGGTGTAGAGGCCACCGAATCCGCTCGGGTCCAATGCAGGGTCGCCTCGGTAATGGACCGTGACCGTGATGGTGTCCTGCATGCCGATCGGCCCCGGGAGGTCGATCATCAGGTCCTCGCCATCGTGCACGAATGGGAGCGGTATGCCTGCCAGCACCACCGAGTCGACGTTCAGCGCCAGCAGCTGAAGGGGCAACTGGGTGGCGCCTTCGGTGCGCGGGGTCGCTGTCAAGGCGCACTGGCCGGAGATCACGCTGCCCTGGCTCAGGTCCAGTTCGATTCGGAGATGAAGCAGGTCCCACGGCCATGGCGCAGGCCCGCCACCTTTCACCGCGCCGGCGTGTGCATGTCCCTTCTGCGCCTTGCAATCGTGCTGGGCGAGCGTTGCATCGGGATCGAGGAAAGCGGTGAAGAGCGCGACGAGCATAGGAATCGGCCCGATGAGCCGAATGGGAGGGCAAGCCATGTGACAAATGTACCGTTGCAAACCCTGGAGAGCGCGAAATTCGAAGGCTGTTGGGAGTCCTACATTTGGATTGTCCCTTTGGATTCGTAACCGCGTAGCCGATGAAGCCGAGCACCGAACTGCATGATCTAATCAAGTCGCTGACAAAGTCGGAGAAGCGCTTCTTCAAGCTGCACAGCGCACTCCAGAGCGGCCCGAAGAACTACCTGCGGATCTTCGACGCCATCGACAAGCAGGCCGTATACGATGAGGATGCGATCAAGAAGCAGTTCGCCAAGGAGACCTTCATCAAGCACCTGCCGTCGGAGAAGAATCACCTGTACAAGCTCATCCTCAAGGCCCTGCGGGCATTCCACGCAGAGAGCTCGGTGAGCGGCATCCTGAAGCAGGAGATCAAGAACATCGAGATCCTTTACCAGAAGGCCCTCTATTCGGAGTGCAACAAGCTGCTGCACCGTGCGAAGCGCATCGCCCGCGAGAATGAGCGGTTCTACTATTGGTTCGAGCTCCTCAGCTGGGAGAAGATGCTGCTCGAGGAGGCCTACGAGAGCGGCGAATTCACCAAGGACCTGGATGCGCTCATCGAGGAGGAGCGCGAGGTGATCGAGAAGCTCAGGAACCTTGCCGCCTACCAGATCCTCTATTCGAAGATCAACTATGTGTTCCGGAGCGGCGGCTATGTGCGCACCGAGGAGGAGCATGCGATGGTGGAGGAGATCAGCGACCACCCGCTGATCAAGGGCCGGAACACCGCCCTCAGCCGCCGTGCCGCGACCATCTGCTACTACACCCAGGGCTTCTGCCACTGGGCCAAGCGCGATTGGCGCACGAGCCTCGAGAAGTTCATGCGGGTGAAGCAGATCCTCGATGAGAATCCCTCGATCAAGGCTGATCTCGCGGAGCGCTACATCCGCACGCTGCATTACATCATCAACGCTCAGGTGGAACTGCACGACCTTGATGGTGCGCGGCAGAATACGAGGCTCATGCGGTCGCTCACGGAGGAGCCCGGCTTCGGCGGCATCAACATCGAGACGCAGGTCTTCGTGACGAGCTACCTGAGCGAGCTGCGCTTGTTGGACCGTGCCGGCGATCATGCCAAGGCCGTGGCGATGTCAGGGGAGGTCATCGAGGGCATGGAGCGCCTCGGCGACCGACTGCACAAGGAGCAGGCCCTGGAGTTCCAATGGAGCATGGCCTGCGTGCATTTCGGCGCCGGACAGATGAACAAGGCGCTGTTCTGGCTGAACAAGGTGCTCAACGACAATGAGCCCACCCTGCGCCAGGACATCTTCACCTACGCCCGCCTATTCAATCTGGTGGTGCATTATGAGCTTGGCAATTTCGACCTGCTCGGCTACATCGTCCGCTCCACGCAGCGCTTCCTTGGGAAGCGCCAGCGGGCGCACCAGGTGGAGACCCTGCTCATGGACCAGATCAAGAAGCTTGCACGCGCTGGTGAGGCAACGCAGCGGCGAGAGCTCTTCAAGTCCCTGCACGAGCAGCTGCTCGTGCAGCTCAAGGATCCGAACGAGAGCCTTGTGCTCAAGTACTTCGATGTGCTGGCTTGGGCGGAGAGCCATGTCCTCGGCCTTCCTTTCAGCGAGGTGGTGCGCCGGAGGGCCGTGCAGAAGGCCTAGTGCGCGCTGTGCTCCTCGGTGAGCATGGGCTGCACCTTCACCACCTTGAATTCGGTCCGACGGTTGGCCTGGTGCTCCTCCTCCGTGCATTCCACCCCGTCCACGCAGCGATTCACGGGCCTGCCCTCCCCATAGCCCTTCGCGCTGAGACGTTCGGGGGGCACGCCCTTGCGGATCAGGTAGTCCACGGCGCTATTGGCGCGGGCATCACTGAGCACCAGGTTGTAGGCCGTGCTCGCGCGGCTGTCGGTGTGCGACCCCAGCTCGAAGCTCAGCGACGGATTGTCGAGGAACAGACGCGCCACCTTGTCGAGCTCCTGGGCCGCATCGGGCCTGATCTCCCATCGGTCGTAATCATAGTAGATGTTCTCGATCACGATGGGCTTGTCGACCACCACGCGCCTCATGCGGAACTCCTCCTCATAGGTCCTGCTGGTGCGCTGCCCCTTGGTGCTCACCGTTCGGCTCTCCGTGAAGACGCCATCCTTGCTCGCCATCACCTCGTACAGGCGATCCACCGTCAGGGGCAGCGTGATGTGGCCGTCATCGCCGGTGAAGAGCACCACGGGCTCGGGCTCTGTGGGCTCCAGCATCCTCACCTCCACGCCAGCCATGGGCGAGCCGTCCTCCTCGTCGAGGAATGCGGCATGCAGGCTCAGTGACGGGTCATGCGAGGTGATCCGATGGATCGCATCCCTGCCGGTGCGATTGCTGCTGAGGTAGCCGCTGCGGCCGTCGCCGAGCATCACCAGCGCGAAGTCGTCGTGCTGCGTGTTGATCGGATAGTTCATGTTCTCCGGCACGGACCATTCGCCGTCCCTCAGCATGGTGCGGAAGATGTCCAGCCCGCCGATCGCACGATGGCCGTTGGAGGAGAAGTACATGGTGTCGCCCTTGATGGTGGGGAACATCTCGTTCGCTGCGGTGTTGATCGCAGGGCCCAGGTTCCGCGGATATCCCCAGCCCTCCGGCGTGCGCTGGCAGGCATAGATGTCCGTTCCGCCGAGGCCCCCGGGCATGTCGCTGATGTAGTAGAGGGTGTTCCCATCCGCACTCAGGGCGGCGTGGCCGGCGGAGAAGTCCAGGCCGTTGTAGGCGAATGAGCTCACGGCTCCCCAACTGCCATCGGGCTGTTTCTCGGCGCGGAACAGCATGAGGTGGCTGGTGCCGCTCTCGTCCTTGTTGAGCCGGAACCGGTAGTAGTCGCTTCGGGTGAAGTACATGGTGCTTCCATCAGCGCTCAGCACGGCGGGACCGTCATGGAACCGTCCGTTCACCGCTCCGGCCAGCGGAACGGCAGCGGTGGCGCCGCCGCCTGAGAGGTCTGCGGTGTACAGGTCGAGGAACGATGCACCGTTCCAGGGGTTGGCGCGGCCGGAGCCCGCTGCGCGGTCCGCGGCGAAGAGGATGCCGTTGCCGAAGGGCACTGCGCCGAACGCGCTGTGCACGCCGGGGATGTGCACCGGTGCCACGGTGAACAGCGTGGTGTCCTCGTAGAAGGCCTCCTGGTCGGCGATGGAAAGGCCCATCTCGCGCGCAACCGCGTCCTCGGGGCGCTCGGCAAGCACCTGCTCGAGGAGCCGGGCCGCCTCTCCGGTGCGGCCCAGGGACTGCAGCGCCCGGCCGAAGGCAAGGGCTTCCTCGGAGGAGAGCGGCGCCATGCGTTCCGCATACGCGTACCAATCGGCGGCCTTTGCGTACTGGTTCAGGCGGGCATAGGCATCCGCAGTTCGGAGCGCCAGCGCGCGGTCGTTGATGCGCGCAAGGGCCTTTTCATAGTGGCAGGCGGCGTCGGCATAGGCCATACGGCCATGGGCCTTGTCCCCTTGCAGGGCATGGTGCTGCGCGCACCCGGCCAAGGCGATTGCGAGGAGGGGGAGTGCGAGCTTGTTCATGGCCATGCGCTTAGAAGTACCGCGGCGACTTGATGCGGACGAGTTCCTTTCCGAAGTCGAGCCCCAGCATCACCTCGTGGCTGCCCGTGGTGTAGCTGCGCAGACGCGAAGTGGTCATGTCGTAGGCATAGCCGATGCGCAGCTGCGGGCTCACCTGGTACTCGGCCATGGCCACCAGGGCATCACCGGTCCGGTAGCCCAGGCCCAGCCAGATGCGTTCCCGGTAGAGTACGTTGCAGTTCACATCGGCCTCCATCGGTGCACCCGGTGAGTACTTGATGAGCGTGCTGGGCTTGATGTCCAGCGATTCGCCCAAGGGGAAGACCTTTCCCGCGTTCAGGTAGTAGTGCTGCGTGAAGTAGTGCTGCATGGCATGAGGCGCGTCGAGGGTGATGCGCCCGTCCGCCGCGTAGATGGTGGGTACGCTGAGGCCGACGTAGCTGCTGGCGTCATACCAGTAGATGCCGAAGCCGAACTTGCCCACGGGGGCATTCGCGATGTCGGACTGGTACATCGGGTCGTTCGCGTCCCAGTACCGCAGGTCACTGAGGCGCGCGCTGTAGAGCGAAAGGCCGCCGCGCAGCCCAAGCGCGATGCGGCTGCTCGGGCCCACGCGGAGGTGGTAGGCATAGTGCGCGCTGATGTCGAGGTCGCGGCTGATGCCGATCTGGTCATGCACCAATGAGAAGCCGACGCCCATCCGGTTGCCCATGAGCGGGCCGTCGATGGCGAGCATGCTGGTGCGCGGTGCGCCCTCCATCTGCATCCACTGGCTCCGGTGCAGCAGGCTGGAGGTGGCGTATCCGTGGCTGCCCGCATAGGCCGGATTGAGGAAGAGCCCGTTGAACATGTATTGGCTCACCATCACCTCCTGCTGCGCGGAAGCGGCCAGCCCGGCCAGGATCATCCCGGCCGATAGGATTCGCCGCACTGGATTCTTCATGTGGCTGCTGGATCAGCGGCGGAGGTCGACGTACCCCTGCAGGGTGCGCTCGCCGTTGTTGATGTTGAGGATGACGAAGTAGGTGCCGTTGGGCAGCGCATCCCCGGTGCTGCTGTCCCCGCTCCAGTCGTTGCGGTAGTTCAGCTGTTCGAAGACCACGTTGCCCCAGCGGTTGAGCACGGTGAGCAGGTTGGCCGGATGGGCATCGAGCCCTTGGACGATGAAGGCGTCGTTGAATCCGTCCTGATTCGGCGTGAATCCCGTGGGCATGATGAGGTCCTCGGGCGCAGTCAGTTCGATGGTGAGCTGCGCACTGCAGCCGTTCGCATCGGTCACCGTTACCGTGTAGATGCCGGCCCCGAGCGCGTTCGCAGCGCTCCCTGAGGCGCCATTCGACCAGCTGTACGCATAGGGCGGGGCACCACCGCTAACGGAAAGATCGATGCTGCCATCCTGGCCTTGATGCGTGCTCACCTCATATCCGCCGGAGTAGTTGCTGGTCACGGCATCGATGATCAGCTCGGGGCGCTCCTCGATGGTCCAGGCCTGGCTCCAGGTACAGCCATTGGAATCCGTGATCATGATCGCATAGGTGCCAGCGGAAAGGCCCATGGCATCGCTGGTGGCGAGCCCGTGGCTCCACGCATAGGCGAATGGAGCGGCGCCGGAGGTGACGTTCACGGTGATGCTGCCGTCGGTGCCGCCGTGGCAGATCGCGTCGGAGGCGGTCCCTTCCGCGACCAGCGGGGGAGTGGACCCAACGAGGGCCTCAGCGGTGGCGGTGCAGCCATTGGCGTCGGTGACGACCACGGAATAGGAGCCGCCCGCCAAGCCATCGAGGTTCTGCATGGTGCTGCCTTGGCTCCAGGCGTAGATGTAGGGAGCGGTACCGCCCGACACCGCCAGATCGGCCGTGCCCGTGCTTTCTCCGCACGAGGCATCGCTTGCGGTCGTTGATGCGGTGAGGGCCTCGGGGCCCGTCAGGGTTACGCACTGCTGCGCTGCGCAGCCATTGGCATCGGTTGCCGCAAGGCAATAGGCGCCGGGCGCAAGGCTGCCGATGGCGGCGCCGGAGGCCGCGAAGCCGCCTGGTCCCGACCATTGGAAGCTGATGCTGCCGGCACCGCCGCTGATTTCGGCGACGATGCTCCCATCGTCAGCGCCGGCGCAGGAGATGTTCACGCCCCCATTGAACAGCCCGGGGACCAGTTCGGTCACGATGGCGTCCGGAGCGGAGAGGAGGAGGTCATGCGTCGCCGTGCAGCCGTTGATGTCCGTGACCGTTAGCGTGTATGCACCGGGTGAGAGGCCCGCCAGCGCAGCGAGGTCGCTGCTGAAGCCTGCGGGTCCGCTCCAGTTGATGGTGTACCCTCCGCTGCCGCCGGAGAAGAGGGCCTCCAGCGTGCCGTCGGCGGCGCCCGGGCAGCTGATGCCGTAGCCATTGTAGGCACTGGCGATGGCACCTGCTTCCAGCGCACTATCGGGCTCGGTGAGGGTCACTTCCGTCGCGAACGCGCATTGGTTCGCATCGATCACGACGAGCTCGTAGGCATAGGTACCGGCAGGCAGGCCGGTGATGTCCTCACTGCTGAAGGCGAGGCTGTCCGGACCGCGCCAATCGAACGTGTAGGGTCCTGAGCCGCCGCTCACGGTGGCGTCGATCCAGCCGTCACTGGCGCCATGGCAACTCACATTGGAGCCGCTGGGATAGTTGCTGACCTGCAGGCTGGCGCCGATCTGTGAGGGCGGCTCGGTGAGCGCGATCAGCGTATCCAGCTGGCAGCCATTGCCATCGGTGATGCTCACGCTGTAGGTGCCTGCAACGAGGCCATTGTTCAAGGGGGTATTCGAGGCGAATCCACCCGGCCCTGCGATCATCACCGTCCATGGCGCGGTTCCGCCCACGGGTTCCAGCTCGATGACGCCGCTGCTGTCCCCTTGACACTGCAGGTTGTAGCTGCCGTAGAAGGATACGTATGCTCCAGTGCCCAGCGGGAGCGGGCTGTCCACGGCGGCGGTGAGCGTGGCGGTGCAGCCGAGGGCGTCGGTGATGGCCACCGTATAGTCTCCGTTTGAGAGGCCTGTGATATCCTCGACCGCGCTGGCGAATCCTCCGGGACCGCTCCATGCGAAGGAGTAAGGTGCAGCGCCGCCCACCACCGTGAGGTCGATCAGTCCTGCGGCCCCTGTCGGGCAGTTGTTCGCGGTGCTTGAGAACGTCACCTCCAGCGGCGGAGGGGCGGTGAGCGTAATGGTTGCCACGGCCTGGCAGCCGTTGGCATCGTTGATGACCAGTGCATAATTTCCGGCTGCAAGCCCGCTGATCGAGGCTTGCGTGCTGGTGAATCCACCGGGGCCGCTCCAAGCGATGCCATAGGGTTGCGTTCCGCCGGCGATGTTCACCGAGGCGCTCCCATCGTTCCCTTGGCAGCTGACGCCGTACCCGTTGAGGTCGGTGACCGAGGGCGTGGCAGCCAGCGGCTGCGGCGCTTGCAGCGTGATGGAGGCAGCCCCGGTGCAGCCGTTGGAATCGGTCACGGTCACGGAGTAGTCACCGGAGGCCAAGCCGGTGATGGAGGGCGCTTGACTGCTGTATCCATCAGGGCCGCTCCATGCATAGCTGTGGCTGCCTGTTCCGCCTGTTGCATTGGCCACCGCGCTTCCATTGCTCAATCCGGCGCAGGGGATCGCATGGCCGCCGTTGTAGCTGCTGGCAGTGATGGTGACTGAGATGCCCGATGGTTCGGCGATCGACAGCTCGGCATTGCCGATGCACCCGCTGGCATCGGTCACGGTGAGCGCATAGGTGCCGGCCCCGAGCCCGTCGATGCTGGCGCTTGCCGCTGCAAAGCCATCCGGTCCGCTCCATAGCAACGTGTAAGGGGCGCTGCCGCCAGTGATTCCGGAAGCGATTGCACCGTCGGCGGCTCCGGGGCAGGTCACTGCCGCCTGTTCCGCATTGAGTGAGATGGCCAGCGCATCGGGCGCGACGAGGTCGTAGGTGGCCGTGGCGGAGCAGCCGTTGGCATCGCTCACCTGCACCGAATAGGCGCCGGCACCTATTCCGCTGAGGTCTTCCGTGGCATCACCCGTGCTCCAGTCGAAGAGATAGGGCCCGGTGCCGCCGGAAGCGGTGAGGTTGATGCTGCCATCGGTGGCATCGGAGCAGCTCACATGGCTGCCATTCGCACCGGAAAGGATGGCGGTGAGGCCGATGGGCGCGGGCGCTTCAAGCACCGCCAGCACCGAAGTGCTGCACCCGTTGGCGTCCGTAACCGTGGCTTGGTAGCCGCCCGCTTCAAGTCCGCTGATATCCTCTTCAATGCTGGCGTACCCTAGGCCATTGCTCCAGACGATGGAATAGGGAGGGGCTCCGCCGAGCACGGCAAGGTCGATGGCGCCGTCCGCAGCGCCGGCGCAGGAGATCGCTGAGCCGCCCGGGTGGAAGAAGGGTGTGGCGGTCGCGGTGAGTGCCGGGGGAGCGGTGATGGTCGCGGATGCCGTGGCGGTGCATCCGTTCGCATCCGTGGCGGTAACGGTATAGCCGCCCACTGCGAGGTCCTGGATCGTCGCTCCGCTTGCCACGAATGCATCGGGCCCGCTCCAGGCGAAGGTGATGGGCGCGATGCCGCCGGAAACGGATGCGGAAAGGACACCATCGGATGCGCCGGCGCAGCTTGTGCCATAGCCATTGTAAAGCGCTGCGGTAATCGAGGTGGTCAGCGTGTCCGGCGCCGTGACCTCGATCTGGGCCGATTCCCGGCATCCGTTGCTGTCCGTCACGGTGAGCAAGTAGGTGCCGGCCCCAAGGCCGCTGATATCCGCATCAGCGCTGGTGTACCCACCCGGTCCTGACCAGGATACCGTGAGCGGTGCCGTGCCGCCTGAGATCGTGGCATCGATCGCCCCGTCCATTGCATCGGGGCAGCTCACGCCTGCGCCGTTGTGATCGGCCACGGTGAGCGATATGACGATATCGCCCGGCTGGGTCACGGTGTAGGTGGCGGATGCGGTGCAGCCGTTGGCATCGGTGGCGACGAGCTGGTAACTCCCGCTCGCCAATGCGCTGATGTCTTCCGTCGTAGCGGCGAATCCCTCAGGCCCGCTCCATGCAAAGCTCAACGCCCCTGTGCCGCCTGAGGCTGCTGCATCGATGGCGCCGCTCGCCAGGCCGGAGCACTCGGCAGGGCTCACCGATGCGGTGACGGCGATCGCTGGGGGTTCGGTCAGCGTGAATGCGGTGTCGTAGACGCACCCGAGCGCGTCGAAGGCATGCAGGTAGTAGACGGCCGGCCCGAGGCCCGTGAGGTCCTCGATGCCGGTGGCGTTGCCGAAGCTGTCGCTCCACTGATGCGTGTAGGGCGCAAGGCCTCCGCTCATCTGCAGGTCCACGGCAGCATTCTCGGCCCCGTTGCAGCTGATCGGCGTTACCGCCAGGGTGACCGCCAGCGGACCCGCGGGACCAAGGATCGTGAGCGGCACGTACTTCGTTTCGTCACAGCCGTTGTTGTCCGACACGGCCACGAGGTAGTCGCCCGGGGCGAGCCCGGTGGCGGTGAGGCCGGTCTGTGGCGGAGCCGTGTTCCAGAGGATGCTGTAGGAGCCGCTGCCGCCGCTCACATCAAGCGTGGCGGTGCCATCGGCCTCGCCGAAGCAGGTGACGTGCGTGACGGATTCGAAGTAGGCCCAGAGCTCGGCGGAAGCGCCGCCCACGATCGCTGCCGCAGCCGTTTCGCAGCCGAGCGCATCGGTGACCGTCACGGTGTAGCTGCCCGCAAGGAGGCCTGTGGCGCTCGGACCGCCCTGTGCAGGGCTGGTGTTCCATGCAAAGGCATAAGGTGCGGTGCCTCCGGTGGCAGCAGCCTGTGCGCTGCCCGTGGCCGCATCGAAACACAGTGCATCGGTCGTGCCCGTGATTACGGCTTGGAGCGGCTGGAGCGGCTGGCCGATAACGGCTTCCGCGATTGCGGTGCAGCCATAGGCGTCCGTGATGGTGCAGGTGTAGGTGCCCGCGGCCAATCCGTCGGCCACCGTGCCGTCCTGACCGGGACTGGTGGACCATGCGTAGCTATAGGGCGCATTACCGCCCGCTGCCAGGATGGATGCCGAACCATCGTTGCCGCCATGGCAGCTGGCATCCGCAATGGAGGCCACGGTGCCCGTCAAGGGTGGTGGCTCAACCAGCATATACGTTGCCGTAGCGCTGCAGCCATGAGCGTCCGTCGCCGTCAGCTGATAGTTGCCGGCAGCGAGGCCGCTGAGGTTCTGCTGCACGGCTGAGAATCCGTTGGGGCCGGACCAGGCAAAGCCATAGGGCCCGGTCCCGCCATCGACGTTCGCACTCAGCGCACCGGTGCTTTCGCCGCCACAGGCGATGTTCTGCCCGAAAGGGAGGATGGAAGGGGTGAGTGCGATGGAGAGCGGCGCCGGGCTGCCCACGCAGAATGCCCGCGTGTGGTTGCATCCATTCGCATCGGTGATGGTTACGGCATAGTCGCCGGTTCCGATCCCCACCAGGTCCTCGGTGGCGGCGGTGAATCCGTCGGGCCCCGTCCAAGCGAAGGAGTACGGCGCTTGGCCACCACCGATCGTCAAGCCGATCGCGCCGTTGGATGCACCATGGCAGAGGGGTTGGACGATGGTGCCGGTGATCACCGGGTCGCTCACCTCCACCATGCGACTGACCGTGCGGGTGCAGGCTCCCGAGGCAACGGTGAGCGAATAGGCTGTGGTTGAGGTCGGAGAGGCGATAGGATTCGGGCAATCGCTGCAGCTGAGTCCTGCTGCCGGGCTCCAGCTGTAGGTGGACCCTCCCGTCACGCTGATTGGCACGGATCCCCCCGGGCAGATGGTGGCATCGGGCGAAACCGCTACGGTGAGCGAGTCGGAGAGCGGCACGGTCAAGGAGTCGAGCACGGCACCCGCGCAATAGGGATTGCCCAAGAGGAACAGCAGCGTCTCAGCAGGCTCTTGCAGCCCGTCCACGATTGGTGTGATGGGGACATCCGCATGCGCAGCACCCGCGGGGATGACGATGGTTTTCGCCATGTCCGGGTCGGGGTCGCCGATGACGGCATAGTCCACACCGTTGATGGCCGAGCCTTGCAGGTAATAGGTCAATGTCACCGGGGTGGGCAGCACGGGATCGCGCGTGAACCGCACGAAGCCCGGGTTGCAGCCCTCCACGAGCTCGGCCCCGCCATTGGCGGTGACTGCGCTCAAGGTGATGCTGGGACTCTGGATGCGCTCGATGAAGACCCAGCTGTCGAACTTGCGGTCGCTGGCATCCGCCACGATCAACTTGAGGTGGTAGGTCTGGCAGGGCTGAACCGGGGAGCGCGCCACCAGATTGCGCGTGAAGCCATCCATCTGCAGCTGCTGTCCGCCCGGGTTGTGCTGGAAGTGCGCGCTGTTCTGCCCTGCGTTCACATTGTTGATGGCCACGGCGGTGCTCGTGCTGGGGATGAGCGCGATGTTCCGGTCGTTGCCGATGCCCGGGTCGCCGGTGATGCCTGGCCCGCTGATGAAGAACCCGAAAACGTCGTTGTATTGCGAGCCCACCCACTCGTTGTACTCCTCGCTGCCGAAGACGAAATTGAAGCTGAGGCTGTCGCCGCTGGGAATCACGTCGAATTCGAAGCGGCATGCATCATAAGTGGTGCGGCCGGTGACGGCATTGAGGATGGAGCTGCCCGGCGTGCCTTGCTGGAAGGTGCGGTTCTCCGCGTTGTTGGGGCCGATGGCGTCCGTGATGCGGCCGCTCGTCAGCACCACCCCGGCATCGAGCCCGAGCAGTCCGCCGCTGTTGGTGAATGAGCCGTAGCCCTCCCCATGGCAGGTGATGGTCGGGTTCAGGATCTGAACGCCGTTGCCGGTGATCGTCTGGGCCAGCGCCTGCAGATCGGTCTGGGGCGCAACGCTCAGCTGAGCCCGTAGGCCTGAGGCGATGAGCACGACGCTGCTCGCCAGTGCCGCGCGGCGAAGCGCTTGGCGGATGCCGGGTTGCGCCTGCCGGATCATCGGTTGCGTTGTTGGGCGCAGGCCTCCTCGGCCTCCGACAGTCCATGGTCGACTTCGGTGATCCGTGCCGCGTGGATGCGCGCGCGCATCACCGGCAGGGAGCGTTCCTTCGCCATCGACCGGGGGCCGCCCTCGGTGGCCTCGAAGACCAGCAGCCCTGCAGGGACGCAGGCGAAGACCAGCTTCAATCCCGGCTCTGCGGCCAGTGAACGGGTCAGCGCATCGCGGTCCTGTGTCGTAAGCCCTTCCACCTGAACGGCATAGGTGCGGTGGCCTTGTGACCCGGATTGTCCTTGGGCCTCTATGGAGGAGAGCAGGATGGCGGCCGCTACTGCAAGCATCCATCCGAAGCATGTGGTCTGCTTCATCGTCCTGATGTTCGGGGCTCTGCGGGGAGTGGTCCGCCGTAGCCGGTCAGTTCTGGACGCGTTATACCGCCGGAGGACCTTTAAGGTTCCTGTGGGGGGAGCGGGTGCAGGATCGGCACCCTGTCCAACGGCCGTTGAACAGGTCAGGCAGGGCGTCGGCTGAGGGCGGCATGCAGCGCGATGCCTGCCGCCACGCTCACGTTCAAGGAGCCTATGGCTCCGGCCATGGGGATGCGGGTCAGCTCATCGGCCATGCGGAGCACCGCCTCGGAGAGCCCTTCACCCTCCGCGCCCAGCACCAGAACGAGTGGTCCGCCAAGGTCGGCTTTCTCCAGCGGAGTGGTGCCCTTCTCGGTGAGGGCGACGATCCGAAGGCCATGCGCTCGCGCGCGGTTCAGCCCGTCGGTGAGGCGTCCCACGCGGCACACGGGTTTGCGCACCAAGGCCCCTGCGCTGCTCTTCACGGCATCGCTGCCCAATCGTGCCGTGCCCTGCTTGGGCACCAGCAGGGCATGCGCGCCGAAGCACTCCGCACTGCGCGCGATGGCACCGAGGTTGCGCACATCCGTCACCTGGTCGAGCGCCACGATCAACGGGGTTTCGCCGCGCTCATAGGCCATGGCGATCACCTCGTCGAGGTCCTGTTCTTCCACCTGGCTCAGCAGGCCGATGACGCCCTGATGCTCCGTACGGGTGAGCCGATCGAGCTTCTCAACGGGCACGGGCTGCCAGGGGATGCCCCGCTCCAGGGCCAGCGCCCTGATCTCCCGGATGCCATCGCCTCCGGCTTCCCGGCGCAGGAGGATCTTCTCCACGTTCTTGCCCGCGCGGATCGCTTCGATCACGGGCCATATCCCGCAGATGAGTTCCTTGTCAGCCATGGTCGGTTTGCGCTGCCCGCATCGGTTCGGAGCCTGCCGGGCGCAGTGGATTTGGGGCGTGGGGCATGGTGCGGACGGGCTCAGTTCTGGTGGACGCGGCCGTTTCGCCAGCTCTCCACATTGCGGTACCAAGCGCCCTTGAACATCGGATCGCGGTCCAGCCGGTAATCGTTGTCGCTGAGTGCGCTCGGGCGCTTCACGAAGTTGAAGGAAAGGCTCATGATGTTGTTCTCCTCCCCGTAGGTCCAGGTCTCGCCCGTTTCGCTCCGGTAGATGGAGGTCGGCGTGCCGAAGATGATGTGCACGAGGCCACGATCGGTTCGCCAGCCCTCCACCACGGAGCTGAAATGCCGGTTGGCATTCTCCACGCGTCCGTAGTAGATGCGGATGGCCTCCCTGGCGCGCTCGCGGTCACCGGCCGCGTCAAGCCAGAATCGCTCCATCGCCTTGCGTGCATCGGGTTCATTCGTCATCCGCTCGTATTCCTGTGTGCTGGTGATGTAGCGCAAGGGGCGCAGCAGGTCGTGCGGCTCATCAACGTATGGAAAGGCGGTTTCCAGCACTGTGAGGACGTAGCAGTCCCCTTGGCCGGTAGCCGAATCCGCGCAGAACCGGTAGGCCCCCGGCCGCAAGCCGCCCAGGATGGCCTTGCCGGCAGAGTCGAGCGGCACCGTGAAGGCGGAATCCGCAGCGACATCGTCGTTATTGCGCGTATCCTGGCTGAACACGGGCATCGGTAACGCGGCATCCAAGGGGTGCCGTGTGACGCTGATCGGACGCCCGGCCATCGCTTCATTCCTCAGCGCCACGGGCCTTCCGAGGGGCAGGTGGTCCTCGAAGAGCGGCAGCCCCGTCGCCGGGTCGATCGGCATGAAGTACTGCTGCGACCCGGGTGCTCCGTCGTGCACGCGCAGCATAACCACCGTTTCATTGTCTCGGTTGAGGTCGCGCGCGGCCACCTTCACCACGAAGCTGCTGCCCGGGCGCCGGCGCAGCTGCATGCTGCCGATCAGCTCGCGCTCTTCGCCAGGCGCATCGCTGCGGTCCTGTACCAGGGTGCTGGCGCTGTCGATCACCTGGCGCGACGACCATGCGGCGAAGGCCCCGTAGGTGATGCGCACGCGGGCTTTGAACGGACCGCCCTCCCCATCGCCTTTGTAGAGCAGGTCGGCGGTGTTCAACTTGAAGTAAAGGGTCGTGAGTCCGGCGTCCGAGTGATGCACGCGCGCATCCAGTCGTATGGAGGCCGGTCCCCTGCCATAGACGTGGACCAGGTTGTCGCGCTGGAGCAGGGGGGGCCGCGAGCCGCAGCCCGCTGCGAGCAGTGCCAGGAGCACGAGGATGGTCGGTGCGGTCCGCATGGCTATTCCTCCAGGGACCGGGCCAGCAACTTCTCGTTGATGCTCTTGTTGGTCTTCGCGCCGAGCTCCTTGAGCATCTCTGCCTGCCGCACAAGGTTGCCCGCGCCGGTGGAGAGCTTCTTCATGGATTCCTGGTAGGTCTGCTGTGCGCTGCCGATCGCCGCGCCTACGGCGATCAAGTCGTTCGTGAAGCCGGTGAACTTGTCGTAGAGCAGGCCCGCGCGCTCAGCGATCTCCATGTGGTTGCGCGCGATGCGCTCGTTCTTCCAGATGCCGTGGATGGTCCGCAGTGTGGCCATCAGCGTGGAGTGGGTCACCATCACCACCTGCCGGTCATAGGCTTCCTGGAAGATCTCCGGCCGCTCGCGCAAGGCGAGGAGGAAGGCTGGCTCAATGGGCACGAACATGAGCACGAAGTCCACGCTCCGAACCCCGTATAGCTTGGTGTAGTCCTTCTCGGATAGCCCCTTGGCGTGCGCGCGCAGGCTCTCCACGTGCAGCTTCAGCAGCCGGCCGCGCTCGGCCTCGTCGGAGGCCGCGGCGAACCGTTCGTAGTGCAGCAGCGAGACCTTGCTGTCGATCACCAGGTGCTTGTCCTCCGGGAGCATCACCACGGCATCGGGCCGCAGCCGCGAGCCATCGTGGAGCGTGGTGCTCTCCTGCATGCTGTACTCCTGGCCTTTCATCAGCCCTGAGGATTCGAGCAGCTTCTCCAGGATCATCTCGCCCCAAGCGCCCTGGGCCTGGGTGTCGCCCTTGAGCGCCTTGGTAAGGTCGTTGGCCTCCTGGCTCAGCTTCTGGTTCTGCTCCACCAAGCGGCCGATCTCCGCCTTCAGCGCGAATCGCTCGCGCCCCTCGGCCTCGTATGCCTTGCGAACCTGCTCCTCGAATTCTCTGATGCGCTGCTGGAGCGGCTGCAGAAGGGTGCCGAGCTTCTCCTGATGCTGGGCGTTGAGCGCCTTTCCCCGGTCCTCGAGCAACCGGTTGGCGATGAGCTCGAACTCCTTCGTCATGCGCTCCTGCAGCTGCTCGATCTCGGCCTTCTGCTCCTGGAGCCGCTGCTGGGCGTGCGCGCTGCGCTGCTGCTCGGCTGCCAATTGGGCGCCGATGCCGGCGGCTTCGCGCGCCCGCGCATCGCTGCGCTCCTGGGCTTGAGCGAGCTGCTCCTGCAGGGAGGCCTTCTCTTCCTGATGGGTCGCGCGAAGGCCGGCAACGGCCTCCTCCAGCGCGCCTCTGGAGCGCCAGGCCTGCACGCCGAATCCCATGAGGATTCCGAGCACGAGGCCGATGAGGATGCCGGTGAGCATGGTGCCACGAAGGTAGCGCGGGCCGGGTGCTCAATTGTCCAGCACCACCACCAGCGCGCCCACGGGCACCTCATCGTAAAGGGCGATGACATCCGTGTTGCGCATGCGGATGCAGCCCATGGAGCTGGGCATACCCACCGTGCACTCGCTGGCCGTGCCATGGATGTAGATATAGCGGCCCCGGCTGTCCACGCCAGGGCCCTGGTTCACGCCGGGCTCAAGTCCGTCCAGCCAGAGGATCCGCGATGTGATCCAGTCCTTGTCCGGGCCCTGGGGGTCCGGGTCGGCCAGCCGGCCGGTGTAGACGCGGTCCTTCAGGATGCCCATGGGCGGCACATCGTCGCCGATCTTCTCCGCCACGCGGTGCAGGCCGGTCGGCGTGCGGTAGCTGTCCACGGCCGTGCCGAGGCCATTGCGGGCCGTGGCGATGGGAAAATCGGCCACCAAGCGGCCCTCGCGGACATGGAAGAGCCGCTGCCGGTGCACGGAGATGTACAGCACATCGCCGGTGACCGGCTGTTGCGGGTAGCGCGCCGACAGGTATTCGAGCAGCATATCCGCAAGGCCCTGCTGCGGGTGCTGGTCCAAGGCCCGTACCTGCCCGAGCGACCAAGCCGCTACCGCCAGGAAGGCCAGCACAAAGGCGCTCCGCATGCCTGCGAAGTTCGGCGCTATTCCAGCACCACCGGCATCTCCTTCGGGTGGCGCACGGAGTAGCTGAATCCCACCTTCCTCGTGGCCTTGGGCTCCAGGCGCAGGTTCCATGTCAGTGCGCCGCGGTTGTCGTCGCGTGCGGCTCCGCCGGCATCCTCCAGCTTCACTTCGATTTCGCTCTGCGGGCTCAGGGGCCATTGGTCGCGCAGCTCCAGGTCGACCATTGCGCCCTTGGTGTTGCGCACCGTGATGTCCCAGCCGACTGTGACCGTGCGCTTGCCGCTCACGATGGCCTTCTCGTTGGTCGATTTGCGCCGCACGCGTTCGATCGCTACGCCCTTGTCCCGCCCCAGGCTGATGTCGAGGGTGTCCTTGGGCTCGTCGAGGTTCAGGTAGCTCTCCCCCACGAAGGTGCCCTCGAAGAACACATTGGCGGCGCCGGGCAGAAGGTTGAGGTCCTCCCAGCCCGTGGTGCGCGCATAGAGGAAAGCATCCTTGTCCAGCTTGGGCGTGGCGAAGTGCTTATAGGTCGCCGCGATGCTCTGGCTCTGCACGCCCACGGTGTGCGCCCGGCCATCGCTCGGGATGGTGAAGGGGGCATCGATCACGAATTCGCGCGTGGTGGTGCGAAAGGCCACGGTGTTCGCCACGATGCTGCGGGCTTCCCTCTCCTGCAGGTCCATTTCGGCGCCGGCATGGGCGGGGGGGGCGGCCATCGGCGCTTCGGCTTTTTGCCGCGTGCGGCTCTCAATGCTCACGGTCTGCAGCCGACGGGGCTGGTAGGTGTAGAGCGTCCAAGGGTTCAGCGCGGGCATCACCCCGCCGAGGGTAGGATTGCCGCTGCTCAGGCTCAAGCTCACCTTGCTCCAATCCTCGCCGGTATTGTTGGTCACCAGCGCCTTCATCAGCAGGTCGATGGGCTGTCCCACTCCCTTGGCCCGCAGGTCGTAGGCGGGCAGCCATCCGGCGCTGCCCACGAAGTAGGTGATGGTGAACGTGGCGGTCACCTCGGCACCGCTGGTGATCTCCACGACCACCTCGCTGGTGGGGCGCGGCGCCTGCGCCTGCAGGGAATTCAGCTGCTGGCGCAGCTTGTCGGCCTCCTGCCCGATGGCGGTGAGCTTCTCCTGCTGCGCCAGCCAGTTCGCCTTGGTGATCGTGAGCCGCTGGCGCACGTAGTCGTTCACTGCAGTGAGCTGTGCGGCCGTGAGTCCGTTCTGCTGCCCGCCGATGCTGCTGTTCTTGCCCAGCAGCTGCTCCTCGTTCACCCAAACATCCTGCATGGCCTTCTCGTAGGCCCAGTCCTTCTCCAGCTTCTTGATGCGCGCCTGCAGGTCCTCGATCTCCTTCTTCTTCGGGCTCTCCGTGAGGTAGTTGATGCGGTGGTTCACGCTCAGGATCTGGTAGCCGCCCTTGCCGGTCACGTGTATGCTCTGCGGGTCGAGCTGCTCGGCCAGGCCGGTGAAGGCCAGCACGCTGGTCCCCGCCGGGATGGAGGCGGTGGCGCTCCGCGTCACCTGCGCGCCGCTCAGGAAGACCTTGGCCTCGGCGACCTTGCTGGGGATGGCTTTCTCGCCGTCGGCAGCGGACAGTGCGGTGAGGAGTGTGCAGGAGAGGAAGAGCGATGCAGTGCGCATGGCGGTCGGGTTTGCTCGGGTGAAGGTATCCGGTAGGACCGGTGCGATGCCGTACACGCGAGAAGCGTGCCGGTTCAGGGGCCCTCAGAGCCCTGCGCCCTGGTTTCGCCGCCAGAGCTGGAAGACCATCAGCGTCCAGAGCAGCTTGCGGTGGTTGGCCCGCCTGGCGAAGTGCTCCTGCTTCAGGCGCTCCACATGGGCGGGATCGAAGAGGCCGTCGCGTCGCAGCGCATCCGCGGAGAGCAGGTCCTCGCACAAAGGGCGCAGCGGCCGGCGCAGCCAGTCGCTGAGCGGGATGCCGAAGCCCTTCTTCGGCCGGTCGATGATGGCGTCGGGGATCTTGCCGCGCATGACCTGCTTCAGCAGCCATTTGCCGCCGCTCCAGGGACGCTTGGCCGAATCGGGCAGGCTGTTCAGCAGCTCCACAACCTCTACGTCCATGAAGGGCGCCCGCACCTCCAGTGACGTGTACATGCTGGCGCGGTCCACCTTCACCAGGATGTCGTCGAGCAGGTAAGTGAGCAGGTAGATGAGGATCGTGGAATCCAGCGGACCGTCCTTGCCGCCCCGTTCGCTCAGGAGCGCATCGATCGGCTCCAGCCCGGTGGCCGATCCAAGCTCAGCCCGCGCCTCGCGGGTGAACAGCTCCTGCTTCTCCTGTGGCGTGAAGCTGCCCAGCCACAGCGTATGCACATGCTGCGGCCCTTGGCCGAAGCCGCGCAGGAACTGCCTCACCTTGAAGTCGAGGCTGATGTTGCGGTCGCTCACGGGCAGCAGCCCTGAGGCGCGTTGCAGCAACCGCATCAGGCCATGGGGCAGGGCGGCCATGAGGCGGCGGTACCGGTCGGCGACGAATGTGGGGTAGCCCGCCAGCAACTCGTCGCTGCCATCGCCCCCCAGCGCCACGGTCACCTGCTGGCGGGCGAAGCGGCTGAGCAGGTGCGTGGGGATGAGCGACGCATCGGCGAAGGGCTCGTCCAGCGTGGCATAGAGCGGCGCGATAAGGTCCAGGCTGTCCTGCTCGGTGAGGACCTGTGCATGGTGCTCGGTGCCCAGGTGATCTGCCACCAGCCGGGCTTGGCTGCTCTCGTCATAACTCTTCTCCTCGAACCCGATGGAAAAGGTCTTGATGCGGCTGGTGCTGCTGCGCTGCGCGTAGTAGGCCACGGTGCTGCTGTCCAGCCCGCCGCTCAGGAAGACACCCAGCGGCACATCGCTCATGAGCCGGCGCTCGGTAGCCTTCAGCAGCGCCTCGTCCAGCCGGGCCATGGCCTCGGCCTCGGAGAGCGGAGCCTTGGTGAACCGAGGCGTCCAGTAGGGCCGCTCCCAGGCCACACGCCCCTCGAGCACTCTCATGCAATGGCCCGGCCTCAGCTTCCGCACGCCGCTCGCGATGCTGCGTGGCGTGGGCACGTACTCGAAGGTGAGGTATTGGTTGAGCGCATGCAGGTCCAAGCGGGCGTCCACCGCTGGGTGCGCGAGCACCGCCTTCAGCTCGCTTCCGAACACGAATGCGCCAGGCGCCTCGGCGTAGTGCAGGGGCTTCTTGCCCATGCGGTCCCGCGCCAGGAAGAGGCTGCCGTCCCGGGCATCGTGGATGGCGAAGGCCCACATGCCATTGAGCAGGGGCAGCATCGCTTCGCCATGCTCTGCGTAGAGGTGCAGCAGCACCTCGGTGTCGGAGGCCGTGCGGAACACGCGCCCCTTCGCCGCCAGTGCATCGCGCAGCGCGCGGTAGTTGTAGATCTCGCCGTTGAAGATGATGGTGAGCCGCCCCTCGTCATCGCGCATGGGCTGGTCGGCCCCATGGCTCAGGTCGATGATGCTCAGCCTGGCATGTGCCAGACCCGTCGCGCCGACCATCACGGCCTCCTGCAGGTCCGGTCCGCGGTAGGCGATGCGCGCGATCATGCGGCGGGCATCCTCCAGCCCTCCGCTGCCTTGGAATCCGGCGATGCCGCACATCCGCGTTCAGGATTGGGCGCGCCGGGCCACGGCGATGATGCTCGATCCGGCGAGGCCGCCGGGCAGCACCGCGGCTTCCAGTGCGAAGAGCCTCCCGATGGCGTTGTGCGCGGCGCTGGCCGCCCCTGGTGCCGGCGCATGGAACCGCACATTGCGCTTCCGCCCGCGCAGCGCGTTGTTCAGGGCAATGGCCGCATAGAGTCCGTGGAAGAAGTAGGCGCTCCATTCCGGCGACAGGCCCGCCGCCTCGAGTTCCTGCTGCAGCAAGGGCCGGTCATAGCGGCGGAAGTGGCCGAAGTGGTCGTCGAAGGTGGTCCACAGTTCTTGGCGGGCCGGCACGGTCACCACCACGGTGCGCGCATTCGGATAGGCCGCCAGAAGCCCGCGCAGGAACCCCGGCGCATCGGCGATGTGCTCGATCACATCGAAGAGCGCCAGCACCGTGATGCCTGCCCGGAAGTCCGCCGGCAGCGCCGTGGCATCAGCGCCCAGCATCAGGTGCTCCGCCGCATGGATCCCCTGGCGGGGAGTGCCCAGCTCAACGCCCTTGGCCTCCCAGCCGCAGGCCCTCAGGTGGTGCGTGACGATGCCGGTGCCGCAGCCCACCTCCAGGATGCGCTCCGTGCGCGGCACGGAGCGCTCGAAGGCGCGGGCCACTACCGCCTTGCGCGCGATCTGCCACCAAGTGCGCTCGATGCCGGGCGGATAGGCCTCACTGAACTGGTCCTGGTCGAAGTCCGTGCCCTTCATGCACTCCTCCGTTTGCCGCCGAACTTCCAGGAGTTGCCGTTGCGGAAGATGACGTAGGTGCTGCCGGGCTCCGCATCGGCCGTGCGCAGCCACTCCTCCACGGTACCGCGCCGGATGTAGGCCGTCTGAGGCGTCACCAGCTGGTCGAAGGCCACGTGCCGGAAGAAAGCGAAGCCGCGCTGCGCGATCCACAGCGAGTAGTCATAGAGAGGAAGCCCGCGCAGGACGGGCCAGCGCAGTGCGTTCAGCGCCTTGGCATACACGTAGTAGGGGGCCACCAGCGGGGTGGCGATGCCGTACTTGGTCAACCACCATGGCAGCGCCGAGGCCACCTTGCGGATGGGGTCCACCACCAAGCGGATAAGGCCGTTGCCCTCGTGCGCGTACACCCAGCAGTGGAAGCGTCCGCCCGGCTTGGTGTTCCGCAGCACCGCATCGAACCCCTTGCGCGGGTCCTTCAGGTGGTGCAGCACACCGATGCAGTAGACCAGGTCATACCGCGCCGGATCGTCGTACGTGGTCAGGTCGTGCTTCACGATCCGCCAGGCCTTGAACCCCGTGCGCCCCATGTTGCGCTCGGCCATCGCCACGCTGTCACCCAGGTCCACGCCCACCAGTTGGGCGGGCCGCCACTCGGCCATATGGGTGAGCAGGTTGCCGCCACCGCAGCCAAGCTCCAGCACGCGGCGCCCCTCGGCATCGGCGCGCCCGAGCGGCGCGAACCACTCCTCGAACTGGGCCGTGCTGTACACCGACCCCTCGGGCAGGTTGTTCCACGAGGTGGCGAAGGCATCCGCCGTGCGCTGGTCGATCGGCTGCTCGCTCATGGCTTGCGGAACCGGTATTCGATCTCCTCGAAGCCGCCCACCCAGAAGCACCACAGGCGGCTGCAGGCCATCGGGCTCAGGTTGGCGAAGAAGTTCACCACTGCGTTCACCCCGCGCATCAGGGCGATGGTGGCACTGCCCACGCCCATGTACGGCAGCAGGTGGAAGAACGCGAAGTAGTGCAGCTCCATCCGCTGCAGCTCGAAGTGCACCCCGAAGTAGCCGCTCTTGGTGAACGTGGGGTCGAAGTACTTGGGGAAGGTGACGTCGAAGCCGGCCTTGTGCTCGGCGTGCGTGAAGCCCCGGCTGAAATGCGGCACCTTCACGATCAGCGTGCCGCCCGGTTTCAGGATGCGGTGCAGCTCCTGCATCACCACGAAAGGGCGGTCGAGGTGCTCCAGCACGTGCGAGGCCAGCACATGGTCGAAGCTCGCATCCGCGAAGGGGTAGGGAAAGCTGTTCAGGTCGTGCTGCACGTCGATGTCCACGTGGCTGTGGAAATCCACATTCACGTAGCCCTCGCGGAAGTCCTCGCCGCAGCCCAGGTTCAGTTTGCGCTCCATCAGAGGTTGACCTTTCGTCGGATGGTGAAGGTGGTCTTGCCCTGGCTCTCGAAGTAGGTGCGCATCATCATCTCCGCCAGTACGCCGAGCAGGATCATGAGCAGCCCGATGATGAAGAACATGGAGGTGATCACCGGCAGCGGCGTCTGCACGAAATCCTTGCGACCGGTGAGCTTGAACCAGAGCATGAGGGCGAAGGCGAAGAACGCCACGCCGAAGGAAAGGAAGCCCGCTCCGCCGAAGAAGTGGATGGGCTTGGTCATGTGCTTGTCCAGGAACTTGATCAGCAGCAGGTCCAGCATCACCTTGTAGGTGCGGAAGAGCCCATAGTTGCTGCGGCCGAACTGGCGCGGCTGGTAGCGTACCGGCAACTCGCCCACGCGCCCCCCCTGCCAGCTGCAGTACACGGGTATGAAGCGGTGCATCTGCCCGTAGAGCACCACGTCCTTGATCACGTCGCGTCGGTAGGCCTTCAGCGTGCAGCCGTAGTCGTGCAGCTTCACCCCGCTGATGGAGCTGATCAGCCGATTGGCCATCAGCGAGGGCAGCTTCCGCGTCAGGAACTGGCCCTTCCAGCGGTCGCGCCGCCAGCCGCTGACCACGTCATAGCCCTCGTCGAGCTTGGCCAGCAGCAGCGGTATGTCCGCCGGGTCGTTCTCCAGGTCGCTGTCCATCAGCACCAGTACATCGCCCTTGGCATGCTGGATGCCCGCATTGATGGCCGCCGTCTGCCCGAAGTTGCGGCGGAAGTCGATGGCGCGCAACCGCCCATCAGCGGCGCAGGCCTCCGCCAGCACGCGGAAGGAATCGTCCTTCGACCCGTCGTTCACCAGGATCACCTCGTAATCCAGCGCATCCAGTGCGCCCTTGATGCGCTCCAGCAGCAGGGGCAGGCTCTTCGCCTCGTTGTACACCGGAATGATGAGCGAGATGTGCGGCATGGCGTCAGGGGCGGGGCGCGAAGCGACGATGCAGGCCCACGAAGGCGCATAGCAGCATCACGGGGATGAAGAGCACCAGGTAGCGGTGCTCGGCGAAGCGCAGCACCAGGGGGAATATGAGGAGGCCGAACGGAACGATCAGCGCTGGAACCGCTGCCATCGCCCGCTCCTCGGGCCGCCGCACCCAGAGCCAGGCCCCCGCAAGGCCGCACAGCAGCGTGGCCCAGTGCAGCCCGAAGTGGAACAGCTTCATCGCCTTCTGGTGTAGCGGCATCGCGCGGAAGGTGAGGTCATAAGCCACGGGGTTGCCCGTCTGCAAGACGTAGCGCCTCAGTGCGAGCAGCCTCGAGAGCACGTAATATTGGAAGGGATGCTCGTCGATGAAGGCGGCCGTCCATCGCTCGAAGCGCGCGTTCAGCGCCCGGTTGCGGGCCTCCAGATATGCGGCGGACACCGTGTCGTGCTTCAGCGCGAGGATCTCATCGGCCGCGGCGCGCAGGCTGTCCATGGTGTACGCGCTCGTGAGGATGCGGTCCGGGAGCTGGATGGAACCGGCGTTGGTGCGCCCTGGCACCTGGTCCAGGCCGGTGTTGAAGAAGCGCATCTCCGCCTGCGGGTCGGTCCACCAGGTGATGTCGCCACCGATGGCCTGCACGAATACCATGGCCGTCAGCGCCGGGGTGGGGGAGTCCTCATCCACATAGAGCGTGCGGGTCACCGGTATGAAGGAGCCGTAGCGGATTGCGTTGCGGATGATCCAGGCTCCATCGGCCACCGCTAACGGCAGCAGGAAGAGCACCGCATGACGGAGCGCCCCGGCGCGCTGCCGGCGGCCCAGCCAGAGTGCCACCAGCACGAATGCGGGCACGGGGGCGAGCACCGGCTTCAGGAATATGCCCCACGCCAGCCAAGCGCCCGCGATCACCAGGTCCGCCGTGCGGCCCTGCCGGTTCCACGCCACCCAGCGGTCCAGGAAGAAGATCATCGCCGAAGTGCAGAAGCTCTCGGTGAGGATCACCGCATCGTACCACTGTACCGAGATGCTCACCGCATACACCGCCAGCAGGCCTGCGAACAGGGCCATCGATCCGGTGAGCCGGTACGCCAGGCGCGCCAGCACGTACATGCTCACCGCGGCCAGCAGCGTTTGCAGCAGCACCAGCGCATCGTAGGTCAGGGGCGGCTCCGTGAAGAGGCGGACCAGCAGGTATACCGCGCCATAGCCCGGCATGCGCACGTCCGGCGTGTAGTCGCCGCCCCGCATAAGTGATTCGATGGGCTCGAAGTACGTGGGCGCATCCGTCCACCAAACCCCCAGCCATCCCGCATTGCCCAAGCCGATTCCGCCCACCTGCATCAGGATCGTGAGCGTTGCGGCCTTGATCGCCAGGGTCACCACGAGCCATGCGCCCCAGCGCTCGGGATCGGGAAGTCGGTCGAGTAAACGGCGCATCAGGGAGGGCAGCCCGGAGCCGCCGATGGTCGATGCGCAAATAAAGGCAAAATGCCCCGCCTGCCCGGAGCCGCGCCCGGCCCACCGGTACCGCGTGGAATGGCGCTGCATACATTCGCCGGCCTCGTTCGGCACCAGCATCCGTGCTCCGGCCCAGGCGTGCATGGTGAAGCCGATCGTCGCAGCGCCGATGGCCACTGTACCCCATGCCCTTGTCACAGGCGGTGCCGGATTCATCGGCAGTCATGTCGTGGACAGGCTTCTGGCCGAGGGCTGGCGCGTCACCGCCATCGACGATTTCGACCCCTTCTATGCAGCCGCCATCAAGCGCGCCAACGTGGCCGAGCACCTGAGGCACCCCGCCTACCGCCTGGTGGAGGGCGACCTGCTCAACTCCGCCGTGCTCGCGGCCGCCGAGCCCGCCGATGCACCCTTCACCGTGGTGGTCCACTTGGCCGCCAAGGCCGGCGTCCGGCCCAGCCTCATCGACCCCATGGCCTACCACCGGGCCAACGTCACGGGCACGCTTGTTATGCTCGGCCGGGCCCTGGCTTGGGGCGCTCCGCACATCGTGCTCGCCAGCAGCAGCAGCGTCTACGGCGAGGACCCCGGGGTGCCATGGCGCGAACAGGACTGCCGGGAACGGCCCATCAGCCCCTACGCGGCTACCAAGGTGATGGCCGAGCGCTATGCGCGCGAGCATGCGCACCGCACCGGCCTGCGCACCACCGCGCTCCGCTTCTTCACGGTCTACGGGCCGAGGCAGCGGCCCGACCTGGCCATCCATCAGTTCACGCGCGCCATCATCGAGGGCCGGCCCATCAAGCGCTTCGGCGATGGCGGCACGCGCCGCGACTACACCTACATCGACGACATCGTCAATGGAGTCATGGGAGCCATTCGGCGCACCGCCGGCGAGGCCTTCGAGGTCTACAACCTCGGCAACTCGGGCACCGTCACGCTCAATGAGCTCATCGCTGCCATCGAGCGCACCGTGGGACGCAAGGCCGTCATCGAGCAGCATCCTGAGCAGCCAGGCGATGTGCCACAGACCTACGCCGATGTCTCCAAGGCGGGCCTGCACCTCGGCTTCGTGCCCTCCACCCCGCTCAGCGTCGGCCTCGAGGCCTTCCACCGCTGGTTCCTGCAGGCCAAGGAACTGGGCATCCTGCCCTAGCTCCCAGCCCGCGCCTTGGGCGCTCAGGCCTCCGCCTCCACCTCGTCGAACTTCACGCCCACCCGCAACTCGTTGCGCACCACCAGGCGGCCGTTCTGCGGGCGCAGGAAGTAGAGCGCGTCCACCTCGCTCACAGGCTCCGGCGCGGCCGTGATGGCCATGAAGCCCAGGTCGCGCGCCATGCCTAGCACGGCCTTGCGGTTGATGGCATCCAGGCTGTGCACCTCGTCCAGGAAGAAGGGCACGCGGCTCAGCGGCTGGTGCGTCACCGCATCCTCCTTCAGCATGCTGCGCAGCACCAGCAGGTTGAACAGCACCTTGATGGTGATGGCCGTGCCGTGGCTCTCCACCTGCAGATTGTCGTAGTGGTGCACGCGGCCGCCCTTGATGGCCACGCTGAAGCGCAGCGTGAAGAGGTCGCCGTAGTGCAGCGTGATGCGCTCGCTGAGGCGGTTGCGGAAGCTCGCGTAGGCGGCATCCAGCTTCTTGCTGTCATCGAAGAGGCCGGTGTGGTCGGTCTCGGCCAGCTCGCGCAGCGGCTCCACCAGGTCGCTCTGCTCCATCACCTCCATGCGCAGGCTTTCGAGGTTCGAGACGCTCACCGTGCTGAAGCGGCGGTTCAGCTGCTCGGCGGCCTGCTTGATGTCGTGCAGCCCGTTCAGCACGTTGGCGAAGCTGGCGCGCAGCAGGTGCAGGTAGTTGTCCCAGTCCTTGCGCAGCGCCTCCTCGAAGGCCGGCAGGCCATCCAGCTGCTCGCGCATCAGGCGCACGGTATCGGCCTCCGTGGCGCCGATGATGTCGCCCTTCAGCACGTTCTCGATCTTGCTGCGCAGGCCATCCATCTCGCGGCTCAGGTCCTTGTGCTCCACGGTGAGCTTCAGGTACAGCGCGATGGCATCCTCCGGGTCGTTGGGCACGCTGATGGGTTCCAGCGGCTTGGCCTCCGCATCGGGCGGCGGCGCGCATTGCTCCATCAGCCGCAGCAGACGGTTGAAGCGCTCGTCCTCCTTGTTCAGCGCGTTGCGCTGCTCATAGAGCTTCACGCTCAGTTCATCCAGCTTCTGGCGGGCCTCCACGCGCTGCGTCTCCGCGCCCGACTTCTCCTTGTTCAGCTCGGCCAGGCGCTTCTTCAGCTTCGGCTCGTCCTTGCGCTCCTCCTGCAGGCGTTCCCAGCGGCCCAGGCCGTCGGCGATGCGGTCCACCGCCTTCTGCGCGGCATCGCGCTCGGCCACCAGCTTGTCGCGGTTCTCGATGGCCGCCATCAACTGCGTCAGGCGCTCCAGCTCGTGCTTGTGGTCGGTCAGCGACTTCTTCAGCGCCTTCACATCCACCAGGTCCTTCCACGCATGGCTGTTGTCGGGCAGCGGCAGGCTCAGCACCGCGTCGCTGTACTTGCCGTCTTTGATGTTGGCGGCCAGCTCCTTCAGCAGGGCCTCCAGCTGCTTCTTCTTCTTGATCTCCACGCCGCCCTTGGCCACCGGCAGCTTCAGCAGGTCGATGTTGAAGAGGCGCGACACATCATGGAGCTGCTGCTCGTCGATGCTGGCGCGCAATGTGGTGATCAGCGCGTGGTCGAATCCGGCGATGGCCTTCTCGGTGCTCGCCACGCGGTGCTTCGCCTCGGCCAGCGCGCGCTCGGTGCGGGCACGGTCGGCGCTCTGCGCGTTGCCCAGGCTGCGGTCCAGCAGCGCCAGCTTCTCCTTGGCGTTGGCCAGGGCCTCGCGCTCCAGCTGCTCGCTGAAGTCCTCCAGGCCCTTGCCCAGCTGCGCCAGCCGGGCCATGTCGCCATCCACGCGGCCCTTCATCCCGGCCAGCTCGGCGATCCGGTCGTCCAGGTTCTGCAGGCCGGCCACCATGCCCTCGCGCTCGCGCTCCAGCAGCTCGGTCTTGGCCACGATGGCCTCTTTCACGTGCTTGTTGTGGTCGTGGGCCTTGCGCCGCTTCTCCATCAGGTCGGCGTGCACAACGGCCAGCCGTCCCTCCAGCTCGCTGCGCAGGGTGCTGCGCTCGATGTAGGTGCGGAGCCGGTCCTGCTCGGACTTCAGCGTGTTCAGCTTCAGGCGGCGGTCGCGGATGCGCTCGAATTCCTCCGTCATCAGCTTGTTGGCCTCCAGCGCGGGCTTGCTAGGCGGCAGGCTGGCCAGCATCAGCAGGCTCCGCTTCATCTCATGCTGGTCGATGCTGCGCAGGCTCAGCAGGTTCTTCAACACCTCCTTGAAGTGGGCGTAGCGCTCGGTCTCGGTGAGCTGCACGATGCCCAGGCCGTTGCTCTCGCCCTTCGTGGCCACCAGCAGCGCCTCGCGGTGCAGCTGCGGCTCCTTCAGCTCGCGGTACTGCTTGCCCGCCAGGCGGCTCAGCACGTGCTTGGGCTCCGCCACGCGGCCGTCCTCGGTCAGGTAGTCGGCCACATCGTAGCCGCCATCATACGTGAAGCGCACGGGGTCGCCGCTGCTGGCCTTGCTCACGCCGCGCCAGCCCAGCATGTAGGTGCCGCGCGGGCCGTTGCACTCGAACAGCAGGTAGCTGTAGTGGTCGGGGAAGTAGTACTCGCGCGTGGCCTCCATGTCGTGGTCGCCGAACACCATCTGGTTGCGGTGATCCAGGTAGAGGAACTGCAACGTGTTGATCAGCGTGGTCTTGCCCGCGTTGTTGGGGCCCACCAGCTGCAGGCTGCTGCCCAGTTCGATCTCAGCATAGTCGTAGCTGCCCGAGCGGATGGCGATGAGTTTCGAGGGTCCTAGTTGCATG
>ERZ761607.907-NODE-907-length-42117-cov-8.189411_pt1 | contig 42117 bp, 39 predicted proteins | sample MGYA00511164_ERZ761607 | MGnify/ENA primary metagenome ERZ761607 (study PRJEB28899, sample SAMN02445080) | bioreactor sludge metagenome | biome: EBPR sludge | place: Australia: Brisbane, Thorneside Wastewater Treatment Plant | collected 2011-06-22 ...
GCGTGACGCTGACTGCCGTCCCGGCCGCCGGCTCCACCTTCGCCGGCTGGAGCGGCGCGTGTACGGGCGCAGCCGCCTGCGCGGTCACCATGAACGCCGCAAAAAGCGTCACCGCGACGTTCAAGCCGCAAACCACCAGCGCCAAATACAGCTTGACCGTCACCAAGGCGGGATCGGGCGCGGGCACGGTCGCCAGCAATCCTGCCGGCATCAACTGCGGATCGGCGTGCTCGTACGGATTCGCCAGCGGCGCCAACGTGATCTTGACCGCAACGCCCGCCAGCGGCTCCGTGTTCGCGGGTTGGAGCGGCGCGTGTGCCGGAACCGGAACCTGCGCGGTGCCGATGAGCGCGGCCAAGACTGTCAAGGCGACCTTCAATAAGACGCAGACTAACAGCAACACCTATAGCTTCAAGGTGGTGCTGAGCGGCAGCGGCACGGTGACCAGCAGTCCGGCCGGCATCAACTGCGGCACGGTGTGCAGCGCGGCGTTCCCGATGGGGACCAAGGTGACGCTGAAGGCGGTTCCGGCGACCGGCTATATGTTTGCCGGCTCGAACACCAATTGCGCCAACAACGTTTGCACGGCCAACATCAACTTTAAGAAACGTTAAGCGCAAGGCGACAGGGAACGTCGCCAGAAATTTTTCACAACAAGACGGTGAGACACGGTTTCACCGTCTTTTTTGTCTATCGCGCCTCGAATCCCTGACGATGCCACCGTATTCGGCGGGTTGAGCGGCTTGAATTTCCCTCGATCCGCACCCAAATTCATGAATAAATTTTGCGTTTACGGGGTATCTAGCCATGCGCATGGACAAACTGACCAACAAATTCCAACTGGCCCTGAGCGAGGCGCAGAGCCTGGCGGTGGGTCGCGACCATCAATTTATCGAACCGGTGCATGTGCTGGCGTCTTTGCTGGACCAGGACGGCGGCACGGTGCGGCCGTTGCTGGCGCAAGCCGATGTCAACGTCAACCTGTTGCGCTCCCAAATCGGCGAGGCGTTGGACCGTCTGCCGCGCGTCGAGGGGGCCGGCGGGGACGTGCAGATTTCTAACGCCTTATCCCGCCTGCTCAATCTGACCGACAAGCTGGCCCAGCAGCGCAAGGACGCCTACATCTCCTCCGAACTGTTTGTCCTGGCGGCGTTGGAGGACAAGGGCGAACTGGGCGCGATGTTGCACAAGGCGGGCGCGACCAAGAGCTTGATCGAGCGCGGCATCGACGCGATGCGCGGCGGCCAGAAGGTCGAAGACCCCAACGCCGAAGACCAGCGGCAGGCGCTGGAGAGATACACCATCGACCTGACCGAACGGGCCGAGCAGGGCAAGCTCGATCCGGTGATCGGCCGCGACGATGAAATCCGCCGCACCATTCAGGTGTTGCAGCGGCGCACCAAGAACAATCCGGTGCTGATCGGCGAGCCCGGCGTCGGCAAGACCGCCATCGTCGAAGGGTTGGCCCAGCGCATCATCAACGCCGAAGTGCCAGAAGGTTTGAAGAACAAGCGGGTGCTGGCGCTCGACATGGGCGCGCTGATCGCGGGCGCGAAATTTCGCGGCGAGTTCGAGGAACGCTTAAAGGCGGTGCTGAACGATCTCGCCAAGCAGGAAGGCCAGATCATCCTGTTCATCGACGAGTTGCACACCATGGTCGGCGCGGGCAAGGCCGAGGGCGCGATGGACGCCGGCAACATGCTCAAGCCGGCGCTGGCGCGCGGCGAGCTGCACTGCATCGGCGCGACCACGCTGGATGAATACCGCAAGTACGTCGAGAAAGATGCCGCTTTGGAGCGGCGCTTTCAAAAGGTGCTGGTCAACGAGCCGAGCGTCGAGGACACCATCGCGATTCTGCGCGGCCTGAACGAGCGCTATGAAGTGCATCACGGCGTCGAGATCACCGATCCGGCCATCGTCGCCGCCGCCACGCTCTCGCACCGCTACATCACCGACCGCAACTTGCCGGACAAGGCCATCGATCTGATCGACGAGGCGGCCTCGCGCATCCGCATGGAAATCGACTCCAAGCCGGAGGCGATGGATCGGCTGGAGCGGCGCTTGATCCAATTAAAGATCGAGCGCGAGGCGCTGAAGAAGGAAAACGACGAAGCCTCGAAAAAGCGGCTGGAGTTGCTGGAGCAGGAAATCAGTAAGCTGGAAAAGGAGTACAGCGATTTCGAGGAAGTTTGGAAGGCGGAAAAACTGGCGTTGCACGGTTCGGCGCAGGTGAAGGAAGAACTGGAGCGGGCCAAGCTGGAATTGGATACTGCCCGGCGCGCCGGCGATCTGGCTCGGATGTCGGAATTGAGCTACGGCCGCATTCCGGAGCTGGAGCGGAAGTTGAAGCAGGCGACTGAAGCGGAATCCGGCGGCGCGCAGTTCAAGCTGCTGCGCAACAAAGTCACCGACGAGGAAATCGCCGAGGTCGTTTCTAAGTGGACCGGGATTCCAGTGTCCAAGATGCTGGAAGGCGAGCGCGACAAGCTGTTGCGGATGGAGGAGGTGATTCAGAAGCGAGTGGTGGGGCAGGACGAGGCGGTCAAGGCGGTCAGCGACGCCATCCGCCGCTCGCGGGCGGGACTGTCCGATCCGAACCGGCCCAACGGCTCCTTTCTGTTCCTCGGCCCGACCGGCGTAGGCAAAACCGAGTTGTGCAAGGCGCTGGCGGCGTTTCTGTTCGACACCGAAGAGGCGATGGTGCGGATCGATATGTCGGAGTTCATGGAAAAGCATTCGGTGTCGCGGATGATCGGCGCGCCGCCGGGTTATGTCGGCTATGACGAGGGCGGCTATCTGACCGAGGCCATCCGGCGGCGGCCTTACTCCGTGATCCTGCTCGATGAGGTCGAAAAGGCGCATCAGGACGTGTTCAACGTGCTGTTGCAGGTGTTGGACGATGGCCGGCTGACCGACGGTCAGGGGCGGACGGTGGATTTCCGCAACACCGTGATCGTGATGACCTCCAATCTCGGTTCGCAGATGATTCAGGAGATGGCGGCGCAGAACAATTACTCGCTGATGAAAAGCATGGTGATGACCCAGGTGGCGGATCATTTCCGGCCGGAGTTCATCAACCGGATTGACGAGGTGGTGGTGTTCCATCCGCTGGGCAAGGAGCAGATTCGCTCGATTGCCGACATTCAGATCGGGTATCTGCGCAAGCGGCTGGCCGACCGGCAGATGGGGTTGGAGGTGACGGTGGCGGCGCTGGATAAGCTCGGCGAGGCCGGTTTCGATCCGGTCTACGGCGCGCGGCCGCTGAAGCGGGCGATCCAGCAGGAGCTGGAAAATCCGCTGGCGCGGCGGATTTTAGCCGGAGAGTTCGGGCCGGACGATACCGTGGTGGTGGATACCGGCAAGGAAGGATTGGAGTTTCGCAAGCGGTCGGCGGATAAGCTGGCGAAGTGATCTTCATTAGAGCCGAAGCGTCGGAAGGCGCTTCGGGTTTTTTTGAGAGATTGCAGATTAAGCGTAGGATACTTCCTTGTACCCAACGATGAACCTTTAAGGAATCATGCGCGTCATCTCCAAGCGACCTATCAGGGAATTCTGGGAACGTCATCCAGAATCCAAGCCTGCTTTGGAAGAATGGTTTCGTAAAGTGACTCAACTTGAAGCGGCGTCTTTTCCCGAATTGCGGCAAACATTTCGTTCGGTGGATTACGTTGAGGGGTACACGCTATTTGATGTGGGTGGCAATAAATACCGAATTGCCGCCGTTATCCACTATGACAAAAAACGGCTCTATGTCCGGCAGGTGATGACCCATGCCGAATATGATAGAAATGACTGGAGAAGGTGATGAGTGCGACACTTGATATTGAGAAGCTGGTTCCTGCTTGGCAGGCATTGATATCAGTGATTCCTCTAACGCATATTGAGTCCGAAAGTGATTATAAGCAGGTTACAATTTTGTTGAATAAATTGCTTGATATTGTCTTGGATGATAGCAGTCATCCTCTCTATTCGTTGGTTTCCGTAATAGGTGATTTGATTGAAGCCTATGAAATTGACCTGGAACCCGTATATCCTTGAAAAAGAGTTCTTAAACAGCCCAACCGTGCATCAGCGCCCTAACGCCCGTTCTGTTTTCTGAATTGAGTCATTATCTGGAAATTGGGTTCTGACGTGTTGGCCCGCGCTCGAATTGGCCAGTGAAAGGCACAGTTTTCGCAATTGTTCGACGGTTTTCAGGCGGTTGGTTACCGCCTCTCGACTCATATCAATCTTCATTGAGCAGCCCCGATAAATAGTCGATATCATCTTGATCCTTGCCGCTGTTTCGTAAGGATTTTAAGGCGATCAGACCTTTGGGAGAGAGCACTTTTAACACGCCGTTTTCCCAGTCTACCGCGATCCGGCTGTCCCACGCTGTCTGGGTTTCTGGCGTGACAAGCAGTAAATCTAGCGCCAGGTGTTCGCTTGACGCCGGGTCGATCTTGGTGAAGCGTTGAATCTGCACTGCACCGCCCTGGAAGCGCATCGGTAAGGCGGCAATGGCAAAGCCCAGTGGTTCCACCGTTTGCTTTATGCGATCCAGCGTGGCGGGTTCCACCATCAGATCGATGTCGAGGGTGGCTCTGGGTCTGGCATAGACGGCAAGGGCCAGACCGCCGCACAAGGCATAATCCAACCCTGCGTCGTCTAGCGCCCTGGTGAGTTGAGCCAATTCGAGCACTAAATCCATAGTTGCGTGGTGATAGCAGTGAATTTGAAGCCAGTCTATCACTAGATAATATTTTTGAACCCTCACTGATTGATCATCGTATCAATCAAACCCCTTCATTTGATTAACGAAATCGCTGTAACTCCCTCTCTGCGCAATGCTACGCTGCCATGGTCATCAGCAATAAAAAGAGGCGCTGACTGTGGATTCCAAACCAGCGACTGATCCCGTCCGCGAGCGGCTGCTCAAGGCCGCGCTGGATTGTTTTTTGGCGGACGATTACCACCATGTCACTACCCGGCGAATCGCCCTGCAGGCCAACGCCAACGTCTCCATGATCCGATACTACTTCGGCAACAAAGAAGGGTTGTATGAAGAGATGATCCGAGAGACGCTCAGTCCCTTGCTGGCGGTGCTGGATGGCCCGCTGCTGTCCTCGGCGGCGGGCTTTACCGACTTCTTTCGCCTCTACTACGACACCATGAACCAAAGGCCGGAATTTCCCCGGCTGATTCTGAAAGTGCTGGCCTTGAATCAAGGCCCCGGCCGCCGCTTCATCCAGCAATTGCTCGAACGCGGACGCACGCGCGGCGCGCGCAAGGTGGCTGATTTAAAGTGGCGCGGCCAAATCGCCTCTTCCATCGATCCCGACGTTCTCCGCATGGCGTTTGTCAGCCTCGCCATGACCCCGATACTGCTGAAAGACATTTTCGAGGAACAGATGGAACGACCGATGGATCAGGCTTTTTTAGAAAACTTGGCGTGTTTCAATGGCCGACTGTTCACAACGGGCCTGGCACCGACCGTCCACGAGGAACCACAATGACCTTGACCTTACAAAAGAATGCGGGCGCCGCGCGTCGGTTTTCCAAGATGCTCCGGCTGGCCAATGGCGTCCAGAACCTTCCCAATCGCCTCACGCCGCCGCCGTTTCGGCTGTTGCAAATCGGCTCGGCGTTTTGGCAATCGCGGGCGCTCTATGTCGCCACGCGGCTCGATATCGCCACCGCGTTAGGCGATGCCCGTCTGACGGCGGAGGAAATCGCCGTCCGTGTTGCCGCCACGCCCGATGCCCTGTATCGGCTGCTGCGGATGCTGGCGGCGGCGGGGATTTTTGAAGAAGTCGCACCGCGCATCTTCGCTAACAATCGGCTTTCCACCTACCTGCGCACCGACGAACCGCACAACGTCCGCGCCATGATTCTGATGCATAACGCGGACGCCATGAGCCGCCCGTGGTACGAGCAATTGGAGCAAAGCATCAAAACCGGCGAGGTGCCGTTTGAACTCGCGCACGGCCAGCCGCTGTTTGAATATATGAATCAGCATCCCGACTTCGATGCCCTGTTCGCGCAAGCAATGGACAGCGTGGAAGCGTTGGCGGGCGACAGTTTCGCGCGGGATTTCGACTGGGGGCGGTTTGCGCGGATTATCGATGTCGGCGGCGCGAACGGCAGCAAATCTATCACCCTGCTCAAACACCATTCGCACTTACAGGCGGTCGTCGTGGATCGCGCCTTGGTGATTGAAGGAGCAAAGCAATCTTGGGTCGGGCGGGAATCGCCTGATTTGTTGGCGCGCCTTCAGTTTCAAGTGGGTAACCTGCTCGAAGCGGTGCCGCAGGCAGTAAACGACAAGGACCTCTATCTACTCAGCGCGATTTTGCATGGTTTTGACGATGAGAACAGCGGCGTGATTCTGCGCAATCTCGCCAAGGCGGTCGGCGCGACTGGCGCGCGGGTGGCCATCATGGAAGTCGTCATGGCGGACACGCGCCCCGACCTCGCCAGCACGACCTTCGATCTGCAGATGTTCGTCGGCACCCGTGGCCGGGAACGGACGCTCGCGCAATGGCGGGATCTGTTTGAACGAGACGGTTGGCTACTGGAAGAAGTCGTCGACCTGCGCTCGTTCGCTAAAATCCTGGTGTTGCGACTGGAATCTACCGTTCAGGCTCGATAGCGACCTTTACATCAACGGTTTAGCGCTTTCGCTTATTCTTTAAAAGCGTTCCTTAAAAGCGGCGGTTACCGTTGCGCTGATCCCGCCTCGGCAGGGTTTTACTTGTCCGACCGGACGGGATGCCGGACAATGCACCGCCATCGGCAACCCAGCCAGACAGCAAAACCAGCGAGGTGAACAAGGTGAAACGGCAAGTGCGCAAGGCGGTATTCCCCGTGGCCGGCCTTGGGACGCGATTCCTGCCGGCGACGAAGGCCAGCCCCAAGGAAATGCTTCCCATCGTGGATAAGCCCCTGATTCAGTACGGCGTCGAGGAGGCGGTGGCGGCCGGCGTGGATACCTTGGTGTTCATCATCGGCCGCACCAAAAACGCCATCGCGGACCACTTCGACAAGGCTTACGAGCTGGAAGTCGAACTGGAAATGCGCGGCAAGACTGACCTGCTGGACATGGTGCGCAAGATCGTCCCAGCCGGGGTCGAATGCGTCTACGTGCGCCAGGCCGAAGCGCTGGGCCTGGGCCATGCGGTGCTGTGCGCCCGGCCGGTGGTGGGTAACGAACCCTTCGCGGTTATCCTGGCCGACGATCTGATCGAGGAAGACCCGAGGGAGGGCGGAGCACTGAAGCAAATGGCTCAGCACTTCAACAAGTATCAATGTTCGATTCTAGGCGTGGAGCGGGTGCCGCAAGAGGAAACCCACAAATACGGCATCGTCCACCCGCTGCCGTTCGCCGACCGGCTCAGCAATGTCGATAGCATCGTCGAAAAGCCAAAGCCGGCCGATGCGCCCTCCAATCTGGCGGTGGTGGGCCGCTATATCTTGACGTCGCGCATCTTCGACTTGCTGCAAACCATCCCGCGCGGCGCGGGCAACGAAATTCAACTGACCGACGGTATCGCCGCGCTGCTGAACGAAGAACAGGTGCTGGCCTACGAATTTTCCGGCCGGCGTCACGACTGCGGCAGCAAGTTCGGTTATCTGGTGGCGACCGTCGAATACGGCGCGCGCCATCCCGAATTGGGCGAGCAGTTCCAAGCCTATCTGCGGACGAACTCCTACCGGCTCAATGACACCGCCCCGGCCAAGCCGGCGCTGTCGGCGACGTCCGTAACGGCGGCGACCATTGATGACGATCCGCTGGATCGCCTCGGCCTTTCCAGTTGAAACCGCGCTGGGTCTGAAGCAAGCGCCCGCCACGGGTGAGGGGTCGAACATGGCGAAAGCTTTGCTGGTGATCAACGCCGGCTCGTCCAGCATCAAATTCTCGGTGTTCGCCCTGCCGCCCGACGATGGCGATTTGCAACTGCTTTGTCGTGGCGTACAGGAGAATATCGGCGAGGAAAACCCCCATTTTAAAGCCTTCGATCAGGCCGGACGGAAGTTGGACGACATTCGGCCGACGCCGCTATCCGGCGCATACCGCAAGGCGGGGGCCGATCACCGCCGGCGGGTGAGCGACACCCCGTCGGCGGCGTCGGATGGCGAGGTTTACGACCATCAAGCGGCGTTGCGCGATCTGCTGGATTGGCTCGATCAAAAGCCCGAGCTGCCCGAGATCGTGGCGGCGGGCCATCGGGTGGTGCACGGCGGCAAGGAGTTCAGCGACCCGCAGCGGTTGACGCCGGAACTGCTGGCCCGCCTGGAGGCCTTCATCCCGCTCGCGCCGCTCCATCAGCCGCACAATCTCGCCGGCATCCGCGCCTTGACCGCCGTGCGCCCGGAACTGCCGCAGGTCGGGTGCTTCGATACCGCTTTTCACGTGGGCCAGCCGGAAGTGGCGCGCCTGTTCGCCTTGCCCAAGGTCTACCGGCAAGAAGGCGTCCAGCGCTACGGTTTTCACGGCCTGTCATACGAGTATATCGCCGGGGCTTTGACCCAGAAGCTCGGCACCCCGGCCACGGGCCGGGTGGTGGTCGCCCACCTCGGCAACGGCGCGAGCATGTGCGCCATGCGCGACGGCCAAAGCGTGGCGACCACGATGGGCTTTACCGCCGTGGAAGGCTTGCCGATGGGCACGCGCAGCGGCTCGCTCGATCCCGGCGTGGTGCTGTATCTGCTGGAGCGCCACGGCATGGGCGTGCGGGATTTGAATAACCTGCTCTACAAGCAATCCGGCCTACTGGGGCTGTCGGGCGTCAGCAACGACATGCGCGAGCTGCTGGCCAGCCCGGAACCCGACGCCAAGCTGGCGATCGATTACTTCACCTATCGGATCGCCCGCGAACTCGGTTCGCTGGCGGCGGCGCTGGGCGGCTTGGATGCCTTGGTGTTCACCGGCGGCATCGGCGAGAACGCGGCGGCGGTGCGCGAGCAGGTCTGCGCGCGCTCGACTTGGCTGGGCGTCTCACTCGATCCCACCGCCAACGCCGAGGGGCGGACCCAGATCAGCCAGCCGGCCAGCCGGGTGACGGTTTGGGTGCTGCCGACCAACGAAGAATTGATTATCGCCCGTCACACTCGCCAATTGGTGTTGGAACATTAAATGCAGCATACCGTCTCATGCTGCTCCACGGTGTAAGCTGTGGCGCGGCGGAGACCTCAAATCGCTTGTCTCCTCTCGGTTATACCGTTAGTCTCAAAGTTTGATGTCATAAATCTGTTCATAAATTGCGTGGTTAGAAATTACTATGTGTGGAATCGTAGGCGCTATTGCTGAGCGAAATGTCACCCCTATCCTGCTCGAAGGGCTGCGGCGGTTGGAATACCGAGGCTATGATTCGGCGGGCATCGTCACCCTCGACAGCCGTGACGACCGGCTGCACCGGGTGCGCACGGTCGGCAAGGTCGAAGCCTTGGCCGGCCGCTTGCAACAAGAAGCCGTGCGCGGGCCGCTCGGCATCGCGCACACCCGTTGGGCCACTCACGGCGAACCGTGCGAGCGCAACGCGCACCCGCACCTCAGCAACGATTCGGTGGCCGTGGTTCATAACGGCATCATCGAGAACTATCAAGAACTTAAAACCAAACTCAGCGCCGCCGGCTACCGCTTTGAATCCGACACCGACACCGAAGTCGTCGCTCATCTGATCGATCAATCGCTGCGCAAAAACGGCGGCGATCTGTTGGCCGCGGTGCGCCAAGCCGTCTCTCAGCTGACCGGCGCGTACAGTCTGGGCGTCATTTGCCGCGAAGATCCCCACCGGCTGATCGCGACCCGCGCCGGCAGCCCGTTGGTGCTGGGCATCGGCATTGAGGAGCACTTCATCGCCTCGGACGTGTTCGCGCTCGCGCCGGTCACCCAGAGCTTCGTGTTTCTGGAAGAAGGCGATGTCGCCGAGGTCCGGCGCGACGGGTTCATCATTTACGACCGGGAAGGCCAACCGGTCGAGCGGCCGCTGTCCTATTCGGGCCAGATGGGCAGCGCGGCGGGCAAGGGCGGTTATCGCCACTTCATGCTGAAGGAAATTTTCGAACAGCCGGGCGTGGTCGCCGAGACGCTGGAAGGCCGCATCCATCAGGGCCGGTTGCTGGAAGACAGTTTCGGACCGGACGCGGGTCCGCTGTTCGAACAGGTGCAAGGCGTCCATATCATCGCGTGCGGCACCAGCTACCACGCCGGCTTGGTCGCGCGTTACTGGTTCGAGAGCCTGGGCGTTCCCTGCACGGTCGAAGTGGCCAGCGAATACCGTTACCGCAAAGGCGTGACACCGCCCGCCACCTTGTTCGTCAGCATCTCGCAATCGGGCGAGACCGCCGACACGCTGGCCGCGCTGCGCACCGCCAAGGAACGCGGTTATCTTTCCACCCTGACGATTTGCAACGTCGCCGAAAGCTCGCTGGTGCGCGAATCGGCCTTGACGCTCCTAACCCGCGCCGGCCGTGAAATCGGCGTCGCCTCCACCAAGGCGTTTACCACCCAACTGGTGGCGTTGCGGTTGCTGTCGCTGATGTTGGGCCGGCGGCATGGGCTGAGTGAGCGGGACGAAGCCGCGCTGGTGCGGGATTTGGAGTTGCTGCCGCGCGCCTTGGAAAGCGCGCTGGAATTGAACAGCGGCATTGAAAACTTGGCCGAAGCCTTCGCCGAAAAACATCACGCCCTGTTTTTGGGGCGCGGCCCGCAATACCCGATCGCCATGGAGGGCGCGCTCAAGATCAAGGAAATTTCCTACATCCACGCCGAGGCTTATCCGGCGGGCGAACTCAAGCACGGGCCGCTGGCTTTGGTGGATGCCGACATGCCGGTGATTTGCGTGTTGCCCAAGGACGGTTTGTTGGAAAAGGTGCTGTCCAACCTTCAGGAAGTCCGGGCGCGCGGCGGCCAGTTGTTCCTATTCGCGGATAAAGAGGTGGACACTCATCTCAGCGGCGTCAACACTCAAGTGCTGTCGCTGGGGACTGTTCCGGAATCGATCGCCCCCATCGTGTTCACCGTCCCGCTGCAATTGCTGGCGTATCATGTCGCCATCCTCAAGGGGACCGATGTCGATCAGCCGCGCAATCTGGCCAAGTCGGTCACGGTGGAATAAAACCCGCGCTCCGCGTCAAGACTCCAATCACGGTCTAAAAACCCATGGCCTACAAAGGCATTATCCTGGCTGGCGGCTCCGGCACCCGGCTGCATCCGCTGACCGTTTCGGTCAGCAAGCAGCTCATGCCGATTTACGACAAGCCGATGATCTATTATCCGATCGCCACGCTGATGCTGGCGGAAATCCGGGATATTCTCATCATCACCACGCCCCGCGATCAGGAAGCGTACCGGGATTTGCTGGGAGACGGCCAACGCTGGGGCGTCAATTTTCAGTATGCGGCGCAGCCCAGCCCGGACGGATTGGCGCAGGCTTTTTTGATCGGCGAAGGCTTTATCGGGCGCGATCCGGCCTGCCTGATCCTCGGCGATAACATTTATTACGGGCAGGGTCTGTCGGCGCTGCTGCGGCGGGCCGTCGCCCGCGAACGCGGCGCGACCGTGTTCGGCTATTATGTGCGCGATCCGGAGCGCTACGGGGTGGTCAGTTTCGACAGTCGCGGCCGGGCGGTGGCAATCGAAGAAAAACCGAAGGTTCCAAAATCCAATTACGCGGTGACGGGTTTGTACTTTTACGATAACGACGTGGTCGATGTCGCCAAGAACATCCGGCCCTCGGCGCGCGGCGAATTGGAAATCACCGACCTCAACCGGGTTTATCTGGAGCGCGACGAACTGAACGTGGAATTGCTCGGGCGCGGTTACGCCTGGCTCGATACCGGCACCCACGAATCGCTGTTGGCGGCCGCGCATTTCGTGCAAGTGGTGGAGCAGCGGCAGGGTTTGAAAGTCGCGTGTCCCGAAGAGGTGGCGTGGCGGATGAAATTCATCGACGACGGTCAACTGACGCGCTTGGCGGAGCCGCTGGCCAAGAGCGGTTACGGTCAATATCTGATGGATTTGCTGGAGCGGAAGCTCGCGCCGTGAAGGTCATCGCCACCGAGTTGCCCGGCGTATTGCTCTTGGAGCCGAAAGTGTTCGGCGACGCGCGCGGTTTCTTCATGGAGACTTGGCAAGCGGACCGCTACCGCGAGGCGGGTTTGCCGGAGCGCTTCGTTCAAGACAATCATTCCCGGTCGCGGCGCGGGATCTTGCGCGGCTTGCACTATCAAATGCTCCAACCGCAAGGCAAGCTGGTGTGGGTCACGCGCGGGGCGGTGTTCGACGTGGCGGTGGACATCCGGCGCGGCTCGCCCGATTTCGGCCGCTGGTACGGCTGCGTGCTGGACGATGTGGACCACCGCCAGTTGTATGTTCCGCCGGGGTTCGCTCACGGGTTCTGCGTGTTGTCGGAAGAAGCGGATTTCTTTTATAAATGCACCGATTATTACCATCCGCCGTCGGAATGCGGCATCGCCTGGGACGACCCGGACATCGGCATCGACTGGCCGTTGCGGGATGTGGCGCTATCAGCCAAGGATCGGGATAATCCTACATTATCCGCGCAGCCGTCCGAGAAGCTGCCGGTTTACGAGGGCTAACTCATGCGGCTTGCGATCATCGGCGCCAAGGGTCAGGTCGGCTGGGAATTGAGCCGGCGCGCGCCCATGTTCGGTCACGAAGTATTGGCTTGGGATGTGGATGAACTGGACATCCGCGACGCCGGCGCCGTGGATCGGATGCTGGCGGACAGCGGGGCGGACGCCGTTATCAACGCGGCGGCCTATACCGCCGTGGATCGGGCCGAACAGGAGCCGGAGCAGGCGTTCGCGGTCAACCGCGACGGCCCCGCCCATCTGGCGGCCGCCTGCGCCCGATCAAACATTCCGCTGCTGCATATTTCCACCGATTACATCTTCGACGGAACCAAAAGCGAGGCCTACACCGAGGACGATCCCGCCGCGCCGCTGGGGGTGTACGGTCGGAGCAAGTGGGAGGGCGATGAGGCGGTGCGCCGTCTGTTGCCCCGGCATTTGATTCTGCGGGTCAGTTGGGTGTTCGGGGTCGAGGGCGAGAATTTCGTCAAGACCATCCTGCGGCTGGCGCGCGAGCGCGAGGAACTGCGGGTGGTCGCCGACCAGCGCGGCCGTCCGAGCTACGCCGGCGACATCGCCGACGTTTTAGTGGAACTGGCGGGACGCATCGAGGAAATCGACGCCCGCAAGCTGTGGGGCGTCTATCATTACGGCGGCGAGCCCGCCACCACCTGGTACGAATTCGCCACCGCCATCGTCGAGCGGGCGCGGCCGACCGAAGATTTGAAGGTCCGCGCCGTGACCGCCATCACCACCGCCGACTATCCCACCCCGGCGGCGCGTCCCGCCAATTCGGTGCTGGATTGCTCGCGGTTGGGGGACTGTTTCAGCATCTACCCCGCGTCGTGGCGCGAGAGCCTGTCCGCGATGCTGTTCGCCCTCCATGGCCGTTGATCTGGGCGAGTTGCTGGTCGCCCACCAGAAGCTGGCCGCCGCCGACCTGCAACGCGCCCAGCGGGTGCGGGAGAGCACCGGCGAGGGGTTGGACACCCTGCTGGTCAAGCTGGGGCTGGTGTCGGAACGCGACTTGGCCGAGGCAGTGGCCGCGCGCTTGGAGTTGCCGCTGGTCAAGCCGGTCGATTACCCCGAAATGCCGGTTACCAACGGGGGAATTTCGTCGCGCTTTCTCAAGGAATCGCGGGTGATTCCGCTGTTTGAGGACGATCAGGGCTTGACGGTGGCGATGGCCAACCCCACCGACGATTACGTGCTGTCCGCATTGCGTCTGGCGACGGGCAAGGCCATCACGCCGCGCGTGGCGATCCCCACCGAACTTGAAATCGCCTTCGAGCGCTTGTACGGCAGCGGCCGCTCGGCGATGGGTCAGATCGTCGATTCCATCGGCTTGGCCGACGATTTGACCGACGAGGAACAAATCCAGCACCTGAAGGATTTGGCCAGCGAAGCGCCGGTCATCCGCTTGGTCAACCTGATGATCGCCCGCGCGGTGGAATCGCGGGCGTCCGACATCCACATCGAGCCCTTCGAAAACCGGCTCAAGGTCCGCTATCGGGTGGACGGGGTGCTGCGCGAGGTGGAATCGCCGCCCTCGCGGCTGTCGGCGGCGGTGATCTCCCGCATCAAGATCATGGCCAAGCTCAACATCGCCGAGCGGCGCTTGCCGCAAGACGGTCGGATTCAGCTGCGGGCGCAGGGCAAGGAAATCGACTTGCGCGTGTCGACCGTGCCGACCTTGTGGGGCGAAAGCGTGGTGATGCGCATTTTGGACAAGGCGAGCATGGTGCTGGATTTTCCGACGCTCGGGTTCAGCCCGCGCACGCTGGAGCGGTTCCTGGAAATCCTGCATATGCCGCACGGCATCATCCTGGTCACCGGCCCCACCGGCAGCGGCAAGACCACCACGCTGTATACCGCCTTGCAGACCATCAATACCCCGGAACGGAAGATTCTGACCGTCGAGGACCCGGTCGAATACCAGTTGGAAGGCGTCAACCAAATTCAAGTCAAGCCGCAGATCAATCTGACCTTCGCCAACGCCTTGCGCGCCATCGTCCGCCAGGATCCGGACGTGATCATGATCGGCGAAATGCGCGATCTGGAAACCGCCGGCATCGCCGTGCAATCCGCCTTGACCGGCCATTTGGTGCTGTCCACCCTGCACACCAACGACGCCGCCGGCAGCGTCACCCGCTTGCTGGACATGGGGGTGGACGACTATCTGCTGACCTCGACCATCAACGGCGTTTTAGCCCAGCGTTTGGTGCGCTTGCTGTGCACCCGCTGCCGCCAGCCGTATCAGGCCTTGCCGGAGCTGGTCAAGGAAATGCGCTTGAACCGCTTCTCCGCCACATCCGACATCACCTTGTACAAGCCGATCGGCTGCGAGCATTGCGGCGGCACCGGTTATCGGGGTCGGGCGGCGATCATGGAATTCTTGGTGATGAGCGATCCGCTGCGCCGCTTGGTGTTGAAGCACGCCGACGCCGGCGATTTGCAAGACACCGCCCAGCAGGAAGGCATGGACACCATGTATGAAGACGGCCTGCGCAAGGCGGTGGATGGCGTCACGACCATCGAGGAAGTGCTGCGGGTGACCACCCAGCAGGAACAGGAGGACTGAGGTGCCCCGCTATCGCTTTGAAGCGGTGGACGCCGCCGGCGAGGTGTTGCGCGATGAAGTGGAGGCGCAAACTCCGGAAGCGGCCATCGAGCGTTTGCGCGATCAGGGCTTGTTGCCGCTGTCGGTCAACGAGGCCAAGGGCGGGTTGCTGCGCGGCGGGCTCGGTCAGCCGCTGTTCAGCAAGCGGCGGGCATTATCCCGCAAGATTGTCGCGCTGTTCACCCAGCAATTGGCCAGTCTTTTGGCGGCTGGAATGCCGCTGGACCGGGCGCTGACCATCCTGATCGGCGTGTCCGAGGACGAGCGGAGCAAGGCGCTGCTGGAGCGGGTGCAGGAGAAGGTGCGCGGCGGTTCGACCCTGGCCGACGCCTTGGAGGCGCAAGACGCCTTCTCGCGTTTTTATCTGAACATGGTCCGGGCGGGCGAATCCGGCGGCGCGCTGGAAACGGTGTTGCGGCGGCTCAACGAATTTTTGGAACGCTCGCAAGCCTTGCGGGAGACGGTGACCTCGGCGCTGATCTATCCGATCATTTTGCTGACGGTATCGGCGCTTTCGGTCATCATTTTGCTGACTTTCGTGGTGCCGCAGTTCCAGCGGTTGTTCGCCGACGCCGGCAAGACGCTGCCGCTCGCCACGCAGATCGTCATCGCGGTCGGCGATGGGTTCCGCTATTACTGGTGGGCCGGCGCGATCGTGATCGTTTTGATCGTGGCGGCGGTGCGGCGCATGTTAAACCAGCCCGACAGCCGCGCCCGTTGGGACCGCTGGTTGCTGCGAGCGCCCCTGTTCGGCGATCTGATCGCCAAGGTGGAAACCGCGCGGTTGACCCGCACGCTGGGAACCTTGCTCGGCAATGGGGTGTCGCTGTTGAATGCGTTGACCATCGTCCGTGAGACGCTGACCAATCAGGTGATGGCGAGCGCCTTGGGCGAGGTGGCGGAACACGCCAAGACCGGGCGGGGCTTGGCCGAGCCGCTGATGGAGGCGGGCCATTTTCCCAAGCTGGCGGTGCAGATGATCAGGGTCGGGGAGGAAACCGGCCAGTTGCAGGAAATGTTGATCCAAGTGGCCGACACCTATGATGGAGAGGTGCAGACCGCTGTCAAACGGTTGTTGACCTTGCTGGAGCCCGCGTTGATTCTGGGGCTCGGCGCGGTCGTCGCCGGCATTATCATGTCCATTCTGGTGGCGATTCTCAGCCTCAACGAATTGGCTTTCTAAATCCAATGAGTGCGGGACCCGCTTGAAGGCGATGAAGTGATATCGTTCTCAAACGGGGTTCCAACGTTTTGAATTTTCGGGTGTGCATCGATGAAAGTCTCAAATCACGTCCGCCGCGCGCGCGGCTTTACCCTGATTGAGTTATTGGTGGTTTTGGTCATTCTCGGCTTGTTGGCCGGCTTGGTTGGCCCTCAGGTGATGAAGTATCTGGGCGGGGCTAACACCAAAACCGCCAAATTGCAGATCGAGGATTTCAGCACCGCGCTGGATGCGTTTCGCTTGGATATGGGCCGGTATCCCAACACGGCCGAGGGCTTGCAAGCGCTGGTGGCCCAACCGGCGGGCGCGAACCGCTGGAACGGCCCTTATTTGAAAAAGAACCTCATTCCAAAAGACCCGTGGGGCAACGACTATCAATATCGTTCTCCCGGCCAGCACAGCGGCGGCGCGTTCGATTTGTATTCGCTGGGCGCGGATAACGCCGAGGGCGGCGACGGCGAAAATCAGGATGTCGTAAGCTGGCTGTAAGGCGCGACGGACCTGTCGGATGAGCCGGACCCAACCGCGCCAGCGGGGCTTTACCCTGCTGGAATTGTTGGTCGTATTGGTGATCGCGGTGTTGCTGGTTTCGCTGACGCCGCCGCTGCTGTCGGGCTTGAGCGGGTCGACCGAGTTGCGCGGCGCGGCCCGGCAACTGGCGGCGGGTCTGCGGTTCGCGCGCAACGAGGCGGTCACCCGCCAGCGGGAGTCGGTTCTCACCCTCGATCTGGCCCAGCACCGCTTCGCGGTCAGCGGCGACCCGCGCCAAATCGCCTTGCCGGAAAGTCTGGCCTTGCGGCTTTATTCCGCGCAGTCGGAGCTGTCGAGCCAGACCACCGGCAGCATCCGCTTCTTTCCAGACGGCAGTTCCACCGGCGGCGCGATTACCGTCAGCGGCCCGAAGCTCGCCTACCGGGTGAATGTCGATTGGCTGACCGGCGCTGTCGCCATCGTCGAGCAGGACGCGCGCCCGTGACGGCGCAACGCGGTTTTTCCCTGCTCGAAATCCTGGTGGCCTTCGCCATCCTCAGCGTCTCGCTCGGCGTGCTGCTGCAAGTGTTCGCCACCGGCCTGCGCAATGCCGGCGCGGCCGATGATTACACTCAAGCGACGCTGTACGCCGAATCGATTCTGGCCGCCATCGGCAAGGAAACGCCACTGGCCGAGGGCAACCATTCCGGGCCGATCAACGAGCAGTTTTCTTGGCGCAGCCGGATCAGCCCTTACCTTGAGGGAATGCCGGACCCCGAGAAAACCCACGTCCGCGCTTACCGCATCGAAGTCGAAGTATTTTGGACCGGCTTGGCCCAGCAACGCTCCGTGGCGTTGGAAACGCTGCGCTTGGCGCCGGTCGAGCCGCCGGGAACGGGGGGGCGATGAAGCATTCGCCGGGGGGCGTAACAGGCCGCCGACAGCCGGGCTTTACCTTGCTGGAACTCCTGGTCGCCATGGCCTTGATGGGGATGGTGTTGGTGGTGCTCTACAGCGGGTTGCGGCTGGGGTTGAACGGCACCGACAGCGGCGAACGCCGCGCCGAGGCCACCCACCGCCTGCGGCTGGTTCAAGAATTCATCCGTCGCCAGTTGGCGCAATCGATGACGGTTTATGGACTCAACGAACGCCAGGAACTCGCGGTCGTATTCTCCGGGCAGCCTGATAGCATCGAATTTGTGGCCCCGATGCTGGCTCAACTGGGGCAGGGCGGACTGTACCGAGTGCGGATCGGAATCAGCGACGGTCGGTTGTCGATGCGCTGGCGGCTTTACCAGAGCGATGGCGGCGCGGCTGGCGAGGAGCGCGAGACCGTGTTGTTGCAGGGGGTGTCGGGCGGAGAGTGGGCTTATTTCGGCCCGGAGCGCGACGACGATCAAGGACAGCCGCGCTGGCGCCCCGATTGGACCAGCGCCGAACGGCGGCCGTTGCTGGTTCGGCTGAATCTGAACCAGCAGGGCGAAGCTTGGCCCGATTTGGTGGCCGCTTTGGTCGAAGGCCCTCAAGGCCCTCGCGGCCTTCAAGGATTTCGGCGATGAACGCGCGGACGCACAAGTCGGGCGGGCGCGAGCGGCAACGCGGCATGGTGTTGGTCATCGTGCTGTGGATCGTCACCTTGCTGGCGGTTATGGCCGGCGGTTTCGCCTATTCGATGCGGGTCGAGACGCGGCTGGCGACCAGCACGGTCGAACGGGCGCAAGCTCGCGCCCTGGCTGAGGCCGGAGTCGCTTACGCGCAGGCTTGGCAATTGGATTACGAGTCGAGCCGCAAAGCTTGGCCGCCGAACGGCGATCCCCATGGATGGGCGTTTGGCGGCGGGCGCTTGCGCATCGAAGTCATCAACGCGCACGGGTTGATCAGCCTCAATTCCACCGGCAATGAGGTTTTGAAAGCCCTGTTTGCCGGAATCGGCTTGAATCCGGCCGATCAGGATCGGTTGGTGGAAAAGCTGTTGGAGCGACGCCAGCCGAATCAGCTGTCGATGTCGCGGCCCACGACCGGCCTGGAACCGCAGGGCGGCCAATTTGAAAGCATTGAAGAATTGCAGCAGATCGAGGGAATAACGCCGGCGATCTACCGGCGCATCGCCGATAAGGTGACGGCTTTTTCAAACCACTTCGGGGTGAATCCGGAACTGGCGTCAGAGGATATGCTGCGGGCCTTGGGTTTGGACGAGCGGACGGCCGCCGATTATCTCGCGGCCCGCGCCCAAGCCGGTTCCGATGGCCCGCCCCCCGCGCCGCCGCCGCAACCCGCCGGGGGAGGCGCTGTTTTTTCCGGCGGGCGCGGAAACGTTTATCATATAACGGTCGTGGCCGAGACGGCGGCCAAAACGGCGGTGGTCGTCAAAGCGGTGGTCGATCTTCGGATCGGCATGGGAAAAGGCCAGGGCACGAGAATACTGTCTTGGCGTGAAGGCCGTTAGCCGGCTGGGTTTGATGGCATTATGAAATTTTAATGGGTTCACGGGATCGATGGATTTGTGGTAACGAATTTAAAGGCATTAACACTCAACCCGCGCTGGGAATGGCCTTCCTTTTGGATTTGGTGGCGCGAAGGTCTGCTCGCTTGGCTGCCGCTGGCGACCCGGCGTTGGTTGGCGGGATCCTCGCGCCGGCTGGTGGTCGCGCTCGATGGCGGGGAGTGGGCGTTGGCGCGCGATGAGGCCGGCCAAATTCAGGAACTGGAGCGGCTCGATCGGACGGCGCCTGATTGGAGCGCTGCGGCGAAATGGTTTAAAACTGAAAAACCCCAACAACTGGTGGTGCGCTTTCCGGCCGATCAAGCGTTGATCCGCGGTTTGTCGCTGCCCTTGGCCGCCGAGAAAAATCCGCGCCAGGTTGCCGGTTTCGAGATGGACCGTCTGACGCCCTTCACCGCCGCTCAGGTTTACTACGATACGACCGTATTGGAGCGCCAGCTCGACCAGCGGCGGCTGCGGGTGGAATTGACCGCCTTGCCGCAAGCTGGCGTCGAGCCGGTTCTGGCGGCCTTGCGGCAGCAAGGTTTGCAGCCGGATGTGGTGGATGTCGCCGGCGGCCGTCCCGGTCTCAATCTGTTGCCGGTCGAACAGCGGGTGCGGCGCGGCCTCGCACAGCGGCGGCTTTGGGCGGTTTTGGTGGTTTGCGCCTTGCTCTTGGTTGCGGCGGCGGCGGTTTTACCGATCTGGCAACAACGTCAGTTGTTGATCGGGGTGCTCGCCAAAGCGGACAAACTGCAACCCGCCGCCAATCAAGCGCTGGCCTTGCGCGACCAGCTGGAGCGGGCCATCGAAACCTCTCGGATGTTGCTGCAGAAAAAACAAGCCCTACCTCCCAAAGTGGATTTGTTGCGGGAACTGACGGCTATTCTGCCGGACGACACGTGGTTGGAACGCTTGCAGATCAAGGGAGATAATTTGCAAATCATCGGCCAGTCCGCCAAGGCGTCGGCGCTGATCGGTATCGTTGATACTTCTAAATTTATGAATAGTCCGGGTTTTGCGTCGCCGGTGACCATTGATCCACGCTTTGGCAAAGAACGTTTTATGTTGAACGCCCGCGTCGGTTTGGAGCCCTGATGGTCGCCCGTCCCTCTTTAGGCCACCGCTTGTCGGCGTTGCTGCTTTTAGGATTGGTGATCGCCGGGTTGTTCCTGTTAGTCGATCGCGTGCTGGTCGCCCGGTATCATTTTTATCACGACCGCCTGGAGCAGCAGCAGGGGCGTTTGGCGCAGTTGGAGCGGATGGCGGCGAGCCGCGAACCCATCCAGCGGCTGATCGCCAGCATTCAACAGGATGGGGCCATGGCGACCCAGTATTTACCGCAATCCGCGCCGTCGCTGGCGGCCGCCGAACTGCAACAGCGCGTCAAGGCGGTCATCGAGGCGGCGGGCGCGACCTTGCGCAGCACGCAGGCCCTGCCGCCGACCGAAGAAGGCAATGCGGTGAAAGTGACGGTCAGCACCACCATGATGGGCGATACCGACACCTTGCGGAAGATCTTGCGCGATCTTGAGGCTCAAACGCCGCTGTTGTTCGTGGATAATCTCGATGTGAGCGCGCGGGAAAATCGGCCGCGCTTGCCCAATGGGCGGCTGGCGAGTTATACCCGGATTCAATTAACTGTTCAGTTTGAAGTTTCCGGTTATTTACACAAGGAACGTGGCTAAATGTCAGCAAAACTCACCGGTCTGTTATTCTGGTTGCTGATCGGCGGCTTGGCGCTTGCGGCTTTGGTCTGGCAACTCAACGATCCACCGCGCGCGGCGGCGAGCAGCGCCGGACAAAAGCCGCCGGAGTTGCCCGTGGTGGAGCCGATCAAGCCCTATCGCTTGCCGGCGCAGGGCAAGTACCACGAAATCGACGCGCGCCCGTTGTTCGTCGCCACGCGGCGGCCCGAACCGCCGATTCCCGAAGAGCCGGCCGCCGAACCGCCGCCCTCCGGTCCCGAGAAAAAGTTTCTGCTGTTAGGCGTGGCGATCAGTCCGGTCGGAACCATCGTGCTGTTGCGGCCGGAGGGGCCTAACGCCAAAACGGTCCGCGTCAAGCCGGGCGAGACGCTGGACGGGTGGGCCTTGGACAAGGTCTTTCCCAATCGGGTCGTGATCCGTCAAGGCCAGACCACGCGCGAACTTAAATTAGCGCGTCAGAATAGACCGACCAGACCGAAGCCGGGTCGGCCAGTCGTCAAGAGCGGGCAGGGGGCCGTCGTGCCGGGAGCGGTCGCGCCGGACGGCATGCCGGTGACGCCGCAACCGGGCGAACTGCCGCAAGCCGTGGCGCCCCCGCCCCCGCCGCAATAACTGATGGATAATCTGTTCATGACAATACGTTGGTCTCTACCGGCAGCGGTTCTGCCGCTGGCGCTGCTCGGCGCGTGCGCCTCATTTTCAAGCGATGAAACGGCTCCAGAAATCCCGCTCGACACGCCGGCGGTCGGCGGTTCGCCGCGCTTGAGCGCTAAACCGTTGCCCGCGCCGGCGGCTGGAACGGATGACGAGGCGATTCCGAAATCGCCGCGAAATTCGTTGGTGTCGCCGGGAACCGGTAACTTTATCGACCGGCAACTCGCCGCTCAACCCGCGCCGTCGGCTCAAGCCAGCAGCGCGGCGGGTGAAGTGACCTTGAATTTCGAGGGGGCCGATATCCGTGATGTGGTCAAGGTGATTTTCGACACGCTCAAGACCAATTACACAGTCGATCCACAGGTGCAGGGCGAGGTGACGGTGCAGACCACCCGTCCGCTGGCGCGGGAGCAGTTGCTGCCGACCCTGGAGACGGTGCTGCGGATGAGCAACGCGGTGCTGGTGCGCGAGGGTGGGATGTATCGCATCATTCCGGCGGCCGGGGCCGTGCAACGGGGCAACCTCGTTCCAAAATTGGGTATCGGCCGGGTCGGCTACGGCGTGCGGATCGTGCCGCTGCGCTATGTCAGCGCGGTGGAAATGCAGGCGATTATCGCGCCTTTCCTGCCCGAGGGCGGGATTCTGCGCGCGGATACGGTCCGCAATCTCCTGATCTTGGCGGGTACGGCACAGGAACTTGCCAACGTTGAGAGCACCATTGAAACCTTCGATGTGAATTGGTTGAAAGGCATGTCCATCGGCATGTTTCGCTTGCGGAACATCGACAGCCAAGCCATGGCCACCAACTTGAATCAGTTGTTGGGTGAAGGCTCGGGCACACCGATTGCCGGTTTGTTGCGATTCGTGCCGCTCAGTAAATTAAACGCGGTGTTGGTGGTGACGCCGCAATCCGAGTATCTCAAGGAAGTCGCGGTTTGGATCGAACGCTTGGATGGCGTGGGCGGTGAGCGGTTGTATGTTTATCAGGTCCAAAACAGCCGCGCGGATTACGTCGCTGAATTGCTGAACGGTTTGTTCAATCTAGGAAGCGGCGGCCAAGGGAGTCGGGGCGGGGAGGTCGCGCCGGGCTTGCGAGGGGGACAGTTGTCTGGAGGCGCTTTGGGAGGGCCGGGCGGCGGTCTGGATTCATCTGGCGGTTTGTCGGGAGGTTCCGGTTCGGGTTTAGGCGGAGGTTCGTCGTCGCTTTCAACCCGATCTTCCTCGCTGGGGTCTTCGTCCTCGTTGGGAGGAGCGGCTGGAGGTTCCACGCCTTCGCTCGGGAACAATCGCGCGGGCGGTCGCGTGGGCGGCGCGTTGTCCGCCGGTGGAGGCGGAGGCGGTTCTAGCGCCGCCGCTAGCCTCGGAGCCGCCATCGGTTCCGGCGGGCCTAGCGCCGGCATGGAGGAAGTCCGCATCGTGGCCGATACCGAGAATAATGCGCTGTTGATTTGGGCTACCAATCAGAATTACGAACGGATAATCGGCACGTTGCAGAAAATGGATGTGACCCCTCGACAAGTGTTGATCGAGGCTACAATTGCGGAAGTGACGTTAACAGGCCAGTTGCAGTATGGCTTGCAGTGGTTTTTCAATAATGATGTGGGCAGCAACAAAGACAAGGATTACAAGGGTATAGGGTCATTGGGCTTGGGCAGCGGAAATTTGAAGATCAACGATACCGCTACCGTTGGCGGTAGCACGACCCCTGTTGTGCTTCCTGGGTCCGCGAATGCATTTTCCTACGCCATCACCGATAGTGCTGGTTTAGTGCGCGCCTTGCTCAGAACGTTAGCGGGTGATTCCAAGATTAAAGTGCTTTCCTCGCCGCATGTCATGGTGGTGGACAATCAGCAAGCCGTCATCCTCGTGGGAGATGAACAACCGATTCCCGCCCCGCAGAGCATCGTTGGGAATAGCGTGGTTACCACGGGCGGCGTCAATTACAAACAAACGGGCGTACAACTGGAAGTTTTACCGAGGGTGAATTCCGGCGGCATGGTCAATATGGACATCAAGCAAGTGGTTAGCGATGTGGGCGAGATTGATCAGGCCACCGGCCAACGCGCGTTTGCTACGCGCAGCGTCACGAGCAAGGTGGCGGTCAAGAGCGGACAAACCTTGGTGTTGGGCGGTTTGATCAAGGATGAGAGACGGGGTAGTCAAGGAGGTCTTCCAGTATTGTATAAAATTCCTGTGTTGGGGTCCTTATTTGGGAATACCAGCGAATCCATGAGACGGACCGAATTGATTGTGCTGCTGACCCCCCGCGTGGTTGAGAACTCCCAGGAAGCCGAGCAGGTCACCGAAGAACTCAAACGCAAGATGCGTGAGATTGCGCCGATGGTGCCGGCTTCCTAAGCTTTGAAGAGATCCGGTTGTTGTTAGTTTGCAACGTTGCCGTTGTTCGGATAGGATGTCGGCCGGGAGACCCCAAGGCACTCCTTGCATTTTGTATCTATTCTATTTATAAATAATACAAGTAATTTTTTTGTTGTCAGGATAAAAGCTGTTGTGCAAACAACAAAAATATGTTGTTATGTTGACACCGGCTGGATTCCCATGTAGTCTCACACTGGTAGTCAGTCTCTGGTTTTTGTTAAAGCGCTCGTGCGATGCAACCTAAGATAGGAGTTACGAGATGATGGCGAATTTTAAGAAAGTTGGCGTGGCGGCGGCGGTTGCTACCGCGATTGGCGCCTCCAGCGCTGCTTATGCGGTGCAACAGGGTACCCCGGGTGATGCGCTGTTGATCCCCTATGTCGTGACGGCTGGCGCCGGCCGACTCAACACCATGATCAGCGTTGTGGCCGTCAGCCCGGCCAACGTCAATGTCGGCCAGTTTAACACCCTGACCGGCACCAAAACTGCCGAAAGCTGCAACGGTCGCCTGCATTGGTTCTTCTTCGATAAAGAGAGCAATGAGGTCGCGGACAACACTTTTGCGGTGACCTGTAACGACTGGGTTGGCCTCGATTTCGGTACCATCGTCGAAGATCCCGCGCGGCCGATTCCCAGCGCTTTAAACGTTCCAGGCTACATGGTTATTACCGATAATGCCGCTGGTGATACCACGGGAAGCGGCATGATCCTCTACGGGGCCGCTTACCAGATCAGGGGTAATTGGGCTACGCAAGCTTATATCCCGGTGGTACCGCTGGTCGATTCGGCTGACGGCACCGTGGGCGATGAAGTTGATCACGTCGGCGCGTTCGTGGCTAATGTTAACCCGGTGAAGGCCGGCATGGCTTTGGCGAGCGGCCAAGGTCAAAGAGCGGTATTCAGCTTGCGTTATTATTTAAAAGCTGATGCTCCGGCAGGCGACACGGAATTTGTGCTGTGGTTCCCGGATAACAACGCTGCCCGCGTCAATCAGAATATCCTGGTCTATGATGCGGACGAAAGAGCTATTTCCGCTACGACCAATGTTCCCTATGAGTTAAACGTGATTGGGGTCGGCGCGGATGCTAAAGAAGGTCGGTTGATCACCGCCACGATCAGGGATGGTTTGTCCGAGACCGGTTTTGTGGCATTTGGCGTGGCCGATGGTGTTGGCCCTGCCAACGCTCCTACCTCACGCGCGGGCGTGGCTTTCAGCTTGATCGGTGTCAATGGTGGTAATGGCGACCAAACCCAGACCGAGCTGGCCCACGAGCGTGGTGTTCAGTAAGCAGTATTAGCATTGCATCGCTGTTCTCTCCGCGTTCTGGAGAGAGCAGCGGCCGAAACGGCGTACGATCAGTGCGCCGTTTTTGTTTTTAGAGGCAGATCATTCAAAAAATTTAAGATTAACCATGCAAAAGCAGCTCTCGCTCGTTTTGACGGCGTTGGTGATCATGTTGCCGATCAATTTACAGGCGGCGCAATCGGATCGGGCTGACAGTGTAAAAGTCGGTACGCTCGGCGGCCCGACCGAAAAGGAGCCCGTCTGGAACGACTCGGAAGGCCGCTATAGCCGTTTCTTGGTCAGGAGCGGAGCCTTTCACGCCCTCGTGGATGATTTGGACGGCGACGGTCGCCTGGATTTATTGTTTACTTCGCATGGCGGCAATATGATTCGGGTGTTTCGGCAAACCGCCACCCGCCGCTTCGAAGCGACCGACGAACAGGAAATCGCCGGATTCCATCCCAATGACACCATCGCGTTGCCTGGAACGCCCAAGCGCTACGTGATCAATGCCGAGGGCAGAAGTCAGTTGCGGGTAGTCGCGGCCCAACCCGATGGCCGCTTGACCTTAATTTCCGATTACAGCCAACCGCATCCGCTCGGCACGACGCCTTTTTCATGGCCTGGCTGGGGACCGCTCAGCTTGGCGGTCGCGCCTTATACCGGCTCAAGCTTGACCTTGCTGCGCGATTTCAACCCTGAGAAGGGTGAAACTAAAGAGGCTATCAAAATAGCCACGGAGGCCGATCCCCAACCTGCTCGCCTTGCGGACTTAAATGGCGACGGGGTTCCAGAATTGGTGTTCCCCACCTTTCACGGCAACAAGGTATGGGCCATCGAACACGCTGGTTTGGAACAAGCGCCCGGCCTGCGCGAACTGGCGTCCTTTAAAAAGGGCTGGCCGCGTCAGGCGGTGCCTTTCGATCTCGATCAAGACGGCGCGATGGATTTGCTGGTCCCGATGTCGGTGCGCCCGCGCATTGTGGGGCTGCTTAACGACGGCAAGGGTCAATTCACCCGCAGAGCGCCGATTTCCTATCCAGGCGCGATTGGCGTGCACACGCTCGCGGTCGGTCAGGACGCGGGTGGGCGCTACCTTTTGGCGGGAGGGTCTCGGGCGCTGGTGCTGTATCGAGAGCGCAAGGAACAGACCGGCGATTTCGAAAATCGAGTTGTGGAGCGGCCGGACTTTACCTGGCCGAACCGGGTAGAGTTGGTCGATGTGGATGGCGATCGTTGGCTCGATGCGGTGGTGGCCGATCAAGGCGCGGCGCAGTCCGAGATTATTTACGGTCCTTTATGGGATATTTTCGGCAAGCTGTCGGTCAATCCGACGACCACGGTCAAGCCTGATTGAAATCCAATCCCCTCGCGGTACGAGCAAGTTCCGCTTGTTGAGTTGCGGGGCGGGCGAACCTTCAGAGGAACGATCATGAGCATCAGTACTAACACGGCTGCCGCGCTGGCGGCTGCTCTCCTTTACGCGGGCGCGGCCAGCTATGGGCCGGTTTCAGCGGCCGAGACACCGGCACCGGCGCCGGCGCCCGCCGCTGTTTCAATCCCGCCCGCCAGCGCGCCCGCCGCCGGTCAAGCGGCGTCCGACCAACCAGCCGCCGCCTCCGCTGAAGTGCCGGAAGTCGTCATGGCGCGAGTCGGGAGTCGCAAGATCACGGTCGAGCAGTTCATGCGGTACATCACGCAAGATACGCGACTGGTTCTCAAAGCCAGAACCGTGCCCGGCAAAACCGAAATCTTGCGTGAAATCATTTTGGATCGCCTGCTTGAGGAAGCCATGATCAGGCAAGGTTTACTGCCGAAGGATCAGACTCCAAACAGCCGGGATTACGCTAAAGCCTACCAGCAACTCGAAAAGCAAAATTTCCCCCCGCCCGCGACGGTTCCGGCCGAAGAGGTGTTGTATCGCTACTACCAGCAGCATCCGGAAGCCTTCGGCATTCCCGGCATGGTCCGGGTCAGTCAGATTCAGTTCCGCTTGCCCGAAAAGGCGGATGAGGCGGCCAAGGCGGCGACCAAGGCCAAGGCGGACAGCGCGCTCAAACGCTTGCGAGCCGGTGAATCGTTCGCCGATTTGGCCGAGGCGTTGACCGAAAATCCCCAGGCCAAGGTCGCTAAGGGCGATCTGGGATTTCTGCAACCGGAAAAGGATGCTTGGCTGAAAAAATCGGTTGAGACTTTGAAGGTCGGTCAGTTCTCCGAGGTGCTTGAATCACCGGCGGGCTATGAAATCATCTTGTTGCAGGACAAGCGCGACGCCATGGTCGCTCCGTACGCGAACGTCCGGGAGAGCATCCTGCAACGAATCCGGCAAGAGGCGCAGGCCAAGGCGCGGGAGCAATACGCTTGGAAACTGGCCAAGGACATCGGCGTCACCGTGGAAATGCCGGAATTGAAAGGCGCCGTTCCCGAAGCCGCTCCTTAAAAGGTGACTTTTATGCTTGAGGCAAAAAAAACCAGTCTTTTGAGTCTGGTGTTGGTGGGTGGATTGTTGGCGGTTCCCGCGCAAAGCGAAGCGCCGAAAACCGAAACGCCGCCCGCAGCGCAAGCCGCGATCCCGGAACAGCCAGGAACGGTCCCTCCCGCCGCCGGATCGACCGTTCCACCCGAGCAGTTGAAGGTGTTGCGGGAACGGGTAGAGCGGTACTGGGAAGCGCGTCAGTCGCGCGATGTCAAAACGCTGTACGAATTGGAATCCGCCGCGCGGCCGGGCGGTTGGCTGAAGTTGGAACACGCGATGGCCTTGCAGGGGTTGCCGGTTCGCAAGGCGAAGATCGACGAGGTGCGCATCGAGGGTGAGAAGGGCATCACGCGCGTCAGCGCGGAGGTCATGATCGGCACTATCGGCTGGACCAAGCAAACGATTACCGATCCTTGGGTGCTGCTGGAAGGCCAGTGGTATCACGAGACATCGCGTGACTAGCTCGTCCCTCGCGGTGTCGGTCGCCTGATGATCGACGCACTGCGGGAGCAAGCCGAACGGCTGGCTGCCGGCGGGCAGTTGCGGCAGGCTGGGGAGTTATACGCGCGGATCTGCCAGCTTGCGCCCCATCGCGGAAGTGATTGGGCGCGGCTGGCCGAACTGCGCTACAAATTGGAGCAAATCGACGATTGCTTGCGGGCGGTGCAGTGCGCGCTGCGGTTGGAGCCGCATAACCCGTCGGCGCTGCTGTTGGCTTCGGCGGCGTCGCTCGATATCGGCCAGTATGCTCAAGCCGCGCAACTGGCCGAACAAGCCGGCACGCTCGAAGGCGGCAACCGTTTGGCCGCGCTGATGAATCAAGCCAGCGCGCTGCTGAGGTTGGAGCGGTTCGCCGACGCGCTGGCAATCGCCGATTCGGCCCTGGCGCTGGATGAAAAGCAGCCGGTGGCGCATTCGACGCGCGGCTCGGCGTTGTTGAGCTTGGGTCGGTGCGATGAGGCGCTGGCGGCGTTCGAGCGGTCGCTGGCGCTGCGGCCGGGTCACGGCCCGGTGTTGATCAATCAGTCGCTGGCGCTGCGGGCCTTGCAACGGCCCTCGGCCGCGTTAGCCGCCGTGGATCAGGCGCTGGTCATCGACCCCGAGGCGCCGGCCGCCTTGCTCAACCGGGCCGCGATCTTGCTGGACCTGGCGCGGCCGGAAGAAGCGCTGGAGATGCTGGATCGGTTGCTCGCCCGGCGGCCCCAACAGCACAAGGCGCGATCGAACCGAACGCTGGCCTTATTGCAATTGGGGCGCTATTCCGAGGCCCTGGCCGAAATCCAGACCCTACAATCGGCGGGACAGCCGGTGGTCGGTATGGTGTTGGTCGCCGCCGAGGCTTTGTTGCGTCAGGATCGCGCGGCGCAAGCGTTGAAATGGATCGAACAAGGTTTGAGTTGGCATCCGGATCAGCCGGAGTTGCTGCGGGGTCAGATCGCCGTTCTGCTGGCCCAAGAACGCTATCGCGCGGCCTTGGCGGCGGCCGAGCGGCTGGCGGCGGCGGGTCCAGATCGCGCGGCCGAGCGGCTGGCGGCGGCGGCGGCTTTTAACGCCAACGGTCGATTTCAGGAAGCGTTGGCGCTGCTGGAGGCGTTTCCGCCGACCGCGCGGGATTGCTGGGAATTTCATGCCAAGCGGGGCGAGGCGCTGGCCGGCCTGGATCGTTTTGACGAGGCGCGCGAAAGTTTAAATGCCGCCGACCGCCTGGATTCGAGGGCTTTTCGCGCCAATTATCACGACGGCCCGTTTCAGCTGCGGCCCGCCGATTCAATGCCCCCGCCGGTTACCCCGGAATTGATCCGAATCAATTATGAATTCCGCCGGCTCGAACACGCGGACTGGCAAGACTACGACCGCCGCATCGCCGCGATCCGACAATGGACGGAGGCCGGTCTGGCGCGCGGCGAGGCTTCGCCCTTGCTGCCTTTTCGGGCGTTGTTCCTGCCCTTGTCCGACGACCTGCGGCTTTCCATCGCCCGCTCCGAAGCGGCGCGCTTGGAGCGTTCGGTCGCGGCTTCGAGAGGAGCTATTACAGCGGCTGTCCGGCCGCCGGTCGAGGCGGGCGCGCGGCTCAAGATCGGCTATGTTTCAGCGGATTTTCGCGAGCATCCGACCGCTCATCTCATGCGCGGTTTGTTCCGCTGTCACGACCGCGCCCGCTTCGAGATTTACGGCTACGCCTTGCGCGGCGACGATGGCAGTGAGTATTACCGTCAGATTCGGGAGGATTGCGAGCGCTTCAGCGATGTCTCCCGCTTGGATAACGACGGGGTCGCGCGGCGGATCCGCGAGGATGGCATCCATGTGCTGGTGGACCTGATGAGCTATACCAACCACGCCCGCCCGGAACTGTTCGCCTTGCGCCCCGCGCCGGTTCAGGCGGCTTGGTTGGGGTTTCCGGGCAGCAGCGGCGCGGCTTATCTGGATTATCTGCTGGTCGATCCGGTGGTGTTGCCGACCGAACAAACCCGGTTTTGCACCGAGCAGCCGGTTTGGCTACCCGAGAGTTATCAGGTCAACGACCGCTGGCAGGAGATCGCCGAAACCGGCGCGCGCCGAGCCGATCACGGTTTGCCCGAAACCGGTTTCGTGTTCTGTTGTTTCAATCAGATTCAGAAGATCGAGCCGGTGATGTTCGATCTGTGGATGCGGCTGCTCGACCGCGTTGCGGGTTCGGTGTTGTGGTTGTATACCGAAAGCGAGGAGGCGCGGGATCGGCTGCGGGTCAATGCCGCCGCTTGCGGCATCATTCCCGAGCGGCTGATTTTCGCCGGACGCTTGCCCAAGGCGCGGCATCTCGAACGCCATCGCTTGGCCGATCTGTTTCTGGATACCCGGATTTACAATGCCCACACCACCGCCAGCGACGCGCTTTGGGCCGGTTTGCCGGTGCTGACCTGCTTGGGCGACAGCTTTCCGGCGCGGGTCGCCGCCAGCGTGTTGCACGCCGTCGGCTTGCCGGAATTGATCGCCCACTCGCTGGCGGCGTACGAGGAATTGGCGATGGTGCTCGCCACGCATCCCGATCGACTGGCGTCGCTGCGGATCAAGCTGCAACGCAACCGGCTGCAAACATCGTTGTTTGATACCGAACGCTTCGCCCGCCATCTGGAAAGCGCCTATCAGCTGATGTGGGAGCGTTGCGCTCGGGGGTTGTCGCCCGCGCCGTTACAGGTCCCGCCGCTGCCGGGCGGCGCTCGATCCTGACCCGTCATGGAATCCAGCGCGCCGGTGCGGCAAGAGGGGGCGTTTTACCGGGTCCTGCGTCAATCCTGGTTGCAGCGCTCGCTGTTTTTGAAATTGTTGCGGCGGGATTTCGCCGAGCGTTATCGGGGTTCCTATCTCGGCGTGTTGTGGTCGCTGCTGTTGCCGCTGCTGTCGCTGCTGGTGTTTACCTTTTTCTTCGGCGTCATTTTCAAAATGCGTTGGGCGGGACAGAGCGAGGGTTCGCTGGTCGGTCTGGCGCTGGTTTTGTTCATCGGCATGGCGCTCTACGGTTTCCTCGCCGAGTGTTTCACCCGCGCGCCCGGCTTGATTCTGGGCCACCCGAACTACGTCAAGAATGTCATTTTCCCCTTGGAGATGTTGCCGGCGGTCATGGTGGCCTCCGCTTTGCTGCTGCTGGCGGCGACTTTATCGATTATCTTGGCGCTGCAACTGGCTTTGGGCGGAGGGTTGAGCTGGACGGTGTTGCTGTTGCCGCTCGCCGTATTGCCGCTGGTGTTGTTCGTGCTGGGGGTCAGTTGGTTTTTGGCGTCCCTGGGCGTCTATATCCGCGATATCCAACCGTTGATCGGGCCGCTGGTGCAGTTGATGATGTTTTTAAGTCCGGTGTTTTATCCGATGGCCGCCTTGCCGGAGGCGATGCGGCCCTGGTTGCAGCTCAACCCGCTGGCCTTGGCGATCGAACAGGCCCGAGGCATCATCCTGTCCGGCCAACCGCCGGCGTGGATGCCTTATCTGCTGAGTCTCGGCGCGTCGTCGCTGGTTGCCCTGCTCGGGGTTTACTGGTTCGCCCGAACCCGACAAGGCTTCGCCGATGTCCTCTGAACCGGCGGCGGCGGCCGCCGAGACGGATACCGTCATCGAGGTGCGGCAAGCCGGAAAGTGCTATCAGATTTACGAGCGTCCGCAGGATCGTTTGAAACAAATGCTGTGGCGGGGCCGCCGCCGCTACCATCGCGAATTCTGGGCCTTGCAAAACGTGTCGTTTGCGGTCCGACGCGGCGAGACTCTCGGGGTGATCGGTCGCAACGGGTCCGGCAAATCCACCTTGCTCAAGCTGTTGTGCGGCACGCTGGCCCCCACCACCGGGGCGCTGTCGGTCAAAGGCCGGGTCGCCGCGCTGCTGGAGTTGGGCACCGGTTTCAATCCGGAATTCACCGGCCGGGAAAACGTCTATCTCAACGCGGCGATTCTAGGCTTGGACGATGCCGAGATCGAGCGCTATTTGCCGGAGATCCTGGCGTTCGCCGACATCGGCGAATTTATCGACCAGCCGGTCAAGACTTATTCCAGCGGGATGGCGGTGCGGCTGGCTTTCGCGGTCGCCGCGCATGTCCGAGCGGACGTTTTGATCATCGATGAGGCGCTGGCAGTGGGCGATGTGTTTTTCGTCCAGAAATGCATGCGGTTTTTGCGCAAGTTTCAGGAGGAGGGCACGCTGTTTTTCGTCAGCCACGACACGGCGGCGGTGATCAACCTCTGCGACCGGGTGTTGTGGCTCGACCGGGGCCAGTTGCGCGAGGAAGGCTCGGCCAAGGACGTTTGCGAGCATTATCTGGCGACCTTGTTTCCGACCCAGAGCGCGGGCTTGGAGGTGGCGCAACGGTCGGATCAACCGCCGCCGGTCGCGAAGCAGCGTCCGACCGACCCGGTCGATCAACGCCTGGCTTTTCTCAATCACACCCAATTCCGCAACGATCTGGAGTTATTCGCGTTCCGTCAAGAGGTCGGCGCTTACGGGACCGGCGCGGTCCGCATCATCGACGCCCGTTTCGAGGATCCGCAAGGCGGGGTCCTGCAATGGGTCGTCGGCGGCGAAATCGTGACCTTGATCATTCGAGCGCGGGCCTTGCTGGACCTCGATAGTCCCATTATCGGTTTTTTGGTCAAAGATCGGCTGGGCCAACACCTGTTCGGCGATAATACCTACCTTAGCTATTCCGCCGATCCTCGGCCGGCGGTCGCGGGAGAGGACTTGATCGCGCGCTTTACTTTTCGGATGCCGGTGTTGCCGGTCGGCGACTACGCGGTGGACATCGCCGCCGCGTCGGGCGTCCAGCAGGATCACGTCACGCATTGCTGGTATAACGATATGCTGGTTTTCAAATCGCATGCCAGCAGCGTGCGTCAAGGCTATGGCTTGGTGGGCATTCCGATGCTGGAGATCGAACTGACGGCGGTTTCGCCATGACCGGCGAGAGGCTTGCAACCGCGAGCGGGGCCACATGATGGTTGCGTGCTCGGCTTTTTAACCCCAAAGGATCTCACCATGCGGGAGACGGCGGCGCTCTATCTGGATCTGATGAAGAAGATCCTCATCAACACCATCTATGAGGACCCCAACGGCGGTCCTTGGCAACCGCCGGCTTACGCCAGGACCCTGCGTGAAAACGGTCAGGATTGGCCGGTGGCGGCGCACACCATGATCGGTCTGAAGCGGCTCGATAACTTGCAGGATTGCATCGAGCAGGTGATCGCCGAGCGCATTCCCGGCGACTTGATCGAAACCGGCGTCTGGCGCGGCGGGGCGTCGATTTTCATGCGGGCGATTCTAAAAGTCCATGGCGTGACCGACCGGCGGGTGTGGGTAGCCGATTCCTTCGAGGGCCTGCCCGCGCCCGATCCGGCGCGGTTTCCCGCCGACGCGGGCGATACCCACCACCAGCACGACTATCTGGCGGTTTCGCTGGACGAGGTTAAGGCTAACTTCGAGCGTTACGGCCTGCTCGACGAGCAGGTCGTGTTTCTCAAAGGCTGGTTTCGGGATACCTTGCCGCAGGTTTCGACCGACGCGCTGGCGGTGTTGCGCCTCGATGGCGATATGTACGAATCGACCTGGGATGCGTTGGTGAATCTGTATCCGAAGCTGTCGGTTGGCGGTTATGTCATCGTCGATGATTACAAGGTGGTGCCCGGTTGTCGGACGGCGGTGGAAGACTTTCGCCAGACGCATGGCATCACGGAGCCGATTCAGGAAATTGACTGGGCGGGCGTGTACTGGCGGCGAACCGCCTGATGGTGGACTTTTAAGGCGATCCCTGAAGAGAGACGAGAAGATGGCTGACTTTATGGAAGATCATCTGGACATGCCGCTGCGAAACGCGCTGGCGACCATCCAGGACCGGATTATGAATCAGACGGCTTATTTCGGGGTGAAAGCCTTAAAGAATCCGTTGGATCATTGGGTTTATCAGGAAATAATTTACGAGAATCAACCTGATATCATCATCGAGATCGGCAATGCCAGCGGCGGGAGCACGCTGTCCTTGGCGCATCTTTGCGATTTATTGGACCGGGGAAGAGTGATTGCAATCGATATTTCCCACCAGCACATACCCGAACGGGTGAAGAACCATCCCAGGATCACGTTTATCGAGGGCGACGCCTGCCAGTGCTTCGCGCGGGCGGCCGAATTGATTGCCGCCGACGATCGGGTGCTGATCATTGAAGACAGCGCGCACACCTATCAAAACACCTTGAACGTCTTGACGACTTATTCCGTGCTGTTGAAGCCGGGCGATTATTTCATAGTCGAGGACAGTATTTGCCATCACGGTTTGGAGGTGGGGCCGAAGCCCGGTCCTTACGAAGCCATCGAAGCCTTTTTAAACCAGAACGGGCATTTCATCGCCGACCGGAGCAAGGAATCGTTTTTGATTACCTGGAATCCCAAGGGATACCTCAAACGGATAGAGAGCAGTGAGCGTCCTTCTGAGTAAAACCGGGGCAACGCCGAAACCGGGCGGGGAGAACAGGTCGTGGATACCGAACTAGAGTCGCCAGCCACTCAAGCAGCCCTGGTGGATGTCATCATCCCGGTCTACAAGGGCGTTGCTGAGACCCGGCGCTGTTTGGAAAGCGTGCTGGCGTTTCCACAGGGCGCCGCCCGTGAAATCGTCGTGGTGGACGATTGCGGTCCGGAACCGGCGCTGTCGGCGTGGTTGCGGGATTTGGCGGAGGCCGGCGCGATCACGCTGCTGGTCAATCCGGTCAATACCGGTTTCGTCAACGCCGTCAATCGCGGGATGATCTTGCACCCCGACCGCGATGTGGTGTTGCTCAACAGCGATACCGAGGTTCACGGCGATTGGCTGGATCGGCTGCGCCGCTGTGCTTACAGCGCCCCTCGGGTGGGTACGGTCACCCCGTTCACCAACAACGGCGCCATTTGCGGTTATCCGCGCTTCAATCACGCCAACGCGCTGCCGGCGGGTTGGTCGCTGGCGGCGCTGGATGGCACCTTCGCCGAAGCCAATGCGGGTTTGAGCGTCGAACTGCCCACGGCCGTGGGCTTTTGCATGTACATCCGACGGAATTGTTTGAATGAGGTCGGCTATTTCGATGCCCGAGTGTTTCAAAGAGGCTACGGCGAGGAAAATGAATTTTGCCTGCGGGCGACGGAAGTTGGCTTCGAGCATCTGCTGTGCGCGGAGGTCTTCGTCTATCACCAAGGCAGCGTGTCATTCGGGGAGGAAACCAAGGCTTTATGCGCCGAGGCCGAGGGCAAACTTCTGGAGCGGTACCCCAATTATCTGCAAGTGATCGGCGATTATTGCAACCTGGACCCAGCCCGATTTTTACGGCGCCGGGTCGATCTGTTCAGGTTGGCTCAATCGCCGCGCCCGCGCATGTTGTTTATCACCCATAACTGGGGCGGTGGGACGGAAAAACACGTTCGAAATTTGGCTGAGCTGTTGGAGCCGGATTTTGAGGTCATGATCTTGCGGCCGACCGGCCCCGACGGCGTGAGCGTCGAATGGGCGCGCGGCGGCGAGGAGTGGAGCGGCTATTTCAGCTTGCCGCAGGCTTATTCGAAGCTGCTGGATTATCTGAAATTATTGGCTATCTCACGGCTGCATGTCCATCATATCATCGGCATGAACCGCCAAATCCTGGGATTGCTGGAAGATTTGGCGCTGCCCTACGATTTCACCCTGCACGATTACTATCCCATCTGCCCGCAATACACCTTATCGCTCGCCGACGGCCGCTATTGCGGCGAGCCCGATGTGGAAGGTTGCAACGCCTGCCTGGCCGAACGTCCGGCGCTGTGGGGGCTGGATATCGTGACCTGGCGCGAAGGCTTCTCCAAGTTGCTGAACGGGGCCGAACGGGTGATCGTGGCCTCCGAGGATGTGCGGGCGCGGATGCGCCGTTATATTCCCGACGCCCGTTATGTCAGGTTGCCGCATCCGGAACCCGCCCTGTCGATTTCCGTGCCGCACGGCTCACCTTGCGGCGAACTGAAGATCCTGGTGATCGGCCGGTTAAGTCCAGCCAAGGGCCTTTACCGGCTGGAGGCGTGCGCTGCCGACGCCCAAAAGCGCGGCTTGCCGCTGTACTTTCGGGTGATCGGCCCCGCCGACTGGCCGGTCCGACAGGAGCCGGAACTGCCGCTGTCCTTTTCTGGCGCGTACGATGACGCCGACTTGCCGCTGCTGATCGGCCGGGAACGGCCGGATGCGATTTTCTTTCCGGCGCAATGGCCGGAAACCTACTCCTATACGCTCAGTTACGCCTTGGCGACGGGATTGCCGATCATCGCGCCGCGATTGGGCGCATTGAGCGAACGATTGGCCGATTACCCCAAGGCTCGGTTGTTGGCATGGGATGCGCCGGCGACGGAGTGCAACGATGTGTTCGTCAGTTTGCTTGAGCGAAGCGGCGGACTGCCGACAGCGGCAATGGCGGTTCAGGTCCAAGCGGTTGCGGATCTTTCCATGAAGGACAATCAAGATTCACGGGTGGACGCCAGCCATGACGCCTGAACGGTATTTAAGTCAGTACGCCGAACCGCTTCGGCGGATTGAGAAACCCACGCCGGTCGCTTGGCAAGCGCTGGTGTTGGAACCTGATTATTACTATCCGCCGTCCATCGAGCTGGGCGCCCATTTGGATGGGCTAAAACGTAGCGAGCTGCTGGAAATTTTGCAGCAAATTCTGGCGACTGAATACCCGCGCCAGCGTTTTTCCAAGCGGACGGCGCGGACCTTTCTTGAGGCTTTGCAACAGTTGCGGGATGAAAGGGCCTGGCGGCGGGCGGAGATGGAGCGATTGACGGCGACCTCGGCGCACCATCAGGCGGAAAATGACCGAATGACCGCCGAACTGAGCCAGTATCGCGCCGAAGTGCAGCGTTTGTTCGAGGAACTCGAACGGGTCCGGTCTCAAGCTGCGGTGCTCGGAAGCGAAGCCGCGACCTTGCGGGCCAATTTGACGGAGCTGTATGGTTCTTCGTCCTGGAAGGTGACGAAACCGTTGCGGTGGTTTGGCAGGCTCGGCCGAGCGGCGCGCGCCGGGTAGCGGCTACGTCCATCAGCGGTTTTACCTCCAGAATGGCATCGAAACCAAGGCGCTTGAACCCGCGCCGGGCGCTGGCGCTCAGCATCGGCTTGAGCGCCTTACTCTATTTAACCTTCGTCCTGCTGGCCGACCACCGCGCCGTGCTGGCGGCTTTAAACCGGCTCGGCCCGACGGCGCTGGCGGGTATTTTTCTGCTGTCGCTGCTCAACTATGGCGTGCGATTCTGGCGCTGGCAACGTTATCTGACCGCCTTGGGCCACGCGCTGCCGCGCTGGCGGCATTTTCTTTATTATCTGGCCGGTTTTACTCTGACCGTGACTCCCGGCAAAGCCGGCGAGGCGGTGCGCTCGCTTTATCTGTTCCCCCACGGAGTGCCTTACAATCAAAGCGTGGCGGCGCTATTGGTGGAGCGGCTGCTGGATGTGATGGCCATGAGCCTGCTGGCGCTGCTGATCCTCACGGTCCGTCCGGATTATGCTTGGCTGGTGGCAGTGGCTTGGGGATTGATCCTGGTTTTAGGCTGGGTGATAACCCGGCCCGGCTGGCCTGAACAGCTGCGAAACTGGGGGCGCGGCCATCGTTTCAGCCAGCAGCTGGAGCGGCTGGGGCGGATGTTTGAGTCGGCGGCGGTGTTGCTGCGGCCCGGTCTGTTGGTATTTGGCCTGGGTTTGGGGTTGCTAGGCTGGGGTTTGGAAGGCGTGGCGTTATATTGGATCGCCCACGATCTAGGAGCGCCGATCACGCTCGCGACCGGCGTCGGCGTTTACGCCGTGGCGGTGTTGGCCGGCGCGCTGTCGTTTTTGCCCGGCGGCTTGGGCGGAACCGAGGCCGTTATGGGGGTTTTACTGGTCGCTTTCGGCGCGGATGGCGCGACGGCGGTCGCGATCACCCTGTTATGCCGGCTGGCCACGCTGTGGTTTGCCGTTGCGGTGGGCGGGTTGGCGGTGGCGGCTTTGAGCTTGAGCGGCCCGCCTTCGGCCGAGGCTGAACAGCTGAGAAAAGCGATGGATGACGATGCATGAATCCGGAAATTCCGCTGTGCGTGGATCTCGATGGCACCGTGCTGAATTCCGACTTGCTGCTGGAATCGGCCTTCTCCCAACTCAAGCGCCAACCGCTGGCGATGTTGCAGTGGCCGCGTTGGTGGGCGGTGGGTAAGGCCCGACTCAAGGCCGAATTGGCCGCGCTGGCGGAATTGGATGTCGAAACGCTGCCTTACAACGCGGATTTTCTGGATTTTCTGCGCGAGCAGCGGGCGCGGGGACGGCCGTTGGTGCTGGTGACGGCCGCGCATCGCAGCTTGGCCGAACCGGTGGCCGCGCATTTGGGTCTGTTCGATCGGGTGATCGCCACCGATGGCCAGTGCAATCTGGCCGGCGCGCGCAAGGCGGAAACGCTGGTCGGCCTCTACGGCGAACGCGGGTTCGATTATGCGGGTAACGCGGCGGTGGACGCGGCGGTATGGCGGCGCGCCCGCCGCGCCATCGCGGTCAACGCTAGCGCCAAGGTTGTCGCCTTGGCCCGCGCCAGCAGCGAGGTCGAGCGGGTCTTCACGGCGCGAGAATCGCGGCCGAAGCTATGGCTCAAAGCCGCGCGGCTGCACCAATGGCTCAAAAACGTATTGATCTTCGTGCCGTTGCTGGCCGCTCACGCCTGGAACGATGCCGACAAGATCATCTTGTGTCTGGTGGCCTTTCTCAGCTTCGGGCTGTGCGCCTCCAGCGTTTATCTGCTCAACGATCTACTGGATTTGAGCGCCGACCGCCGCCATCCCCGCAAATGTCGCCGGCCGTTCGCCGCCGGCGCGCTGCCGATTTTGCACGGGGCGATTTCGGCCCCCATCTTGTTGTTGGCGGCCTTCGCGCTCAGCGTGTGGGTCAACCCAAAATTCAGCGCCTGTTTGGGGGTTTATTATCTGTTGACCTTGGGCTACTCGTTTCGGCTGAAACAGATTTTGTTGTTGGACGCCATCGTTCTGGCCGGGCTGTACACCCTGCGGATCATCGCCGGAGCTTTGGCGGCACATTTGGTGCTGTCGTTTTGGCTGCTAGCCTTCTCCATGTTTCTATTTCTCAGCCTGGCGCTGGTCAAGCGTTACGCCGAGCTGGATACGCTGGCGCAGCAAGGCGAATTGGAGGCGCGCGGCCGGAATTATCAGGTCGGCGATTTGGCGATCCTGCAAAGCTTGGGCGGCAGCGCCGGTTATCTAGCGGTGCTGGTGCTGGCGTTGTATATCAACAGTCCCGACGTACAACATCTCTACCGCCAGCCGTTGGTGATCGGTTTTCTCTGTCCGCTGCTGTTGTATTGGATCAGTCGAGTGTGGTTGCTGGCCCATCGCGGCCTGATGCCGGACGATCCGGTGATTTTCGCTCTGACCGATTCGGTCAGCCGGCGATTGGTTTTGATAGGGGCGGTGATCCTGTGGGGCGCGCTGTGACTGACCGCGCGCCGGACGGTTCCTGGGGGCGTTATCCGCCCGCTCGACATCGCCGATGGGCCTTGAATCACCGCTCCGATCGGTTGCCGGGCGGGTCGAACCGAGTTTTGCCCTTCGGTAACGGTCGCAGTTACGGCGATGTGTGTCTCAATGACGGCGGTACGCTGTTACTGACGCGGGGCTTGGATCGTTGGATCGCTTTCGATCCGGCAACAGGGGTCTTGCGAGCCGAAGCCGGCGTGTTGCTGTCGGAGATTCTAGCCTTCAGCGTGCCGCAAGGCTGGTTTTTGCCGGTGACGCCCGGCACTCAGTTCGTGACCTTGGGCGGCGCGGTCGCCAACGATGTACACGGCAAGAACCATCACGTTGCCGGCAGTTTCGGCGAGCAGACGCGCGCCTTCGAACTGTACCGTTCCGACGGCTCGCGGATCGTTTGCGGTCCCGAGGAAAACGGCGACTGGTTTCGGGCCACCATCGGCGGGCTGGGCCTGACCGGATTGATCGCTTGGGTGGAAATCCGGTTGCGGCGCATCGCCAACCCCTGGATGGTGGCCGAGAACCGCCGTTTCGCCAACTTGGATGACTTCTTCGCGCTGAACGACGACTACGAGACCCGTTATCCCTACATTGTTTCCTGGATCGACTGCGCGGCCGCCGGCAAAGGTTTGGGACGGGGAATTTATATGGCGGGAATGCACGCGCCGCCCGGCGCGCCAACGGCACCGCCGCCCGCGCGCCGCTCGCTGACCGTGCCGTTCGCGCTCCCGATATCCCTGGTGAACCGTTGGAGCGTGCGCGCCTTCAACCGGCTTTACTACCATCTGCCGCGACCGGCGCGCGCGCTGACGCCTTATCAGCCGTTTTTCTATCCGCTAGATAACCTGCTGGAATGGAATCGGCTCTACGGCCAGCGCGGGTTTTTACAATATCAGTGCGTCATTCCGCCGGAGGCGGCTCGCGATGCCTTGCGGGAAATCCTGAACCGGATCGCCTCCAGCGGCCAAGGCTCGATGCTGGCGGTGCTCAAGCGGTTTGGAGCCCGGACTTCGGGGGGACTGTTATCCTTTCCCCGTCCCGGCGTCACCCTGGCGCTGGATTTTCCGCATTTAGGGCAAAAGACGCTGGATTTGTTGAGCCGTCTGGATGAAGTGACCCGACAGGCGGGCGGCGCGGTCTATCCCGCTAAGGATGCCCGCATGAGCGGGGAGCATTTCCGCTGCTACTTTCCGCAATGGTCCACCTTCGCGAAGTTTATCGACCCGAATTTTTCCTCCAGTTTCTGGCGGCGGGTCACGGCCGATTGAGAGTCTTATCATGCGCAACATTTTGATCGTCGGCGCGACCTCCGCCATTGCGGAGGCGACCGCCCGCCGTTTCGCCGCCCTGGGCGCGCGGTTTTATCTGGTCGGACGCAATGCCGAAAAACTGGCTGCCATCGTTGGCGATCTTGAGATCCGCGGCGGCCAAGCGGTTCATTCAGAAAGCATTGACCTCGACTGGCTAGAACAGCATCCGGCGCTGTTGGCGCGGGCCGTACAGGCTTTGGGCGGTATCGACCTTGCCTTGATCGCGCATGGAAGCTTGCCCGATCAAGCCGCGTGTCAAAAGTCGGTAAAAATGACGCTTGCCGCGATTCAGACCAACGCGCTCAGCGTGATCAGCCTCGCGACTGAATTAGCCAATCTCTTTGAAGCACGCGGTCGCGGTACCCTAGTGGTGATCGGCTCGGTGGCGGGGGATCGCGGCCGGCAGAGCAATTATGTCTATGGCGCCGCCAAGGGAATGGTCGGGCTATTTCTCCAAGGTCTGCGCAACCGTCTGAATGACAAGGGTGTGCACGTCATTACCGTCAAGCCCGGCTTCGTGGACACGCCGATGACCGCCGCGTTCGAAAAAAAAGGTCTGCTTTGGGCGCAACCCGATCAGATCGCGCGGGGCATCGTCGCCGCCGTCGAGCGCCGCCGCGATGTGGTTTATCTTCCTGGGTTCTGGCGGTGGATCATGATCGTGATTCGTCACCTTCCGGAAAGCATTTTCAAACGCTTGAAGCTATAGAGCCCGCTGTGGCGTTATCGCGGTCTAGCGCTGAGCGTGATCCGCTGAAATGCGTGCATGAATGGAGTAGGGTGGAGGCAACCGATGCTGTTTGAAAATGAAGGGTATTGCTCAATTTGTGAAGGATCGGCTCGATTTGTCGCCGAACAAGCATGGCTGCGCGATCATTATGTGGGCGTGAAATGCCAGAGCATTCCCCGCCAGCGGGCGGTGGTGTGGG
>ERZ761607.908-NODE-908-length-42081-cov-5.969590_pt1 | contig 42081 bp, 31 predicted proteins | sample MGYA00511164_ERZ761607 | MGnify/ENA primary metagenome ERZ761607 (study PRJEB28899, sample SAMN02445080) | bioreactor sludge metagenome | biome: EBPR sludge | place: Australia: Brisbane, Thorneside Wastewater Treatment Plant | collected 2011-06-22 ...
GCCGGAAATAGGAGAGTAGGATTTTTCAGTATTCATAAGGTTGATATTAAAATGATATTACTTTGATAAAAGTAACGAAAACCAGGTTTATCAGGTTGCGATTTTGAAATATTTTTTTGAATCGGTTTATTGGAGGGCTTTTTCGCAACATATGGTACACTACAACCCCAAAAGTTGGTTTTCGCTCATTTTCCACGCCTATAGCCGTGGTGTGATGAGAACTCTTACTCCTGCCCTGATATTTATGACCATTTTTGCAGCCGGATTGTGCTATCTGCTGCTCGATGTTTTGCGATTTCATGAGAGTGATTTTCATACCACAATCTCCATGCACTCGTTGCTGGGTATTGTGCTGGGTCTGTTTTTGGTGTTTCGCACTAATTCTTCGTATGACCGGTGGTGGGAAGGCCGAAAGCTTTGGGGTAGCCTGGTAAACAACACACGTAACTTAGCGCTTAAATTAAATGCCATTTTGCCAGAAAGTGACCTGGATAACCGGAAATGGTTTTCGGCTATGATCCCCAATTTTGTATTTGCTACAAAAGAACATTTGCGTGCGGGAACTAAACTGGCTGAGTTAGCGGTAGTGAGCCCCGATTTTCTTGAAAACCTGAAAAGTGTTAACCATATACCAAATCGGTTATCGTCTATGATGTACTCCCGCATCAACACGCTGTATAAAAACGGAGAACTAACTGGCGATCAATTATTTCTGGTAGATAAAGAGCTAAAAGAATTTACCGACATAATGGGTGCATGCGAACGGATTAGAAATACTCCCATTCCCTATAACTACAGCATGTATATAAAACAATTTATTTTTATTTACCTGATAACGCTGCCTTTTGCATTTGTAACCACCTCGGGATATATCACGATACCCATTGTTACTTTGGTAACATTTGTGTTGTTAAGTGTCGAACTTATCGCAGAAGAAATTGAAGATCCGTTTGGTCTGGATATTAACGATTTACCTACGGATGAACTTGCAGTGAAAATTGACGACAACGTGCGCGAAATTCTGTTGCCACCTCAATCGGCCAAAACGGAATAAATAAAGTAAAGAATAATTAAAAGGATCATTACGCCATACATTACAAGGTCTACCCGAACATAGGCTTTGTAGCGTTGATATAGCTCAATTAATTTTTTCATTTTGAAGTAAGCCTGCAAGGTACCAAAAAACCAAAGGAATTAAAGCGGGTGTTGATCTAACGCATCAACAATTCAAATTTCTGAAATTATATATCGCATTCATGCAACACTAACGCTACTATTTCAGTTTATACCTCGTATTTATTTTCGTATGCGATTTTTATTTTTGTTGTTACTCCTTCCGGTTGGGTTATCAGGGCAAACCCGAACCACCCTTAGTGGATATTTGAAAGACTCTTCTAATGGCGAAGCACTGATTGGTGCAACTATTTACATTAAATCATTAGCAACTGGGGCAACTACAAACGTGTATGGATTTTATTCTCTTACGCTAGACCCGGCTACGTACGAGGTAACGTTCAGTTACATCGGATATGCTACTCAGGTAAAAACTGTAGAGCTTACACAGAATGTGAGAATTGATATTGAGTTGGTTTCGGAAGATTTGCAATTGGAAGAAGTTGTGGTTAACGCAGAAAGAGATGAACAGGGAACGAAATCGCTGGAGATGAGCGTAAACAGGTTAGATCAGAAAACCATTACCCGTATTCCGGCTTTTATGGGTGAACCTGACCTGATAAAGAGTTTACAACAATTACCGGGCGTTTCTACCGTGGGCGAAGGCGCCTCGGGTTTTAATGTACGCGGAGGAAGTGTAGGTCAAAACCTGATTTTATTAGACGAAGCTACCGTTTATAATTCTTCGCACCTGTTAGGTTTTTTCTCTGTGTTTAACCCCGATGCCATTAAAGACACCAAACTATACAAAGGCGCTATACCGGCCCAGTTTGGTGGCCGCATTGCCTCGTTGCTGGATGTGCGCATGAAAGAAGGTAACACCAAGACCCACGAAGTAAGCGGAGGCATTGGTACCATCTTTAGCCGTGCAGCAGTAGAAGGACCTTTGTTCGATAGTAAGGGTTCTTTTATAGTGGCCGGAAGAAGATCATATGCCGATATAATAGCGCGCCCGTTTGTTGATCTTCTCAAAGATGGAGCTGCTCTTAATTTTTATGACCTAACCGGCAAAGCCAATTATAACATTAATAAACACAACCGGATTTACCTCTCTGGCTACACCGGCCGCGATAAATTCTTCTTTGATAAAAAACAGGGGTTTTCGTGGGGCAATAATACCGGTACGATTAGATGGAATAAAATCTTTAACGACCGCCTGTTTGCAAACTTTTCCGGTGTATTCAGCCGATACGATTATTCTTTGCAGTTTGGAGAAAACGAACGCGATAATTTTCGCTGGGAGTCTTCGGTACGCAATCTTACCTTCAAACCTGCCTTTAGTTATTTTATTAACGCGAATAACGAACTCTCTTTTGGTGCCGAAGCCAACTACTATTCCTTTGAACCGGCTAATGCATATGGTACTTCAAATGGCGCCCGCATCGATATTGGTCTTCCAGAAAAATATAACCTGGAAACTGCGCTGTATTTAGGAAACAGCCAACGCATATCGCAAGCTGTAGCAGTCGAATACGGTATCCGGTATTCGCACTTCTCAGGATTAGGGGCAGGTAAACAATATAGCTATAATGATACTATACCGGGTTTAAGAAGAACGCCTGTAGAGGAGCGCACCTTTTCGCGCGGAGAGCGAATGGTATCTTATCAAAACCTGGAGCCGCGGTTTTCAATCAAAGCAGAACTAAACGACTATAGTTCGGTTAAAGCCAGCTACACCCGAATGGCACAATATGTACACCTGATTTCCAATACTACCGCCTCTAATCCATTAGATGTATGGACACCCAGTACGAACAACGTAAAACCAGAACTGGGCAATCAATATGCAGTAGGTTACTTTCGAGATTTGGGAAAAGATAAAATGTTTGAGTTTTCGGTAGAAGCGTATTACCGAAGTACACAAAATCAAATTGATTATATAGATGGTGCAGATTTATTAATTAATGAATTTCTGGAAGGCGATTTATTAAGCGGTGTTGGTCGTGCATACGGAGTGGAATTTTTTCTGCAGAAAAAGGTTGGAAAATTTACCGGCTGGGCAGCTTATACACTGGCCCGTACCGAGTTAAAAGTAGATGGCATTAATCAGGGCAATTGGTATGCAGCCCGATATGATCAAACCCATAATCTGAAACTAAGTGGATTTTATGATATAAATAAACGCTGGTCAGCATCGGCCAATTTTACGTTTGTAAGCGGAACGCCAGCCACGTTTCCTACTTCGCGTTATGTAATGCAGGGTATTCTTATTCCTTACAACGCCTATGAAAGTCGCAATAATGTTCGGTTGCCGGCCTATCACAGGTTAGACGTTTCTTTCCGGCTTGAAGGTAAAACAGTGAAACGAAATGGCAACCCTCGCAAAAATTCAGACTATTGGGTTTTTGGCGTGTACAACGTATATGGCCGAAAAAATCCATTCTCTATTTACTTTACACAAGGTACCGAACGCGTAGCGCAGGGTAGTCCCATAAACAGCGAAGCCCGGCAGTTGTCAATTATTGGTACGTTTATTCCTTCGGTTTCTTACAATTTTAAATTCTAAAAGATGAAGCACATTGTTTATTTTTTTCTTTTGGCTTCCTTCGTTTTCTATTCATGCGAAGATGTGATTGATCCAAAGTTAGAACGGGCAGAACCCGTGTTGGTTGTTGATGCCTGGATTAATAACCTTGCCGACTCGCAAAAAGTTATCTTAACGCGTACGCAACCTTATTTTGATAATGTAGTACCACCAGCCCTATCAGGCGCAACGGTAACCATCACCGATCAAAATGGAACGGTATTTACATTTACTGAAGAGAAACCAGGCGAATATGTGTGGGTACCATCGGGCAACAATGTATTTGGTGCAGCTGGATTAACCTATACACTTTCGGTTCAAACAGGTGGCGAAACGTTTGTGGCCGAATCGCGTATGGGGCAGGTGCCGGTAGTGGATAGCATTACCTTTTTTGTGCAGGAAGGAAATCAGTTTTTTAATGATTTATATCAGGCAGAATTTTGGGCTAAAGATCCCGTTGAAACTCAGGATGCTTACTGGATTAAATTTTATAAAAATGGTGTTCATCAGAATAAGCCGGGCGAATTAATTACTGCCTATGATGCGGGCTTTTCTAAAGGAGGTAATTTTAATGGAATAGAATTTATTCCACCTATACGCAGGGCCATTAATCCATTCGATACGGACGAGAACGATGCCCTTATATCGCCTTACCAGGTAGGCGATTCGGTGTCGGTGCAGATACATGCCATAACCGAATCTGCTTTTAATTTTCTAAATGAAGTAAGTATTCAGACAGACCGGCCGGGTGGTTTTGGTGAATTATTTTCCACGCCTTTAGCTAATGTTTCTACTAACATTCGAAATACCAATACAAATGGAAGTAAAGTGGTTGGTTTTTTTAATGTTGCATCTGTTTCAGGGTTAGGTCGGAAATTCAATAGCCTGGATGATGTTACGGAGAATTGATTTTGCGTGTAGTAAAATTCCGAACGGTAATGTAGCTTTCCATTTTAGATGGAGCTATGCGCCTAACTTTATTTCTGGTTATTGCTGTATGGGTTTATGTGCCAGCATTCAGTCAATCTACCACTGTACTGGAAAATAATCCTAACCTGCGGTGGAAGCAGGTTAAAGCTCCGAACTTCAGGGTAATTTTTCCAACCGGTTTCGAAACGCAGGCCTTGCGTATGGCCAATACGTTTGAACACATTCGTGTGCCGGAATCCAAAACACTGGGGGGCGCACCCCGTCCTGTATCAGTGGTATTACAGAATCAGTCGGCCATCAGCAATGGATTTGTTTCTATTACTCCACGCAGATCCGAATTCTTCACTATGCCCACACAAAACTATAACCTTCAGGGCAACCTGGATTGGTTAGATTTACTGGCTACACACGAGTATCGGCATATCGTTCAATTTCATCAGGCTAACCGGGGTTTTAACAAAGCATTGTATTATTTATTTGGAGCCAGCACACTTTCGGTCATGAATTATATAGCCGTGCCCCAATGGTTTTGGGAAGGCGATGCGGTACTTACAGAAACGGAATTTACCAAATCGGGTCGCGGGCGCATTCCTTATTTTGATCTGGTGTTTCGTACCAATTTACAAGAAGGAAAATCATTTAATTACAACAAGCAATACCTTAGATCGTACAAGCACAACATTGCCGACCACTATGTACTGGGCTATCACATGGTAAAGTATCTTCGCACACGTACTGGCAACGAAAATGCCTGGAATAATATTACCCGAAGGGCATGGAGCACTCCCTTTCTTCCATTTACGTTTTCCAGATCAATAAAAAAAGAAACGGGTTTGTATGTAAAAGATTTGTATGCCGAAATGGCCCGCGATCTGCAAAAGGAATGGCAGGCAAAGCAACAAAATTTGCAACCCACACCCTTCGATCGGGTTCATCAACGAAAATCAGCAGCCTATACCGATTATCAGTTTCCACAGCTAGTAGGTGTTGATTCGGTAGTAGTAGTAAAATCGGGAATTGGTGATGTAGAAGAATTAGTCTTATTAACACCAACTGGAGAGAAAAAAATCTTAACACTGGGGCCGTATAATCGAACCGGAATGCTTTCGGTAAGCCAGGGAAAAATTGTATGGAATGAATACAGATTTGATCCACGCTGGCGTGTAAAAACCTTTTCGGTTATTGTGGCCTATGATCTGAAAACGAAATTACGTAAACAAGTAACGGCTAAAAGCAGATATGCTTCGGCTGCGCTATCGCCCGATGGAAATCAGATTGCTACCGTAGAAACTGGAGCCGATTACCAGAGCAACCTTGTTATTTTAGATTACGAAACGGGTGCCGTGCTCAAAACTTTTGAAAATGCTGAGAACGATTTTATAGCAATGCCCCGGTGGAGTAAAAGTGGAAAGAGTATTGTAACACTTGCTACTAACAAAAAGGGAAAGGCAATTGTTGAATTCGATTTAGAGTCTGGTGATCGTAAAAACCTGACACCTTATACCGATCAAAATGTAGGACATCCTGTACCGCATGGTGGGTATATTTTCTATAACGCACCCCTAAGTGATGTGGATAATATTTTTGCATGGGATGTTACCACAGGGAATCATTATCAGGTAACAGAAAGTAGATATGGAGCTTTTAACCCTGAAGTAAGTGCAGATGGAAAATACCTGTATTATAACGAACAAGGCAGAGATGGGTTTGATGTAGTTCGGGCAGAAATTGCCATGGCAACCTGGAAGCAGATCGATGTATGGAAAGAGAATATTTCTTTTGAGGAAAATAAAAATGATTTATTAGCTGATGTGCCTGAGGAAAAGTATGAAATTAAAAACTATTCCAGAACTGCGCATTTGATTAACCCATATAGCTGGGGCGCTTATGTTGATAACTCCTTAACAGAGGTAGATATTGGAATAACATCGCGCGATATATTAAGTACCATGTCACTTAATGCAGGGTACATGTTTGATATTAACGAGCGTACCGGTAGCTGGCGGGCAGGCTTAAGCTATCAGGGGGCTTATCCGATTTTAGATGTGAATGTATCCAGCGCCAGGCGGTCATTAAATGAAGGCGATATAACATACCAAACCATAATAGCAACCGATACCGTAAATGCATCTGGTAACCTAACGTACAAATGGTCAGAAAAAAACCTGGAAGCAGGGCTGCGGCTTCCACTGCTTACAACCCAATCCAGGTTTCTGAGTTTACTTACAATAGGAAATTTTGTTGGCGTTACTCGTGTGGAGGATTTTACAAATTCAATTACAGGTTCGGGCCGTCTAATAACACCACAGCTACCGCAATATTGGATTAGGAGTGTTCCGGGTAACGGCCAGTTAATTTATAATCATTTTTTTATGACCGGTTACCGGTATCAGCGGCAGAGCAGAAGAGATATTAATCCTAAATGGGGGCAGAGTTTTGTTATGCACGGTTACGGTACTCCTTTTGGAGGTGATTACACGGGGGGGCAGTTTTCATTTTACGGAACCTTGTTTTTTCCGGGCTTGTTCAAACATCATTCCCTGTGGGGGCATTGGGGGTATCAAAACACAAAGCTGGAGTTGCTGTCCAGAAACTCGAATACTGTTTCCTACAAAGACAACGGAGCCTATACATTCCGCAATCAAATACCCGTTCCGCGCGGACAGTCCATTTCCCGTTTCGAAAATTTTTATTCTATGTCGGTTAACTATGCGTTGCCAGTCTGGTATCCCGATGTGAACATAGGGCCTTTGCTAAACATACAACGTGTACGGGCAAATGCATTTCTCGATTATGGTTTTGGCAGCAGTATGATTAATACTACACCAATTAACCAAACTTACATTAGCACAGGTGCCGAAGTAAAGTTCGATATCAACATTCTGCGTTTATTACCCCAGTTAGATATCGGGTTTCGCTATTCGTATGGAGTTAAACCAGCCGACACCCGTTTTGAGTTGTTACTGGGAACACTCAATTTTTAACTAAAACGATCCGTTTTCAATGCTTGAAAATCCCCCGAATTGGGGTATTTTTGACCCTCAACAAAGAATTTAACCGATTTAAAGGAAGATATATATGGCAGAGCTAATACGGATGCCCAAAATGAGCGACACGATGACCGAAGGGGTAATCGCCAAATGGCATAAAAAAGTAGGCGATACGGTAAAGTCGGGCGAGCTAATGGCTGAAATTGAAACCGATAAAGCTACGATGGACTATGAATCGTTTAATACGGGTACGGTGTTATATCTGGGTGCCAAAGAAGGCGAAGCAGTAAAAGTAAACGATGTGCTGGCAATAGTGGGTAATAAGGGAGAAGATTTTGCAGCACTACTTACTGCCGGAGTAACCACCACTACGGCTGCATCGGGTAAAACAGAAACCAAGACCGAAACGATAACCGCGGTGGCAGAAACAATCGATACCTCAGGCATTAAAGCCGAGGTTGTTCTAATGCCTAAGATGAGCGATACGATGAATGAAGGTGTGATTGCTGCCTGGCATAAAAAAGTTGGCGATAGTGTAAAATCGGGTGAACTGCTGGCTGAAGTTGAAACCGATAAAGCCACTATGGAATATGAGTCGTATAATACAGGAACGTTGTTATACATTGGTGCTAAAGAAAAAGAAGCTATTGCCGTAAATGGAGTATTGGCCATTATTGGCGAGAAGAACGCAGACTGGCAAACGCTGTTAAAAGCACATCAGGCTAAAGGAACGGGTACAACAAAAACTCCAACCCCAACAACATCCGAAAGTAAACCGGCAGAGCAAACTCCTGTATCTTCTTCAAACGGTTCAACCAACGGAAGATTAAAAGCATCTCCGCTGGCCAAAAAGATGGCCAAAGATCTTGGCTTCGATATAAGTAAAATTCAAGGTACTGGCGAAGGAGGTCGTGTAACCCGCCATGATGTTGAAGCCTATAAGCCTTCTGGTTCACCAGCCAAAACAGATTCTGCCAAACCTGCACCCGTAGTTCTTCCACAGGTTGTTGGAAAAGAAAGTTTTGAAGAAGTGGCAGTATCGCAAATGCGAAAAACCATTGCCCGCAGACTTTCTGAAAGCAAGTTTACGGCTCCGCATTTCTATGTTACCATGGAAATTAATATGGATAGAGCGGTAGAGGCACGCAAGAGTATAAATGAAATTTCTCCGGTTAAGATTTCATTTAATGATATGGTGTTGAAAGCCACAGCAGCAGCCCTGCGTCAGCATCCTGATATTAATTCCAGTTGGCTTGGCGATAAGATCAGAAAAAACCATCACATCCATATTGGGGTAGCGGTGGCCGTAAAAGATGGTCTGTTGGTTCCGGTAATTCGCTTTGCCGATAACAAGTCACTTTCTCACATCGCAACCGAAGTGAAAGACCTTGCTCAAAGAGCGCATGATAAAAAACTACAACCTGCCGATTGGGAAGGAAGTACCTTTACAATTTCCAATCTCGGTATGTTTGGCGTAGAAGAATTTACGGCTATTATTAATACACCTGATGCCTGTATTCTTGCGGTTGGTGGAATAAAAGAAACGGCAATTGTGAAGAATGGTCAACTAGCGGTAGGAAGTGTTATGAAAGTTACACTTTCGTGCGATCACCGTGTGGTGGATGGCGCCAGTGGAGCAGCATTCCTCAAAACACTGAAGGGACTATTGGAAGATCCGGTAAGAATCTTGATTTAAAATTTTGAGTTGGTATTCATTTTTTTAAACGAGCCAGACAGCTCGTTTAATTTTTTAAAATAAGATTATGCAAAAAATAAAATCAACAACGGTAATTGCAGTTAAGCATAATGGAAATGTGGCGATCGGTGCTGATGGACAGGCATCGATGGGTAATACCATTGCTAAAAGCAATGTAAAGAAGATACGCAAGTTGTACGAAAATAAAGTAATAGCAGGCTTTGCAGGATCCACAGCCGATGCGTTTACATTACTCGACCGTTTTGAAGAAAAATTAAACGGATACGGAGGCAACATGAAACGAGCTTCTATTGAATTAGCCAAAGATTGGCGCATGGATCGGTATCTGCGCAAGCTTGAAGCGATGTTGATTGCCATTAATAAAGAAGAAATTCTGATCATATCAGGAACGGGGGATGTACTTGAGCCCGATAATCAGGTTGCAGCTATTGGATCAGGAGCTATGTATGCACAGTCGGCTGCGCTGGCGTTAAAGAAACATGCCCCGCACCTTACAGCCGAAGAAATGGTGCGCGAAAGCCTGAATATTGCTGCCGACATTTGCATATACACCAATCACAATCTGGTTATTGAAAACCTGTAGTGTTATTTTTCTGTTTTAGATTCGGGTTCAGGTTGTTTGGTATCAGGCTTGGCAGGATTATCTTCAATTAAAATTACAAAAGGTTTTAGGTGTTGGGTGTGCGCGAGAATAATTTTTAAGATTCCAAGTATAGGTATGGCCAGAATCATTCCGGCAATCCCCAGAATTTTACCTCCAACCAGCAACGCAACAATAGCAGCCAATGCATTAATGCTTACTTTGGATCCGGTAATGCGGGGAGTAATAAAGTTTCCTTCCAGAAATTGAACGATAGAAAAAATAATAATCACGCCAAGGGCATACCACAAACTGTCTTTTGTAAGAAGAGCCATCAATACAGGCAATGTGCCCCCAATGAAAATTCCTACGTAGGGAATAATGGTTAGAATGCCAGACAGCACCCCAAAGAAAACAGCGTGCTCAATTCCAAGAATGAGCAACCCAACACTGTTTAAAATCGCAACAATGGCTGTTACCATCAATAGCCCCGAAGTGTAACCCTGTATAACGTCTTCTATTTCACCTTTCCAGGTAATCTCTTGTTCGTCTGCAATAAAAGCTAAAATGAAAGATTTGAACTTATCGCGATAAATCAGAAAAAGAAATACATAGATGGGTATCTGAACAAGTAAAGAAATAAAGCTGGTTGTGGCCGTAAATAAACCAGTAGCATAGCTACCCAGGTTAGCAAGACTGTTTTTCAAAAGTTGATTTTGATCATGAGCACTCATATTAAAAGTAGCTTGTAAGGTTGAACTTACCCGATCTACGAGTGTATTAAATTTTAATTCTAAATCAGGCAAATCTTTTACAAGAGCACTTACCTGACTAATGGCAAGCCAACCCAATGCAGTAATAAACAGAAAGGTGAAAATAAGGGTGAGTGTAATGGCCAACCAGGTAGGTATCCATTTTTCTAATCGTTTAACCAGAGGTTGTAACACGATGGTTAGCATACCCGATATTAAAATCGGGACTATGATATCTTTTGCCAGAATAATTACGGTTACCAGTATAAATAAGATCACCAGTAATTTAAAGGTGTAGTCAAGTGGATTGAATGTTCGATGTTCCAAGTTTATAACGGTTAAGCCTGATCAATTGCTTGCTTTATAACCTGGCAAGCTTTTCTTATTTCCGAATCTGTTATCGTTAGGGGTGGTGCAATTCTAAAACTATTGGGATGCGACAGAAACCAATAACAGATTACACCATTTTCCTTAGCATAGTTAACGATTCGGTTCACAATCTCGTCACTCTCAAAGTCGAATGCAAAGAGCAACCCGATTCTTCGTATCGCTTTTATTTTAGGATGTTGCAAAAGCGATTCAATCAGTTTTCCTTTTTGCTCTACTTGCGCCAGAAGCTGTTCTGTTTCAATAACTTCAAGTGTAGCCAACGCAGAGGCGCAACAAACCGGATTACCGCCAAATGTGGTAATATGCCCCAATATAGGATTGTGCGTTAGGTGAAACATATTTTGCTCAGAAGAAATAAAAGCACCAATTGGTAAACCGCCACCAAATGCTTTTGCTACCGTTAATACATCCGGAACAATATCAAAATGCTCAAAAGCAAACCACTTACCGGTTCGCCCCATACCGCATTGAATCTCATCCAAAATCAAAAGTGTTCCGGTTTCGGTGCAACGATTCCGTAAAGCTTGCATGTATGTTTTGTCGGGTATTCTTACACCGGCATCGCCTTGCACAGTTTCCATTATTACACAGGCAGTTCGGGTTGATATCTGACTCAGATCATCGGGGTTATTAAAATTAATAAACCTAACATCGGGTAAGAGCGGACGAAATGCCTGCTTCTTGGTTTCGTTACCAGAAACACTGAGTGAGCCATGCGTACTGCCATGATATGATTTACGGTACGAAATAATTTCGGTTCGACCGGTAACCCGTTTAGCTAATTTAAGGGCAGCTTCATTTGCCTCTGTTCCGGAATTTACAAAATAAGCGCAGTTTAGAGTAGAAGGAAGGAGTGAGGTGAGTTTTGAAGCCAACCGGTTTGATGTGGATTGAATGTACTCGCCATACACCATAACATGCAGGTGTTTATCTAATTGTTCTTTAATAGCTTTTACTACATGCGGATGCCGGTGACCAATGGCACTAACACCAATTCCTGAAATCATATCCATGTAATCCTTACCATCGGGGGTATACATGTATACGCCTTCTGCCCGTTCGATAGAGATCAGAAAAGGATTGGTAGATGTTTGGGCCAGGCGGTGTAAGAATACTTCGTGCGAAAAATCCATGAAAACAAAGCTACGGGAAAATGGCAAGCCCCAAAAAAGGAAAACCCCTACAGTTTCCCGCAGAGGCTTTACCAAACACCCTATCTTTAGTATGCGTTAACTTCTGGATGAACGCACGTCACTTTTCAACGAATCGATTTTTACGGATGGATCACCATCCGCAGAAACCATCGCAACCAAAATTCCAACCATAATCAGAGCCATAAGCAACAACAGTTGCTTCAGGCGTGTATTTATGCTGATGTTAGATAATCCCTTCGTGGCCATATCGCTGCAATTTTATTTACCCAAAGGTGGAGGAAGCGTTGCTCTTTTTTTTATTGAAATAGTTTCAAAACCTACATCCGTAAAGCAAAATGAGAGCAATGTGCTATTGGGGCACAAATTCAAATCATTAAGGTTTTAAAATGTTGTTTTTTGTGTAAAAACAGAGTTTTATTATTAAAAACGCCTGTAAGATTTATATTGAAAAGCAATATTCGCCCTGTTTTTTGTAACGAAATTACTGGTTGAATTGAGCCATGGTGCGTTCGGCACCAGTTGTACAGAATGAAAAAATCATTTCGCTGGCTTTATCCATAAAGGTGGGTAAAGCCTCAAACTCCTGAGGTAAAAAATTACTCAGTACGAAATCTACTTGTTGGCCCTTTGCGTAAGCGTTACCAATACCAAACCGTAACCGGGCGTAATCCTGGCCACCCAGTACCAACTCAATATTTTTTAGGCCATTGTGCCCGGCCGAACTTCCTTTGGTACGTAAGCGTAAGGTTCCAAAAGGCAAGGCGAGGTCATCTACAATAATCAGCAGGTTTTCTTTCGGGATTTTTAATTCCTGTAACCAATAGGCAATCGCTTTTCCGCTCAGGTTCATGTAGGTGTTTGGTTTTATCAGGTGTATTTGGCGGCCCTTATACTTTAACTCCGTTTTATCTACCAAACGGCCTGTAGAAAATGGCACCTGATGAACATCAGCGAGCCTGTCCAGAACCAGAAAACCAACGTTATGCCGGGTTAATTCATATTCGTGTCCAGGGTTTCCAAGTCCGGCAATCAGGTATTTCATATAGTACTTAGTATGGTTTGGTACAGGCTACTCTTATTTGAAGTGTAACAGGAGCAATGCGGGGATTCCATTTAGCGAAGTAAATAAAAATCCCGCCTGGCGTTTGCCGGGCGGGATTAATTAAATACAGAAAAAAATTATTTCTTTTTCTCGTCTTTCTTAGGAGCCTCACCTTTCTTGGCATCTGCAGCAGGAGCAGCGGCAGCAGGAGCAGCACCCGCTGCAGGGGTAGCAGCGGCTGTTTCTTCAGCAAGCTTAGCAGCGCGTGGCACTTCCACAACTGCGATAGAGGCCTGCTTAGGATCTAAAAATTCAAGACCACTGAATTTAAGATCCCCAACTTTTACCGAGTGGTGGAAATCAAGAGAAGAACAGTCTACATCAATATGATCGGGCATGTCTTTAGCGAATGCATATACTTTTAAAGAAGCGCGCTTACGTACCAATGCACCACCTTTGGCAACGCCAGGTGCCTGGCCCACCAAACGGGCAGGAATGTCCATTTTAATTTTTCTTTCTTCGCTAATGCGAAGAAAATCTACATGCAGAATGATTTCACTTACCGGGTGAAATTGAACTTCCTGCATAATAGCCTGGCACTCTTCACCTTCAATGTTCAGGTGTACAAAGTGGGCTTCGTTAGTGTAGATCAAATCGCGGAATAAAATAACCGGGGCATAGAAATGAACTTGTTCGTTTCCTCCGTAAAGTACACAAGGCACATTGCCTTCCTGACGGATTTTCTGAGAGTCATTCTTGCCGAGATTTGCTCTTCGATACCCTATAATCTCGATGGTTTTCATAATTGTTTATGGTTTAATTGATTAATAAGAATTTACAAACGGATAAATAATGAACTGATAGATTCGTGATCGTGTATTTTGCGAATGGCTTTTGCGAAAAGATCCGACACACTAAGCACCTTTATTTTGTTCGTCTTCTGTTTTAAAGGAATGGTATCGGTTACCACAAGCTCTTCTAATGCAGAGTTTTGCACGTTATCGTAAGCATTACCCGATAATACGGGGTGAGTACAGATGGCACGTACGGTTGTTGCGCCCTTTTCCTTTAGAAGTGCAGCGGCTTTACAGATAGTGCCTGCTGTATCAACCAGATCATCAACCAATACAACATCTTTTCCTTCAACATCGCCAATCAGGCGCATCGACTCAATCTTATTGGCTTCTTTCCGGTATTTGTCGCACACGGCAAGATCGGCATTAAAGAATTTTGCAAAACTTCTGGCGCGTTTGATGCCGCCTACATCCGGAGAGGCAAACATGATGTTTTCCAGGTTAAGCGACTTGAGATAAGGCACAAAAATATAGTTACCATCCAGGTGATCTACCGGAATGTCAAAGAATCCCTGAATCTGGTCAGCATGTAAATCGCAGGTCATTATCCGGTGTGCACCGGCAGCCGAAAGCAGGTTAGCAATCAATTTGGCGGCTATGGCTACCCGGGGTTTGTCTTTTCTGTCCTGGCGGGCATATCCAAAGTAAGGAATAACCACATTTACATTTGAGGCACTGGCTCTTTTTGCTGCATCAATCATCAGCAAGAGTTCCATAAAATTCTCGGCCGGAGCAAAGGTAGACTGGATGATGAACACATCGTGGCCCCGAACAGATTCACCAATAAAGGGCGACATTTCGCCATCACTGAATTGCTGGTAATCTACCCGGCCCAAGGGCTCGCCATAGGCATGAGCAATTTTGTCAGCCAAATAGGTAGTTGCCCTTCCGGAAAAGATTTTAACAGACATTATTCTAAATATTAAATCCTGGTTTCCCAGGATTTTTGAGTTGTCCTACTAGGATTCGAACCTAGAAAAGCAGAATCAAAATCTGCTGTGTTACCATTACACCATAGGACAATACCTTCAAATCAAAAATTTGAGGTGCAAAGGTAGGAACAATTTCGAGATCTGAAAGCCCGAAATTCAGTGTTTTTAGAAGTATTTATGAAGATTTTATTGGTCCAGGTCATCAACTTCTGCGGTAGCCGGGTTGCCGTCTCCAAAGCCCTCTGCCATAAACCGGTATTTGTCTAAAATAGAGATTACAGCATTGCGCAAATGGCGTTCGTTGTTAAAATTAATACTGCCATAAAGTGTAGTGGCATAGCCCTGCCAGATTGAACGATTCTGGCGTCTGTCAAAAAATTGAATAAGCAAGGTGCCTGTTTTCAGGTTAATTTTTTTGGAATCGTATTTCTCGTCTTCTTTCTGTGCCCGTATCCATTCTTCAATATCAGGCTGATCGTACCCGTTAAAACGAAGGCTGTCTGCATACATTTTAAAACCAACAATCAGGTGTGGGCGGGTATCTGTTTGTTTGTATCCCAGAAACTTCATGCGCGAAATGATTGATTTTTCTACGATTTCGTTAATCATAGTCGTGTCATTCAGGCCCATAGGCCGCATAATATCGAAGGTGCGATATTTTTTGAAGTTCCCTTTATAACTGTAATCGTACTCTACCGGCAACTCTTTATACCCCAGACACGAACCGAACAGAATTGGTAACAACGCGAACAAGTAAAATTTTCTCATAGCGTTTAGGATTAGATAAGAAAAGGTAAACGATTTTACAGATTGGAGCAAGTTAGACGAGCTTCTTTGTGAAAATGTTTAAACCAAAGTGCGAAATGCCATGCGAAAATTGAAACAATAGCCGGTTTGGCATTATTTTCAGGAAAATTTTATTTTATAAAAGCAGATGACGTCTAAATACGAGCAAACGGTTGGAACCCGGTACCATATTTATAATAGCCTTTTTTTGAATTTACCGTTTCAGGATATTCAAAGAACGGGCACCCTGTTGCCATTTTTGCACCAATACTGCGATGAAGCTTTTGAACAAGGCAAACCAGCTACTGAAATTCTGGGCCAGTTTTTCAGCGACATGGTTCCCCATGCAAAACCCGAAGAACAATTTGCCTTACTCTTTAAATTTATTCAATATGTAGAGCGACAGGTAGCATTGTTCGATTCGGTTGAGGATTCGGCCTTTGAACAGATTAATGATTTAACCGGAAAGGGAACAATAACTTCTCTGGTTCAACGCACCCGTTTTGATCGTAAAGAAAACGAGTTGATTTCTAAACTCGAAAACTTTAGCCTTCGCACCGTACTTACCGCACACCCTACCCAGTTTTACCCTGGCTATGTATTAGGGATACTTACTGATCTCGAAAAATCGATTCGCGACAGCGACCTGCAGCAGATCAATTTGTTGCTGCAACAACTGGGTAAAACTGGATTCATCAATCAGGATAAACCCACCCCGTACGATGAAGCTGCGAGTTTGTGTTGGTACCTGGAGCATGTATTTTATCAGTCTATACCTGAAATAATTGAAAATCTTTGTGCAGGGTTAGCCCTTCCGTTGTCAGAGTGGAAAAATGATAGATTGGTAGTGATAGGCTTTTGGCCTGGTGGCGATCGGGATGGAAATCCGTTTGTTACCAGCGAAATTACAAGAAAGGTGGCGGCCAGACTTCAGGATAGTATTTTGAAATGTTACTATCGCGATATACGCGCGTTGCGCAGGCGACTTACGTTTAGAGGGGTTGATAAATTAGTGAGTGATATAGAAAGAAAAATTTACGTGTGGGCCTATGGAACTGAACGCGGGTATCAGCATGTAGATGATCTTGTAAACGACCTTAAACAGGTACGCACCCGTTTGGTTCAGGATCATGATGGATTATTTTTGAATTTATTGGATTCGTTTCTGATAAAAGTAAAACTTTTTGGGTTTCATTTTGCCAGCCTTGACGTAAGACAAGATAGTCGCAAACATGATTTTGTATGGAATCATGTTCTTGATTGTGGATCAAAATCTGGCAAGACTATAACAGGGGCCGAGTTTCAAAAACTTTCTTCAACCGAACAAATCAATTATTTACTTTCCCTGAAAGTGGATTTGAACACCCTTGAATTAACCGATGAATTTGTTAAGGAAACGTTGAATAGCATTCGCGTAATAGGAGAAATACAAAAGAGTAATGGTACAACAGGAAGCCACCGCTATGTAATTAGCAATTGCCAGAGTGCGTTACATGTTATTCAAATATTTGTATTAGGCAGGTTGTTGTTAGACACAACTCATGGGTTGGAACTGGACGTGGTTCCCTTGTTCGAAACAATTGATGACCTGGCTCATGCTCCGCAGATAATGGATGCCCTGTATGAAATTACGGCTTACCGCCAGCACCTTGCCAATCGCAAATCGCACCAGACTATTATGCTGGGTTTTTCTGATGGCACCAAAGATGGTGGATACCTGCGTGCTAACTGGTCTATTTTTAGGGCTAAGGAAAACCTTACTTCTATTTCGCGCAAGCACGGATTAAAAGCGCTGTTCTTTGATGGGCGCGGTGGGCCACCTGCGCGAGGTGGTGGAAATACCCACGATTTTTATGCTTCGTTGGGCGATACTATCGAGAATGAAGAAGTGCAGATTACAATTCAGGGGCAAACCATCAGTTCAAATTTTGGAAAAGTTGCCTCGTGCAAGTATAACCTTGAGCAATTGATTTCTGCTGGGTTAGAAGGAGATGTGTTTAAGCGAGATGAGAGCCAATTATCAGATGAACAAAAAAATATTTTAGATGAATTGGCAGATGAAGGATACAAAGCCTACCTGAGTCTGAAGCACCACGATAAGTTTGTGCCTTACCTGGAAAAAGTAACACCTCTTTCTTTTTTTGGTGATACCAATATTGGTTCACGACCGGTTAAACGGAGCGCCTCCGATGCACTGAAGTTTGAGGACCTCCGGGCAATTCCTTTTGTTGGTTCCTGGGCTATGATGAAACAAAATATCCCCGGATTTTATGGAGTAGGGTCAGCGCTTCAGATTATTGGAAATAGAGGAGGCATTGCCAAGCTTAAATCATTTTATCAGGATTCGCTATTCTTTCGCACATTGCTGGGCAACAGTATGATGTCACTAACCAAGTCGTATTTTAAAGCCACCGCTTACCTGAGTACCGATGATGAGTTTGGTGAGTTCTGGAAGAAAATGTATTCGGAATACGAGTTGGCCCTGCAGCAGACACTTGAGGTTTCGGGGTTAACCGGGTTAATGGAAAGTAATCCTAATATTCGCGATTCGGTGCGTTTGCGCGAACGGATTGTACTGCCCTTAATTGCAATACAACAACATGCGTTAATGAATATTCGCAATCTGAATGATGCAAATAAAGTTTATGAACAACGGTATCGCAAACTAATTATACGATGCATGTTTGGAATTATTAATGCGGCACGTAATTCGGCTTAAATCAGTTACCTGTTTCCGGTGACTGGAGACTGGTAACACTATCAAATTTCAAGTATGAAACTTTTACTTAATCTCCTCTTAAGTGTTATTGTTAGCACCGCCTTTGCTCAGAACAAAGGTATTCTGCATACCGACCAGGGTGCAATAAAAATTGACAGACATATTTATGGACATTTTTCCGAACATCTGGGTCGATGCATTTATGGTGGTTTTTATGTTGGTGAGGCTAATACAAAAATTCCACATACAGCCGGAGTGCGCAACGATGTGGTGGACGCATTAAAGAAACTAAAAGTACCTAACCTGAGGTGGCCGGGCGGTTGCTTTGCCGACACCTATCATTGGAAAGATGGTGTTGGTCCAAAAGCGAAACGACCAACCATTGTGAATACGTGGTGGGGTGGTGTTACAGAAGACAACAGTTTTGGTACGCATGATTTCTTAAATATGTGCGAGTTGATTGGTGCTGAACCTTATCTGGCAGCCAATGTAGGCAGCGGTACTGTACAGGAACTAATTGATTGGGTACAGTATGTAAATTTTGCCGGTGAAAGTCCCATGTCGAAATGGCGCAGAGAAAACGGGCGCGATAAGCCATGGAATGTAAAGTACTGGGGTGTAGGCAACGAAACCTGGGGCTGTGGTGGTAACATGAAACCCGAGTACTACGCTAACATTTACAGGCAATATGCCACGTTTATGACGGGCTGGAGCAACGATAGTAAAATCTTTAGAATTGCATCAGGGGCCAATTCTGCAGATTACAACTGGACAGAAGTATTGATGCGCGATATTCCATTGAATATGCTGGAAGGTGTGGCGTTACATCATTATTCGGTTATTGATTGGAGTAATAAAGGCTCCTCCACATCCTTTACCGAAAAGCAATATTTTCAAACTATGCAACGGGCTTTGTTTATGGATGAATTAATTCAACGCCATAGTACCATAATGGATAAGTATGATCCTAAAAAGAAAGTGGCGCTTGTGGTGGATGAATGGGGCGGCTGGTACGATGTGGAACCCAATACCAACCCGGGTTTTTTATATCAGCAAAATACGATGCGCGATGCCGTGCTGGCTGGTGCCACGTTGAATATCTTTCATAAACACAGCGAACGTGTACGTATGGCCAACCTTGCCCAAACCGTAAATGTGTTGCAGGCTGTAGTGCTTACCGAAGAAGAAAAAATGATTCTAACGCCCACATATCATGTAATGGAAATGTATAATGTGCATCAGGATGCTACGCTGCTGCCATTGGATATAACAACAGGAAGTTATACGATGGATAATGAAAAACTTCCGGCTATCTCGGCTTCGGCATCAAAGAATACAGCGGGTGTACATATTTCGTTGGTGAATGTAGATGCCAAAACTTCGCAGGAAGTTACCATTGAATTGCGTGGTGGAAAATTTACTTCCGTTACCGGAAGAATTTTAACAAGTGGCAACGTACAGGATTTTAACTCATTCGATAAGCCAGAGCAGATTAAGCCAGTTGCCTTCAAAGGTGCATCTTTAAAAGATAACGTATTGAAAGTAGTACTTCCCAAACACTCGGTTGTTGTGTTGGGGATTAAGTAAAGGTTTCCAACCTTTTATGTCTTAGAGTAAAAGCTTGGAAACCTTTGCGCTAAAAACCGGTAACTTTTTTCACCCACTCTCTTGCATTTACAAACGCTTCAATCCACGGGCCTACTTCATCTTGTTTGCGATCGGCAGGGTAGTAGCCCCAGTTCCACGGGAACAAGGTACGTTCAATGTGTGGCATAATGGCCAGATGCCGACCATCGGCTGAACATAATGCTGCCACCGCCTTGTCAGAATCGTTAGGGTTGCCAGGATATTGCTGATAGCTGTAAGTAGCTGCAACCGGATAATTGCTGTGTGTTTTTAAATCAAAACGACCTTCGCCATGCGCTACCCAAACACCCAGTGTGGTACCTTCATAGCTACTGAGCATTACCGAATTGTTTTTAGGGATGCTAATGCTGATAAAGGTTGATTCAAATTTACCTGAACCGTTGTGGTGCATTTTTGGGTGTTTACTCATTTCTACCTCTCGGTTGATTAAACCGAGTTCCATCATTAACTGACACCCGTTACAAACACCGAGGCTAAGCGTATCTTTTCGATTGTAGAAATTATCCAATGCGGCTTTTGCTTTTGGATTGTATAGGAATGCACCGGCCCAGCCTTTGGCTGAACCTAAAACATCGGAATTAGAAAATCCACCTACAAAAACAATCAGGTTAACTTCTTTCAAATCTTCCCGGCCCGTCATCAGGTCGGTCATGTGCACATCTTTCACATCAAAGCCGGCAAGGTAAAGGGCATAAGCCATCTCGCGGTCGCCATTTACACCCTTCTCGCGAATAATGGCTGCTTTTATGCCACTTGGTTTTCTTCGCTTTGCATCAATACCAAACGAATCAAAACTCCCTTTAAAGTTGTTCGGGAATTTATACGCTAAAGGTTGCTTAAAAATATTGTCTCTCCGTTGCTCTGCATGACCTTTGGTGCGCTGGAGTGAATCAAGTAGATAAGAGGTTTTGAACCATGTGTCGCGTAAGCTATCAATTGATAATTGATGATTAGCAATTGACAATTGCCTTGATTTTACTACTTCTCCAAGAGTTACTGACTTGATTCCGTTGTTGGATAGAATCTTTTCAACCGAAGCAGTGTTTTCAACTTGCAATACAATGCCCGGGTTTTCGGCAAACAAGAATTTTATAGCATCGTTATCCAACTTACCGGTAATGTTCATTCCTACACCAGAAGTTGGGAAACACATTTCGAGCAGGGTGGTAATCAAACCACCGGCAGAAATATCGTGCCCGGCCAGAATCAAATCTTGTTTGATTAATTGTTGAACAGAATCAAAGGCAGTAATAAAGTATTTCTCATCGGTTACAGTTGATGCTGTTGTTCCCAGTTGATTTACAACCTGAGCAAAACTACTTCCGCCCAGTTGAAGACTGTCTTTCGAGAAGTCGATGTAGATAAGTTTTGAACCAACAACGGGTTGCAACGCAGGCGATATGGTTTTACGAATATCACTTACTTCTGCAACAGCAGAAATAATTACCGTGCCGGGTGAGTACACTACTTCACCGTTCGGGTATTTCTGTGTCATCGACAAAGAATCTTTTCCGGTAGGGATATTAATACCCAGCTTGCAGGCAAAGTCGCTTACGGCTTCAACGGCTTTATACAGTCTTGCATTTTCGCCTTCGTTTTTGGCAGGCCACATCCAGTTGGCGCTCAGCGAAACACCTTTCAATCCATACGTTAACGGAGCCCAGATAATGTTCAGTAATGCTTCGGCAATTGCCAGTTTACTTCCGGCCTCAGGGCTAACCAATGCCGCACCGGGGGCATGACCAATGCCGGTAGCAATACCTTTGTTGCTGGTAAAATCCAGAGCCATTACCGAAACGTTGTTCAATGGCAATTGAATTTGTCCGCAGGTTTGTTGTGTAGCCACGCGACCTGTTACCGAACGATCTACTTTATTGGTTAACCAATCTTTACAGGCTACCGCTTCTAGTTGCAATACCTGTTCGAGGTAAGTAGTAAGTTGTTTGGCATCGTACCGTACATCCGCGTAAGCAGGTGTGGTAGTTTTATCTTGCAGAATTGTTTTAGGCGATGAACCAAACAAATGAGTAAGCGACAGTTCTACTGGTTTCGTATTCTTTTTGTTGTCAACAAATTTAAATTGCTTATCGCCTGTGGCGGTGCCTACTACATACATGGGCGCCCGTTCGCGTTCGGCTGCGCGTTTTAGTGTGTCTACATCTTTGGCATGCATGGCAATGCCCATGCGCTCCTGCGATTCGTTGCTGATGATTTCTTTATCTGATAAAGTTGGATCGCCCACAGGCAACTGATCAATCTCAATTGTGCCACCGGTTTCTTCCAATAGTTCCGAGAAACAATTTAAGTGTCCGCCAGCACCATGATCGTGAATAGAAACAATAGGGTTGTGCGTTGATTCCACCAATGCCCGAATGGCGTTCATCACCCGTTTTTGCATTTCGGGATTGGAACGTTGTACGGCATTTAGTTCCAATGCATTGGCAAACTCACCGGTAATAACAGATGATACCGCGGCACCTCCCATACCAATACGGTAGTTATCGCCACCCATCAGAATAATTTTATCACCAGCTTGTAACGATTCTTTTTTGCTGTCTTGCTCCTTTGCGTAGCCTATGCCACCGGCCAGCATAATCACTTTATCGAATCCGAATTTCTTGTTGTGTTCAACGTGTTCGAATGTAAGTACACTGCCGCCAATCAATGGCTGACCAAATTTGTTTCCGAAATCACTGGCACCGTCTGAAGCTTTAATTAAGATCTCGGCCGGGTTATGATAAAGCCACTTGCGTGCTTCAAATTTTTTCTCCCATGGTCGTCCATCCTCCAATCGCGGATAGGAGGTAATGTAAACCGCTGTTCCCGATAAGGGAATAGAACCTTTACCACCGGCTAAGCGATCGCGAATTTCGCCACCCCCACCGGTAGCCGCTCCATTAAAGGGTTCTACTGTAGTAGGAAAATTATGCGTTTCGGCTTTAAGCGAAATGACAGAATCAAAATCTTCTACTTTAAAATAATCAGGCATATCGCCCGAAGCAGGAGCAAATTGTTCTACACGCGGACCTTTAATAAAGGCCACATTGTCTTTATAGGCCGATACAATGTAGTTAGGATTTTCTTTCGATGTTTTTTTGATGAGTTGGAAGAGGGTAGACTCTTTCTCTTTACCATCGATAATAAATGTGCCGTTAAAAATTTTATGGCGGCAATGTTCGCTATTTACCTGCGAGAAGCCGAACACTTGGCTTTCGGTAAGTTTGCGGCCAAGCTTCCCGCTTACATCGTTCAGGTAGTCGATTTCTTCCTGGCTAAGCGCAAGGCCTTCCTTTTCGTTGTAAGCTTTCAGGTCTTCAATCTCGATAATGGGTTCGGGTGTGTGGCGGATGGTGAAGATATCCTGATCGAGGTCTGTATATAACCGTTGCAACATTCTATCGTGCAGTGCTGAATCAGTTTGCACTTCAGTAAATTCTTCAATGCGCTCAATGCCTTTAATGCCCATGGTTTGGGTAATCTCTACGGCATTGGTGCTCCACGGGGTAATCATTTCTTTGCGTGGACCGATGAAAAAGCCGGAGAGCAAGGTTTCGGTAAGGGGTTTACTTCCGCCAAAGAGCCAGATTAATTTTTCATAATCTTGAGAACCAATAGGTTGCGAAGTACTTACGGCATAGAGGGTGGCTCCAGAGGTGCGAAAGAAGACGATCATAGTGGTGAGCGTAAGCACAAAAATACGAAGCGGAAGGGAAAGGCGAAAAGATTTAGGAAGAGGGAATGTGAGGGATGATTATTCCATGCAGTCGGGTCTTCCGACCCCACTGGTTAGTGCTCTTGTAAGAAGTCAGGTTGAAAAACCTAACTTTTGCTGCAATGTCGAACTCAATATAGCGTTTACCCTTCACTTTTTTATCGTACTTTGCCGGCCGTGTTAACAGTAATTCAATTCTGGCGTAAAGGTTTTCTGTCTCGTTTAGTGGCTGCCGTGCTTGCTTTGTATCTGTTCGACATTAGTGTGGATTTTCAATATCACTGTGATATAGAGGATAATACTACTATTAATGAAATTGAAAGTATGAGTGAGTTGGTATTGGAAGAAGTAGCCGACTTTGAAGGTCTGTTCGAAGAAATTCCAGAATCCGATCGCGAACCTGGTGCTAAAGTTTCTTTCTTGCTGGTTTTCCTGTTGCCTGTTCAATTTGGGTTTCAGCCGGCTTTTCAAATTACTGAAAGTAAATTTCATGCTAAAGACAAGTACGCATTCTACTCAGCTCATTTTCCTATCTTAACCCCACCTCCCCGGCAAGCTTAGTTCTTAGTAAGTAAGAATTTTAACTAAGCTTTTTATGTCTGGAAAATATAAAATCAATTTACTGTTTCTGCTTTTTCTAGCGTTGTTGGTAGTGCTTGCGCTGCTAAGCAGCTGGTTTCAGAAATAGACCTCTCGTTATTTATCCCATCACCTCGACTAGTTCTTCAACTATTCACGATATAACTATGTATAAAAATATTTTATTAATAGTCTTAATCTTCTGTGTTCAGCATTTGCGGGCGCAGGATCTTGATTCGCTGCGTGCCGTGCACCGTGAGTTAGACAGTTTGTTTATTTATGAAGTGGAGCGAAAGCCAACCTCGACAAAAGTGTTACATGCCGAACCGCTGTACATCGACTTAATCCGTGATCTTGGTGCGCGAAAAGGCGAGCAGGAATGGAACCTTGGACTTGGTCTTACCGATAATCTTCGTTATGATACGTACCAGACATTAATTGAGTACGAATGGGCACCGGTAAACCGGTTAGGTTTGGAGGTGGAGATTCCATTAATAATTATTGCACCTTATAAAAACGGAAACGACTCTATTCCATCCAGCCGCATGGAAAGTTTAAAGACAGCCGGGCAATGGTCTTTCTTTGTTTCAGAGCGTTTAAAAACGTCTATGGCCGTTGGCTACATAAACGAATTTGAGTTTTCTGATCTTGATAATTTTGGAAAATCGTTTATGAGGGGGAATATATTCAACCCATTTTTTGTTGTAGCCAAACGTTGGGGTAATAATTATCATACGTTGATTTACACGGGACCTCGAATAGAACGCGAGTTCAAATCAAAAGCATGGCATAGCCGGTATGATATAAATACAAGTTTCCATTATATGATTTCGGGCACCCGCAATTTTATTGGGGTGGAAATAAATAAAACTATTCAGTCTAGTGGTTTTGATGCAGTAGTGAGGCCCCAAATGCGGGTGGGAATTGCACCCAATTTTCTGATTGGAATATTAGGGGGAGTTCCATTAAACCGCGACAATCAACGCTTCAGTATGTTTATGCGATTAATCTGGGAGCCTGGAAATGTAAAACACTGAGTTGGTTGTGTTCCAGTTTTTTTCCATGCAGTCGGGTCTTCCAACCCGACTGGTTAGTACTATTATGAGAAGTCAGGTTGAAAAACCTGACTTCAATTAAATATTACAAAAAATCAGGTCTACACTTTAATAAGAAAATAGCCACTTCATAAAGTCGGGTTCTGCAAAAGCATTAACCCAGCTATTATGGTTAACTCCACCGTATTCGGTGTACTTCACGCTGGCTTTCAGCGATTTTAGTTTAGCAACCATGGTTTGAGATTCCTTTACGTTAACCACCACATCTTTATCGCCATGAAAAATCCAGAAGGGAACTTTGGCAGCTTGTTTTGTATACCGGGGTGCATCGCCACCTCCGCAAATAGGTGCAGCAGCTGCAAATAATTTTGGATAACGATATACCGCTTCGAAGGTACCCATGCCGCCCATAGAAAGTCCGGTTATATACACCCGTTTTTTATTAACCCCTTCTTCTGAAATAAATTTCTTCACTAACTCTATGGCTGCACCCAAGGCTGTTGTTTCGGGTTTGGAGTAATCGAAAGAAATTGTAAACGGACTGGTTGAACGGTCTATTGTAACGTTACCCCAGTAATTGTCGGCAGGGCATTGAGGAATTACCACGATAGCCGGAAAATCTTTACGATTTTCATCGGTAAGAAAAAGACTGGCTCCATGTGTTAATTGTTTTTCATTATCGCTCCCACGCTCACCGGCACCATGTAAAAACAGAACCAACGGATATTTTTTATGTGGATCGTAATCAGGAGGCAGTAACAACCGATAGGGTAGCGAAAGACCGTTGGATGCCTGAAATGTTTTCTTTTGGTAAAGCGAGTCTTGCGCCAGTACGGGGAAAGTAAGTACAAGAACCAATGCAGTTATAATTATTTTCATAGTGTTAAAGTTAAAATGAATAAAAAAGCGCCAGTTGAGGCGCTTTTGTTTTTTTGAACCAGATTAGCTAGTTGCCTTTCTTGGCTCTTTTTTCAGCCCGCTTTTCTTTTAATGTTTTAAGAGGCTTCTTTTTTTCTTCCTTCTTTTTGTCCATTCCTTTTGACATAGCGATAAGGTTTTATTACCCGAAAATAAATAATTTATTGATTGTGCAAAAGTTTGAAGATAAGATTGGAACTCATTCCAATCAACTCGTTGTGGTTGGCATTAAGCGAATGGTAATGCAACTGAGGCATCCGGTACTGTAATTTTTGTACGAGAGTGGCAGGTACAATTTTATCGCGTGTGCCCGCAACAAGCGTAATATGCATTTTATGATGATTTGCTAATTGGCCAAGTTTGGTAGCATGGCTCTTTAAATGTCGGAAATTAACCCAGGAATTATACACCTGGCTTCGTTTCTGCTCACTATCCATTTGTCTTTGCGCAAAGCGGAGAAGTTTCCGGTCAATGATTCGGGTAAATTCCAATACAGAAAGGAGACGATTCCAAAGAGCAGGTTTTGTTACAATCCTATGAAACAATTTTCGGGAGAGGTAAGGATAGGTGACCAGTGCATACCAAAACCTGAACTGGATTCCATCGGGGGCAAGCAGGGTGAGGGTTTGAACCTGGTTAGGAAATTGTTCGGCAATTGTAACACCAAACCTGCACCCAATACTAAAGGCCACTACATGAAATTGAGTTATGCCGTTTTCATCCAAAAAGCGTTGGATCAACTCTTTCCATGTATGTTTTTTAATAGGGGTATTGCTTGCCCAAACACTGTTTCCATGATAAAACAGGTCGAAAATGTAATGCGTAAACTCTTGCTGGTCGGGTTCTATTATTTTATTGAAAGCCAGATGGTTTTGGCCAAAACCATGAAACCATAACACAACTGTTTTTCCAGTACCCGTTTTATGGAAATGGAGGGTATGACCATCGGGATGATGCACGTCAGGCATCACCAAATTTAATCAAACCCTCCATTTGTTGGGTTAGAGAATATTTAGAAAGTTACAGAAGCGGTGAGTTGGGTTGTTTTCTGTTATTTATGGCTCAATTCGAATAATTAAGCTAATTACTGGTTTTCTTTATAAATAGATGGTTTGCCGATTACAAGGCCTTTATTAATGAACGAAGTACCGCTCACATTAATTTCGGGTTCGCCAATGGCATTTATGCGTACCTCGTCTGAGGCATTTACCGTAAGGCGCCCTTCACCATAAATGTTGCTGCTAATGGTATGTCCATCCAGATTGCGGCTATCAATCTTATTTTCACCATACAAAACATACCGCTGTGTTTCGGCATTGCCCGCTTTAATTTTGATTCGGTTTTCGCCATACGCAACAACTTTAAAAAAACTCGCCTGCAAGGAATCTATCGTAATATGGGCACTGCCATATACCCGCAGCAGGAATTGATCTGCATTCACTATCTGGTTAATGGCTACATCCTGATTGCCCCTGATTTCGAGTAACCGTAAATCACGAAAGGTTATATGGGCCGTTACATTGGCGTTGTGGTAAATGCTTCGCTTATCATAATCGTCATAATACTCACGTTTATCAACAATGCGGGCATCGTCTAAATAAATTTTCAACCTATCGCCCTCAACGGCTACGTTTATTTGGCCAGCGTTAATGTTGGAATAGGTGAGTTTAATAGACTCTCTATCACCTTGTGTTAATACAAGATGAATTTTTGGAGATACGGTGATTTTACTGAAAGACCGTAAGTTTCTTTCAAATACTTGCTCCTGTGCGGTTGCCGCAACGCTGGTAAACATTAGTACAACTGCCCATAAAACCGATTTTTTCATAGTAATGCCCATTTTAGTACTATGACATTCTAAAAGCGACTAACCCCTACTGCACCAAAAAATTATTTGCTACCTAACCTTTTTACCGGGTTAGGCCCAGCAAGGGGCAGATTTCCAATCCTTCTTAATTCACTTCGCAGCGGCTGAAAATTTTGTCACGGCATTTTTCATGGGCGTGATAGTTTTTAAGTAAGCGTAAATAGCGGCAAGGTCTTCGCGTTCCATCGTAGCATACATTGTCCACGGCATAATGGTATTGAACTCACCTGCTGCAACGGTTTCAGGTGTGTAGCTCGAATCGGCATATATTTTAAAGCGCTGAATGAACATATCTTCTGTCCATACACCAATGCCTGTTTCTTTATCGGGTGTTAGATTGGAAGAGCGAACAATGGCGCCACCCATCATCGGAAATTCACGACCACCTGAATAGGCCAATGCTTTAACGATTTGCCCTTTTTCAACTTGTGTATGACATTCAATACAGCCGGAAGCATTTACCAGATAAGCGCCATAAGCCAGTTGATCTGATTTATCGGGGCGTTTGCCCGGAGTGGCTTTTTGTGGAATAGTGTTCACAATAAAATTGAAGGGAAAATCGTGCGTTGATTTTTCCCAGTCTTTTTGAATAGGTTCCAGCGTGCGCACATAGGCAATGATGCTGTAAATATCTTCGGGATCCATTTTGCCATAATAGAGATAAGGCATAAGTGGGAACATGGCCTCACCTTCTTTGTTTACACCTGTTGTAATTACCCGAAATAATTCACCATCAGTGTAGCGACTAATGCCATGTGGTGTAATGTTTCGTGAGATGTACTTGCCGGGGAACCCAAAACTCTGATCAAAAGTTTCGCCACCCTGGCCAAGTGTACCTTCTGTTAATGGACCGGAAAATTTTGTCCAGTCGCGGGTGGAGTGGCAATCCATACACACACTGACGGAGTTTGCCAGGTAACGGCCGCGCTCAATGCGTTCGGGTGTGTATTCAATTTTAATATCTTCAGCATCGCCAACATTAGGTAACGCTGTTTTTAGGTAGGTAAGGAAGGCACCAATGGCTACAACAATAAATAGAATGAGGTAGCCCAATACTTTGAGTAATTTTTTCATGGGGGAGGGTAGGGTTAGGGGTGAAAGCTGTTATTATAAAGTAAACGGAATTTTAAGGAACAATCAAAAACTTAATGCTATGGATTTTGAAAGAACACGCGAAGAGGCTGTCTTAAAAGTCTTGTGTCATCGCGGGCTTGCGCCGCGATCTCGGTTAATACTGCTAAACCGTGATTCCGGCACGAGGCCGAAATGGCATTTCGCATTTTGTGGACTTTTGAGACAACCTCAAAAAATTATTCACTTCGTAAACTTTTTACCGGGTTTACCTGGGCAGCCCGCAAAGCCTGGTAACTAATGGTAAGCGATACAATTAACAGAATAAGTATGAAACTTAAGGCATACGTAAGAATACCAATATCAATACGGTAGGTGAAGTTGGCAAGCCATTGCTGAAGCAAATACCAGGAAACGGGAATAGCAAAGGCAAATCCCAATAAAAGCAAAAAAGCAAAGTCTTTGTAAATAAGCCCCAGAATAGAAGGCACCGTGGCGCCCAATACTTTGCGCACACCAATCTCTTTTACTTTACGCTGTACAACAAATAATACCAGGCCATACACACCCAAACATGAAATAAGAATTGCGATCAGGCTAAAAGATTGAATGATACGCCCGAAGTTCCTGAAATTAGCATATTGTTGATTTAGCTGCTCTGTCAAAAATGTATATTGAAATGCTTTTTCAGGAAATAACGCCACCCATTCTTTTTCAATACCTTGTAAAATATCCTTAACGTTAGCGTTTTCAAATTTTACTGAAAGTGTATTGAATTGATTTGGATCTAACGAAGCTACCAGGGCTGTAATAGGCACGGTAAGCGAGGCAAAATTGAAATCTTTAACCACACCAATAACCTTACCCTTCTTTCCCTCGCGGTTAATAGTTTTACCAAGTGCTTCTTCTGGCGAACCCCACTTAAATTCCTGCACAGCAGTTTCATTTACAATGAAAGCTTCCTGCAGGTCGGTTCCAAAATCGCGGCTAAAACTTCTTCCAGCTCTTAATTCCATACCATATGTAGATAGAAAATCATAGTCAACTGCCAGATTAGCAGCAAGCATATTATCTTCTTCTGTAAAACCCTCTGGTGTGGTTCCTCTGTAAATCACTCCAGTACCAGGCGAACCTGACGACAGGGCTGTATGAGTAACACCACTTTGCGTTTCTAAAATATCGCGGAAGGTTTGCAAACGTTGCCTGAAGGTTGAATCAGATTGTTGAAAAAAACCATTCATGTTTTCACTATGGAGTGGAATGTTAATTACATGCTCACGGTTAAATCCAAGCGGCCTGCTTTGCAGGTAATTCAGTTGACGAATGATTAGAATAGAGCCCGAAAGTAAGGCGCAGGCTATAGTAAGTTGTACAACTACCAGAGTCTTGCGCATAAACTGGTTGCCTTGTCCACTGTTTCCCTTCAATGCACTAACGGATTCAAACTGAGTTACGAAATAAGCCGGATACCCACCTGCCAGTACAGTAATTATCAACAGCAATACCAGCGATGTAGCGATCATTATGGAATCTACTGAGGTTACAAATTCAAGATGTTTACCGGTAAGTTGATTGAGCAAGGGCAACGCAAGTTCAAAAGCAACATAACTGATCAGTAATGCAATCAGGCAGAATAAAAAACTTTCGGCCAGAAACTGGATAATAAGTTGCGCTTTCATTGACCCTAAGATTTTCCGGATACCAATCTCTTTTATCCGCGTAAGCGATTGTGCAGTACTCAGGTTAATGTAATTAATACAGGCAATTAATAGCGTGAGCAAACCGGCAGCAATAAAAATGTAGATGTTCGTCAACGAATTTGTGGGTGTAGGCTCGCCTTCAAAATCACTTTTAAGGTGCAGATCAGTTAAAGACATTAGCGTAAATTTTTGCCCTATCTGTCTGCTTGGAAGAGCATACTTTTTAACGAAATCATCCATCTTATCATTGATGGAAGAAGGATCTTCACCGGGTTTTAATAAAACGTACGTGTAGGAATGGCTTATCACAAAGTTTTGCTCGAAGTTTCTGCGTAACACCGCTTCAGTTTGTGCGTCTTCCAACTCGTACATATCATCATAGGTAGCCAACATGTTGAAGCGCAGATGAGAGTTTTCGGGAAAATTCTTAACCACGCCTGTTACTTTAAATTCTGCCCGCCCCGAAAACGTTAGCGACTCGCCAATCGGATCTTTGCCTCCGAAATATTTGGTAGCCATTTCTTCGTTGATCAGTACTGTATATTTATCGTGTAGTGCACGCGCAGGATTACCCTTTACAAACTCAAGCGTAAACATTTTGGTGAAAGCTGAATCGGTAAAGAATACATTCGTTTCTTCAAAGGCTGTATTTTGGCCTTCCTGCGAAATGCTAACGTTGCGCCCGTAAACACGCGCCACATCTTCTACCTGAGGAAAATAGTCTTTCAGGGTAACGGCAATTGGAGGTGGTACACTGGCAATTTTTAGTCCGTTAGGTACGGTGTAGCAAAACCGGTACAAGTTTTCTGAATTGGCATGAAATTTATCGTAGCTGAGTTCACTTCGTACGTATGCAAAAATCAGTAAGGCGAGTGTGAGCCCGCAGGTAAGCCCGATAAAGTTGATGATCGAATACGTTTTGTGGCGAACAATATTGCGCCAGGCAGTTTTAAAAAAATTCTTTAGCATAAAATCTATTATTCACTTCTTAAACTTTTGGTAGGATTGGCCGTAGCTGCTTTTAATGCCTGCGTACTTACAATGAGTACCGTAAGCAGCAATGCAAACCCACCCACTATACCAAAAACCCAATACCCTATTTCGATGCGATATTCATACCGCATCAGAAATTCATTCAGATACCACCACGCCAAAGGTGCGGCAAGTAAAAATGCTATTAGAACAAGGCGTGTAAAATCTTTCGATACCAGCATAACCAAGCTGGATACGGTGGCGCCCATCACTTTGCGTATGCCCAACTCTTTGGTGCGTTGCTCGGCCGTAAAAGCAGCCAGACCCAACAATCCCAAACAAGTAATGGCGATTGCAAGGCCACCAAAAATTCCGGCCAGGCGACTAATTAAATTAATGTTGGCAAACTTGCGGTTGAAAATTTCATCGGTGAATTTGTATTCGAACGGATAGTTCGGGTTGTGCTTTTTGAACACCGACTCTACTTGTGCAATAGCTGCATTGATATCTTCAGTTTTGTTCAGGCGGATGGTGATGGTACTACTCCAGTCAGGAATGAGGTACATCATCAGCGGCTGTACTACAGCCATAGCATCGGCCATTACCATATCCTGCATTACCCCAACGATTTCAAACTGGTCTCCACCCCATTCTAATTTTTGTCCGAGTGGCTCTTCAAAGCCAATCATCTTTAGTGCGGCCTGGTTGATAACAACAGCTGAAGAATCACTGGGGAAATCGCGCGAGAAATCCCGACCCATAATCATTTTTACGCCCATGGTTTCGGTATAATCATACTCGGTGGCAATGGTGCTAAAGGCCACGCGGGTATCGCCAGGCATGCCCTGCCATTTTACATCCTGGTTAGAGAAAATGGATGTTACCGGGCTGTTGCTTTTGCAAATGGATTTTACAGCGCCCGTTGCTACCAGTTCATTTCGGATAGTTTGAAAATTGGTTTCCAGTTCATTGTTCGTCCAAATCTGAATCAGGTTTTCACGGTCATAACCCATGTCGCGGTTTTTTACGTGTTGTATCTGTTGGTAGATAACAACAGTGCCAATAATCAGTGCAATGCTGGTGGTAAATTGCAACACTACTAAAACTTTACGAGGCGTGCTTCCGCCTTTAGCTGCGTCAATTTTTCCTTTCAATACTTTCACTGGTTGAAACCCGGACAGGTAAAAAGCAGGATAGCTGCCGGTAAATAATCCAATCACTAAAATTAAGCTGATGGCCACAAGCCAAATCAACCCATTTGTATAATCGATAGAAATATTTTTGTCGACCAGTAAATTATAAGAGGGCAGTAAAAGTTCTACCAAAGTTACAGCCAAAGCAAATGCAAAGGCGGTAACCATTACCGATTCTCCTAAAAATTGCAGAATTAATTCTTTTCTGCGCGAGCCAATGCTCTTGCGTATCCCTACTTCTTTTGCACGGCTTTCGCTGCGCGCGGTGGCCAGGTTCATAAAGTTTATGCAGGCAATAACCAAAACAAATACGGCAATGGCTGTAAACAATCGTACGTAGTCAAGCAACCCTCCTGTGTTTTGGCCTTCTTCGAAATTGGCTTGCAGGCGCCACTTACTCATGGGATGAAGAAAGAGTTTGGCAGTAGGCGCGTTGGGGTTGTTCTCTCTTATTATGTTTTGAATGGCAGCGTTGGTTTCTGCTTCAGTAGCTCCATCCTGCAATTGCACATACATTTGAAACGAATTATTGTCCCAATTGCCTTTTGAATTTCGTACCCAGGGTTGTGTAGCTTCGTAATAGGAGAATGGCAGAAGAAAGTCGAACCGGAATTTTGATTGCCTGGGAATATCGCGCACCACACCGGTAACTTTTTGTTCGCGGTCGTTGTCTATGCGGATAAATTGGCCCATAGGATCAGCATCGCCAAACAATGCCTTGGCTGTGGATTCGGTAATAACGATAGAAGTTAATTCATCCAGAGCATGATTTGCATCGCCTTTTATAAGGGGGAAGGTGAACATCTTGAGAAAATCCTGCGACACACTCAGCTGCATTTTATTAATACGTGTTTCACCCACCTGCAACATGTTGCCCTCGCCCCAGTTGGTCATACAAATGTTTTTTACCATGCTGGCTTTTGCCGGTAAGGTTTCCAGCATAGGGTAGGGCATTGCCTCGGCTGTGCCAATGTGACCCATATTCCATTCCTGGCTCTGGTAGAGCTGGTAAGTATTATGGTAGTTGGTTTGAAATTTATCATACGAATACTCATCGGCAATCCATAAAAAGATGAGCATAGCCGATGCCAGCCCCACCGTCAGTCCACCAATGTTGATGAATGAATAGCCGCGGTTCTTTAACAGATTGCGGAAGGCGATTTTGAAATAATTGCGGAACATATTTTATTCGTTACGTAAACTTTTTACAGGATTAACCGAGGCAGCTCTAAACGATTCAAAGCTTACCGTAAATAAAGCAATGGCCAACGCTATTACCCCGGCCCACGCAAAAACAAACCACTCAATAGCTATTTTGTAGGCGAAGCTATCCAGCCATTTATTCATTCCATACCAGGCTAATGGCACTGAGATAGCGAAAGCAATGAACACCAGTTTGATAAATTCTGACGACATCATGGTTATAATTTGTGGAACACTTGCGCCCATCACTTTGCGGATGCCAATTTCTTTTATTCTTCGCTCGGCCATGTACGAGGAAAGGCCGTATAAACCAAGTGCGCAGATAATCATGGCAATCAACCCAAAACCGGTAATGATGCCCGATACTTTTCGGTCTTCATCATACTGCTTCTGTACATTTTGATCGAGAAATGAATATTCAAAAGGTGTATCGCTTATGTTGGCCTTCCAAATCTGTTCAATTGCTTTTACAGTTTGTTCAAAATTGGCTGAGGCTACGGAGGTGATAATGTTATCGTAGGTGTTAGAACTGACAGGGATTTCAAACAGCAGTGGCTTAATTTCATCGTGCAATGATGTTTGATTAAAATCTTCCATTACACCAACTACTTCAAAATTGTATTTTTCTCCTTGCCAGTCGAAGTGCAAATTTTGTCCGATAATATCTTCGGGGGTAAATCCGAATTTACTTGTGGCCACCCGGTTTAAAATCACTTTGTTATTGCTCTCTGCCTCGCGGTTATCGGTAAACGTACGGCCCGCTGCCAGTTTTATGTTCAACAATTCTATATAACCAGCATCAATGGCATTGCGCATGATGTTAACTGTTTTTTCCATGCTTCCACCATCCGGATTGAACAACATATCTCTGAAAACCTGTTTGCCTGGTACATAGTGGGTACCAGCTACAGCTTCGATATTACTGTTCTTCTCCAGTTCTTTTTTCAATACATCGTAAGCATTGCGTGCTTCACCGGTGCGTAAAGGCAAAATAATTTTGGCCTGGGTATTATACCCTAAATCTTTTTCAACCATAAAATTCATTTGGCGCGAAATAATAAAGATGCCACATACCAGGGCAATAGCGATCATAAACTGAAACACTACTAATGCCTGGCGCAACCTTCCTGATGCATTTCCTACGTTCAGTTTTCCTTTTAGCACCTGTGCCGGTTGAAAGGACGATAGGTAAAAAGCGGGGTAGCTTCCGGCCACCAATCCGGTAAAAAGTGTAACAATAACCAACGCAGAAATGAAGTAAACAATGTTTTCTGAGTGAAGTGAAATGGTTTTATCAACAAGCTGGTTGAAGTAAGGAAGCGTTACCTGTACCAGTACAATGCTGATGAGAATGGCAATAACCACAATAACCATTGCCTCGCCTAAAATCTGAACGGTTAAGGATGAACGAAACGCGCCCAGCGTTTTACGAATGCCAATTTCAGAAGCCCGCTTGGTGGCTTTGGCCGTTGACAAGTTCATGAAGTTAATGCAGGCAATCAGTAGTATGAACACCGCAATGGATGCTACGACATACAAATAGTTGATGCGCGGGCTTTGCCCCACTTCAGATTTGAGATAAATATCTTTTACCAATTCTAATGAAAGTGTTTTGTAAATACCGAGTGCTTTCATCTGCTCGGCACCATGCTTCTGTAAAACTTCGTTCATTTTCTTTTCTACTTCGGCCTTGTTGTGGCCCGGTACCAGTTTCAGATAAGAGGGTACAAAATTTTCCCCTGCCCATTGGCTGGCACCATCCCCTTGGGTGATGTAATTGCTCAGTACCGTGTTGCTGGTTATGGAGGTAAAAAAATTTGCGTTAATAATACTGTTGTGTTGCTCTTTGAATACTCCGGTTACTTTGTATTCAATGGGTGCTCCACCCTGGCTAATGGAAATGAGTTTATTTAGCGCTGGCTCGTGGCCAAAAAGTTTTTGTGCTAGTGATTCCGAAAGCACTACGGAGTTAGTCTCAATCAATGCTTTTTTTGGATTGCCTTCTGTTAGTTCGTATGTAAAGACATCAAACAGGGTGGAGTCGGCTACAAATGCATCTGGTTCATAAAACAGATTTTCTTTATAACGAATCAGACTTTGTTCGAACGGGCGAAGCGCCCGTAAGGCTGTTTCAACTTCAGGAATTTCATCCCACATGGTCATGGCTATGGGTGGTGAAGCAGTTCCTGCTTTGTCTACAACCATTTCTGATTTAAAATGGGTTACAATGCGGTAAATGTCTTCCGCTCTTTTGTGATGCTTATCGTAACTCACTTCATCCTGTATGTAAAGGGCTAACAAAAGGCAGCATGCCACGCCAAGTGCAAGTCCGAGAATATTGATAGCAGAATAACCCCTGTTTCGGGCCAGGTTGCGTAACGCGATTTTAAAGTAATTCTTAAACATAGGCGAAGTAGTTTCGCCAGCTGGTATTCTAATTCAATGCCAGTTCAGAAAGCCGTGTTTTGATGAGATTTAAGCTATTTGGATATATCATAACGATCAGATGCGTACGTATCCGTCCGATATCGACCATTAATTATCCCCGTGATACCGAAGTTCTTTTTCGCGTTCACTTTCTTCTTTTTCGCGTTTGATCCGCACTTTGGCAGGTGGCCCCACCATAATGGGTACGCGTTCCACTTCCACGTTGGCCAGTTCAAGGCCATACATTTCTTCGGTAGACAAACTGTGACTTTTAATAAATCTATAACCCTGAATAATCAGGTTATCAAAAGTGGAGATTTCACTATCTACCGAAGCGAGTGAGTGTAGGATAATAAATTTAAAATCGGCTGGCATGCTGTGGCGTTGCAACGAATCGTAATGGCTGATCAGATCAATTTCGGCTGCCTCGGCCATATCGTGTAAAATTTTGTTGAAGATCAGATTTACACGATGATCAGATTTAAAACCAAGTTTAATGCGAATGAAAAAGCACTTCTTAGGAATAATAGTATCTACCGAGTATTTGGATGTATAGGGACTGTCAACTGTATCCACATGAATAAACCAATAAACATCGGCACGCTTAGGTCGTTTCTTGAAGATAGAGTAAATGATATTAGAATCAATATAACGCTTGCTGTTGGCCACAGCCATATATACCAGGTTGGTTGCCTCTTTAGGCACTGACGTGTCGTTTTGTAAATCCTGTATCAAAGGGATGTAATGTTTCAAGTCTACAAACTCAGTGTGTCTGTCGCGCAGGTTGCGTGCACGCAGTAAAATGTACATCATTAAAAAGAAGATAAACGCAATGGAGAAAGAGAACCAACCGCCATGCGAGAATTTACTAAGGTTTGAAATAAGGAAGGCTCCTTCAATAGAGAAAAAGGCAAAAGCCAGTACAATAGATCGAATAGTAGATTTCTTGGAGGTTGAAAAATAATAAACCAGCAACGAGGTTGTCATCAGCATATCGAACGTGATGGCCAATCCATAAGCACCTTCCATTGCACTAGATTCTTTAAAGAAAAACACCACGATAATACAACCAAACATCAATATCCAATTGATAGCCGGAATATAGATTTGCCCTTTTAATTGGCTGGGATACCGTACCCGGGTAGCAGGCCATAATTTTAATTTCATGGCCTCATTTACTAATGTAAATGTGCCTGAGATTAGCGCCTGGCTGGCAATGATGGTAGCAAATGTTGCCAATATTACACCTATAAAAAGTAGTGATTGAGGCATAATCTCAAAGAAGGGGATCGACTCACCTAGTGTTGTACCCTGCCGTTCTAACAGCCAAGCTCCCTGACCAAAATAACTTAGCAACAAACATATTTTAACAAACCCCCAACCAATACGAATATTGGATTTACCACAATGCCCTAAATCTGAGTACATAGCTTCAGCCCCTGTGGTACAGAGAAATACAGCTCCTAAAATCCAGAAACCACCGGGATATTTAACTAATAAGTCGTATGCATACACCGGGTTAAGGGCCTTCAGTACTTCGAAGTTGGCAGAGAGATGGGAAAGACCGATAGCTCCGATAAACAAAAACCATATAAGCATTACCGGGCCAAATGTTTTACCCACTACACTGCTGCCAAATTGCTGAAACAAAAACAGGGCAAGCAAAATGGCAATTACAATGGTAAGAATTGTTTGTTGTGAGATTTCTGGATTAAGTGTGCGTAATCCCTCAATGGCGGAGGTAACACTAATGGCAGGAGTAATAAAACCATCGGCTATAAGGGTACAGCATCCAATTATAGCAGGGAAGATTACCCAGTTGGCTTTATACCTGCGTACTAATGCGTAAAGCGCAAAAATTCCACCCTCACCCTTGTTGTCTGCATTAAGGGCCAGGTAAACATATTTAAAAGTGGTAATGAGGGTAAGTGTCCAGAATACACAAGAAAGTCCACCGAAGATCAAATCCTGAGTAATGATGTGATTGCCCACAATAAACCGCAGGGTGTAAATAGGTGATGTACCGATGTCGCCATAGATAATACCCATGGCAACCAATACACCAGCTGCCGATGCTTTGTGTAGTTTTGAATTTCTTAAATCCATTAACTGGTTTGTTTGGTCAGCTCTTCCTGATTTATTTTTTCTTCGTTGCGCCCGATAATTAAACGGTTGCTACGATCGTACGAGAAGTAGTTCCACATCCAGCTAAAGAAGGTAAATACTTTATTCCGGAAACCGACAATCGACATTAAGTGTACAAACATCCATACATACCAGGCAAACACGCCCTGAAAGCGTACCCCTCCGCGCATGTCCACCACTGCTTTATTTCTTCCGATGGTAGCCATAGATCCCTTATCAAAATAGGTAAAAGGCTTAAGGCTTTTCTTTTTAACCAGATTGGTAATATTTTTTGCCACCAGCCTGCCTTGTTGCTGGGCAGGGGGGGCCATCATAGGGTGGCCTTTTGGAAATTTCTCATCGCCTTCCATCAGCGCTACATCGCCAATGGCAAAAATGTTTTCGTGCCCCTTTACGCGATTGTACTCATCTACAAAGATACGGTTGCCCCGGCCAATAGCACCTTCACCAATACCTTCAATCGGGTTACCCTTTACTCCGGCAGCCCAGATAAGCGATCGAGAAATTAATCGCTTGCCAGTACTCAATACAACTTCATAGCCATCGTATGATTTTACAGCAGCATTCAAATGAACTTTTACACCCATCTTAGTTAAAAACAAGTTTGCTTTTTCACCGGCCTGGGTACTCATACCATTTAATAATCGGGGCGATGCCTCTACCAGGTGGATGTCCATCTGGCGCATGTCCAGTTCTTTATAGTCTTTAGGAAAAACGTTTTTCTTTAGTTCAGTTAATGCACCGGCCAGTTCAACACCGGTAGGACCTCCACCCACAATTACGAAATCCATCAGGCTATTCATTACCTCTGTGTCTTCGGTAAGCAGTGCATACTCCAATTGCCGAATAATTTTGTTGCGCAATTTGGTAGCATCAACAATATTTTTCATGGATGAAGAATTTTTGGCTACTTCATCCATTCCGTAAAAATTGGTTATGGCACCAGAAGCAATTACGAGGTAATCATACTTAACACCGCCAATAGAAGTTTCGATATAATTTTCTTCCGGCCGAATTCTTTTTACTTCACCCAACCGAAAGTAAAAGTCTTGCTGCGAACCAAACAATTTGCGAAAGGGTGCTACAATAGAATTCGTTTCCAGGCCAGAGGTGGCAACTTGATACAAAAGTGGTTGAAAGGTGTGGTGGTTGTATTTGTCAAAAAGTACTACCTGAGCCTTTAAGCCCTGTAATCCTTTTATTACTTCCAGGCCCCCAAAACCCCCACCAATTATTATAATACGAGGCTTGCCCAAGTCGGCAATACGCGTTTGCGTGGTAATCAATTTGGGCATTTGAAGAGGTTTCTGGCTCTAAAAGCGCTGCAATTTACAGGTTGTCGAATGATTTAGGCGGCTTTGAAAAAAAAAATTGTTCTTGAGGCCTTAACCCATGTAAACCCTTTATTTTTGAAACCTAAACTAACAACCGTTATGGTAAAAAAACTTGTATTCGTTCTGGCCATTGCTGCAGGTATGATGAGCTGCGGCAAAGAAGCCGAAAAATTAAGAACTCAGGTCGACTCACTGAAAACCGAGCTTCAAACCAGTCAGCAATTTGCACAAACCCTGCAAGAGGTAAGTGTGCTGATGGATTCCATCGATGCCAATCGTAAGTTACTGCGTGTTAACATGGTGGAAGGTACCACGTACGATGACTACACATCGCGTATGAAGGATATCAACAATTATGTGAAGGACACACAAAACAAAATTGAAGATCTGGAAAAGTCGCTTAAGAAATCAAAAGGTAATAGTAATGCACTCAATGCAACTATTAAAAAACTGAAGGCTGATCTGGAAGAGCGCAATAAAGAGATTGCACAATTGAACGAACATGTAGAAACCCTGCGTAACGAAAATCAAAATTTGATTACTACCGTTGGCCTGCAGGAAGCAGAACTGGCAGATAAAGAATCACAGATTTTGGCTAAACAACAGGAGCTGGCATTGATTGAAGCCCGTATTCAGGAATTGATGATTTCAAGTAAAGTGAGCGAAGCTGATTCTTATTTTGCCCGTGCGCAGGCTGTAGAAGAAGCGGCTAACCGTACAAAACTTGCCCCTAAGAAAAAGAAGGAGACCCTGAAAGAAGCAGTTGAGTTATACAAGAAGGCGCTCTCGCTGGGTAAGCAGGAAGCTCAGGCCAGGATTACAGAGTTAGAGAAAAAGATTTAGAGTTTATTATTTCAGTGTAAGTGTGGGGTGCTTCTATAGAGAGGTACCCCATTTTTTTAGTTGATATTAAGGCCTATAGTTACACCTATCCAGGGTTTATTCTGGTAAATCCAAATAGCCTTATCGCGGTCGGTTAGGTAATCCCAACCCACACCAACACCTACGGTTAGGTTATTAACACCAATCATTGTAGCCACCCCGCGCGAAAGAATAAAACCGTCATATTCGTCTGTGGTTCGGTAATTAGTTGTCCAGGGGCTGATAAACGTAGAGCCAATACCTCCAAATGCACCCAGTGTAATGGCTTTATGGTAAAGTTGTTTCTTAATCCCCGTTGGTGTCTTTTTAAAATCTAACCAAAATCTATCAATCCGGTAACCTAAAAAGACATTGCCATTAAAGTTTGCATTTAGTTGTCGCGGAAAACCTTGCGAGGAAGGTCTGTATTTAAATGCGATACTCATAACATCTACGTCAAGCGTTTTTTTAACAAAGTATTCATCCACTCCGCTTACCACCTCAACCGTTTGATTGGTGCGGGTTACTTCTATAGAATCGGCTTTTATAGTTACAAATACGCGGGTAGGTTTTTGGCCGGGTTGGTGATAATAGTAGTAATCATTTTGAAGTTCGTATTTAGGTGTATTCTTAAAACCTGCGCAGCTGCAGGTTATACCACCAATTAACAGAATTGCATAGCGGATCATTACTCCATTCCCACCAGGTAAACAGTATACGTAACATAAGCGGCCAGTAACATAAATGCCTCCCACCGATCAAGTTTTCTCTGATTTAGCGTGAACATAAAGACCATTAAGACAAGGGTGGATATCAATAATACGTATAGATCAAAATTCATCATGGTGTTGTAA